>Ga0182030_10000804_pt1 | contig 61754 bp, 59 predicted proteins | sample 812S3MmetaG_FD_121299 | JGI IMG/M metagenome (GOLD analysis project Ga0182030, IMG submission 121299) | Permafrost microbial communities from Stordalen Mire, Sweden - 812S3M metaG (Illumina Assembly) | ecosystem: Environmental > Terrestrial > Soil > Wetlands > Permafrost | place: Sweden... | reverse complement strand
TATGGGAATTACAATCGAGGGATAGCATCGTTAGGTGGCTGGAAGCTTTTGCGTTCCGGCCGGTGCAAGTGGGATTAAAAAGAATTTATTGCTACTATCCCCATCTTGCCCCCCCCTAATCTGTGGTAGCATAAAGTCATTGGGGGATTACCCTGCAGAAACTCCCTCGTCCGGAGCAAAAATAGCATAAAAATATGCATATAAAAAATAAAACAATCACAGCGCTTACCCTCGCTGTTTTCCTCGTGCCTGGTATTTCTATGGCACAGACGATGTCGGTCGCGCAGTTGCAGGCGGAAATACAAAGCCTCACGGCGCAACTTACCCAGCTCGAAGCCCAGCTTGCCGCCGCGGGTGGATCGACCACTACGTGGTGCTATACATTTAACAACAACCTTTCTATCGGGATGACCAGTAATGAGGTCACCGAGCTTCAAACCGCGCTTCAAAAAGACGGCGAGTCGGTTACGGTCAATGGTACGTTTGATGATCAGACCGCTGCGGCCGTCACTACATTTCAGGAAAAATATCAAAACACTATCCTTGCTCCCTATGGCTTGAACAATGGCACTGGCTATGCAGGAAAAGGAACGCGGTCAGAACTCAACTCTTTGTTTGGATGCAGCGGTAGCAATCCTGTTACGCCTCCTATTGTTGTAAATCCAATAGTGCCAACACCAACACCGCCCGTCGCGTGTCCTATGTATGTGCCGTATTGTCCCTATGGTGGTCATAGCGTAGTGGGAAGCAATGGGTGTAGCCAGACAGTTTGTAATTCGGCACCTGCGCAACAGAGTGTCACGGTTAACTCGCCTACTGCCAACCAGACGCTCGCGAGTGGAGGAAGCACATTAAACATTCAATGGGCACCAGCGACCACCGGCGTGGCGATGATCGTCTTACAGCCGACGAGTGGCGGCTCGTGGTATCAGTTGTATGGTGAAAAAGTGGACGGCGATCCCGTAAATTACAATGGCTCCTATTCGGCTAATCTGAACGGCATACCGGCGGGATCATATTCCTTAAAGCTGTATGCCGATAATCAGGGGAATACGCTTCTCGGCCAAGTTAGTCCACTGAGCATTGCCTCTACTCCAACCATCAACGTTCTTACGCCGAACGGGGGGACGCTCACAAGCGGAACAACGTATAACATAACCTATACTTCTAGCTATCCCACCAACAATGAGCCAGAAACGGGAGTTGCTCTTTATCAGGGAAGCAGTTTAATCGGGTACCCCGTAACTACGTCGGTCGGGACTGATAATCTTGGTTGGAATGTTGGACAATATACGGTCAATGGTTCTGGGGTTACGCAGATTGCTCCGGCGGGGTCTAACTACTTTATACAGGTGTATATGGCAGGTGGTGCGAAGGGGATGAGCAGCGCACCCTTTAGTATCGTTGCTCCAAATCCTACTATTGATTCATTCTCAGTAAATGCGAATCAGCAATTCTCTTTGGCGGCTCATAATTACAGCACCATCACCTTCCAGGCACAGTGCGGAAGTTTCGTTGACGTAGTTCGCTCTCCGGACGATACTTCAGTGAGCTATCCGACCGGTAGCGCGTCGCTTTGTAACGCGCCGCAATATTATTCGAAATCGAATACTAACGCGGATCCAAACACACCACCTATTGTCAACGAGCCATTGATTTTATGGAATACACAAGGGGTGTTGGATGGATCAACGTCGTTCATTGGCAATCCTGCGGGGAGCAATAACAACGGAAGCGCGATGCTTACGGTAAACGTGTGCAACACCGCTGGCGTTTGCGTCCAGCAATCGGCTCAATTCCCGATTTACGCAAAGGCCTGTCTTGCCGCAGGAACAACAATCTCGATGGCAGACGGGAGTTATAAGGACATTGAAGATGTGAAAATCGGTGATGTCGTAAAATCCTTGAATGGGAAAACGATGACTAGCGGGATAGTAGCGAAAATTATTCAACGCGAAGACCCGATCATTATCATCAACGGCACATTAAAAGCCGCCCCCGATGAAGTTGTCTATCTCGCCAATGGAAAAACAGAGGCTACAAGCCAGCTAAAAATTGGCGATCAGTTATTGAGAGAGGGCGGTCAAGCGGTTATAGTTGCGACTATCGTGCAGTCCAACGAACTGGCCAAAACTTATGACCTTGCGTTGAAGAATGGTAGCACCTTCTTCGCTGATGGATATTTAGTCCAGGCCCTTGGCGCATCGGAATAGGTATTTACAGCTATCGTTTCGGCCGCCGAAACCGTCCTTCGCGCCTCTGAGTGGGCGAAAAGGTAACGCTACAAATTTTGCATATAGTCGAACAGCCCAGCAATCATGCGGGCTGTTTTGTATCTGTACTGGAATTGAATATGTGAATTATCGGGCGAGCGAAAACGTTTTCGCAAAATAGTTTTGCATGGAAAGGCGATGTATATAGAAATTGGAAATACCCACTTTCGCGTTAGTAGTTGAAAAATCGTCCATTTTCGGTTATCATCAAACACATCTATGGGTAACTATCGTCCTACCATTGGCCTCGAAGTGCACGCGGAGCTCAAGACGCGGACCAAGATGTTCTGCGACTCGTTGAACGATCCGGACGAGAAGCGTCCGAACGTGAACGTGTGCCCGGTGTGCATGGGCCATCCCGGAACGCTGCCGGTGCCGAACAAGAAGGCGATCGAGCACGTCGTCAAGGTTGGCCTCGCGCTCGGTAGCACGCCGAACGCCCTCTCGCGCTTCGATCGCAAGAATTATTTTTACCCCGACCTTCCGAAGGCATACCAAATTTCTCAGTCCGGTCAGCCGCTCGTACTTGGCGGAACGCTCCGCGGCGTAAAGATAAATCACATTCACTTGGAAGAGGATGCGGGCAAGCTGGTGCACGACGACGCGGGCGGCGGCACGCTCGTTGATTACAACCGCGCGAGCGTTCCACTGATGGAGCTCGTGACCGAGCCGGATATGCATACTGCCGAGGACGCGGTGGCTTTTATGAAAGAGCTGCAGCTTATTTTGCGCTATCTCGGCGTTTCGGATGCCGACCTTGAGCGCGGCCAGATGCGCGCCGATGCCAATATCTCGATCGCGCCGGCCGGCAGCACCGTGCTTGGCACACGCGCGGAGGTCAAGAATTTGAACTCGTTCAATTCGGTGTTCCAAGCGATCAACTACGAGATCGCGCGCCAGACGGAAATTTTGGACAAAGGCGAGAAGGTTCGCCAGGAAACGCGCGGCTGGGATGATGCGAAGCAGATAACGACGTCGCAGCGCTCCAAGGAAGAGGCGCAGGATTACCGTTATTTCCCGGAGCCGGACATTCCGCCGTTCGAGACGGCGGTGTTGGGGTTGGAGGCGCTGCGCGAGTCGTTGCCCGAGCTGCCTGCGCCTAAACGCGAAAGATTCGCATCTGAGTACAGTCTGGACGAGAAGCAGGCCGACGCGCTTGTGGGCGAGCTTGCGACGGCGAATTATTTTGAAGCTGCGGTTTCGGAATATCGCGAGTCGTTGCCGGACGCGAAGAGCGTTGCGACGGTGTATAACTATTTGACGAGCGATCTGCGTGGCATTATGAAGGAGGCGGGCGTTTCGTTTACGGAGACTAAAATTACCCCGGAGCATCTTGCGCATCTTGCGGCGCTTATCGATAGCGGAAAGATCACGAGCCGTCAGGCGAAGGATATGCTCGCCACGATGTTTGGCACCGGCGAGGATCCGGAAGTCATTATGAAGAACGAGAATATCGGCATTTCTGACAGCGGCGAAGTGGAGACGACGGTGCTTGCTATCATCGCGGCAAACCCGGCTGCGGTCGCGGATTACAAGAAGGGGAAGGTGGCGAGCTTGCAATTTTTGATCGGTAAAGCGATGGGTCAGCTGAAGGGCCGAGCGAAGCCGGACATGTTGAAGGAGATATTTGAGAAGAATTTACGCTGATTATGATAAAGCGTCTACATCTCACCCTCTTTTACGCAAGCGATCTTAAAAAAACGGCTGATTTTTATCGCAGGCTCGGTTTTGAGGCGCAGGAGTCGTCCGATGGCGTATCGATAAAGATGAACGATTTTGCGCTTGAATTCATCGACGAGAAGACGACGCCGATCCAGAACGAGTCAGGTAAGACGCCAAAAGGACTCGGCATTTACACCTATATTGAAGTGAACGATGCCGATGAGCACTTCAATTTCATTAAAAAGAATGGCATCACGCCGCGCACTGAGCCGAAGACGTGGCCGTGGGGAAAGCGTGAGTTTGTGGTGAAAGATCCAGATGGATATAAGATTGTGTTCTATAGTTCGGCGGATAATTTATAAAAAAGGCAGATCGACCGTTTGTGGTGGGGATATTTCACCTGATTATTAGGCGACTTTTCTTTTTTTTCGGCTGGGTATATGATGAGCGCACGTTACTAGCGAACGTAGCCTCGTGCTGTAAAGAGGCACGCCGTCAGCATTCTGACGGCGGGAAAGAGCCTAGCGCCCGCTTCGCGCGCGCATCTGCAACGTCCTAACGGTAGTAGCGCAACGAGGGGCTGCTTCGTCAAAAAAGCAGCTCCTCCCATCGTTCTTTCACAGGAGGAAACATGATTTTTGATCCGGAATGGGATACTTCGTTCGAGGAACCGGAAACAGCCTCCCAAGAACCAGAATGGTGGGAGGTCAACGACGAGCTCTCTCTTGCAAGGGAGGTTTACCCGGACGGGATGTTCGCGAGACCGCGCGAAATAAAAGCCCTCTGGTGGTTTGGGAAAGAAATGAAACTTGACCCTAACGTGAACCTGTCGCGGGCGATCGTTACTGCAAGAATGTTCGGTACGGCTCAGTATTACGACAAGAGAATCATCACGGGAGCGAGCGGGAAGAAAAGATTGCTTTGCATACCGAGGCTCCGATTGAAATTCCTGCAGCGGCAGATTTCCCGGCACGTCCTTACCGAAGACCTGCGCGCCGTAAATACTTCTGGCGGTTTAGGTGGGAGTTGTCTTGAGACCCTGTTGCCGCATCGCGGAAAGCGTTCAATGCTCTGCTTCGATTTCAAAGACGCTTTCTTCCATGTCGGCGAAAATTTTTTGATGTACGCGCTCCAAACAAAAGGCTTCACGTGGTACGTTTCTAACTTTATCTGTTCGCTGTGCCTTTATTCTCCGGCAGAAGATTGGATCAAGGAAAAGTACGGCACCAATTCCACTTTTCTTCCGCAGGGAGGCCCAGCCAGTCCGAAGTTGTTCTCGATCGCGTGCCACTTTTTTGACAAGCGCTGTTCTCGGCTTGCGGAGAGAGTTGGCGGGACGTATTCCCGCTATGCCGATAACGTCTACTTTGGGATGCCGACAGAGGAATTTCCGGAGAAGATCAAGCATGCTTTGTTCGCTGAGGCCACAAAAGCCGGCTTCGTGTCTCACAAGGTTCGAGTCGTCAACCATGGCAATCTTTGCCATGCGCTCGGACTGAATCTGATAGGGGACCGGATTGCAAATTCAAGAGACTACAAGCGTTCGCTCCGAAAGGCGCTCACGCATTTGGAATACACACTGGACCATGGGTTGTCGCATGAGGATGCGCTGCTCCGGGCGGAAGGACTCATGTCTGTTGCCGTCCGCGCGACGCTCCCTGCAAATCTCCTCGATCATCACAAAAGATGTAGAGAGAAGGTCGACGACCTGTGGTTGCCGGTATAACCGGGCGCGCAGAAGGATTTTTTCCTGATGCGCGCCCTTTTCGTTTAAATAATCTTTCTCAGCCCACAATATCTACACTCCGGATCGTCGCAGGTGGTGTTCCAAAACGCGAGTGAGCGAATTTCGCCGGCAACGCGCAGGACGGTCGTTTCGAGTTCCTCCAGTTCCGCCGGTTCAATGAGAAAACTTTCTTTGTGAAATTTGCCATTCTCATCAGGTTCGATGAAATCTACTTCGCCGGAGACCATCGAAAATTTCTCGCTCTTGTCGAGCAGGAGCCGATAGAAGACGAGTTGGCGCTTGTAGTCGCCGCTACCGGTCTTTGTTTTGCCCTCGATGGCGTTGCGCGTTTGCGACTTGCCGGTCTTGTAGTCCACGACGTTTGCTTTGCCGCTCGCGTCGAGGATCTCGACCTTGTCGAGCTTACCGTTGATGGGCACCGCCGCAGCGCCCTCGCCCAGCGTGATTCCCGCGATGCGTACCTCGTTCTGTGTTTTCATCGGCCATGAGGCGTGGTACTTATCGAACCAGGCGGGGAGTGACTTCCTCCCACGCGCAAGCGTCTCCCCATAATCGCTCTCCTCGATCGGCTGATGCGCGAGCGCTTCTTCGAACTTCTCGACGAGATATGTTTTGCCGCGATCGTCGCCCTCGGCGCGCAAATCGAAATAGTGCTTGAGCGCGTCGTGCACGGCGTTGCCATACATCAAATGTTTATTAGGCGCTTCCGGCACGCGTATTAAATTTACATAGAAATAGCGCCATGGGCATTCCAGATAATTATCGAGCGCGGTGACGGAAAGTCCTTGCTCGTCAAAGAGTGTCCGGAGAAAAGTTTTGTCTTCGATGTCCGGCGTCGCGGCCGGTGCCGGCGCAAACTCGATGTCGCGATGCGCCGCAAAATCTTTTTCATATTTTGTGACGTCGAGCGGCGCGAGAAGATTCTCTTGCAGCTCTTGGATGAACTGCGTCGGTACGAGTTCGCGGCCGCTGCGATCGCGCGAGCTCTGCGTAATGATGACTTCCTTGCGCGCGCGGGTGAGCGCGACGTAAAACAAGTTGCGCTCGTCGTTGTCGTCATCGTCAAGCTTCTCATCAACCTCGGCCAGCGCTCGATAAATGCTGTGTGGCAGGCGAATATGTTCGTGCTTGTACCGCGAGCCCCATTTGCCGTCTACGGCGTTCATAATGAAGACATAGTCGAACTCCTGGCCTTTGGCCTTATGCGCCGTCATGAGGCGTATACGGCCCGGAATACGGGGTATATCGGCGCTTTTAAGGGAAACGCCCTGCTCCTCAATGAGGTCGAGATAGGCGAAAAAGTCCTTTAACGTGTAGTTTTTGCGGTTCTCGACGAGCGATTTGAGCAGTTCAAAAAGGGTGTGTAATTTGGCGAGCTTTTGGCTGGCGGATGACGCGCCCATGATGGCAGTCAGGAATCCCGAGTCGCGCACGATCGTTTCGAACGCGCGGACGGCGCCCATGTTTTCCGCGGCGCGCTTCCAGTCGGAGAGATGCGCGAGCTGCCCTTGCAGTTCAGCTTTCGCGGCGGTGCTCACGCCGGCTTCGTCGAGGAGTGACGACGATTGCAAAACATCGTACGCGTTCACGCGCTTCTTTCCGGCGAGTGAAAAAAGTTTATAGACGTCGATCGGGGGAATGCCGAGAAAATCGACGTAAAGGAAATCAAAAAGATATGACGCTGAACCGAAGTGTTGTACGGCGCGCAAGATGCGCAAGAGCTTTTGGATATCCTCGTCGCCCAGCGTGTCCTGGTCCGACTCGATGGCGAACGGCACACCGAGCTTTTCGAGCATGCGCGCGAGCGGAGCGGCGTCACGGTTTTCGCGGTAGAGCACCGCGATCTCTTCCGGCGGGACTTTCTTGGCGATCAGCGCCTTCGCCCGCTCAGCGATAAAGAAGTATTCGGCGTCGGGCGACGAGAGTACGGCGAGCGCTGCCGGCGCCTCCGGATGACCGGCGTTCGCCACGAGCTGGTGTCCGCCCTCGCGCGGCGCAACGGCCGCCGCGGCATTCAAGATGGCCTGCGTGGAGCGGTAATTATTGACGAGCGGAATGAGCGTAACGTCTTTATAGAGCGTTTTGAAATGATAGAAATTGGCGATTGATGCACCCTGAAAACGGAAAATGGCCTGCTTTTCATCGCCGACGACGAAAAGATTGGGGCGTGGGTTTGCGGCTGCGCCAGCTTTGCCGCTGTCGCCACCGCCCCCACCGCCCGCCACCAGTTCAACAATCCGATTCTGCGCATCGTTCGTGTCCTGGTGCTCGTCCACCAAAAAATAGCGGTATTGCTCCTGCAAAATAAAGCGCAGGGACTCGTCGGTCTCGAGGGCGCGCATCACTTCCATAATCATATCGCTATAGTCGTACTGCTTCGCCGTGCGCAGGGCGGCCTGATACTTCGTGTACACGAGCGCGAGCTCGCTGTTGCGCTCTGCGTGCTTGGCGTCCTCTTTGTACTTGCCCTTCATCTTGCCCCTGTGCGCGCCGGACGGGTAGTAGAGGTCGTCGATCGCGGCCACCGCGCGTTTTTCTTTTTCCACGATCGCGGTGAACTCGGCGGGCGTTACGCCCTGGCGTTTCAGCTCGTTGATCGCGCTCATGATGGACTTCAAATAATAGTAGCGGTCGCCGAATGGCTTGAGGTCGTCGAGGGGAGTGTTGTCGATGACGTCGCGCACGATGCGCACCTGGTCGATGTCCGTGATGCTCACCGCGCCGATGATCTCCGGGAACTTGTCCGGATAGTTGCGGATGATGCCGTTCGCGAAGCCGTGGAAGGTGGAGATCGTGACGCGATAGGCCTGGGTGCCCACGAGGTCGGTGAGGCGCTTGCGCATGGACGCGACGCCGGACTCCGTGAAGGTGAGCGCGAGGATGGATTCGGGCGGGACTTTGTTGCCCGGCGTACCCGAGGCGCCCTTTTCAATGATGTTCGCGATGCGCATCGTGAGCACCTCCGTTTTGCCCGTACCCGGACCCGCGATCACCATCACCGGCCCGTCGATCGTGTCGACGGCCTTCTTTTGCTCGGCGTTCAGGCGGGCGTAGGCAGCGGCGAATTTGGAGGAGGATTTCATTAGCTTGATTATAGCGCGAATTGGGGGATTTTGAGATGTTTGCTGGAAAGTCGATAGGGGCTCACCACTCAACTTTGAGGACAAGGTTTTCACGGTTGCGGAATACATCGATACTCTGAACACGTTCTTTAAGGCGCAGGCCGTGAAGATCACCGGCGAGATCTGCGAGCTCAAGCGCGCGGCGTCGGGGCACGTGTACTTGTCTTGTTGAGCGATAGTTTGAGCGTCGTTGCGCACATCCTCGCCCACAATATTAAGAGCCCCCGTCGTAAAGCACGGGGGCTCTGTGACGGGGGCTATGTTGTTGATCTGGCTGACTTAAGAGGGGTACGGATACAAATCGCCGGTCTTGTGAGACTCTGGCCATTCTTTCTTGACCCCACATTTCACGAGAAGGTGGTCTTTGTACGACCACCACCGATCGGGTCGGTCAGGATGTTGTATGTAGGTTGCCTGGGAGATCTTCAGGAGCCGGAAAAAGTGATACCTCTCCATCCCGGTAAACGAGAGCGCGTTGATCAGGTTCTCCACCATGAGAGTCCCAGTTTCCGAGAAGGACTTCTTTGGGAAGCAGGAGAACTCTCCGTAGAAGCCCCAGTTGAGTATTCCAACCGGCGCCCCGCGCACCGCCGAAAATCCGGCAGAAGCGGCGATCTCGAGGAGCTCGCCTTGGGCTTTCGAGCAGTCATCCCCCTTGAACCGGTGGAATGTGCAGGAAATTTTGCCTGAGCTGTTATCCCCAAACCGTATCGGGAGGACGTTAAAATCGGAGAACGAACGTTCCCTGGGATCGATCCCGATTTTCATCAGAGTCCGGCTTTGGGGGTTGACGAGTTGGAATTCTGTAGCTCTCCAGATTTGAGCCTTCATACATTATCTCCATTACTGCCAAGTGACCTCAGGCGCAAAGCACCCATAGGCGATTGCCATCATAGCAATGCTTTCATAGCAGCGTACTACGTTCAGAAAGCGCAGTACGCTGCCATGAAAATGACAAAGAGCGATGATGCATAATAACACTTTTGGTGGAGGCACGTCAACTTAAAAAGAAAAAGCCCCCGATGGGGACGGAACCCCATAAGGCTCTTTTTCATAGGCAAGCCCGTACCAACTATAACATCGGTAAGGAGCTTTCGCTCCGCGGGCACAATTCAATATTAAGCTTTTTAAAGCCCAGGTCAATTTCCATTTAATGAAAATTTAATATCGGCAAAAGGACTTAATCTATTCTTGATATACCCTTTGCTATCGTGGTCGGATGGGATATCCGATTCGTGGCAATAATTGTGAAAGAACTAAGAAAGAAGCGCGGGAAGCATACGATAAAATCGGGCGCGTTTGGTCGTCAGTACTGAACGATTATATCTCATTCAACAGCGTCGGGTTTCGGCATTTGTTATGGAAAGGAAAAGCGCGTCGGTCGTATCCGGAACAGATGAAAAGACTCGCACTTATTCCATTCGCGATTACTGCGATTTCAGCACCATCTCGTCCGGTGGTTCAGAGAGATGAGAAAGAGTATTCGCGGATCGAGCGTGATGGGTTGGTAGTGACAATCAAAAATCCCGTTCGCTTTTGGGCTTTTTATACCACCGCCGAGGGGAAAAATATTCGGGTTATCGTGCGACAGGTAAATAATGGCCATAAACATTTTTTCAGCATCTTTGAAGAGGATAAACAAAAAAGGACTCACGAATGAGTTCTTTTTTGCCGTGCCTGTGGCAACTATCGCCTCGCCAAGGAGCTTCAGCTCCTGCAGGCACAGTTCAATATTAAGTCTTCCACAGTCTAAGTCAAATAGTATTTAATGATTTTTTAATATCGTCACAAGTTGGCACCATCAACGAAGAAAAGCTACAATATCCCCATGACCCCCGGCTCACCACTCGGCTTTGAAGATAAGGTTTTCACCGTTGCGGAATACATTGAGATTCTGAACACGTTCTTTAAGGCGCAGGCCGTGAAGATTACCGGCGAGATCTGTGAGCTCAAGCGTGCGGCGTCCGGGCACGTGTATTTCACTATTAAAGACAAGTCGAGCGCCGGCGTGCTCGACTGCATCATCTGGGCGCGGAACTATCAGCTGTGCGGCATCGCACTCGAGGTCGGCATGGAGCTCATCCTGAGCGGACACGCGAACGTGTATGCGCCGAGTGGGCGATTGTCGTTCGTGGCGGACACGATCGAGCTGGTGGGCGAGGGCGCTTTGAAGAAGGCGTACGACGAGCTGCGCCGCAAACTCGAAGTCGAAGGGCTCTTCGCACCGGAGCGCAAGCGTGCCCTGCCGGATTACGTCCAGCGCATTGGCGTCATCACGTCCATGAAGGGCGCCGTCATCCACGACTTCGAGAACAACCTCGGCAAGTTTGGCTTCAAGGTGAACGTGATCGACTCGCGCGTGGAAGGCCAGCAGGCCGTCCAGCCGATCCTCGCGGCGGTGGAGGCGATGCGGGAGCTTGCGAACGGCGGCGATGACGCCATCGAGGCCCTCGTCATCATTCGCGGCGGCGGCTCGCTCGAATCACTCCAGGCATTCAACAACGAGACGCTCGTTCGCGCGATCGTTGATTTTCCGGTTCCCGTGATCGCGGGCATCGGTCACGACCAGGACGTGCCGCTCATGGCGCTCGCCGCGGACTACATGACTTCCACGCCGACCGCCGCAGCGCACTTGCTCAGCCGGTCGTGGCAGGAGGCGTACGCGAAGGTGCGCGAGTTCGCGGGGCTTGTGGATTGGCTCCCGCTCGAGATCCAGCGCTCGCGCAACGATCTTTATAGAAGCTGGGACGGGCTATGTAACACGTTTGACCGCCAGCTCGAAGCGGCGCGGCAAACGGTCGCGCTCGGCAGCCAGCTTATAAAGCACAACGATCCGGCGCGCCAGCTGGGGCTGGGCTACTCGATTGCGCGGCGGAATGGTAAAGTTATACGAAGCACGGCAGGTCTTTCGCCCGGCAACAATATCGAACTTACGGTGAGCGACGGCGAGATAGATTCAACCATAACCAACATCAATCATGGCAAAAACAACGAAAACAGAAAAAAAGCAGGGGGCGGGCGGGCAGTCAAACCTCAAGGAGTATCTCGAGGACATCAGGAAGATCTCGGATTGGTTTGAGAATCAGGAGGAGATCGATCTCGAGCAGGCGCTCGTGAAGATCCGTGAGGCGGGGGAGCTGATCAAGCTGAGCAAGGACCGGCTTGTGGAAGTGGAGAACGAGTTCAAAGAGATCAAGGCAAAGATAGAGGAGGAGTAACGTAAATTAAATATGGACAGCAAGAAGGTTGTCGTTAAAAAAACGGCCAAACACGGCATGGGAGTGTTCGCCCGTGCCGCGATAAAAAAGGGAGAGGTCATCGCCGCATTCGACGGCACTATTTATGATTTTGACTACGAGGGCTGGAACGATGATCTCTACAACCACGCCATCCAATTCGAGCCACGCCGCTGGAGGGACTCGAAAGGCATCGCGCGCCTGGTCAACCACTCGTGCGACCCCAACTGCGGGATCCGCGACCTGTTCAAGATCGTCGCGATGAGGGATATTGCCCCCGGTGAGGAGGTTTTGTGGGATTACGGGATGACGGAAGACTATGTGTGGCGGATGAAGTGCACGTGCGGATCGCCGCTCTGCCGGAAGACCATCGGCGCGTACAAAGATATGCCGCTTTCGGTGCGGAAGAAATATAAAGGCTATATTTCCGAGTGGCTGATCAGGAAAAACCAAGACCGACACCGCTAAATTTCCAGCGTTCCGTTCGCCACCATTTTGTAGCGCTTTTTGCGCTCGTGGGCCATGTAGCCGGCCAAGCCGATCATTGCGCCGTTGTCCATATTGTATTTGAATGGGGGAACGAAAAACTTCGCACCGATTTTGCGTGCAGCTTTGCCCAGATCGCTGCGCAATTTTTTATTTGCCGCGACGCCTCCGCAGAGGATAACCGATTTTGCGCCGGTCGCTTTTGCCGCGCGGATGGCCTTCGCCACGAGCACATCAACCGCCGCTTGCTGGAATGACGCCGCGACGTCGGCTGGCGAGAACGAGGCGGCGTCGCCCTCGTGGTCGCGCAAATAATAGAGCACGGAGGTCTTAAGGCCGGAAAAGCTGAAATCATAATTTTTATCGTGGATCATCGGGCGGGGGAACACGATGGCGGCGGCGTTGCCGGCGCGCGCCAACTTCTCGATTTCCGGGCCGCCGGGGTAATTAAGCTTGAGCATCCGCGCCACTTTATCGAACGCCTCGCCCGCGGCGTCATCGCGCGTTTCGCCAAGACGTTTCCACTTTGAAAACGATTCCATATTGAGTAGCAGTGTGTGGCCGCCGCTCACGATGAGCGCAATTGCAGGGAAGGCGATCTTCCGTCCGCTGGCGAGCCCGGGCAGTAGAAAACTATACAAGTGGCCCTCCAGATGATTCGCGCCCACCAGCGGCTTTTTATATTCCTTCGCGAGGTCCTGCGCGAATGTGATGCCGACCCAGAGCGCCGGCTCGAGTCCCGGTCCGACCGTGACGGTGATAAGGTCGAACTTCAGCGGTTTGCACTTCGCCTGCAGCCGCTTGAAAAGGATCGGCAAGTTTTTCAAATGTTCGCGCTTCGCGAGATTGGGAACGACGCCGCCGAATGGCCGGTGTATCTTTATCTGCGACGAAACAAAATCAGCGAGCACGACAACTTTCGGCGCGCGAACGCCGCCGGAGACTTTCAGCAGCGCGATCCCGGTCTCGTCACACGAGGTTTCAATAGAGAGAACGTTCATAAAAATTGTGTGTTTATAGATGTAAATATGGTGCAGGGAGGCTCATCGGAGTCTCCCTGAATTCTTTCCCGGCGTCTCGATCTTGGTGGTCGGGCGTAGCGGGATGATCCCCAATATACTCCGCCTTTTCTCGATCCATGCCCGAACGGTCTCAAACCTGAAATTCATAGTCGCCTGTCTCCCGGCGAGAGAAACGATGTTGCTCGTCCAGTGCTTATCATGCTGGGTTATCCCCGTGTGGCTGTCGTGCCACACTAAGCGAAACTGCTGGGCGGAAGCGGAAGGCGTTGTTGTGGTTGCTAGGAGTGCGAGAACTCCCAATAATACGATCACGATACTCGGTTTTCTCATCCCCCGACTCCCCCTTAGAGCCGCAATAACTATGGCTTCTTTCGGCGATTTTGTCAAAATAAAAAGTAGGCCCGGTATTCCGGGCCAACAAGCAGAGGCAAAATGACAGCGATATTTCACCGAAGCAGCCGAAAACAGGCAGCACCAATGATTAAAACAATGACAATACCGCCAGAGATGAGGCTTATTTTGATGATGTTTACGGCATCGCCGATTTCATCGTTAAACTGATCGAAAAAGTTGTTTGAGCGCATAGATGCGTTCCTCCGTGCTGCTTCCATCGTAGCATCGCGACCATAAAGATTTCATAAAGAGAAGGTTGACGAATCGGCGTTTTCAGCTATACTATCTTCCATGGCAATAGAAGTACGCAAAAAGGAAGGGGAGTCGGCCAACGCGATTTTGTACAACTTCACCCGCAAAGTGAAGCGCAGTGGCATTTTAAAGGAGGTTCGCCACCGCAAGAATCATGTCCGTACCACGAGCCGTATCAAGCGCCGCGCTTCCGCGATTCATCGCGAGGAAAAACGCGTCGAGGTTGACCGTCAGAAGAAGCTTGGGTTGGCGTAATTAGCCTAACCGCTCCCGCACGCAATTCGCAATGTCCCTTTTCCAAAAAATTAACGATGATATGAAAACCGCCATGAAGAGCGGTGATAAGCCACGCCTTGAGGTGATCCGCTTTGCGCTCGCCGGGCTGCATGCGGCGCAGAAAGAAAAGGAGCTGAAAACGCCGGGCGCTGCGTTGACCGACGAAGAGGTGGTCACTATTTTACAAAAAGACGCGAAGCGGCGCAAAGAATCGATCGAGCTTTTCAAACAGGGCAATCGCGCTGATCTTGTCGCGAAAGAGGACGCCGATCTTTTGGTGCTGGGCGAATATATCCCGAAGGAACTTTCCCGCGCCGAGATTGAAAAGATGGTTGACGATGTGAAGGCGCAAGGTTTCGTGGATTTCAGCTCGGCCATGCGCGAGACGATGAAATTGGTGAAGGGCCGCGCCGACGGAAAGGTGGTCGGAGAGGTCATTAAAGAGAAGCTGGCATCGGCGGCATAGTTTTTGCGCGATGAACGTCATCTGGAACGATAAAAAGATAAAGGCGCTTTCGGACAAGATCCTCAAAAAGATGCATATTCGCGGGGCGACCCTCGATATTTTTTTATTGGGCAATAGGGACATGACGGCGCTCAAGGCCCGCTTCATCAAGAAAAAGACCGAGCCGAACGTGCTTTCGTTTCCGGAGCCCGCGCGGTTTCCGCATCCGGAGATGAAGAAGAAATATCTTGGCGAGATCTATCTCAATCGCGATATTCTCAAGAAGTCGCCGGAGCGGGCGAAGGCGTTGCTTCTGCACGGTGTTTTGCATCTACTTGGATATGACCACATAAAAAAGATGGACATCGCTCGAATGGAAGCGCTTGAGGCGAAAACGCTTGGACGGTTGTAATGTAGGCGCACTGTCCACATTCCCTTCATGCTATTTTGCTGATAGAATAAGGGTATGAAGTTCAAGGGATTTGGCATTGGAAAAGGCGGAGGTGATTTTATTACCGGTTTGGACGTTGGCACTTCGTCCATTAAAGTGGTTGTTGCCGAATGCCGCGGGCATCGTCCCGCGATCGTCCACGTCCACAAAGAACCGGCGCTCGGTTTGCGCAAGGGCGCTGTTATCGATCTCGGTGAAGCTTCGCAAACGATCAACCGCGCGCTCGCCGAAGTGAAGAAGGTTTCGAAATCGGCGTTGAAAAATATTTACGTGAGCATCGGGACGCCGCAGGCGAAGATACAAACGTCGCGCGGCATCGTCGCGGTCTCGCGCGCCGACGCGGAGATCTATCAGGACGACATCGACCGCGCGGTGCGGGCGAGCCAGGCCGTGAATCTTCCGCAGAACCGCACGATCATCCACACGCTTACGAAGGAATTTATGATCGACGGCATTGGCGATATTATCGACCCTCTTGGGCTTTCGGGAAGCCGTCTCGAGGTGCAAAGCCTTATCATCGATGCGTTCTCGCCGCATATTAAAACGCTCATCCGCGCCGTCGAGCTTTCGGCTGGCGATGTGAGCGGTCTCGTTTACGGTCCGCTCGTCGCCGCGCGCGCGGCGTTATCCAAGCGCCAGCGTGATCTTGGCACGGCGCTCGTGGACATCGGCTTTGGCACGACCGGTCTTTCTATCTATGAAGAGAACCGTCTGGTCGGCGTGGCGAAATTCCCTGTCGGCGCGGCAAACATTTCGAACGATCTTGCCGTCGGTTTGAAAATTTCCGTTGACACTGCGGAAGAAGTCAAGCTTCATTACGGCTATGCGCTTTCGAAGGAGGTGGGCGCGAAAGAAGTTGTAGAATTGAAAAAATTCACCGAAGATGCGAAGGGCTCGGTATCGCGGCGCTTCATTGCGGAGATCGTGGAATCGCGCCTTGAAGAAATTTTTGATCTCGTGAACAACGAGCTGAAGCTGTATCAAAAAGCCGGCCAGTTGCCGGGTGGCATGGTCTTGGTTGGTGGCGGCGCAAAGCTGCCCGGGCTTACGGATCTTGTCCGCCAGGAGATGAAGCTCGCGGCGCAAATAGGCTCCACGCTTTCCGAGGAGTGGGAGACGGAAGGCGGCGTCTTTAAGGAGTATCTCGATGACCCCGAGTTCGTGAACGCTTTCGGGCTGGTTTTATGGGGTATGGACAGCGAATCGCGGTGGGGGAATGGTTCCGAATCCAAGGTGAATTTCAAGAACTTTTTCAGCTATTTCGCCCCGTAAAAGACTCCTATTTTACCCCCTGTTTATAGTATTCCCTCCACATTAAATTTCTGTTAAACTAGCATTATGGCAAAATCAAAAAGCAGGAAAAGCACGGGGTTTCAGCCCCTTTCGGCGAATGTAAAAGTAATCGGTATCGGTGGTGGCGGAGGCAATGCGGTTGCGCGGATGGCGAAGGATTTCTACCGCGGCGTTGATTTCATCGCGATCAACACCGACCATCAGGACCTCGACCATTGCGAAGTAAAGACCCGTTTGTATATTGGAAAAAGTTTGACGCGCGGATTGGGCACCGGTATGAACCCGGACCTCGGCAGGCAAGCAGCGGAAGAGAATCGTTCCGAGATCAGTGAAGCCGTGAAAGGCGCTGACCTCGTTTTTTTGGCAGCAGGCCTTGGCGGCGGCACCGGTTCGGGCGCGACGCCGATCGTCGCGGAAGCGGCGAAGCAGTCCGGCGCACTTACCATCGCCGTCGTCACGAAGCCATTCTCTTTCGAAGGCAGCCAGCGCGAGCGCATCGCGAACGAGAGTTTGATGAAATTGAAGGATAAGGTTGACGCGATCATCGTTGTGCCGAACGACCGGATTTTCACCGTGATCAGCAAAGACACGCCGATCATCAAGGCGTTCGAAGCGATCGATGAGATTTTGCGCAACGCGTTGAAGGGACTCGTAGAGATCATCGCGATGCCGGGCATCATCAATGTCGATTTTGCAGACGTGAAAAATATCATGCAGGATGCGGGGATCGCGATCGTCGGTGTTGGCACCGCGACCGGCCCTGACCGTGCCGTGAAAGCGGTGACTGCAGCGCTCCATTCTCCACTCCTCGAAACCAGCCCCGACGGCGCGAAAGCGGTATTGCTCGGCATCACTGGCGGCCGCGATTTACGCATGACGGAAGTGAACGACGCGGCGAAGATCGTCGCGCAGACCGCTGACCCGGGCGCGCGCATCATCTTTGGCGCTTATTATGACAAGAACCTCAAACCGGGCCAGTTGAAAGTGACCGTCGTAGCAGCCGGGTTCAATGGCAATCAGAACGGCACACTTTTCGGGACCAATCATTTTGAATCATCGCGGCCGGGTATCTTTACGCGGCCGAGCGTTGGCGGCCCGGAAGCGACTGCGGGCAAAAAGCCTCCGATGCCGATACCGGCCCGTGATCTCCGCGAACCGGGAACGAGCTCAAAAGACCCCGTGATCCATGCGCGTGGCGAGGAATCAGCCGACGAGCTTGTCGCCCAGCGGCCTTTGCCGCCCGCTTTTGAAAGGAAATCGGACAATCCTATGAATAAATCGACGGCGACGAAAGAGAAGGAGAACGATGCGTGGGATATTCCGGCGTTTCTGCGACGGAGGAAGAAATAATCCGCATAGCGACATAGCAGTACTTACATAAAAAGGGTCGCGTCGTTTTCTGCTGAAAACGCGCTACGCCTCGCCGCCTCCGCGGCTCCGGCATACCCTTTTTATGTAAGTACTGCTATGTCGCTATGCGGATTATTTCTTGAGCCGATTATAAAAATGGATCAGGGGGCTCTTGGTTTAGAGCCCCCTTTCTGATTCGAATCGTTTGCGTGTTTTTACCCAGGAATGACACCCGGGCCGAAGGAAACAACCTCCAGACCCATATCGCCGAACTTGACGATGTTCCCGGCTGCTGTCGCCAACGCTAGATTTGGCGAATCATCGGGGTCGAAAACCATCAGCACCTTCCCGGTTGCATCTTCCGATATTTCCCAGTCGAGGGGGGTTCCGATGAGACGGACTTCTTTCCCAGACCGAGTTCCTTCGAGAAAAAACAGCGGCGTCGTGGAGGACGAGAGCACCCGAACACGCATGGGCACAACATCCTCATCAATGGGCCTTAGGTAGATATGTTCCAGGGGCCCACCTTTCAGAATCCAAAAACTTTTCATCTCTTCTCCTCTTGCCCGATTAGGTTTCCCAATCCTCGCCGGTTGCCGATTGCTCAGCACTACGGCATCTGCTCATCGCAGACAGGCTCGTGATTTGAATTTGGCGTCCCCTTATCAGCGGGGCGACGGCTCAGGATATGCCAAGTCCTATGCCCATTGCCTCCGGAGGGGACACCTCCAGACCACAAGGAGAAAATATTGATTCCCTGCGGGATAAAGCCGTTCAGAAAGACGGACTTATCTCGCAGGGAATCACCGGCATCTGATTATCAAAGAACAGTTACATTATAACACTAATTGTGTTAATCTGTCAACATTTCGCTTTCCTGTGGTTTTTCAAGGTTTGGCGCGTCCAAATCAAGTTTTTCGCCCGTGATCCGGTAGATATCTTTGTCAATTTTCTTGAATTCTTTTCCGGCAGCGTTGTAGGCAGAGACGGTCGTTGTGAGGTTTTTGCCAACCTTGCCGAAATATTCTTCGTAACTCAGCAGGTGTTTGCCAAGTTCGCCGACGCGTTCGCCAATCTTTTTCGCGCTCTCTTCGATGCGCATCGCTTTGAGGCCCTGCAACACCGTGAGCAGGTAGGCGTGGAACGTGGTGGGGGAGACGATAATCACGTTCTTCTTGCCGCTCGCGTATTCCACCAGATTGACGTTGTTCGATTTCATTGCGCCAACTTTATTAATGAGTAGATCGTAGTACACCGCCTCGGACGGGATGAACATGAACGCGAAGCCCAGCGTGCCTTCCTCGGGCTTTACGTATTTCGATGTCTCATCGATGCGGATCTTGAGGTCGTTTGCGAAGGCGTTTTCGTATCGCTCGCGCTCCACTTTGTCGGACGATTCGAGAATGCGGTTATAGTTCTCGAGCGAAAATTTGGAATCGATCGGGATGATGCCATCCTTGGTGAGCACCGCGGCGTCGACAATCGTGCCATCCTTGAACGGATATTGCATTTGGTACGCATTCGGCGGGAGTACGTTCTTGAGCACCGTCTCCAGATAATATTCGCCGAGCACGCCGCGCTGTTTAGGATTCTTCAAAATATCCTGCAGGTTCTTGAGGTTGTCCGCGATGCTCACCACCTGGCGCTGTCCTTCGCCGACCTTCGCGAGCTCTTGTGTGATCTCGCGGATGAGCCGCGTGCTCTCCGTGGCCTGCGTGAATGCCTTGCTCGTGGAGTCGCTGATCGCCTTCGCCGACTCGCCAAGCTTGGCGTCCAGCATCCGCGTGAGTTCGTTCATCTGGTTCTGGAGCAATAGCAGCGACTGCGGGTCTTCTTTCTTCTCCGGCTCCGCCTGCGGCTTCCAAAGACGCCACGCGATTGCGGCGAAAAGCACGATTATAACGATAAAGAGGGCGATTTCCATATGGTTAATTCTATATGAAATAAGAGCAGACGTCGCCATTGACAACTATATTAATATAGTGTTATAATTATCCTGTTTGATAAAGCTCTTTTAAAATCATTCTTGCGGGAAGAATTCTGCCATCCTGAAAAGATGTCAGATACTTCTCACAAGAAATCGTGAAGGTACTTCACGCTCACGCGGAGTCGCAAGACAAATCAAACCGCACCGGGCACGAAGGAGAAAGCATGAAGCATGTATTGATGTCGACAGCATGGGATTTCGGCAATGACCCCTTCCCCGCATTTCGCGCCAACCTCGTTTACGGGCAGAACAAACGCGCTCGCGCATTTCTGCCGGTCGTGAGGGAGTTTCAGCTCAAAAGGCCCTGTGTCGTGACGTCGTGTGATGGTGCCACCATCTACGAGGGCACGGACAAGGCGGCGGCCGAGGCGGTGACGAAGGAATACAATGCCCAGCAGGCGGCGGCGCATAGCAATCTCGACCGGCTGTTCGCACCCAAGGCAATTCTGAGGGAAGGTCCTGCGGTTCTGCCCGAGGGGAAGTTCCGGATCATCAAGACGAAAGAGAAAGGGACCACGCTCGTGGTGCCGGGCGATGAAAATACCAATCGCTGCCTATTGTTTGTCGGTTGCGAAGGCGGCTTTCGCGGCGGCGTGCGGATCATGGAGTGCGACACGACCGGAGCGTTGCTTGCGAAGTGTGAAGCTGGCAATGCGTGCGACTCCTCGGTTGAAACCATCGCGCTTCTGGATGTCGGTCAGTCCGTCGCTTTCCATACCTGGGGGCGCAGGACGAACGAGGTCTACGCCTACACATGGACAGGCGTCGAGATCGAGACCAAGCACTTCTCAAAAGAGGAGTGGGATGTTCGCAACGGCGAAGTGATGCCCGCCGAAGACGTCGAAGTCCTTTAGTTTGAAAATCAACAACACAACAAAGGGGAGGAGCAGAAACCGCTCCTCCCCTGAACTTTTATTAATACAAGAACATTCTAATTTTTCTCCTACCGCCACAGCGAAAATTTCTTCGTCAATTCGCTCACGTCGGCTATCGATCCGAAAAGGCATATCCCATAATATTCGAGTTCCGCCTCCGGCACTTCTTTTGTCCGGGTGAGCTGCTCTTCATAGGTGCCTTCCTGCATCGTGCTTGTAAAATCAACACAAATAAGTCCTTTCTCGATGGCACCCGCCCGCACCGCCCTAATCTGGTTGGAATTGTCGGCGCGGAGGATCACATAACTGTTTTTCGATAAGTTGCGATGATGGTTTCCATCTTTATCGACATAATCGATAAACCCCATTTGCTCTATCTGTTCAGGGCTGGCGCTCGCGACGAGTCCCAAAGACATGTGCGCGAGGGCGTTCATGACCTTTCCCGGGTCAACTTTTTTACTGAGCACTGCGGCAAATTTGTGGGTGGTTACGTCTTGATTGCTCATATAAATAATTCTACCTTCTCAATGATTTTTAGGGAACCCTATGCCACTTCCGCCTGATAGCACTGCTCGCAATAGACGATTTCCGGCCGATCGAGAGCGTAGTTGGTCGTGATAGAGCGGCGGCACTTGGCACACTGCCTTTCGTGGAGGGCGAACGAACCCCGTTTCGTAATTCTTTCGAGGAAGCGGCAGTTGAAGCATTGGCGTGGGATGGGAAGCTCCATCTTTTTATAAAGCGTCAACTCCGGTTTAATGATCTTATAATTTCTCTCGCAGGTAGCGCAGGTAAGAACGGCGTCCACAATATTATCGGGCACGTCTTTGATGTGGTCGGGGATAGCCGCCGCAGCTAACGTCCCTTTCCCTTTTGTGGTTTGAATCTCATCCTGCCATCGGAATCCTTCGCGCAGCGCCTGCTCTTTCGCCATGGGAAGATTATCCTGCCCCACGCCCTCGTTGTATGCAAAAAAGGCGATGCTTGGCGGCGCGAACAGCCCATATTCTCCAAGTCCTTTCAGTTCTTCAACAATGCGCGCTCGCAGCTTTTCATATTCCGCCTCGTCATATTTTTTATTGAGGATCATATATTTTCCATTTCGCAGACCGTCGCAGCCAAAGCAATATTCGCTCGCGCGGGTGCCAAAACAGTATTCGACGTCATGCGAGGTCTCGGCCCACCAGCACGCGATGGCGCGGGACGAGACGCCGGTTCCGACTCCTTCGAGCAACAGCTCGGATCTACGTCCGTGGCCGAGAAGGTCATAGCAATCTTTCGCGTATTTTATAGAGAACGAATACTTTAAATTTTCCGAGAACGAGACCTCGAAGCACGCTTCGCAATCTTTGGATTCGAAAATATAGTCGCCGGTGCAACGTACCGATTTCAGGTTGTTGTTCTCACGGCGGGGGAATGTGAGGGCAAAAGTCTCAAACTTTTTCTTAGCGTCCTCCAGCGCGCGGTAGCTCCCGGCGATTTCGGCAACTTTTCGCTCCCATTCTTCTTTGGTGAGCTGCTCATTAAAGAAGCAATACGATTTGTGACGCAGATTCACACAGCCGAAGCAGTTCTGACAGCCGGCACAGTTCAATAAGAACCATGAGCCCAGGCAATCCGTAATGTTTTGTCCCCACGCGACTCCGGAAGACTTTTGCGCGTTGATATTCTCGTAAAGCCGCTCCGATCCGTCCGCATAGTAGGTGTCAAAAACATCATGGTTATTGGAAAGTCCGCGTGAATAGGCGCAATTCTCATTGCGAGGGCTGGAGTTGAAGATCAAATAACAGTCTTTGTTACTGCCGGAAAAGTTGGTATACTCGCTGTTCACGTTCGGCCCCTGGTCGGCATTGCTATAGGTCGCCGCCTTCGGAACGCGTTTTAGCAATTCGCCGAGCTGTTCAATGAACGGCCGCGAAGTATCATAGTCCTGCGCATACGAATTGGCGTCCCACTTATCCGACATCCAGCAATCGTTGCAATAGACAACGTAAGAGGAATTGGGATGATACATAGTGATGACCGAGGCGCCGCACAGCGCACAGACCCTTTTATAGAGCGTGCTTTCGTTGCGAAACACTGACCGTCGCTTGAATCGGCAATCGGGGCAGAGTCCGGGTGCCGGAACCCCCATCTTTTCATAAAAATCAAAATCTTCCGGTACGATTGCGAACTTGATCTCGCAGTTTCTGCAGGCCCTTAGTTTAGGTTCCATTATTTAAAGCTTAGCAGAGTCTTTACCATCGCGCGATTCTCTTCTTTTGAGCAAACAATAAATCCCCCACTGTTTTTTGACCTTTAGCGTCCTCGCGACCCGGTCAAAAAACAGTGGGGGATTTATTGTTAACTTACTGCCAGTTGCGACCTCCACCTGCACCGTAACCACCACTTTCGCGGCGGGGCGGGCGGGCTTCAAGCGGCTTGGCCTCGTTCACGGTGAGCTTGCGTCCACCGAAATCTTGACCATTCCACATTTCGATCGCTTTCTGCGCATCGTCGTCGGAACCCATTTCAACAAAGCCGAAACCACGCGAGCGGCCGGTCATCTTGTCCATGATAATGCTCGTGGACACGACTGCACCAGCTTTTGCGAAGGCCTCTTGGAGTTCATCCTGCGTTGTCGTATAAGGCAATCCGCCGATATATAATTTTGTAGCCATTCAATTTCTTTTGATTCTGTAAGGCGATCTACTTCTCCTCTGCTTCTCACCAACTTTCGCTGGAATTGCGAAACTTACTAAGAACACTTACATGAGAATCATTATACCACAACCCGTACAGAAAAAGCAAGTGCCGCTTAATGAAGTTTTAATGTTATCCTAAAACTATGACAAAAGCTCGATTTAAAGCCCTTATTTGGGGCTATTATCGCAAAGAGGGGCGCAGTATGCCCTGGCGGAAGACGCGCGACCCATATGCGATCCTGGTCTCCGAGGTCATGCTCCAGCAGACGCAAGTGGCGAGGGTGGAGGGGTTTTACGAAAAATTTCTCAAGCAATTTCCCGATTTTCGCTCGCTCGCTGCGGCGAAAACAAAAGATGTCCTGAAGGCATGGCAGGGATTGGGCTACAACCGCAGGGCGCTCTCACTCAAGCGTGCGGCGGAAATAATAGTGCGCGACTTTGGCGGCAAACTGCCGCGTGGCCGTGCGGCACTCGAATCATTGCCGGGCATCGGCAAGGGGACTTCGGGATCGTTACTCGCTTTCGCATTCAACGAGCCGGAAATTTTCATCGAAACGAACGTTCGCCGCATTTTCATCCACTTTTTCTTTCCGAAGGCAGAAAAAGTAACCGATGCCGAGATCGAACGTTATATCGAACGTACCATGGACGTTAAAAATCCACGCGAGTGGTACTGGGCTCTTATGGATTACGGCGCTTTTCTGTCTGCGAGCGCCGGCACAAATTCCAACCGCCGAAGTGCGCATTATAAAAAACAGAGCGTCTTTGCCGGCTCCGATCGCGAATTGCGCGGAAAGATGCTCCGCTGTATGCTCAAAGAAAAGAAGCGCGTAACGTTTCGATCGCTTATCAAAATTCTACAAATACCAAGAGCGCGCGTGGAGAAGATCGCCAAGGGGCTTGCGCGCGAAGGTTTTATCGTCAAAAAAGAAAATTATATTTGTATTAAATAAATATCATGTCAAAAAAATTAGCAGTCTTCGGCGCTTTCTTTTTTCTCTTGAGCTTTGTGCCGATGGCGGTGTCTGTCGCAACAGCGGCAACAACCGCAAGCACCGCGAAGCTTCAATATGGCGCCTGGCTGCCGTTTTGGATGGCGCAAGCGGGCGAAGAGGATGTGGCGATCCACCTCAACTCCTTCAACGAGATAAGCCTTTTTTCTTATGAAGTTGGCTCGAAGGGTGCGCTTATCGACGACCTTAAGATCGGCGGTGGCGGATGGGATTCGTGGATCTCGGCGGTAAAAGACCTCGGGGTAAAGATCATCCCAACCATCGCCTGGTTCGATGCGGGCGGTATTCAAAAGCTGCTTTCCAATACGAAAAGCAGGCAGGCTGAAGAAAACACGATCGCCCAACTCGTGACCTCCGAAAAATTCGATGGCATCGATATCGATTTCGAGAGCATGTCTCCCTCAACGCGGCCTTATTATTCGCTCTTTATAGAGGGGCTCGCGATCCGCTTGCACCCGCTTGGCAAAAAGCTCACCTGCACGGTCGTGCCACGGCCGCCGGCCAGTTCGGTCTACGTGGTAGTGCCGACGAGCACCATTGTCTACCCCGAGAATTATGCGGTGCTTAATCAGTATTGTGATGAAGTGCGCTTGATGGCGTACGACCAGGAAACGACGGATATCAAACTCGATGCCTCCAAAGGAGGCAACGGTACACTTTACGCTCCCGTTGCCGATCCGGATTGGGTGACAAAGGTCATTCAAGTGGCCCTGCAGTCGATTAGCCCGAAGAAGATCATGCTTGGGATCCCGACGTATGGTTACGAATACGAAGCTTCGTGGGCGAATGGGCAGACGACGTACCAGCGCGTCCGATCCTTCGATTTCTTTGACGCCATGGATCGCGCCGATTCGCTGGGCCTCTCGCCGGTGCGCGATAACGCAGGGGAGCTAAGTTTCACATATTCCTCTACGACCTATATTGCCAAGTCGCCGATATTCGTAACGCAGGTCACGTCAACCGAGCCTGCCGTTCTGATGAACCCGAATCCCAACGCAACGACCACGTTCTTTGTTTCTTTCCCAGACGCGCAGTCGGAGTTTGATAAAGTGAACCTGGCCAAGCAGTATGGCCTGCGCGGGGTTGTGTTCTTTAAGGCTGATGGAGGAATGGACCCGGCGATCTGGAATATGATTACTCCAAGCTAAGGTCGGTATCGGTGCTTTCGCCAAGTACCAAGATATTTGCCTTATGGACGCCAAAAACCACTGCGGCTTCCTTTGTGGACATCCAGATATCTATATTATTGGTCATTCTCTTGTTCATCCGGTCGTCAACGACGAACACTTTATCGCCGAAAAGCGAGGGGATCATGACTTTGGTGCCAAAAGGAAGGAGGTTGGTGGCCACGATGCCATCGTGGACGTGGTCGCCGGTGGCAGTAATGAATGGGTGGTCCGACGTCTCTTCCGGCACGCTTGCGTAAGCCGTCACCTTCAAATGGAGCGTCTTTACGACGATACTTGTGCTTTGGGGGCTTACTTGGCTGATTTTACCGACTAACGGGGTTGTTTGCGCCTGGGTAACCAGGGTGGGGATGGCGAAAACGCCGATAGCGATGATCGCGATGCCCCAGGTTCGTATGTGAGTGCTCATATGGGTTACTTTCCAACAAAAACGCCCCTCGCGGGGCATAACATATTTCTATTAGAATGTACCTCTATTGTAGCATGCGAAAGCTCAAAAAGTCAATAGCTCTGGCAATGGGTGCAAAAAGACCCGTAAATACTGATGTTTTGAGATGTTTGGGGCAATGTGCGACAAGGAGAAAATAGAACGCCCAGCACTGATCGCGTGCCAGGCGTGAAGCAACCCGCTTCATTTAACCCGAATCTTTGAAAATTTGCCCAATCTTTCTTCTGCAGAATCCGTGGCTGTCTGGAGTTCCTCCCTTAGATCTGAAAGTTTGGGGTAGTTGGCTGCGCGTGTGAGAAGTTCACTCGCCTCATCAATGGCTATCTGCGCCTGGAGTATCCTCTCGTTAGGCGATCTGACGCGGCCAATGGAAAAAAGACCGTGGAGTTTTGCTATGCATGCCTCGAGCATCTCTTTTGGGGGAGCTTCCGAACATGCCATCGTCATAATTATCACCTCCTCTCTGCCTCCCTGGTCTTCCTTGGCTTTGGGAGAGCTACCCTCAGTGTATCATAATGCGGTATGCTTATTATATGGAGCTTAAAAAACAGCCTCCGCTTGGCAAAAAGATAGCGATTGCGCTTGTTGTTTTTGGGGTTTTGCTTATCGTCCTCTTTGTCTTTTTGGTGCGTGATTATTTGGCCCTGCGGCGTGCCAACCTTATCAACCGCCGCGAGCTTTCCCTTTCGGCATTCGTCCAAAAACATGGCCCTTTGGGTGCCAGCGAGGTTGGCGTGATCCGTCCGTGGATGACGTTCGATTATATCAATAGGCTGTTCAACCTTCCTAAAGATTATCTCAAGAACCAGTTGCAAATTTCAGATTCCCACTATCCCAACCTCACCCTTGGCAGCTACGCCTCGGCGGATAAGGTTGCTACTGTGGAAGCCGTGAACAACGTCGAAAGTGCCATCTCAAACCATTTCAACCAGAGCGCGCTTTAGATGGATTCCTTACTGACACCCCTCCTTTCGTATCTTTTGCTCTATCGATACGCCACGCTCGCGTTTGTGGTGTATATTGGCGCGGTCGGCGCGCCGCTACCGGTGAACGAGATGCTCCTCGCTCTCGGAGCTTTCGCGAGCCAGGGTTATTTCAGTTTTTGGGGATCGCTTGCTATTGCGGTCGTGGCAAATTGCCTGGGCGACTTCACGGGCTATGCAATCACAAGAAAATATGGCGATTGGATCCTTCGCATCCTCCACATCCGCAAAGCGCGTTTTTTTATCCATCTTGAGGAAGAGCTGCGTTCCGACGCGGCGATAACGGTCTTTACGACGCGCTTCGCGGGGTCGTTAAGCTCGATCACCAATCTTCTCGCCGGTTTGGTAAAGGTGCCTTTTATGACCTTTGCCCTTTACGATCTTATCGCGAATATCATCGAGCCAGCCGTCGCGCTTGGCATCGGCTATATTGTTGGTAATTACTGGAATGATTTTTCAAACTTCTTCACCATTGTCGCTGGCATCGTCGCGGTGGCGATCATCATGTTCGTGCTTTTCCGTATCCAGCGGAAGATAGCGAAAAAATATCAATAGATTTGGGCGTAGTCGCCGCGCCACGATTACCGTTGGCGGTCACTTTGGTTCTCTATAAAAATTGTGCCTGTCGAGAAGGGTTGGAACCTCCTCGACAGGCGTTGGTTGGGTGGTGCTATGAGCGGTGGGCGAGCAGCATCTCGTTGATAGCTCCCGCGAAATCTGAGATGTCAGGACTCTTCGCACGAATCATCCTGAAGCGATCGCTCACGACTTCGGGGACTATTTTCTTCGTCCATAGGACGAAGAGGGGGTCGACCTCTGGCCATTGGTCTGCCACGTGTTGGGCGAGCTCGCCGCCGGTCATCCCGGGAAGGCCATAGTTCGTCACTATTGCACTCAGCTCCTCGATGGGATTTTCAGCTATGATCAGAAGTGCAGTGTTGCCATCTGGAGCGGTGAGGACTTCAATCTCCTCATCGCACACAGATCGGAGGGCTCTGGCGATATTCTGTCCCCGAGCCCTGTCATCATCAACAACTAGGATATACAACGGTTCACCTCCGTGAAACACCATCGTTCATCCTAAGGGAAGTTTGTGGGTGCCGTCAATAGCCGATAGTAATAAGCCGTCGCGCCCGGTGTAGTAAAAAGGGTAACTGCATGATTACGCTTAAGCAAAACGACAGCGCTCCCGATTTTACCCTGACCGACCAGAACGGCGGGTCGCACACCTTGTCCGCCCTGCGCGGTAAGTGGGTTTTGCTCTATTTCTATCCCAAAGACGACACGCCGGGCTGTACCAAACAGGCGTGCGCGATTCGCGACAACTATCCGGCATTTGAAAAACTGGGGATCGTTGTTTTTGGCATCAGCACTGATTCCGAGGCGAGCCATCAAAAATTTGCTGAAAAATATGACCTACCGTTCATTCTGCTGGCCGATCCAAAAAAGGAAGTGGTGGAGCTCTACGGCGTCTTTGGCAAGAAAAAGTTTATGGGCAAAGAATTCTTGGGTGTTTCGCGGACGTCATTTTTGGTGGCGCCGGATGGTACGATCGCGAAGATTTATGAAAACGTGAAGCCGGAAGCGCACGCGGACGAAGTGCTTTCCGACATGAAGGCTATCAAGGGCTAAAGAAAAAGAGGCTTTGTTCAGGCGTCCCGAAGGGTGTCTTGCCTGAACAAAGCCTCTTTTTCTTTAGCCCTTGATGTCGGTACTCGTTCGGCCGACGTGTAATCCGGCACGCGCGATTTTTGAGGCAACGCCGGGAGCCAGCCCGATGGCTACGAATTGTTTCTCGCGTGCGAACCGCAGATTGCCGCTTTCGTCATGCCGATAGGAGAGGGTGACGCTTTTCCCTTCCTTGTTTTTGAAAAGCAGCGTGGAAACGCCGTTCAAGCTCACCTTCGTGCTGACGTGCTTTACGACGCCATCTTCTTTCTCGCGGATAAGGCGCTTGATCTCAAAAGCGAGCTTCTGATTGAGCCCGGGGAGGGTAAGCGGAACATGGTGACCCTTGTGTACGAGTTTCTGCATGAGGTCTCCAGTCTAGCACGGTTCGGGGGGTTTAGCGAATGGGGCCGGTGGGTCGGACTATCGCTAAAATGAAAACGCAGGGTTGCACCGGATGGCGCAACCCTGCGGGGTTACATGATTCTTGCTGGCGGTGCGTTCGAATGTGTCTTTGTAACACCACACCGATTCAGTATTCGCAGCGCTTTTGCGGCCTGCGGCATGATACTGAGACACGCAAGTATCGGGTTGGCGAAGCTCCAGTCGGCAAGCGGCTTGAGCCTCAGTGCTGCGGTCAAACACGCCTCGATGTCGTTGGATTGTCCGATCTTGTATCCGGTCGGGGCGTGCGTGAGGACGCACCCATCCTCTCGTGAGTCGGGCGGGCGATGGATCGCAAAGTGTTCGGCAACTACATACGCCGACACCTTCCAAGGCCCTTCGCGCGTGGTGATGAATATCTCGACGGGTTTCAGGTCGGGGTGAGAAGGCAGCTCTGGCAGTGCCTTCGGTGGCGGTTGTGGTGGTGGTGGCGCCGCGGGCAATAAATCATCCCTCCAACGAATGACGTTCCGGAATTCTGAGATCAATTTCTTGATACCGGCGAGTGCTTCAGGCTCATAGACCTGCGTGTAGAAACCTTCTTGTCTAACGCCCACTCTCTTCCAGTTAAGGTTGAGCGCCGTCGCAGCCTTTGCGAATACGATGGCTTGCTCGCGCGATGGGGCAACGAAGAGCCATCCGCCCGGTTCGTCGAGGCTGTAAAGACAGGTTTCAGTACCTTTTGCCTGGAATCCGAACGATCCCCAGCACTCGATCTTCTCCTGTTCTCGTGCCCAGTAGAAATTCGTTTCTTTTCCTGTTTGGAAATACGGTTTTGCGGCAGTCCAAGCGAGGATGCCGCCGCGCTCGCGGGCGAGCTTTCCCCGATCATGGTCATTAAGGGCCATATTGATGTAGTGCCGCGGCCAGCGGCTCATCGTCATCGGGTCCTTGAAGTCGAGATCCACTCCCTCATGGCAGATCTCTCTCATGACTTTGATGCTTGCCGTCTCGGAATCGAGGTGGACCACTTTGCGACGCGATGGCACATGGAAAATCTCCCACGTGAACCCCGCCGCATCCGGTTCGATACGATATGCTGCAAATGGACCGCAGCACGTCGCAACGGTCTGCGTACCCTTCACGGTGATCGTTTCCCGGATCGGCTTCGCAAATTTGTACTGCAACCGGTTCGGGAGTTTTGGCGATGGCGGGTATTGCACTGAAGGATCAACGCGGCGTACAGGGCAAAGTTCCCGGGCGCGGCCGTTGCTCTCCGGTTCGCCACAGGCGCGGCAGTATGAAAAATCTTTCTTCTGCCCCCAGCCTGTGAATTCCGGATCGTAACGGTCGGTTTCAAAGATGTGACCTCCGACAGACTTCGATCGGAGGTGCGACGGGCAGACACCCATGACAACCGCGCGCCGTTTGCACGGTTCGCCGTTGTTCTTGCGGTGCCTGCAGAAGCCTTCCGCGACTTCGGACAGCGGGACGAGTTTCATGTCCATGAGGTCCGTTTCGGCGGGCTTTTTTCGGTTCGGCTTATTCATTTGTCATCTCCAATCTCAGGTGAGATCTACCCGGATTATAGAACCGGTCCGGCGCGGAAGGCAAGGGGATGGGTGTTATCCTTCCAACACCGTCAGATCTCCCTTGTCCTGCCCTAACTCCTCGGCCTTCAACACGCGCCGCATGATCTTGCCGCTCCGGGTCTTCGGCAGGCTCGGCACGAAGGTTATCTCGTCTGGCACAGCGAGGGAAGCTATCTCGGTTTTTACATGTTGTTTGATCTCTTTAATGAGCTCATCGCTTGCGGCGACGCCAGGTTTTAATACGATGAACGCCTTTATCCGCTCTCCTTTTATCTCGTCCGGCTTGCCGATGACCGCAGATTCCGAGACCGCGGGGTGGGAGATCAGCGCGTTTTCCACTTCCGCGCTGCCGACGCGGTGGCCGGACACGTTCATTACGTCGTCGCTGCGGCCCAAGATCTGGATGTCGCCGTCTTCGTCCTTTATCGCGAAGTCGCCGCTAAAATAGACATTGCCGGGGATTTCAGTCCAGTATTTCTCGAACCGCTCATGGTCGTTTAGGCAATCGCGCAGGGCCGACGGCCACGGTTTTCGAATGACCAAAAATCCTTTTTGCCCCGTCGGCACGCTCGCACCGTGTTCGTCCACCACGTCGGCGTCGATGCCGTAGAATGGCTTGCCGGCGATGCCCGGCTTTTGCCGCAGCCCCGGCAAAGTGACGATAAGATGTCCGCCGTTTTCCGTTTGCCACCACGTGTCTTCTACGGGTAGCTTGCCGCCGCCGGTCGCGCCACCGCCGGAGCTCCCCAAGTTGTCGCGATACCATTGCCACACTTCCGGATTGATCGGCTCACCGACGGTACCCAAAATGCGCAACGACGAAAAATCGTGCGCGCGGCAATAATCGTCGCCGTATTTTCTGAGCATCCTGAGCGCGGTGGGCGACGTATAAAAAATATTCACCTTTTCCTGCTCGATGATCTTGTACCAACGATCGGGCGTCGGGGCATCCGGCACGCCCTCCACGATGAGCGAGGTTATGCCGTTCGACAGGGGCCCGTAGAGCACGTAGCTGTGGCCGGTGATCCAGCCGAAGTCGGCGGTGCACCAGTAGACGTCGCCCTTTTTATCTGCTGCACTGCCGCTGTCCGTGCCGCCGTTATCGCCCAGATCGAAAACTTTCTTCGTCGTATAGTGTGAATAAACGCTGTAGCCGCCGCAGGTGTGCACGATACCTTTTGGTTTTCCGGTCGAGCCGGACGTGTATAAAACAAAGAGCACGTCTTCGCTGTCCATTTTTTCCGGTTCGCAGACGTCGCTTTGATTTTCTGCCAAGCTATCGAAATCGATTTCTCTTCCCAGTGTCGCTCCATCATGCGGTTCCTTTCTCGCATCGCCATCGCGGTGCGATACAACAACGTGCTTCACAAATTCCAACGTCGCCACTGCTTCTTCCACCGTCGGCAAAAGCTGTTTTCTCTCGCCGCGCCGCAGGGTCCACGTGGATGTGACGACCACTTTAGCGTGGCAGTCTTCGATTCGTTCGCGCAGGGCGTTTGCGCTGAAGCCTGCGAATACCACGCTGTGCACTGCGCCGATTCGCGCGCACGCGAGCATCGCCACCGCCTGTTCAATGACGAGCGGCATATACAGCACCACTTTGTCGCCTTTGTGGACGCCGAGACTCTTCAGCCCATTAGCAAACTTATTGACCCGCGTGAGCAGGTCTTTGTAGCTCACGGCAATCCTCTCGTCCGTCTCGTTCCGGTAGATCAGCGCAATCGTATCACCGTGCCCAACTGCGATATGCCTGTCCAGACAGTTGTATGTTATGTTGAGTTTACCGCCGATGAACCATTGATAGTTCGGGCGATTCCACTCAAAAACTTTGTCCCATTTTTCAAACCAAACAATTTCATCGCTGGCGACTTTGCCCCAAAATTTTTCTGGGTCGGCGATCGACGCGGCATAGTCTTTTTTGAATTGCTCCTCGGTGGTCATAAAGGAGATTATACCACCTCCGCCTGATAACACTGCTCGCAGTAGACGATCTCGGGCCGGTCGGGGGAGTAGGAGGTTTCGAACTCGTTAGGACAGGTGCCGGTCCTATGAAAATGTTCTCCCGTATTTGCGTATTTGCCGTTCCCGGATTTAGCGCCACGACAATCGCAGCGGCGTTTTTGAAGCTCAATAGAATTCCTTTGAGTAAGTCGTTCGCCATGACGGCAGTTGGGACATAGCTGGGGCAATCCTAAATTCAATTGACGATAAAATTGTAGTTCTTGCGGCACGATTCGAAAGGCGGTGGAACATTGGTGATCGCATCTTCCCTCATGGGCGCAACCAATAGTTTCTTTGAGGATCGAATCATCCACCGCATCAATTTTCGGCAATTTGTCTGCCGTCATGGTGATCGCGTAGTTGCGGCTCACCGGCTCTCGCCATATGAAGTTTTGCCGCGCCGCTTCTTCCTTAGAGAGTGGAGAGAATTCCTGCGCCGTAGTTTCGTTGTAGCCAAAGGGACTGAGTTCGGCGGGGAAAAATTCGCCGTAAGGATATTTTTTGCCACCCTTGTCGATATAAGGCATCGTATTCATCTGGTCGATTATGATTTTCCGCAGTTTTTCGAATTCCTCCTTCGAGTATTCCTTGTTCAAAATGCAATATTGTTTCTTCTTTATACTCACCGATCCGAATATATTCTTGCCACCTATAATAAACATGCCGTAATCGATATCGTAGGCGTTGGTAATGGTGAACCATGAAAAGCAGATGCGCGAGGTTTGGTCTCCGGCCTGCATGACTTCATAGAGCAAGGAGGAGGTGATACCAAAATTCACGAAGTCATAGGAATCTTTGAGACCGCCAGCGGTTACGAACTGGCAAAACTTGCAGTCTTCCGCATCGCCGACGCTATATGAATGGAGGGTGTTTTTTGAATTGAAAATATAATCGCCGCTTACATTATTATTGTGGATACCGTGGATATATTTATTGGGGAAATTATTCCAAAAATCGTGAGCTTTTATTTTTTGCTCAGCGATTTTCTCGGCCGATGCCGTATTTTCAATAATGAACGCCTCGAATTCCTCCTTGGAAACTGGCTGATTCCAAATGTGGTATTTCTTATTTCGAAGATTCACACATCCGAAGCAATCGCTGCATCCTACACAATCTTTGGAAAAATAGATGTTGCGGCACTCTTCGGAATCCTGAGAATAAAAAGTGCGATAACATTTCGCGCAATTTACGGTGTCGTAACAAAGTTCGTTTTGCTCAGACATTAGATTATCAACACTATCTTTCGTATGGTTAACAAAGCTGCCGTAAATGACGTTTTCGCAAAAATCGCTGTATGTCACCATGTAGCAATTTTTGAGATAACTCACCATATTGGTGTAGTCGGAATTGGTGAGGGTCGTGTAGAGGCCATAAAGATTCATGACGGGTACCCGGTGCAACAATTCCTGAAGCTGGATAAGAAATGGTTTGTTGGGATCGAAGTCAATGCCATATTGTGTCGCGTCCCATTCGTCGGACCACCAACAGGGAGAACAATATACTATTAAGCCGCAATCTGGCGCAAACACGGATATCATCGATTTGCCGCACTTATCGCAGTTGCGTTTGTGCAGGAACCGCTCATTCCTCCATGCCATTCTCCGTTGTAGGCGACACTTCGGACACCACGTTGGTGGTGGTACTTGTATCTTTGCGTAGAAACCAAAGTCGTCCGGCTCGATGATAAACTGGCTTTTGCAATTCTGGCAGGATTTCGTTTGTGGTTCCATCGTTTCTTATATTATCACTGGTAATTTTCTCTTACGCAACCTCCGCCTGGTAGCACTGCTCGCAGTAGACGATCTCGGGCCGGTCGGGGGAGTAACTCGTCTCAAATTCGTTGGGACAAGGTATGTCGCCGTGAGTGTGCGGCGCAGTATTTTTATAGATGCCCGCGGGCGAGGCGGCGCCAAGGCATTCGCAGTGCCGCGGGTAGAGCACGGCTTTGTTGCGTTGCGCGATTCGTGCGTAGTGGCGGCAGTCCACGCACGTGCGCGGCGCGGGAATGTGCGCTTGTTTCAAAAACTGCAGCTCCGGCTGGATGATCCGATACGCGCGCTTGCAGTCGCTGCACTGGATGATTTCTTTAAGAATGCTTTCATCAACATCATCAATGGAGTCGGGGATGGCGTCGGCCGCGAGAGTGGTCTGATATTCCGTCGCGTTGGGGTCTTCCCAGCGCGCGCCGAAGGCTTCGACTTGTTCTTTCGTCATCGGGAAATTTTCCGTCGCGATCGTATGCTGATAGGCGAATGGGGAAAATTCCGGCGGGAAGAATTCACCATATTTGTAGACCCGACCCAGCTTATCAACATAAGGAATATCGTCCATATGTTTGACGATCTTCTCCCGCAGTGCGGCATACTCTTCTTTTGAATATTGCTTGTTCAAAATGCAATATTGTTGTTTCATAATTCCCACGCACCCAAAAAGATTCGCGCCGAGTCTGTGGCAGTCGATCGAATACTCCATTTGTCGCCCGCCATCCCAACAATCCCAGCAGAATTTCATATCCGCTGCGTTCCATCCGCAAACGGCGACTTCGTAAAAAAGCTCCGACTTCGAGCCGATCAAGCTGGCGTCCATGCAATCGTGGCTCGAAGGGACCTGCGAATATTGGGTATACTTTAAATTTTCGGCCTCACGGACGAGATAGCTTTCATGGACATTCTTGGAATGGGTCACGTATTCGCCGGAAACGTTATTGTTTTGGACGCCCTGCATGCTCTTGTTGGGATATTTTAACCAGAACGCGTGGGCCTGCTCACCGGCCGTCTCCAACCCATGCCAGGTGTTCAACGCCATCGCGCTTACGCGTTTTTCATATTCCTCTTTTGAGAAAGGCTCATTGAAGATGCAATATTTTTTCGATCGAAGATTCACGCAGCCGAAGCAATCAGTGCAGCCTCGGCAGTTTTTTGAGAACCACACATTCGCGCAATCCTCGCATTGCGCGGAAAAGTGAGTTTGGTAACAATTCTCGAGCCAGAACGAGTTGTAGCACTGGCCTGATTTTTGAACGTGCGAATCGTCGTAGCAATTATTGCTGAAGTCGACGCCGTTGCCGTATGCGCTGTCTTCGGTATGGTTGGAGTTGAAAAGGAGATAGCAGTTTTTTAGGTCGTCGGCGTTGCCGGAGTATTCGCTGTTCACCATATTAATGGCGAAGGTCGACATCTTCGGCACTTTCTTGAAGAGTTCGAAAAGCTGTGCGAGAAACGGGCGGCTTGGGTCGAAATCCTGGCCATAGGTGAGCGGATCCCATTGCTCCTGGCTCCAATAGTCCTTGTCGGGATAAACAGTAAGGCCGCTCTCCGGAGGCCAGAACGACACCATTTGCTTACCGTTCAGGCCGTTCACAGTTCGGAACATCTTCCGCTCGTTGCGGAAAAGCGCACGCCGGAAAAAGCGGCATGACGGACACCATGTTGGCGGGGGAACCTTGAACCGCTCAAACCAGCCAAAATCCTCGGCGTCGATGATAAATTGGCTTTTGCAATTCTGGCAGGTGCGCGTTTGCGGTTCCATTACTTCAATTCTAGCAGAACAAGGAGGAAAGTATTAATGCCGAGCAATTTGTCATCGCGCCACATATGGAGTATATAGTAGATAGCTCTCAAGATCCTTAACGAGGGCTAGAAGGAGGCGGATCATGCCGCCACAGGTGTTACCAACAGCCGTAGATATGCGTGAAATATTCGACGTCCTTGTGCCAAGGCATTTTTACACCGCCCAAGGACTCGATCATTTCCGGCATGTTTCAGCGGGGGACCAGTGGGTCGTCCCGCCTCGCCCACGAGAGGGACGTGAGTTGGCGTTCGTCTATGACGAGAAACCTCCGCGCGACAAAGATGAAAGCGACGATCTTTCCGTCGTCGCGTGGACCACGTACCTGCTTGCCGCGGGGTATGCTCGGAAGAAGGACTGCGGATGGGTCGTTATCGACGAGGCGGGGATAGGAAGGTATTTTATTCCCATCCATCGCACGAAGAACTTCAAAAAGCATCTCCTTCTCGAGGCGCAGATCGCCCGATGCCGGGTGCGTACGCGTCCACGATGTCCCATTTGCGGTACGCGTATGAAGATTGCGAACGGCGAGAATCCTGGCGCGCGTTATTGGCGTTGCCACGCAGGACACGCCAGCGAGACATGGGATCACCAGGCCTTGAAGGATGCGCTCACTCCGGAAGCAAATAAGCATCTACTTCGCAGGAGAAAACAGCGGGATGCGTGGTACGAAAAATGCCACAAGGCTGGCAAGCCCATCCGGCAAGCAGTGCTTCGCCGGCGGGGCTGGGTCAAGGTCAAAATAGCGGTCGCTGATCTTTGACCGTTTTTTTTCAACAATATCAGAGGTGGGCGCTTCTCGGAGCCCCACCTCTGTCCTTTTTTATTCGATTTGACCAACGCTTTGCGGGACGATACAATGAATGAACCGTAATAAAACAATATTATGCAAAACGCGCCAATTCCCAAGAATGAAAAAAGCCGCCTTGCTTCTCTCCATGCGCTGGGGCTTCTCGACACAGCGCCCGAGGAGCGCTTTGACCGTATCACGCGGATCGCGTGCATTGTTTTCAAAGTCCCCATCTCGACGTTGACGTTGGTTGATGAAAAACGGGAGTGGTTCAAATCGTGCCAGGGCCTTCCTGATCGGGAAGGCGACCGCGCGATTTCGTTCTGTGGGCACGCGCTTTCTGCCATCGATATTCTTGTTGTCCCGGACACAAAAAAAGATGAGCGATTTTCCGATAACCCGATGGTGGTTGGAAAGCCTTTTATACGTTTTTATGCAGGCGCGCCGATAATGAGCGCTGATGGCGAGCCAATCGGTGTTCTTTGCATCAAAGATACAAAGCCGAGAACATTTTCCAAGGACGACGAAGAAGTTTTGATGGGGCTCGCCGAATGGGCGGGGGTGGAATTGAACGCGGTCAGCCCTAGCCGGTGATCACTACTTTCGCGACGCTGAAGATCTCTCTTGTTGAATAATTCGCGGAGAAGCTAATGTCTTTTCCGTTTGCGACATAGGGGTCGCGCATGATGTAGTTACCCTTACTGCCGCTTATAAGAACAACAAAGTGCGTGCCGCCGTAGGCATTGAGGCCGACGATCACCGGATTGCCGGTGGCGAGCGTTGCATCAATCCCGGCGGTTTTGCGCGTGGCACTCACGCCGTCGACGCTGATAGTGGTCAATAGATACGAAGGATAGTACGCGGCAAAATTATTCGGATCCGAATTGATGGTCACCGGCGTCACGTCTTTGTAGCCGTAGTGCGTCAGCACCATCGCGAGCGATGAGATAAGGCAGCCGTCGCTCGCGAGCGTGAATTTTGTACCGTCGAGCGCGAGACTGCCCCACATCGCATCGCGCTGGTTGTAGTAGCACCCCCATGCGTCGCAGCTTGTTTGTTCGGCGAGCAATTTTGAACCGCCGGCGTTCTGGGTGAACGCCGAAAAGCTCGCGAGCTCCGCCTGTGCCGCAGCGAGCAATTTTTCATATGTCGATTCTTTTGCGTTTGTTTGAGTGAGTAGCTGGCTTTTCGATTGTTCCGTTGCGACGAGCGACTGCTGTTGCGACGCAAGCGACTGCTGTTGCGACGCAAGCGTTGCCTGTTTTTGTTGCGAAGCGGTCTGCGAATCGGCAAGCGCGCCTTCTTGTGTTTGGAGCGCTTGCATCTCGTTCCGGACCTCGTTCTGGACCTGCATGGTCGCGTTGATATCGGTCCAAGCTTGGGCGATGCTGCCGGATGAGAGCATTTGTACAATCAGTGGCCTGTCATCCGTTTTTTGAAGGCTTCGAAGATATGCTCCGAGCGCCACTTGATCGGTCGCGATCGTTTGTTTTGTGTCCGTTATTTCTCCTCCCAGCTGTTGGATCTGCAGTTGGGTAGCATTGATCTGATGCTGGGTGACGGCGACTTGCGCCTGTACCTTGCTGCGTTGCAGGTCGAGCGAATGGATGGTCGCCTGGAGGGTTTTTTTGTCCGCGCCAACCTGCTGGAGCTCAGCTTGATAGGTTGCGATTTGCTGGTTGAGATCGGTAATCTGCTGGTCATTGGCATCGATCTGCGCCTGCAGGGAACTGGTTGCCGTTGCCGTGGTTGCGCCCGCCGCCGCAGTCGTATCCGTGTCGCTTGCACGAGCGATAAGGGTGGTCTGTATTATTATGGCAGCGACGAGTGTAATAATGAGCGGCGCTTGGGGTCTGGCTAAAAACTCTTTCGTTTTACGATATATTTTCCACATAGATAGATTATACCCAAAAATGAAGGTTGACACATCTATTGTTGAAACTGAAAACGATTATCTCCGCGCGTACCACGAAAACATGCCGCGCATCTTTCGGCACGTTGTTTCGCGCGTGAGCAACAGGACGGTCGCCGAGGACCTTACCGCGGAGACGTTCTTTCGCGCGTGGAACTATCTTCACAAGGGGAATACCATCGAAAACATGAAGGCGTTCTGTTTTAAGGTCGCGAACAACCTGGTTATCGACCATTATCACGAACGGCGGTCATTTTTGCCGATTGAGGACGTGGATGATCTTTTGCCACCCGCGCGGCGATCAGAAAGTCCCGAATTTCATGCGGAAGTTTCGCTTCTTTTTTCTTCATTAGCCGACCTTCCGTCGGACTATGGTGCGATCCTTGCCTATCGGTATGTCGACGACCTTGGCATCACCGAGATTGCATCGATAACCGGAAAGTCGAACACGCATGTATATGTTTTGATCCATAGGGCCAAGAACGCCCTCAGAAAGAAGTTCATTAGGAACGCAGCGTAATGGCGTGAACATGAAAATAAATCTATTTTACATAATCATTGGCGTGATCGTGGTCGCTGGCGGTTGGTTTTTTTACCGTTTCTATTTCCTTTCCACGCCGGCAGTTTCGCCGGCTACCGCTCTGACGGCGAGTATCGGGATCTCTTCCGGCGCCATTGGCACGAGTACCGATACCAGCATCGGCAGTAGCACAAGCGATCCTTCCGCATTCTCTTCGCCCGCGGCAGCATCGCCGTCGTTAGCGGCATCTGCCGTGGCCGCACCAAGTTCGGCGGCGAAAGCGCCGACCGCGCCAAGCGGTCTTACGGTGATGACGAGCACCGACACGATGGTCGTTCTTTCCTGGGGTGCGTCGTACGATGTCGCCGGCGTCGCGGGATATAAAATTTTTATGAACGGAAAAGAGGTCGGCACTGCGTCGGCGCAAAAATTCGAAGCTCAGGGGCTGAAAGCGTCCACGACGTACACGTTCACGGTTTCGGCATACGACCAAAACGGAGGAGTCTCTCCGTTATCGCCGCCGCTCTCGGTGACGACGAAGCCTCCTCAGCCCGCAGCGCCCGTGTCGGCGACCTCAACCTCATCTTCCACTTCGTCATCGAGTATCGATACGATTGTCCCTTCGGTTCCATCGGGCCTTTCCGCCGTGGCGGTTTCCGATTCGGAGATAGATCTTTCGTGGTCTCCGTCAACCGATAATGTTGGCGTGACCGGATATAGAATCTTTTCGAACAGCGCCTTCATCGCCACTTCGAGCGGAGCGTTCTATAAAAGCACCGGTCTCGCCGCGGGATCGGGCTATTCCTACACCGTCGCTGCGTATGACGCTGCGGGGAACGTGAGCGCGCAATCGACGAGCGCGAGCGCGACAACAAATACCGACACCTCGACACAACAAAATTCCAACACCAACACCACCGCCACAGCAGACACGACTCCGCCGACAACGAGCATAACGTCGCCGTCCGCGAACGCTACGGTGTCCGGCACCATCACCGTGTCCGCAACCGCTTCGGACGACGTTGGCGTGGTAAAGGTGGAGCTCTATGCCGATTCCGTGCTCCAAACAGCGGATACATCGTTGCCTTATGTTTTCACGCTCAACACGGCAACGCTTACGAACGGCACCCATTCGTTATCGACGAAAGCATATGATGCCGCCGGCAACGTGGGAACCTCTCCTGCTGTTTCCGTAACGGTCAACAACGCCGCCGCGAACAATGCCACCACCACAACAAACACCACCACGACCACTTCCGTTGCGACAACAACAACGTCAGCGACCCAGCCGGCGGCCCCAACCAGCCTTATCGCAACCGCCATTTCGTCGACGGAAGTCGATCTGTCGTGGACAGCTCCCGCATCGGGCGGTGGGAGCATAACAGGATATCGGATATTCAGAGACGGGCATCCTTTCGATGTTTCAACAGGCGCGAACACTACTTATAGCGATACCACTCAAGTTGTCGCAGGGACGACCTATTCTTATACCATCGCGGCGTATAGTTCAACGCTGGCGAACACAGGTCCGCAATCAGCAAGCGCGAGCGCAACAACACCGTAGCGCCATGAAGACGCTGTATTTTATCACATTACTGCTCGTTGTATCGATTGGCGGGGTGATCTATTTGACGGCTTCGTATCAAACTCCTCCCGACCCAGCTCTCGTTGCAACGACGGATCCGTCATCGAGCGCGGCGGCTGCTGCCGACCCGGCTATCGCGATTGCGGCGACGAGTGTGGCGAGCGATGTTATCGCACCAACAATGCCGGCGTCGCTATCGTCGCCGTCACCGGCCGTGAGCGACGTCGGCGCACCAACGGCTCCTGCGGCGCCATCCAACCTAGCGGTCGACGCGGTCTCACCGACGCAGGCGAATTTGTCGTGGAGCGCTCCGGCGGATACCAGTGGGATAGTTGGCTATGCCGTCTATCGAAATTTTTCAGAGATCGGCGTGACGCCCGACACGATCTTTTCCGACGTCAACTATTCTTCGCAGTACTCCTATTCCTATAACGTGACCTCGTACGATAAGGCAGGCCTTCAATCGGCATTTTCGCCGACGTTCACGATAGAGGGCGATCTGGGAACTCCGCCGGCGGAAAGCTCGACGCCAGCGTCGGCGTCAACGTCGGCGCTCGCGCTCGCGCCTCCTCCGGCTTCATCGCCGCCGCTCGTCGCGCAGGTGCCCACTCCGACGTCGAAACCAACGCCGACGACGCCCGCATCCACGCCCGCAGCATCGACAAAAGCTGCGGCTGCGTGTGGAAGTGGCGGCTCGTGCACGGCTGCCCAGGTCGCGGCGCATAGTACGCGCAGCGATTGCTGGGTGTATTTGAGCCAGATCAACAAGGCGTACAACATAACGGCGTACGTAGCGAACCCGAGCCTGCATCCGGGAGGGGACGTGATAGCGCCCCATTGCGGCACGGATATCTATAGTTATTTCCTCGGCACGGCCGGCGGCCACAAACATTCTGCCAATGCATTAAATAATGTCCTTCAAGCGTACTACATAGGCCCGATGGCGTAAGGCGTAACGAGTAACAAGACGCACGGTATTAACCATGAGCTTTACCACCAAGCTACAACAGCTTTTTACCAGACCCCGCGTGCCATTCGGTTTGTTTTTTATCGGCGTAGTGCTCGCCGCCGCCGTAGGCTACGCCGCGGTCGAGATCGAGCAGTACGCGCCGCCGCCGGTGGCCATTTCCTCCGCGCATTTTGCCGTCGGCGATACGATCGAAGCCGATGGCGTTGCCGTGAGCGTGGAAAACTTCCGTTATGACACCACGGGATACCCCGGCTTTACGCCGATGCCTGGATATGAATTTCTCATACCCACGGTAGATATCACAAACGATCTTGCCACCAATCTGGAACTGATCCCACTCGTTTATTTCTACGTGAAGGACAGCGCTGGAAATGTATACCATGTTACTGCCGTGCCCACGGCCACCGACCAGCTTACCGGACCGATCCTGCCAGGCGAGAAAGTTCGCGAGGAGATCGGGTTCGAAGTTCCTCTGGGGATCGACCATCCCGCGCTTTACTTTGAACGGGGAACAGTCGGGCATCCGGTGATCGCCATCGACCTCACGACATCGACGCCCGTTTCCGCAGCCGCGCCATAACAACACCATGATCCTGGATGTTCATTTTACATTGCCGTCCTCGACCGGATTCAGGAAATTTTTGATATGGTTCGTTTTTTTGGGGAATTTCGCTTTCGTCACCTATCTTTGGTTCGTATATTCAAACTATTATATTTTCAATCCTGGCGGCGGCGACATCTACATCGCAATCGGCAGGATCATGGGCCTATGGGCGGAACTTTTTCTTCTTGTCGAGCTTTTGCTCATCGGTAGGATCCACTGGTTCGAAAATCTTTTCGGGTTCGACCAGCTCAACAAGGTCCACCGGTGGATCGGCTATAGCATTTTCTCGTTGTTGCTCACGCATCCATTCTTTCTCACGATCGGCAATGCCGAGGCGAACGGCGTTTCGTTCGTCGCGCAGTTCAAGGATTTTTTGGCGAACAAGAGCTATGTGGTGCTCGCCGTCATCTCGCTCCTGCTTTTTTTGTACATCATCTTCATTTCCGCGACGGTGAGAAGAAAAGTGCATTACGAGACGTGGTATTTCACGCATCTTTTTACCTACGTGGCCATAGGGCTGGCGCTTCCCCACCAGCTTGGAACCGGTGACCTTATTTCAGCACTTCCGCTCTACTATTGGTACGTTGTGAACTTTACCGTGTTCGGCCTGGTCCTGGTCTATCGCTTTCTACGCCCGCTCGCCCGTTTCGCCTACCATCGATTTTCCATTCACGGCGTCGTTGAGGAAGCCCCCGGCGTCGCATCGATCTATATCACCGGTCGGCACATGGAACGATTCAAATTCCAGGCCGGGCAATACGCGAACATCAGCGTGCTCGCCCGCGGCATGTGGCACTCGCACCCTTTTTCATTCTCTTCGGCCTATAACGGCGAGTTCATCCGTTTCACGATAAAGAACGCGGGGGATTATACGTCAAAGATCGCCATGCTCAGGCCGGGGACCAAGGTGCTCGTCGACGGTCCGCTTGGTCTTTTCGTCGACCGCCGTGCCGAGCGCGAAAAATATCTGCTCATCGCCGGCGGTATCGGCATCACGCCACTCCGATCGATGCTGGAGTCGCTTGTTGTCCAAGGGAAGACGGACATTGTTCTTGTCGCTTCGGCAAAGACCGAAGGCGACCTTGTCTTTAGGGACGAGATACGATCGATACAGGAGGCGAATCCTTCCATCGTGGTGCATTACATCCTGAGCGCGACGACGGCAGGATATGAATCCGGCCGCTTGGACAAAGAGAAGATCGTCCGGCTTGTTCCCGACTTTTTTAGTCGCGAAGTGTTTCTCTGCGGGCCGCCGCCGATGATGAAATCGGTCGCTCAAAACTTGAAGGAGATCGGTTTTAGCGCGCGGCACGTTCACTTTGAACAATTCGCTTTTTAATAATGGGGCGCAGAACGGCGGCGCAGGGATAGCGGGCATAATAATGTAACGGCGTAAGAAAGATCATGTGGGAGCGTCCACTTACATATGCGGCGTGTTCTTTTGTTGGCGCAAAGGTCGCGCTCTCTACAGAAGCATTAGCAAGCCAACGATTATTGCGCCGCTCATGATGTTCGATATAAATCACATTAACAAACTGTAGTAATCAAGTAACCTAAAAATCAAAGTAATTAAAATAACTAATGAGAAAATATCTTTCTTTTGCCTTGGCGGCGGTCACCGCTGTCGGCATTTCGGGGTGGGGTGCGCTTGGCGCGAACGCTGCGACCACGTACACCGCGGCTCAGGTTGCGCAGCACAACACCGCATCCGATTGCTGGCTGATCATCAGCGGGCAGGTGTATGACGTGACCAACTTCATCCCTATCCATCCAGGAGGCAATGCCATTGTCCCGTATTGCGGCACGGATGCCACGGCCATTTTTGATTCAATCCACGGCAGTACCGGCACCGCCGCGAATTTGTTGCCGACGTATCTTATCGGTAGCTTGGCGACCGCCCTCACTGCACCAAGCAACCTTACTGGTACGCCGGCGCAAACAAGTGTGACGCTTAATTGGGTCGCGTCCACGGGTGGCATCTCTCCCATAACCTATACGGTTATGAGAGGCGGCGCTTCCGTTGGAACGACGATGGCAACGACGTTTGATGACACGGGTCTGACCGCTTCGACGACCTACGCGTACATCGTGCAGGCGACCGACAGCGCGACGCCGACGCCGAGCGTTGCATCCTCTTCGCAGATCAGTGTGACAACGCTCGCCGGGAGCAGCGGAGGGGGAACACCAACCTCCACTGTCGCCCTCACCGCGCCGAGCGATCTCACCGGCACGTCAACGCAGACGACCATTGTCCTTAGTTGGGTTGGATCCACTGGCGGCGTCTCCCCTATAACGTACACCATCGTTAGGGATGGCGCTCCCGTTGGAACGACGACGGCAACGACGTTTGCGAGCACCGGCTTAACAGCTTCGACGACCTACACCTTTGTGGTGAAGGCAACTGACAGCGCCACGTCAACGCCAAACGTAGCGTCCTCTTCGCAGATCAGCGTGACGACGCTTGCTGGCAGTGGCGGGGGTAGTGGAAACGAAAATGAGAACGAAAATGAAAATGAGAACGAAGGCGGGAGTGACGATGGCGGCCACATAGCCACGAGCACTAATCCGACCGGAGGGAATGGCGGCCATGAACACGGTGACGACGGTCACGGCAATGGCGGCGGCCAAACTGGCGGCAGCGGGAGTGACGATGGCGGCCACACGAGCGGAAGCGGATCATCGTCTGGTGGACACGGAACGAGAAGTGATGATTAGACGGTAATTCTTTCGTCACCGTCCAAATACAAAATCGCGACCGGTAAGGCCGCGATTTTGTATTTGAACCCCACCTAAAGCCATCATTTTTTATTGCCGATCTTAGGTAAGGGGCAGATAGCGGTGTTTTGTTATCTGCCACGATTTTTGCGCGCCCGTATCTGGCAACGCTTTTTCTGGATTGCCGCAACCGACCGGCCAAGCGATCTGCTCAAATCCCGGTCGGGAGGTTTGTTTTTGGCGACGATGCGTTTTTTCTCTTCAGGAGTCCAACTTCTCCTCTTGCGAGCATTTTGGAACTTCCGAAAATACCGTCGCTTCTGCTCGCGCCACCCTTCCGGGTTCTTCCGGCGCCACGTTTTGTTGTAGCTATAATCAGTCAAGAGGTCCTCCTTCAGGAACAACAAAGCTACCTTATATTACAACAAAGCAGGGGTTTTACCACGAAAGGCAAGAATCTAAAACTTTATGCGCGCCTTTTCTTCGCCTTCGCTTCCAACATAAGCTTCTTTACCGCCAGCCGCTTCTTCGTCTTGTGGTTATGCGATATTTGCCTTTTGATTCCCGAGTTTCTTTTTGCCATAGGAACAGTGTAACAGGGAACAGCGGCAAAGAAAAGGGGCACGAAGCAGGATTGTGTTACGCTGCGCGCCCCTTGATCTCTAATTCGCATTCGCGAGAACGGTCATGATTCGCTCGCGATCTTTGGCGGGAAGTTTGCAAAGGATAGTGTCCCACGGAAAGTCAGGATGTTTTATTGTGATAAGCCCCACGAGAATTCCTGCTTTCCGAGATCTCAAAGCCTCATCGAGTAAGCCCTCTTCGCTCGCGCCATCCATTGTGCGTGTACCTCTATTTATAATTGTAGCGCATATCCGTCAAAGGCGCTTGGATTTTTCCACGCGGCAGCGGGTTGACAAGGCGTTACACTAGGAATATTCTTGTTCTTAGTAACACCCCCGCTCGTCAAGTTCTCCTGAAGAGAACCACGATGCGTGGGCGTCGCCAGTGCGCTCTCAAAGGGCGCGGAATCAAACTCCAAACACAAAGGGAAGGCCCATGGTCATGGTCTGTTTGGCTCGTTCAGGCACTCATAAATAGGGCTTCGGTTCATCCGAGGTCACGAGACTGGTAGAGCGAGGAGCGTCACCTCAGCCATTTCGATGGCATGCTCCCTAGAGGAGTACGAACGCAACTCGAAGGTCACCAGGCGCAGTAACTGGGCACACAGAAAGTCGATCAAGAAGATCGATGGACTGTGTGCCCTTTCAATTTTTACGAAATTATTTTTACACTTCGATCTTCGAGAACAGATAGCTCCCCACAACCAAGAAGACAGCCGTAACAATAACGAGCACGGTGAAATCAACGCCGAGGCCGAAGTGCGTGGTGTTTACGAGCAGTGCGCGGAAGGAATCAATACCGTAGGAGAGCGGGTCTATTATAGTGAGGTCCGCGAGGATGGTGGGAAGGCCGGAGAGCGGGAAGAGCGCGCCGGATAGGAAGAACAAAGGCATCACGAGGAAGTTCATGATAAGTTGGAAGCCTTGCATATCTTCGAGGAGCGACGCGATGCCGGTGCCGAGCGCGGTAAAGAGCAACGCGACGAGGAGCATGAAGACGATGGCGACGGGAACGAGGAACCAGTTGTCGGGACGGAAGCCGAAAAGCATCGCCAAGATGAACACGACGATTCCCTGGATCGTTGCGACCGTTGCGCCGCCGAGCGTGCGACCGATCATGATATTAAGGCGCGAGACCGGAGCTACGAGTGTCTCTTTCAAAAAGCCAAACTGCCGATCCCAGATAAGCTGGATGCCGGAAAAGATTGCGGTGAAGATGATGCTCATGCCGACGATGCCCGGTACTAAAAATTGGAAATAGTTGCCCTGTCCTGCCGCCTGGAACACCGAGCCAAGGCCGTAGCCGAGCGCGAGCAGGAAGAGGAGCGGCTGGCCGAGCGAGCCGATCATGCGCGATTTCGAGCGGAAATATCGCTTCAACTCCCGCAGCCACATAATGTAAATAGTTTTCATGATCTTTTAATCTTGTTTTGCCGCGCTCGTTAGTGTTTTTTATTGCCCCACGCCTGACGACGCGTACGCAGCCGGTCGGTCGCGCTCGACTCCTCATCGCGGATCACATTGCCGGTCAACTTCAAGAATGCATCCTCAAGCGAGGCCGTCCCTGTTTGTTTGATAAGTTCTTCCGCGCTCCCGGCGGCGATAATCTTGCCGTGGTCGATGATCGCGATCCGCTGGGCGATGCGCGCCGCTTCTTCCATATAGTGCGTCGTGAAGAAAACGGTGACACCTTCTTTTTTATTGAGCTCCTGCAAATAGCTCCACATGTGATTGCGCGTCTGCGGATCAAGGCCGAGCGTCGGCTCATCGAGGAATATCACCTTCGGGTGGTGCAATAAGCCGCGAGCGATCTCGAGGCGGCGCTTCATGCCGCCGGAAAATTCCTTTACCAGGCTGTTGCGCCGATCCCATAGCTCGACGAACTTCATAAGCTCCTCAGTGCGCTCTTTGCGCAGCTTTGACGGCACATTATAAAGGATGCCGTGAAAATCCATATTTTCTTTTGCGGTGAGTTCGTCGTCCAAGCTTGGATCTTGGAACACGATGCCGAACGAGCGCCGCACTTCCTCGGGGTCTTTTGTGGGATTATGGCCGGCAAGCGTGATGGTGCCGCTCGTTGGACGCAAAAGCGTGGTGAGTATTTTGATGGTGGTCGATTTTCCCGCACCGTTCGGTCCCAAAAAAGCAAAAATCTCACCCTTTTTTACGTCAAAAGAAATATCGTCAACGGCGGTGAAGTCGCCGAATTTCTTTACCAAGTTTTTAACTTCGATTATGTTTTCCATATTTTTTTTAGAATTGTCTCACCAAGCGCACTGTTCCTGTATGATACCAGATAAAGCTATCGAGGTCGAGCATAACTAAGCCGTACTCGTTCGCATTGTAATACACCCCGCGTTCGGGCGGCTACTAAAGATATAGAGATAGACATGGCCAAAAAATCTATTTTCATACTGATCGTGGTGGTGGTTTTGGGTTACGGCGGGAGAATCGTTTCGGCCCAAACAAGCGCCAGCGTTTTATATGTCCCCTTGATCGGCATCACTTCGGTGCCGAGCCCGTTGGTCTTGCCAAAAGGCCCGGGCGACGTGACGTACCACTATGCGGTCAAGGATTTTCTTGAGGGGGTGCCGTTGGCAAATATACAGGTGAGTGACGATAAATGTAGCCACGTCACGTTCGTGACCGGTGACGACAACGGCAATCGCGAGCTTGATTACGGCGAAACGTGGAGGTATGTTTGCACCACGAAGGTTTCCACCACCACACAAAGCATCGCGACGGCCACCGGCATGGCCAACAACATCACCGCGACGCACAGTGTGTATGCCACGGTTGTTGTCGGTTCGAATAACCCGGCGCCCTTGGTGAGCATCATCAACATCACTAAGGTTGCTTATCCCGTGTCGCTGCCTGCCGGAGGCGGCCCGATCACGTTCACCTATAAAGTGAACAACCCAGGCGTTGCGCCTTTGAGCGATGTGGCCCTGAGTGATAATAAATGTAGCAACATGTCGGGTCATCTTGGGGACACGAACGGCAACGGGCTTCTCGATATCAACGAAGTGTGGATATATACCTGCACAACGACCCTCACCACAACCACGGCGAACACCGTAACGGTCACCGGTTTCGCGAACGGGCTCATGGCGACAGATAGCGATACCATCACCGTGAACGTTGCCACCTCGAGCCCAGGATTTCCGGCTCAAGAGATCCCCGGTCTCCCAAATACCGGGTCAAATCCCAATATGAACGTCGCGGCATGGGCTATCTTGGCGGCCATTCTCGCGGTGCTTGGTGTCGCATTTTTGGTAATCCGAAAAAAGAAGGAGACGAAAATGTAAATGAAAAAAGAAATTGGGTTCCTATTGATCGGAGTTTTTCTCGTGGGTGTGGCGGGCGTTGGGTACTATTATTTATCATTGTCTCACGTCGCCCCAAGCACTCCGGTGGCAGCCAAGCTTGACGCAGCTTTCGGTTGGAAATTCCCAACATCAGTGGTCAAATTTCCGTCAACCGGGTCGGCCGCGGGAGGTGACCTTGCTTATTCCAGCCTTCCTGACCCCGGAGGCATTCCCTCGGGACTCCCTATCACTCTCCAGATTCCGGTTATCGGAGTGGATTCTGCGATCGAAGACGCGCTGATCACTCCCGACGGGAGGATGGACGTGCCGGCCGGTACGATAGACGTGGCATGGTTTGCGCTCGGGCCCCAGCCGGGGGCGGTTGGCAGCGCCGTCATCGGAGGGCACTATGGCGAACAAAATGGAGTGCCGTTCGTTTTTTATAATCTCGACAAACTTAAGGTCGGTGACATGGTCTACACAACGAACGACGAAGGTATCACCTTCGCGTTTATCATCCGGTCGATCGCGTCATACAGCCTCAACGCCGACGCGACGTCCGTCTTTACTTCAAGCGACGGATTGGCGCACTTGAACCTTATAACCTGCGAGGGAACGTGGAACGCGGTCAATGGAAACTATCCCGATAGGCTGGTCATATTCACCGATCTTGTTTCGGCGGGAGGCTTGGTTCCTTCGGGCGCCAGCGTGGGGGTCACTTCCACCATCTCGTCGGCGAGCCAATCTTCCACGATCATTACGTTCAGCAAATCGTTCGGCATCGGTGCAACAGGGATCAGTGTCGCGACGCTCCAGACATTCCTCGAGCAAAGGGGATTCCTCGAACTTCCGGCCGGAGCTACGAATGGGTACTTTGGCCCAGTGACGAGCGCCGCGCTTGCCGAATACCAATCAAGCGTCGGTCTGCCAGGGGTTGGCGTTCTCGGCCCTTTGACGATAGCAAAACTCAATGAGGAATTGGCAGGCGCCCCTACGTTGCCAAATACCGGAGCGACCGGGATATCGCAAATTGCAACTTCAAGTGGTGCCACACCGGCGGCTTCCTCCGGGCAAACATTTGACCAGTTCTTAGAAAACTTATATGCGACCCCGCTTGACGGGCTTATCACTTCCGCACTCGTGGTATTGATAGGATATGCCGCTTTCAAACTTATTATGGTTCTACTCCTGTAACTCCAACTCCAATGACTTCGACCTTGGCAACATTATTAACATTGGCGTTGTCGCTTCTCACGGCAACGCAAAGCAACGTCGCCATGCCGGCTGCCCAACAGCAGCAGGCCATCATGATCGCAACGCAGGCGATGCAGGTTGCCGCTCAGGCGTTACAAAACCCGCTCGCTTCATCGTCAACGATCGTGACGGTGGTCGGCACCGGGCTTCCCGTGCGTCTCGTCATCCCGAAGCTCAACATCAACGCAGGCTTCCAATACAACGGTCTCACACCGAGCGGAACCATGGAAACGCCGAGCAATGTTTCTGATGTTGGATGGTTCACGGGCAGCGTGCTTCCCGGGGGAAAGGGCGTCGCCCTTGTTATTGGGCATGTCGCCCAAATACGCAAAGGAGTGGTAACGAAGCTTGGCGTGTTCAGCGACCTGAACTCGCTCGTCGCAGGGGATAGGTTCTATGTTATGAACGATAAAGGAGAGGCCACGACGTTCGTTGTTCGCGAAAGCCGCGATTACGATCCAACGGCTGACGCCACGGATGTTTTCACATCCACCGACGGCGGCGCGCATCTTAACTTCATCACCTGCGAGGGTACGTGGAATCAAGCCCAGTTGGAATACTCCCAACGACTGGTGGTATTTACCGACGCCGTGCAGCAGTGAACCCTTTTGGGTCTCGCGGGCGTATACCTTAATGGATGGAAGTCAGCTCCCGACGGTCGAAGAAGGGAGCTTTCTGTCATAAAATGTTGGAATAATTAATGAATAAAATAATGCAAAAAAATAAATATATTTCGTTGGCGATGGCAGTAGGTCTTGTGGCAAGCTTGGCGATCGCTTTGCCGGTCTTTGCGGCAACAAACGCGCAAGGAGGGTGGACTGGTTCCGGGGGCGCAGGGATGCCGGGCGGAGCGGCGTCCGGCGGGATGCATCGTGGCGGTGCGACTCCCGGCGTTTTTGGTACGGTCAGCGCGGTGAGCGGTTCAACGTTAACGGTAACTGCGAAAATGAGACCGAACGCAACCAGCACGCCATCAACTGTTTACACTGTTGATGCGAGCAACGCAAAAATCTATAAAGGGAGCGCGACCTCAACAGTCTCTATTTCGAGCATCGCAGTCGGTGATGCCGTGATGGTGCAGGGGACGGTGAGCGGATCAAATGTTACTGCTACCGTCATCCGTGACGGTGTGGGCGGGATGATGGGGCAGCCGGGCTCCGGTATGCCAGGCGGAAAGGGATTCGGTGGTCGCGGCGGCGCGAGCTCGACGAAGCCGATGCCGCTCACGCCGGTCATCCAAGGCAATGGCGAGCCGGTCATCGGCGGTAATGTGACCGCGATCAGTGGCACGACGCTTACGGTAACGAATGCGAGTAATGTTACCTACACAATCGATGCTGGGAGTTCCACGATCATCAAGAACGGAACGAGCACTACTCTTTCCAATATCGCGGTGGGGGATGGCGTCATTGTGCAGGGTGCCGTGAACGGTACATCCGTGACGGCATCATCGGTCATCGATCAGGGAGTGAAGGGAACGAATACCTCCTCGACTGGCGAGTCCGGATCGCATGGTGGCGGCTTCGGCGGCATCTTCAGCGCTATTGGCGGTTTCTTCCAACACCTCTTCGGATTCTAAATAGCTTTCGCGATATCCAGTTGGTAAGAAAATAAAATCCCCGAACGATCGGGGATTTTATTTGCGCCTTTAGGGCGAAATCGTTTACTGCGTGAACGTGAACGAACTGACGAACGCGTTATAATCGCTCTGACTCATGCCATAGGTGCCTATCCCGTAGGTGTTATGGTTCTTAGTGGTGATGACGAGATAGTTCTCCGATTGCTGCCCGCCCGCCGTGACCGTGATCGTGCCGGCTTCCGCGGCGTTACCCAAAAGCTGTGTTGGCTGCTGGCTCGTGAGCTTCGCGGTGGGATATTTCGCGCTCACTGCCATCGCGAAGAGGTCCATCGCGCCTGTAAGATAGCCTGCCGGGAACTGATAGGACGACGGATAGTGGTAGACGTAGATCACATAATACTTCGCGCTTGCGCCACTTCCCGATTGCGCTATATATTTGGTGACCGGAACCGAACCGGCGGATGGGGAATTGAATGTTGATTTGATCACTTGCGGAGTTGTCGGGAAGTTGACCGAGAATCCATCGGCGGATGACGCATAGAGACCTGCCGCCGGCGTTACCGCTGCTGTTGGTTGTTCCGGCTGTGATTGGGCGCTCGGATTATTTTGCGCCGCCGGTGGCTGCGATTGTGTTTGCGATGCGCCGCCATGATATCCGACTGCGAAGATCGCCCAACCGACCAAGACCACTACAACGATCACTGCAATAACCGTGATGATTTTTTTGTTCATAGTTTTAATGATTTTTTAATATTTTAACAGAAAGCTCTTGGCGGCCTTTTTATATTGCAATCTTTCTCTCATAGCAGATATATCTCAATATTACCATTTCTGCGGTAACGGGCAAAAGTTCAGCGTTAGGGGCGGTTGTGCCGCAGATTGTCCATCGCCCAACAATATTCAATGACAAGAAACGGTATCCACTCCGGGACGTTCCTCGAAATAAGGATCCATGCTCCAAAAACAAGGGCAATCGTTTCGACAACCCAAAAGATCATATCGAAGATTTCTTCGTGGCGGGATTGAGCCTCGTTATTGGTGATGTATTCCAAAAATCTCCATATCGCGTTCGGTCGTTTTCCCATGTCTTAAAGTGTAGCACACCGAAAAAGATCGCTGAAAAAATTGACATCGGTCGTCTTTTATCGTACTTTTTGAGCAGGAACTTGGCACTTTTAAAGAAAGGAAAGGGGAAAAAGGTGGACCACATGAAAACCTGTTTGCGTTGTATGGAGTGCGGGCACGAAGCTAGCCTGTTGGTTGAGAGGAAGTTTGTCTGCCCAAATTGCGGCGGCCTTTACGACGTGGTCCACGACCTATCATCGTTGGACTGCAAAACCTTCGCCGGCTTCGCTCGGATATTCGACGAGCGGGCGATGGCCTCTCACCGCGAGAGCCACGATCCGCGAGTAACATCGGGCGTATGGCGGTTCAAGGAATTGATCATGCCATATCTGCCCAATAACCAGATCGTCACCTTGGGCGAGGGAGACGTTCCGATCGTTCCCGCGGGGGAAAACCTGCGCAACTGGATCGGCGGCGGGCTTGATCTGTGGCTCATCCTCGAGGGAATGGGACCGACAGGATCCTTCAAGGATTTCGGTGGAACCGTCATGGTCTCAGTCGCGAAGGCGGCGGGGATTACCAACATCGGGTGCGCTTCCACGGGCGATACCTCAGCCATGGCTGCGGCGTATGCGGCGGCAGCCGGTATGGGTTGTGTAGTGATTCTGCCTAAGGGCAAGGTCACTCCCGCTCAGCTGGCACAACCGCTCGTGTACGGCGCAAAGGTCATCACTTTGCCGGGCGACTTCGATATTTGCATGAAGGTCGTCCGCGAACTCGTGGCGGTAGGGGCGCTTTTTCCTGCAAATTCACTCAACCCCACCAGGATCGAAGGCCATCAAGCAACCGTTTTCCTGACGGCTCAGTTCTTCGGGTGGAATCTGCCAGATTGGTTCGCATTGCCGGTGGGCAACGGGTCAAACTGCTCTTCCGTGGGGAAGGGCATTCGCACCCTGTATTCCATCGGTTACCACAGAACGAAATCGAGAATTCTTGGCTGCCAGTCTATGGCCGCTCGACCGCTCGCCGAATCCTGGCTGGACGCTGGGGAAAGCGACGCAACGATCGATAGCTGGCGAGAGGAATATCGCCCGATGCAAGTCGGCGAAACTACCGCCACGGCGGCACGGATAGGCGATCCGGTTTCCCGCGAGAAGGTCATGCGAGAAATTCTCGCTTCGAACGGGGCTATGGTGATAGCGGACGAGCCAGCGCTCAACGAGGCAGTATCGGTATGCGGGAGAGACGGCATTTTTGTCTGCCCGCAAACCGGCATTGCTTTGGAAGGCGTCCGCCAGGCCGTGAAAGAGGGCACCATCGTTGAGGGTTCGCGGGTGGTCGTCGTATCCACAGCGAATGGCCTGAAGTTCACGGAGTCGGCCAGCGACAACCCGTTGGGGGATATCATCGAAGCCCCTGACTGTGAGCTGAGCACGGTAGTCAAAATCATGGGCCTCTGAATTTCTGAGCCAGCCCATGATGCATCCATCAACACGGAGCACTGAGGATAGATACCTATCGGTATTTATATCTTCGGTGCCCCGTTTTTTTTGTATTCCTTATTTCCGCGCCGTAGAAATTATCCAAACCTATTTTCTCCGTTGATAATCTTCAATAAGCGCGATGTCCGCTTTGTCTTTTTCTCGCCCGAGAGCCAACTTGAAGCGCTTTAATTCATCGAGATTCATAAAAGAGACGCCGTCGATAACAAGCGCCGACGCAATCGCTTCTTCGGTGGAGGTCGGGTAGTCGGGCCACGGAAGTTCGGGGTTGATATCGACGCCGTTTTTTCCGAGAAATATTTTGCCGTACCGCTCTTCCTCCGACCACTCGCCGGTCGCGCGGAGCGTTTGGTAAAGATCCGGCGTCACGGCGATATCGATATCATTTGCCGGGCGGATCCCCAGCGCCTCCAAAATGCCGCTTCCCACAACGATATATTTCCCCGGCGGAAAATTGAGTTCTTTCACGCGCTGAATGATGGACGGCGGCCTTTCGGACATATTCCAATAGTATCTCCTTGCCTAAAATTATCAACTCGCGTTGCTGATCTTAGGTGAGGGGACAGAGACGGCTTTTGTGGCAACGTCTCTGCCCGGGTGAACTGTTTATGCGTCCTTTACTACCAGGATGCGAGCATCCTGTTCCCACACTGGGAACAGGTGACGATTTTCCGAGGACCCTTGTCCGTCTCGACCTTTGCCGAAGAGTTCGGATAATGTGTGCATCGGGTACAGTAGCCGTCAGCGTACGAACATCTTGGCAACGCGTCATAGATCGCCGCGCTTGGCAACTCGGGGGCCTTCTGTGTCGTTTGAGCCCGAACCTGAGATTGAGCCAGAACCTGGGACCGCAAAGCATCAGCTTGTTGCGATGTTATGTGCCCCAGTCGGGGCGCCTGGTTGCAGACGAGTCTCTTCCTGCTCCTGGGAGAAAAAGTGAGGCCGCCGCGCTTCAGTGCGACTGCGATCTCGCTCCAGTCCAAACTTAGATTTTGCACTTGTGCCATCTCGGGCACCCCTTTCTCGCGAAATGTCGCTTCCGATATGTTTGCCGATTTCGGCAACAAAGTCAATGACAGTTAACTTTCCAGCGCCCCAATAAGGCATCCTTCCGCAAATCGCGCTATGATTAAAACAAATGCCCGCTCAATATAGCTACCTTGGCGGTGGTCTGATACTTCTGGTTTTTTGGGCGATCATATTTTTGGCGCGGAAAGATCTGCGCCGGGAAATTATGTGGGCGAGCCTCGTTGGTCTGCCGTTTGGTTTCATCGAGAGATTGTTCGTGCCATATTATTGGTATCCGGCGTCGTTGTTCGATCTGATGAGACGATACGGATTCGGACTCGAAGGGTTTTTATACAGTTTTTGCGTTGCCGGTATTGCGGCGGTCATATATGAATTTTTAGAAAAAAGGAAACCAGTAAAGATCAAACGTGACAAAAAATTGCATCTCGGCGCGTTTATCGTTTTCATTCTTGCTTATGTGGTCTTGGAGATTTTTTCTCCAGCAAACCCCATGCTCGACCTTACCGCGGCCTTTATTTGTGGCGCCGTTTTTACGGCCATAGTGCGCCCCGATCTATTGAGGCAGATCTTGGTAAGCGGCCTTACCTTTGGGATTTTCTATTTCATATTTTTTGCATTAGTGAACGCGATGTTCAGAGATCTGGTGAGTCAGTTTTACAGTCCACAAATATTCGATAATTTTAAGATTTTAGGCGTGCCGCTCGAGGAAATTATTGGAGCGTTCGCCGGTGGCGCTTTTTGGTCGACCCTTTATGAATATACGAAGGCTTATCGGGAAGAAGCATATCTCGCCAAGTCAGAAATATAGTCAAATACTAAGGGCGGCTCGCTTGATCGCGGCCGCCCTTTTCATCGGCTTCTTTGCGTACGCCACCCACAGTGCGAAGGTGGAGCTGTGAGACATTCAGCCAAATACGTTCCTTCATCGATCGAATCATGCTATCACTCCTTATTTGGTGATTTACTGGACTACTCTACCAGTGGCGTAGCGCAAAGAGTGTGGCGCGGCAAGGTTTGATGGGGATCTAGCTATTGCTCTTGATAAAATCCATAAAGATTGTAGTATCAAGCCAGGTCTTTCACTTCTTGTCTAGTTGTCTGGCGGATTTCCTGAGGCTTTTACGGCCTTTAACGTTTACTTGTACTTGCCGTGGCGTTTGAAGCAAGCGTCACTTAAGGAGGAACCATGCGGCGTGTAGTAACCGTACTTGTAGTAATCGCGTTGATCGTATCACTCGTGTACTGGGTGAACTCCAGTCGAAAAGCTTCCGCGGACTATTTTCCTCTCACGCCAGGCCTTCGCTTGGAATACAACATAACCCTTGGCGCCGCGGAGCCGCTCAATTTTGGAGTGACCGAATGGGCGCTGGGCGGCGACCGTGTAGCGGCTTACGAAACGCGCGGGCGTTTTCTTCCGGCCATGAACAAAGATGCGGGCCGGGAGTACTCCCTGGTCTTACAGATCGTTGGGCCAGCCACCGAAGAAGGTCCTTATCGCTGGCCTGGCGTAAAGGTCAAAGTGATCAAGGATGAACTCGGCATCTTCGAAGGCGTGCAAGAACTCTTCTGGATTAGAAGCAAAAACGACGACTTCATTCTTCTCGAGGTGCGGACGTATTCGCCGGATTCAATTGGGGCTCCGACCGGCGCTTGGGGCATGCCAGAATCGACCGGCGGGGCTTCTTCCAGGATCATCTTTTTTGGCGGGGCGGCCGGTGTTATTCGCGGCTTGGGATCCGGGAAGGATCCCGACGACGCGATTGAGTGCCTTGGATTTGATGGGGATAACCTTCATTTTGTGCGCAACGTACAAGCTCACAAAAGCGATCATCCCGAACTCGACGGCAAGTCCGACATTTTGAGCCAGGCGTTCGAAGAACACACCTGGTTCGCGCGCGGGAAGGGGATGGTTCGCCTTGAGCAACACATCAACGGCGTAACATCCATGACGTGGCAACTTGTCGGGAGCGACGTGTCTCCAGATTCCGATTCCGGGATGGTGACACAGTAGCGCCGGGTCGTTGAAATCAACAGAGTTTTATCGTGGTGATCGAAACTCTTCTCACGGGCGCGTGCGAAACAATTCGTATGCGCCCGGTTTTTTGTCTACATTACTGTATTACTGTCTGGATTGACAAGGCGAGCTTCGGGTATTACTTTGATAATAGCTCGTCTCGGTATTTTCGTGATGGGCCAGGAGGAATTATGCGGATGAGAGTGTTTCAATTGGTGTTAGTAGTTGTTTTCGCGTCACTTCTTGCGGGGTGTGGCGGAAAAAGCTGTGATTCCACCCTTCCTGCTGGAGGCGGAGGAACGCCGACCATCACCTTTACACACGTCCCTCCCATCGGGAGTGGCAACGCTCTTGAGGGGACAGTCACTGGCGTCGCGCCATGTGATTACGATGTCGTCGTCTTCATCTACGTTGAGAGCGCTTGGTGGGTCAAGCCCTACGCGAACGCGCAGCTTACTCCGATCAGTTGCGGCAGCGGAGAATGGAGCGCGAATATCGTAACCGGCGGCGACGATAAAGACGCGACAAAGATCATCGCCTTCGTCGTTCCATCATCAGATACAAACCCGTGGTCGGCCCTGGTTGCTGGACCGCCCGTCACACTTCCAGGGGCGGTAGCGTCCACCAGTGTGACTCGCACTCCTTAACAAACAATTTGCCTTAAAACCAACCAAAAAGGTTTCGAACTTGGACCGTGCTTGCTGCGCGGTCCTCTTTTTTTTTCTGAAACTGACCTGGATTATATTTGTTGCTCCGAATCGTGGAAACTGTTCGAACCTATTTAAGGGAGGAAGTAGTGCCTTGCTAGCAATTATCGCGCGGGTTATGCAATGACGTTAGAACCTCTTTTCAGACTGCGGGAGGACGGTTTTTCATACCAACACTGTCTCTCGAATGTGCAGAGATGAATTAACTCCGGCAATATATCGTTTATTGACTATCCACAGGAAATGGAATAATCTATAACCTCATTTGGTATTATTAGTAGGTAACCAAAAACCCCGCCACTGTGGAAAGTAAACGGGGCTTTGGTGAGAATGTTTTAGGACTTCCCGTCCTCCGATTTGGCCTCGTCTTTCGACGGGGCTTTGTCGTCTTTAGCCTTCCGCTTGCGACGAGCAGTCATCGGGAAGACGATCCAGCTCCCATTGTGGTGCTGACAGACCATCTTTCCCGATTCCCTCGAAGGGAAGCAGAAAGCGAATTTACTACTCATGTTGAGTAAAATAAATTCGGGTTAAGCGGTTACGATATTCCGCCGAGGACCATTCCGTCCCCTCGGTAGTTCAGAAGCATAGAACCTAACGAGAGTGCCTCAAGTTTTCCAACGCCCAGCCCTATGCGCCCGTTATTACCCGCCCTACTGAGTTAGAGGAGAAATGGGGGAAGCTTACAGCGTTTTTAAGCAAGCATAAAAATGAAAGGTCGCAAAAAATAGGAATAATTTTATGAGCCAAGAAATTACGAAAGAGCTTATGTGTATACGTTTGAAGTCGGGTATAGAGATATGGGCATCCGCAGATAGGATAAAGCCTCTTGAAAAAGTCCTCCTATCCGGGGGCAGTTCTCTATTTTTCGACTACGAAGGCGAAACGATAAACACATCAGAAGTTGCAGGGATTTTTCGAGCTTCCACAATGGAGGAAATGACGCGTCGAAAAAATGGCCAATGGAGGTGTAAGAGCGGTCTATGGCACGAAAGATCGGATAAATGCCAATGCCCGCCTCCCAATGTGGCCGAGAAAAACAGATTAAAACAGGAGGCGATAAGAAATTGCGGTAAGTGCAAGGGTGGGTACGTCGATATGGGTACGACCGTGATGGTATGTGAATGTGTAGCAAGGTTCGATTAGTGAGTTTTGACAACTCCGACATTTAGGAATACCATAAAAGCATGGAAGTTCTAACACAGGAAGAGATTGCCAAAACATTACGAGTTCATCCTCGGACTGTCCAGCGTTGGCTCCAGAATGGTCTGTTGCGGGGCTATAAACTTGGCAACGGCAAGACAGCGTTGTGGCGCATACCAAAAAGAGATTTTAAGAAGTTCTTGGAAAAGTATAGGAATTAAAAGCCATGATTGAGAATATAAAAATGCTCAAGCTTGTAAGATATCGACGCAAGTCATCCGAGGCGGAAGATCGTCAGGTGGCTTCTTTGGACGACCAAAAATCGGAGCTTCTTCTTATGGAGGCAAAAATTGGTTTCACCTCTGACCAATTCGATGCGGACATTGATGAGGCTCGTTCCGCAAAGGCTCCGGGCCGAAAAGGGTTTGACGAGTTGATCGGGAAAATACGCAAGGGTACCGTGAACGCTATCAGCGTTTGGCATCCAAACCGTTTATCGCGCAATGCTACGGATATAGGCACGCTTATCCAGCTTATGGATGACGGAAAGCTCATCGCCGTCGTAACTCCCGGGCAGACGTTTCAGAATTTGCCGATGGATAAGTTCATGTTGCAATTCCTTTGTCTTCAAGCAAAACTGGAAAATGACAATAAAAGCGTTGATGTGCGACGGGGCCTTAGGTCAAAAGTCCTCAAGGGCTATCCTACGGGGCCTGCGAAACTTGGCTATATGAACGACAAAACAGGGGACAAGGGGCAACGTGTGATATTTAAGGATGAGGAGCGATTTCTCTCCGTGAAAAAACTATGGGAGCTGTATCTGAGCGGCAAATATTCTGTTCGGCAGATTTGGAAGATAGCCAAAAACGATTTGGGGCTTACGACCATTCCCAAAAAACGACAAGGCGGGAAGCCAATCACGTTATCTCATCTCTATCGAATGTTTGCCGATCCATTTTATGCAGGATTTTTCTACTACGAAGGAGAGCGCCACAATGTGAACCAAAGCGTCCCTCGCATGATTCCGGAAAGTGATTACTGGAAGGCTCAGCAGATGTTAGGGAAGAAAGGATTGCCCCACCCGAGCAAACACCCTTCGATTTACAATCCCTATATGAAATGCGGGCATTGCGAAGGAGCAACGACGCCCGATTTCAAATTCCAACTTATCTGTTCGGAGTGCAAATACAAGTTTTCTTATCGCAACCGAGAAAATTGCCCCAAGTGTGGTATCAAGATTACCGGCATGGAAGACCCGCAGTACCTTTATTATATCTACTACCGCTGCAACAAACGGAAAGATCCTCATTGCCCTGGCGGAAGCATGGAGCAGAATGATGTGGATGGTTTTCTTAAGAATTATGCGACCAACCAGCTTGGCATTTCGAAAGAACTTTCGGAGTGGTGTCTAAAGTATCTCGTCGAGTTGAATGACAAGGAGGTGGAGGAGCGCACCACGGTTTATAAAGTCCGAGAAAAGGAATATGCGCAGGCACGCAGGGATGCCGATAATCTCCTCAAAATGCGCCTGAGGGAGGAGATTGGGGCGGAAGAGTATAAATCCCTTAAGGCGGAATACGAGGCCAAGATTGCAGCCTCAAAGAAGGCGTTAGAAGAAACGGACGATCGAGCAAACCAATGGATGCAGAAGGCCGAAAAGACGTTCAACCTCGCCTATGAGATCGTTGATATTTTTGAAAATGGTTCTCTTGAGCAAAAAAAGGACGCTTTGGGCGAACTTGGTTCGAACCTACGCCTTACGGGCAAAATTCTTACTGTTTTCAACGATACGCCGTTTGAAATTTTGTTAAATGGGCTTACTGAGGCAAAAGCAATAAACCCTCGGTTCGAACCTAAAAATACCCTTGCAGATAAAGAAAAAACCGAGGTTTTTGCCTCGGTTCGTCCTTGTATGCTCCGCGGCCTGGACTCGAACCAGGAACCATCGCCTTACACATAGCCCCGATGTTTCCATCAGGAGTGGACTATATCATCACCCTGGATGCAGGGGCGAGGCGCTTCCCGCAATGCCGTACG
>Ga0182030_10000803_pt1 | contig 61780 bp, 49 predicted proteins | sample 812S3MmetaG_FD_121299 | JGI IMG/M metagenome (GOLD analysis project Ga0182030, IMG submission 121299) | Permafrost microbial communities from Stordalen Mire, Sweden - 812S3M metaG (Illumina Assembly) | ecosystem: Environmental > Terrestrial > Soil > Wetlands > Permafrost | place: Sweden... | reverse complement strand
ATTCCAGAAACGGGTTTGGTGTCCGAAATGGACGCCAGCTTCCAACATTTGACGCATAGTTACAGCCATGATTATTACTCCAATGTGTAAGGGTTAAAGTCAACCACCCGTCAGCCTGACCCTGTATTAACTCCGATCAGCCTCCGGCTGATACGGATTGGCTGACTTTGCTATACGGGCACCCCAACATGAACGGATGGGCAAATTACGTTTGCAGGCGACATGCCAAACAAACAGGGCGCGAATTATAACCGAAACGAATGACCAACTCAACCAGACGATATCTCATCAATTTGTTTGTTATGCGAAAATCGACTGCATAAAAAAAGCGGGGGCATTTATCCCCCCGCTTTCCCCTTCAAAATTTAAGATTAGTTCTTGGCGAGATTTTCTGGCGGCAATCCGGATGATTGTAAATTACTCAATTCTTTTGCCATTTGTAAACTTGCCAACACGACGGGTTCGACTGATTGGTTCTTGGCAACCACAGCATCTGCCACGATGGCGGGAGCGATATTTACTTTGGCCTCTGAGGCTCTAACGGCATTATCAGCAACAGTGCCCGAAGGCCCGGTTGTGAACATATAACTCAGGCTAAATGCCAACGAAGCAGCCAACCCGATTTGAGAAATTTTGCTCACTAAACTTGTTTTGCGCAATTTGGTCATCAGTTTTCCAGTCTCGATTTCAGTATTGATGCGTTGGAATTCTTCCCGCTCAACTTCTGTCAGATGACGATCAAGTTCTTCCCGTGCCAACATCGCATTGACAGTTAATTCGTGCGCATGAAGCTTTTCATTGGCGGCATTTTTTGCCCGCACCTCTGCCATTTCAAGCTGGCGGGCAGCCTCGGTTGCTTGTTGCTCTACCGCGATTCTTGCTTCTATTTCGGCAACAGAGCGACGTTCAAGTTCAAGTCTCTCGGATACGATTTCGTTTGCGCGCATTTCGATACGAGCTTTTTGCTGGGCCAACTCAAGTTGAAGTGATTCTTCAACTGCCCGTGATTCTGCCAATTTCTTTGCCTGATTTGCCGCTGCAATTTTTTTACGTGCAATCACCGTTGCACGGGAGTCCGCCTGCAACGCCTCCTCGGCCGCCTTCGCGGCCCTGGCCTCGTTCTCAACCCGCATCTTAGTCATATTGAATGAACGCAACTCATAACCTTCTTTTGATTTCGCTACCGCTATCGCAGCCTCTGCGGCCACCAGGCTTGCTGCTGCCGCTTCCTGCGCACGCACCTCTACAACAAGACGTTTGTTATCCGCATCAATCGCGCGCAACTCGGTGTCCATGCGCAAGGTAATTTCTGCAACGGTCTTGTTTTCGATCTCGATCTGATCAGCCGACACCTTCGCCGCCGCAATTTCCAACTCAAGCCGTTTTTGTGTTGCTTCAGTTGCTCTCTGATCCGCTTCGACACGCTGGCGGCTCGCATTGACAACAGCTTTATCCGCTTCTAACCGCTCTGCTTCCGCCATGTATTCCACAACCATTAAATGCGCGCGTTCATCAGCCAACTTTATACGTTCGTTAATTGCATCCAGTTTCTTTTTATAATCTTGATTAGCTTGAGCCTCTGCTTTTGCCGTCAATTCTTCAATCTTGAGCAATTGCGCATTCATCGCGGCATTCTCATCTGCCAGTTGCTTGGCGCACATCGCTACTTCCGCTCTTTTATTTGCCGTGTAGGTTGCTGCAACTTCAGCCTGAAGTTGCAATTCGATGGCACGGGCTGCGCGCATCTCTGCCTCGGCACGGGTGCGGGCCGTATCAGTCAAGTCACGCTCTGCTTGTATCTTGGCTTCGGCTGCCTGCTTTACTTGAATTTCAGCAGCCAGGTGATCGCGCGCTTCATTTTCAGCCTGTTTCAATAAGGCATTGCCTGCTTCACGTTCTTTCACTGCCGCCTGCTCAAGCTCAACACGCGCGTTTAACAGCTCAAGCATTTCTTGCTCGGCCTGCAATTTACGTTCGGCCGCAATACGGCTTTCCTGTTCCTTCTGAACAGAAACTTTCCCCATTTCAGCCAATTTCAATTCCGCGGCCACTCTGGCACTTGCCTCTGCTTGCGCTTGCTGCTCTACCCGTGCACGCAACTCGATCGTTTCAGTAATTTTCCGTTCTTCTTCTGCCCGAGCCAATTCGATTCGTTCGGCCTCCAGTGCTGCTGCGACACGAGCTTGTGTTTCGGACAAAGCGATTGTTTCTGCACGAGAGCGAACCTGATTCGCTTCCATTGCAGCCATTTCAGCCGTCAGTTTTGCATTAACCAGAGCCAATACTTCTTTTTCTGCTTTGAGTTTTTCTTCGGTAACTTTTGCGAGTTGCTCCTCGTTATGTGCATTCTGTTGTGCGCTCAGGGCAATTTCGCGATCCATTTTTGCGCGTTCTTCAATCGCCTTGGACAAACGATTCTCTTCAGCCAAACGTTGTGCAAGCTCGGCTTGTGCCTGCCGTTCTACTGCCTGCTTGGCTTCCACGGCTTCAGTGAGGAGTTGTTCTGCATGCAGTTTTTCATAGGCAGACTCGGTTAATTCGCGTTCCAATTGCAGGCGTGTTTTTACTTCTGCTACCAGTTGAGCCTCTGAACGGCTACGCAACTCGATTTGTTCAGCCAATTCGTTTTCTTGGCGCACTTTTCCATTTGCTATGGCTCGAGCATGCGCCTCGGCGCGGGTTCGTGCTTGCGTCGCAAGTTGGGCTTCAATCTCAGCCTCCATCCGACCCCGTGTTTCATGAATTGCTTCAGTTTCAGCACGATTTTCATCGGTCACTAAACGAATTTTCTTTTGAGCTGACATGATCTACCTCATTTGCGTTAAAACCAAGACGCTGGCTTATTACTAAGGTAGCAGTTTGAAATTTACGACAAGGTTTGAATAAAGGCATAAAACAGGTGTATTTCGCCAAACACAAGATCATCCGGAGTTAATGCCTGCGACTTCAATTTTTCGCCCGCAACTGCTAGACTCCGGTACCGTATTCGGAGGGGTTGCTTTGTCTTTTTTCAAATACTTTACTTTTGTTCTTTGCATTTCGACTTTAGGCTTAGCCTTCGCAGAAGACGCGCCAATCAAAAAAACTCCCGCCGAAATCATTCCCGTAACCGAATCCAATCTGCGTGGACAGCAATCGCTGTACCGCGAGGGCTGGTTCGTGATCAGTTCCACCGAAAAAGCCTTTAGTTATGCAAAGGAACATGCCGTCACCTCTTCCGGTCAAGCGGTGAGTCTCGCGATTGCGGATGCAAGCAGTCACAGCAAGGAGTTTCAAGGAAATCTTGTTGATGCGGGCAAAGGAGGAGTTCAAACAGGTGTAGACGTGTTCAAAGATGGAACAGAATTAAGTAAGCAATTGACGGATTTAACTACGTCTCTGGTGGCGAACGAATGGGATTACGGCTCCAGCAACCTAAACCAGGCTTGGAGTCGTTTTGTAAAAGGCAATATGACGCTGAAGCAACGCACGGCTGAAGACCGGCTGGCGCTAGCAGCTTTGCCTGGTGGTTGGTACAAGGATATCAAGAGTGATTTCGGCAACCTTCAAGAACTAACCGATAACGCCAAACAAGTAATGTCCACCAACATTGAAGGGCGATGGAATGAAGCATTCAGTGAGGCCAGAGCCGATTTCAACGAGTCATACCAGAAATCAGGGACACGAGGCAACTCTCTTTCTGGACTGGGTGACATCATAGTTGGTTACTTGAATGTGTTCTATTCAGGCTTGGTCAAACCGACTTCTCGCGCAGTAGTGCAAGGAACGGAGGGTGCAGCCAAGGGCGCCGCCGATGTTGTCTTTTTGCCTGTGGCTGGGTTCTTCGTCGTTAGCGGACGTACCATCGAATCGACCGGACTTAGTCTTTATTACGCCACTTCCATCGGTGTCGAACTGGTTTCGCCGACCGTCGAGGGAGGCTTGTTGACGGGGTTGTCCATGCTGTCCTATACCGCCATACCAGTTACAGCTACCGTAGGCTATTCTGCGGGAGTCCTCAATCAGGTCGCCGTCACGGCAGTGGCTCCTGTGGCGGGAACGGGCAAGGCTGTGGCTGTTGGTGCTGCCGATACTGGAATTTACGCCGCCCAAGTGAGTTACGACTTAATCAAAGGCGTCACTAAAGTGACGATGAATCAAGCGGAATCAGGAATCGTGCTCGGCTACAACGCGCTCACTGCGCTTCCAACCCAGTTGCTATTGGGAACAGTGAACAGCATCGTGTTTCTGGCATATGACGGCCCCCGCTTAGTACTGGCATCGGTAAAGGGGGAGGTGCAATGGACGAACAAAAATGGCGAAAAAATTAGAATACCGGTTCAGAGTCTGCCAGTGGGCAGCGTGGTCGATTTAAAAACGTTGGGCAAGGAGCCGGGCGTACAGGTGCAAGTCATCAGCGACGATCCGGATGTTGTGCAAAAAGTGTTGAGCAAATTGCCTGCCGATTTGCGTGAGGGAAATCAACCATGAAATTTGTCAAATTAGCATTGTTATGCGCCACACTAGTTGGCTGTGCCCAGCAACCCGCCAAACAGGATCTCCTGCAGAATACCAAAAAGCTGGTTTACGAGGGTCATGCCACGCTCTACAACAATGGCGCTTTCGAAGTGCCAATGACAACCATCCACATTATCCCACCCGGTCCTGGCGCACTTGATTTGGTTGCAGAATTGTCTGGGGCACGAGCAAGACAATCGTTTCAGGAATCTCTTCTACACGCCCGTGAATCAGTAGCCTTAACACGAGCCGGTATCGAAATATCTGTAGATGCAGCGCAAGCGGTACAACAAGGTACGACCGAGATAGCTGGGGGGGCTCGTAATATCACACGTTTCGGCGCACTGATGATCGGCAATTCGCAGGGAATGGTAAGTGATGTCGTTGGCGCTTCTGTTATGTATTCGGGCAAGGCGTACAACGAAACTGATCAAGCTGGTTCTAAATTGGCACAAGACTCACTTGCTGCGGGGGCGCAAATTAGCGCAAGCACAACGGATGTCTCTAAAGATTTATTGGCGGTCACGTTGGAGCTGGCGGGAGACACATCCAAAGCAAGCCAGTCGGCTGCAGGCAAACATGCTTCTTATGCTACAGATCGCTTCGTCAAAGGCTACGCAGCCTTGCCCAATAAATTGGAGCAACGTATTAATAATGTTGGCGAAAGCGCATCTCTCGGAAAATTTGTAGATGCCTATCAGCATTCAAACGAATGGCGCTCAGAACAGTTGGGCAATATGAGCGACATCGTGGTCGAGACTGCGGCCAATTACACGAAAGACATCGGAAAATCATTCAAATCAGCCGCAGGAGAACTTAGTGAAGGCGAAGAAACGGGCTACACACTGGCGATGCTCAAATCTTTGCGATGGGTCGTGCAAGGTATATTTTGGGATGCCACCATCAAACCGGTGGGCAAACTTGCGGGTGCTTCTCTTGGGTATGTTACCGTCAACGCGGTCGCCTTCCCTGCTCTAATTACATATAGAGAAGGTGTCGCGGTGGCGGACGTGGCCGTAGAAGTCACTTGGAACAGTGCTGCTTCTGCCTATGATGTGACTGCACCCAGCGCTACTGCCGCACTGGCAGGTATGTTTAGTGCGATGGAACTAGTAGGCGGAAAAGTGCTGGCCGGTGGAGAACTGGTTATCGGTACTACTGCTACTGCAGCTACTTACGGCGTAGGCAAGGCTGCGGCTGCAGCTACGGCAGGCGGCGGATTTTTGTCGGGAAAAACCGTGCAGTATGTTGGTGCACCACTTTCCGCTGCAGGTATCGCAGTAGGGGGCAGCACTTTTGGTGTGGTTGCCGGAGCAACTAAGGCCGTTGCTGGTGCTGGAGTGGCGACGGTAGGCGTTATCGGAGAGGGTGCTACCGACGTAGCGGGATACACTGCCGCTGGCACTGCGCTAGTGGGAGGGAGCACAGCTTCAGTAGTAACTGGTACTGCTTTGGGTACATATGAATTGTCCAAGGCGGTTGTAGTACCCACAGGTTACGAATTAGGTTCAGGGCTGGTGCTGGGTTACGGTACTCTGTCGCAACTAAGCGCTCAGGCTGTCTTAGCGGTTTCCGATGCATCCTATATGGTGCTTTCGCTGGAAGGGCCAAATTGGGTGTTATATGCGGTCAAAGGGGCTGTAGATAACGGTGAAAACCTCATATCCGGCGCGATGCTTGATCTCAAAGCCATGCAACGCTCAGGGGAGACGTTTACTGCCGTCCCCGTGAGTGACAAAGAAATGAAAAAAATAATCAGCACACTTCCCGGCCAATTACCAATCGATATTCCGCACGAGCATCTGTAGTGTGTTCGATATTTCGTCCAGTCATTAAACCAGTTGGAAGATACCATTGAACGGCTGGTTGATCGAACTCAAATAGCTACCGTTCAACTGTGAGGGCGACCCCCATTCCTCCGCCAATACACAGAGATGCCAAACCTTTTTTGGAATTTCTGCGTATCATTTCGTGAAGCAAGGTTACCAAAATACGGGCACCACTGGCACCGATAGGGTGGCCAATCGCAATGGCACCACCATTAACGTTAACCTTGGAGGTATCCCAACCCATTTCACGATTGATAGCAATGGCCTGTGCTGCAAACGCCTCATTGATTTCCATCAAATCCAAGTCGTTTACTCCCCAGCCTGCAATTTCCAAACTGCGTTTACTGGCTGTAATGGGACCAAGTCCCATCACGCTTGGATCAATTCCGGTTGATGCGTAAGACTTAATGGTTGCCAGTGGATTTAAGCCAAGTTCCTGCGCTTTGCTTTCCGACATCAGCAATACCATTGCGGCACCGTCGTTTAAACCGGACGCATTTCCGGCGGTCACCGTGCCGGCATTGTCGAATGCGGGACGCAGACCTGAAAGCATATCTACCGTCGTGCCATGCCGTGGAAACTCATCGACATTTATAACAGTATCGCCCTTTTTGCTTTTGATGGTGACAGGAGCAATTTCATCGGCAAATTTTGCCGATTTTTGCGCGGTTTCAGCCTTATTCTGCGAAGCACAGGCAAATTCATCCTGTTGCAAACGGGTGATGCCGTATTGATTGGCAACATTTTCAGCAGTAATGCCCATGTGGTAATCGTTAAACACATCCCACAGGCCATCAGTAATCATGCTATCAATCAATTTCCCATTCCCCATACGCAAGCCGTTACGGGAACCATTCAAAACATGCGGCGACATGCTCATATTTTCCTGGCCGCCAGCAATAACAATTTCCGCATCACCGCTCTTGATAGCCTGAGCGCCCAGCATGACCGCCTTAAGGCTTGAGCCACACACCATATTAACAGTCAATGCTGTTACACTCTGGGGCAATCCGGCTTTAATCACAGACTGTCGTGCCGGATTTTGTCCGAGACCAGCCGTTAAGACCTGCCCTAAAATTACCTCGTTGATTTGATCGCCGGAAACCCCGGTGCGTTCGAGCAAACTGCGGATAACAGTTGCGCCCAGTTCGACTGCGTGGACATTACTAAAAACACCGCCAAATTTGCCTACCGCTGTCCTCGCTGCGGCGACAATCACTACGTTTTCCATAATTCATCCCAATGATGAGTGAAAATAATTAGGAACCAAGCTGATTGGGATTTGTTTTAAGAAACAGCTTGCCAATAATAGTTATAACCTCAATCCCATCTTGATTTCGGGCAGACCATAAAAACTTAACCAGCCCTCTGTCCGGTTTGCTGATTGACTTGCGCGCTTCAATTATTGTTGTCTTGGCGGATAAAGTGTCATTGGGACGCACTGGATGCATCCATCTCACTTCTTCAACGCCAGGCGAGCCCAGACTGGCTGAATTAAGTAAATAAGCGTCGCAGTTCATTCGCATAATGACAGAGCAGGTATGCCAACCACTTGCTATAAGACTTTTGAAATGGGAACTCTTTGCCGCATCGGCATCAATATGAAACGACTGCGGATCAAATTTATTGGCAAATTCGACTATTTCTTTTTCGGTAAAAGTATATTGCCCCAAATCCCAGCTTTTACCGACAGGGAAATCTCCAAAGAACAATACTGAGGGTAACGAACTATTTTCCATAGAAGCTTTAATGAAGTTGCAATAAATCAACCTGCGAAAAAGTGAGGCCTAAGAAAAAGGATGCAAATGATCTTTAAGAAGTTCTCTCAATTTTAATTTGTACAATTTTCCGGTGGCAGTAAATGGCATTTCCGCAATGAGAACAACTTCATCCGGAATCCACCATTTGGCAATTTTACCATCGAAATACTCAATAATTTCTTTTTTCAGAGCAGCCTCATCTTTATCACATTCCGGCTTTTTAACGACAACCAACAAAGGACGCTCATCCCATTTGGGATGCGGGGTCGAAATACAAGCGGCCATCAAAATGTCCGGATGTGAAATTGCAATATTTTCAATGTCAATGGAAGAAATCCATTCTCCTCCTGATTTAATTACGTCCTTGCTTCGATCAGTAATTTGCATGTTACTGTCGCGGTCAATTGTGGCTACGTCACCGGTAGGAAACCAACCATCAAATAACGGGGAGTTGCTTTCCTGAAAGTAATTGTTAATTACCCATGCCCCCTTGACCAATAAATCTCCGGCTGTTTTGCCGTCATGCGGAAGCGGATTTCTATCACTGTCCACTATTTTCATATCAATCCCGTATATGGATCGGCCTTGCTTTTGCAAAATCAAATTTTGCTCAGCTTTGGATTTTTTCAAGTCCTTTGCTTTAAGTCCGGCAATCGTACCCAAAGGTGAAAGTTCCGTCATTCCCCAAGCGTGTATCACTCTTACGCCAAGGTTATGGAATGCATCCATCATTGCAGGCGGACACGACGATCCGCCAATCAAAGTTCGATTAAAGGTTGTGAAAGACAGTTTATTATCGGTTACATGTTTAAGCAGAGCTGCCCAAATAGTGGGCACACCCGCTGACATGGTGACACCTTCCTTTTCCAGTAATTCATAAACTGATGCGCCATCCAATTTTGCTCCGGGAAATACAATTTTTGCCCCTACTAAAGGACTGCTATACGGTATGCCCCAAGCATTTACGTGAAACATGGGTACAACCGGCATGATCGTATCCAAATTGGAAATGCTGATTGAATCAGGCATTGCAGAAGCGTAAGCATGCAAAACAGTTGAGCGGTGACTATACAGTGCGCCCTTTGAATTTCCTGTCGTGCCCGATGTGTAGCAAAGAACTGAAGCCGCATTCTCATCAAAAGTCGGCCATTCATAATTACCCTCTTCGGCATTGATGAGTGTTTCGTAGCAGACTAATTCCAGAGAATCGCTCCTTGGCATTTGATATTCATCAATCAAACAAATCCACTTACCAACATTCGGGCATGCAGATTTTATTTTTTCAACCAACGGCAAGAAAGAGATGTCAAAAAATATAACTTTGTCATCCGCGTGATTAATGATGTAAGAAATTTGCTCCTGGAATAATCTCGGATTGATGGTATGACAAACGGACCCGCTGCCAGAAATGCCGTAATACAGCTCAAAATGGCGGTATCCATTCCACGCCAGCGTTCCGACACGCTCGCCGGGAATAATACCCAGTCTCTCCAGCGCTTGCGCTACTTTTCTCGCACGTAATTCGCAATCCGCATAAGTGTATCGGTGAATATCTCCTTCTGTACGCCGGGAAACAATCTCCGTATCGCCATGATGTTTTTTTGCATGAACCAGAATGTCCGAGATCAACAAGGGGTGATCCATCATTTGACCCAATAATAGCTTTGATGTATCTATCTTTTTGCGTGACATGCAACCCCCGACCCTAAATAGTTAATGTTATTTACGGTGATCAAAAGCTATCAATATTCATGGCTGTCACAGACTCTCCGCCCTCTAGAATTGTGCCGGCAATGGCGGGAGCCTGACTCAGCAAATGTTCGGCATTAAAAACTGCGGTAGCAATTTTTGCCGAATAAAAATTGCTGTCTTCCGCCAATTTTTTCTCTGCCACCAACAGGGCTCTCGCCAGTTGCCAACCCGTAAGAACAAGTCCGGACAAGCGCAGAAAAGGAACGCTTCCTGCAAATACAGCTTGTGGATTCGTTTTGAAGTTTGCGACGACATAATCAACGACAGATTCAAACGCAACTCGGCCTGCCGATAGATGTTTTAATACGGACTTGGCAGCAGCAGATGGACTCTTGGCCAATTCAGCTTCAGTCTGTTGAATCAGTTTGGCTATAGATTTTGCCACCAAACCTTTATCCCGATAGGTTTTACGCCCAACCAAATCGTTTGCCTGGATGGCGGTAGTGCCCTCATAAATAGTCAAAATACGGGCATCACGATAATGCTGGGCTGCGCCAGTCTCCTCAATAAAACCCATACCGCCATGGACTTGAACACCCAGACTAGTTACTTCAATTGACAATTCTGTGGAGAAGCCCTTCACAATCGGAACCAGGAATTCAAAGAACGCCTGGTTTTGTTTGCGTATGTTTTCGTCCGGGTTATGGTGAGCTTGATCACTCGTCGCTGCCGCAACATAGGCCAACGCGCGGGAACCTTCAATATAAGCACGCGAGGTCATCAACAAGCGTTTAACATCCGGGTGATTGATGATGGCGACAGAAGCTTTTGACCCGATCAGGTCTTTTGATTGTATACGTTCTTTGGCATAAGCAACCGCTTGTTGATAGGCACGATCAGCAATGGCAATACCTTGCATGCCCACAGCAAAACGCGCGGCATTCATCATCACAAACATGTATTCCAGACCAAAGTTTTCTTGGCCCACCAGATATCCGATAGCACCGCCGTGATCGCCGAATTGGAGCACAGCCGTCGGACTGGCTTTGATGCCCAGTTTATGTTCGATCGATACGCACTCCACATCATTGCGTTCGCCCAGGCTACCATCTGCATTGACCAAAAACTTGGGCACTACAAACAAGGAAATTCCCTTCACGCCCTCGGGTGCGGTTGGGGTGCGGGCCAATACCAAATGCACGATGTTTTCTGTTATATCGTGATCGCCATAAGTAATAAATATTTTGGTACCGAAAACTTTGTAAGTGCCATCACCTTGCGATTCGGCGCGTGAACGAATCAGCGACAAATCTGATCCGGCTTGTGGCTCGGTCAAATTCATGGTTCCCGTCCATTTGCCGCTGGCCATATTGGGGATGAAGCGTTGTTTGAGTTCGTCACTGGCCGCAGTAAATAATGCCTCAATGGCGCCATCCGTCAACAAGGGACACAAGGAGAATGATAAATTAGCCGCGTTAAGCATTTCGGTACAGGCTGTTGCAATCAGCTTGGGGAAACCTTGGCCGCCATATTCAGCAGGAAGCGTTACGCCTTGCCACCCGCCCTCTGCAAATTGTTGGAACGCTTTTTTAAAGCCCGGTGTTACGGTGACTTTGCCATCATGCCAAGTACTCGGATTGATATCCCCTTCCCGATTCAAAGGTGCAATCACTTCGTTGCAAAATTTTGCCGACTCTTCCAGCACAGCGGCGGCAGTGTCATAACCAAAGTCTTCAAAGCCGGGAATTGCGGCAATTTTGTCGATGCCTGCAATTTCCTTTATAGCAAAAAGCATGTCTTTAACGGGGGCGGCATAACTCATATCAACTCCTTATTCAGCGGAAATTATTTATTCAGGGCTTGGGTTAATTCAGGAACGGCGACAAACAGGTCGGCAACCAATCCATAATCGGCGACGCTAAAAATAGGTGCATCTGGATCTTTGTTGATGGCAACAATCACTTTGGACTCTTTCATGCCGGCCAAATGCTGGATAGCCCCCGAGATGCCCACTGCAATGTAAAGTTGCGGCGCGACTATTTTTCCGGTTTGCCCCACTTGATAGTCATTGGGCACATATCCGGCGTCGACAGCCGCACGCGAAGCACCCATCGCAGCACCCAGCTTATCCGCCAGCGGTTCGATAATCTCTCGGTATTTCTCGGCAGAACCCAAACCACGTCCACCCGAAACAATGATCTTGGCAGCGGTTAATTCCGGGCGGTCTGATTTGGTTAATTCGCGACTTACAAACGCCGACTTTCCCGATCCAGAAACGGCATCTATCTTTTCAATCTGAGCTGAGCCGCCATTGGCTGCAACTGGATCAAAACCTGTGGTGCGTACCGTAATAACTTTCTTTGCGTCATTCGATTGCACTGTCGCTATTGCATTCCCCGCATAAATAGGGCGCTCAAAGGTATCTGCTGATATGACCTTGGTAATATCCGACAGTTGTGCCACATCCAGTTTTGCGGCTACCCGAGGTAATACATTTTTACCGCGTGCGGTAGAGGGGGCCAATATGTAATCGTATGCTCCGGCCAACGCCAAAACTTGATCTGCAAACGGCTCAGCCAATTGATCTGCCAGAATACTTGAACCCACCAGAATAACTTTACGCACGCCCGCGATTTGACTGGCTGCTTGCGCGACAGAATCCGCCCCGAAACCCGCAACCAGCAGGTCTACTTCAGAAGAACAAGCCAGCGCTGCAGTCACCGCATTGAGCGTTGCCGCTTTCAGTGTTTGATTATCATGTTCGACAATGACTAATGCGCTCATTTAGATCACCTTCGCTTCATTGGTTAATTTTTCCAGCAACGCAGCCACATCGGCCACGATCACACCTGCTGTGCGCTTGGCAGGCTCGACCACTTTGATGGTCTTTAAGCGAGGTTGAACATCTACTGATAAATCTTCAGGCTTGATAATTTCCAGCGGCTTTTTCTTGGCCTTCATGATGTTGGGTAAAGAGGCATAGCGCGGCTCGTTCAAGCGCAGATCGGTAGTAACAACCGCCGGTAATGCCAAAGAAATTGTTTCCAAACCACCGTCAACTTCTCTAGTAACTGTTGCTTTGCCATCTGCAACGGTCAGCTTGGAAGCAAAGGTAGCCTGCGGGAAATCCAGCAAGGCAGCCAACATTTGGCCGGTTTGATTGCTGTCATCGTCAATGGCTTGCTTACCCAAAATGATTAATTGGGGCTGCTCTTTGATTGACACTGCCTGCAAAATTTTAGCCACGGCCAAGGGCTGTAATTCAACCTCGGTTTCAACCATAATTGCGCGGTCTGCACCCAGAGCCAACGCGGTTCTCAAAGTCTCCTGGCAGTGCGCAACTCCTGCCGAAACCACCACCACCTCGGTAGCTATCCCCGCTTCTTTCAAGCGCACCGCTTCTTCTACGGCAATTTCGTCAAACGGGTTCATGCTCATTTTTACATTGGCAAGATCAACACCGGAACTGTCTGACTTCACCCTGATTTTTACGTTGTAATCAACAACGCGTTTTATAGCCACCAATACCTTCATTTCATCCTCCTGTTATTGCTGAACTTTCCCAAGCAAAATCCCACGTCCTGAATCTCATGCCCGTAACTCATTAGAGTATACCCAGCTTTTTACAAAAAAGCACGTTCGTGCTAAAACATAGTTGTTTGTGTTGCCAAATGAAAATATTCGTGTATAGTTTTAAAAAAGCACGACTGTGCTATTTATTACTTTGGGCTATTACTATATGCGCGCCGATCTAAAACTTGTCACCCAAAAAACGGATACATCCGTAAACAAACATAAATCAAAAGGTGATTTAACCAAATCTCTAATATTGGACGCGGCCCTGCATTTGGCAGGAAGAGATGGGCTGGAGGGCTTGACGATAGGTTTGCTCGCAGATCGTATGAATATGAGCAAGAGTGGTGTTTTTGCACACTTTGAGTCCAGGGAAAGTCTCCAGATAGAAGTCATTCAGGAATACAACAGAAGATTCAAACAATTTGTATTCGACCCTTCAATGAAACTGCCCAGAGGATTGCCCAGACTGGAAATGATGCTGGATTTGTGGATTAGCTTGTCAATCTCAGAATTAACAACCGGCTGCATATACATTTCCGGAGCAATTGAGTTGGATGATCGCCCAGGGCCAGTGCGGGATGAACTCGTGCAAATTGTCCAAAACTGGAGAAGTGCATTAATGAGAGCGATCCAACAATCAATAGAGGAAGGTCATTTAAGAAACAACTGCGATCCCAGATTAATGCTGTTCGCAATCTATTCCGCCATTCTGGGTTTGCAGCACGATGCAAGATTTTTACAAGTGGAAGACAGCATTGATGTTGCAAAAATATGCCTGAAAAAAATAATCGACGATAGGAAACCCAAGTAATCAATTTGGCCCACGGGGTATGCGAGGGCACAATATAAATATAAACGATAGAGGAGAAATGAATGAGTTAAATAATCTGACGACTTAAATTTGAATTTTGGAACTTGTTTGAGAATACTGATTTTGAACCCCAATAAAAAACAAAAGGGTGGTGCTCAAAACAAAATATTTTTTAAATGTTAATTAAGTAATTTCGGGGAGATATCATGAATTTAAGGAAAAGTATATTTTTGGGCGGATTCATATCCATGGCAAGTCTGGGGTCTCAGGTCGCAATGGCACTACAGGCTGGAGATAATGTTATCTATGGGGGTATTGCCTATATCGTGCCGAATTCGAGTTTGGGCGCAGTTACAGACTCAAATCCTATCTATAGTGCATATACCGCCGGAACTACGGCAGAAGTACAAACCGCTACAACTGTCATTGTTACAGGATGGCATATGTTTACCGACAACATTGCTGGCGAATTAACGATTGGCGTACCTCCCGCGATGAAATCGGATGTTACCGCCCCTAATGCCGGCGCCGCTGGTTTAACGAATACGAAAATGACTTCTGCTATTTCTCAAACGGCATCTTTCCCGTCATTTGTAGTTAAATATGTATTCAATGAACCTAAAGACGCTTTCAGACCCTATGTAGGTTTAGGGGTAACGTACAATTCTTTTTCAGGAGTATCGGCCAACACGCAATACAACACAGTACAAGCATTTGCAGGGTATGGCGCCAGTCTGTCTTCGTCATGGAATCCGGTTTATAACGTGGGTGGAATTTATAGCCTAGATGAGCATTGGTCAATAAATATAGGTCTTTCCTATGTTCCCTTAACTGGCACTGTGACACTTTACGGGAATCCGGGACTCGGTGCCAATACAGCAACCGCAAAATTGAATATCGACCCGACTGACTTAACAGTAAAAATTGGTTACAAGTTCTAAGAAATATTTTTTAACGCCGACGAGTACATCGTGCTATTACCACAAGAAAAATGTGTAATTTCAGTGTGTGCGTCGGCGACTTCCCCTACGAATTCGAGCAAGCTATAGCGGCTAAAATTACCGTCGCGGTTTGTTGACGCCTGACGATATCAAACAGTCAGAACAATCTTCGATAACGAAATATCAATAAGGAGTTAGCAGTGAAACGATTTAATGTGAGGAAAGCTGCTGTGCTGGGAGCCGGAGTCATGGGCGCGCAGATCGCGGCGCATCTGGCCAATGCCAACGTTCCGGTGATTCTTTTCGACTTGCCCACCAAGGAAGGCGACAAGAACGGGATCGTCAAAAAAGCACTGGATGGTCTCAAGAAACTTGAGCCGGCCCCCCTCGCCAGCAAGGATAAGCTGCAATACATCGACGCTGCCAACTACGAAGAGCACCTGTCTTTGCTCGGCGAATGTGATCTGGTCATCGAAGCCATTGCCGAACGCATAGACTGGAAAAATGATTTGTACGCAAAGATCGTACCCCATTTGGCTCCCAATGCGATTATCGCCTCAAATACTTCCGGGCTGTCAATCAATGCTCTCGCCAGCGTGCTGCCAAGCTCGCTGCAAAAACGTTTTTGCGGCATCCACTTTTTCAACCCGCCACGCTACATGCATCTGGTGGAAATAATTGCCACACGCAGTTCCGATGCCAAGACGCTAGACGCACTGGAAACATGGCTGACTTCGCGGCTTGGCAAGGGCGTTATACGCGCACTCGATACGCCGAACTTTGTCGCCAACCGTATTGGTGTTTTCTCAATGCTTGCTGTGTTGCATCACACCGAGCGCTTGGGACTTGGCTTTGATGAAGCCGATGCGCTTACCGGCCCCAGGATCGGACGTCCGAAGAGCGCCACCTACCGAACCGCAGACGTGGTTGGTCTGGACACCTTGTCGAACGTGGTAAAGACCATGCGTGACACCTTGCCCGATGACCCTTGGCACGCATATTTTAATTTGCCGGCATGGGTCTCTGCGCTGATCGAAAAAGGAGCGCTGGGTCAAAAAACAAAGGCGGGTATTTTCAAAAAGATTGGCAAGGAAATTCATGTGCTCGATCTTGCAAAACAAGACCATCGTCCGGTGACCGGCCAAGTTGCCGAAGAAGTTGACGCAATCCTGAAGATAAAAAATCCAACAGAAAAATTTGCCGCACTGCGCGCCTCTGCGCACCCGCAAGCGCAGTTGCTATGGTCCAGTTTTCGCGATGTGTTTCACTACTGTGCGACGCAACTTGAACACGTTGCCGACAATGCCCGTGATCTTGATCTCGCTATACGCTGGGGCTTCGGCTGGAAACAGGGGCCCTTTGAAACTTGGCAGGCTGCCGGTTGGGAAGCGATTGCCGTCGCTATTAAAGAAGATATCGCTGCCGGTCTTGCAATGAGCAAGACACCGGTACCCGACTGGGTGTTCGAGCGTGATGGAGTGCATACAGCGCAGGGATCATGGTCTGCCTCAGCCAAAACACTTCGTACCCGCACTACCCTTCCTGTCTACCAACGTCAATTGTTCCCGGAAAACGTACTCGGAGAAGCCAGCGCGGACACTGGTACAACTGTGTGGGAAAGCGATGGCGTGCGCTTATGGACACATTCAGCCGATCCCGGCATAGCAATCCTCTCCTTCAAAAGCAAGATGCATACAATCGGAGACGAAGTACTCGATGGTGTAATTGAGGCCATAGGTATCGCCGAGCAGAAGTTTGCCGGTGTGGTGGTGTGGCACGAGCCTCCATTCGCAGTTGGCGCCAATCTTAAACAGGTCTTGGAAGCCTGTACGGCAGGGGCGTTTGACAAACTTGAGGTGACCATCGAAAAATTCCAGCGTGCCTCGCAGAAACTTAAATATGCTCAAGTTCCGACAATCGCAGCGGTTCAAGGTATGGCCTTGGGTGGTGGCTGCGAGTTTGTCATGCATGCCTCGAAACGTGTTCTTGCATTGGAAAGTTATATAGGCTTGGTTGAGGCTGGCGTCGGTGTAATTCCTGCCGGTGGTGGTTGCAAGGAATTTGCAATTGCTGCCGCTGAACATGCGGCACGTACTGCAACTCCGGGCGAGGTGTTCAACTTCCTGCAGCCCGTATTCATGACCATTGCCTTGGCTAAAGTAGGCAAAAGCGCACATGAAGCAATTCAGGCCGGTTTCGCCAAGCCTACGGACACCATTCTTTTCAATGCCCACGAACTGCTCTATGTTGCGCTCAAAGAAGCGCGGGCACTGGCCGATGCGGGTTACGCACCACCATTGAAAGCGCGCGGCGTTACTGTCGCCGGACGCAACGGTATAGCCACTCTGGAAATGACGCTAGTCAACATGTTGAAAGGCGGCATGATTTCAAAGCATGACTACCGTGTTGCAAAGGCAGCGGCAACTGCACTGTGTGGCGGTGATATAGATACCGGCAGCAAAGTGGATGAGGAATGGCTTCTCACTATCGAGCGCCGCGAATTTGTTGAACTGCTAAAAACCCTGGAAACGCAGGCTCGCATCAAGCATATGCTGGAAAACGGAAAACCTTTACGCAACTGAGCTCAGCCAAACCGAGAGTTCAAGGAGAACATACATGAGTAATCAAATTCAGGACGCTTACATTGTTGCAGCCACCCGTCTGCCGGTAGCAAAACGCAACGGCTTTTATCAGACCACCCGCCCGGATGATTTGTTGGCCGGAGCATTACGTGCGGTTTTGACACAAGTTCCAACGCTCGATCCGGCGCTGATCGAGGATGTGATCGTTGGCTGTGCCATGCCGGAAGGGGAACAAGGTATGAACGTGGCGCGCATTGGCGTATTGCTGGCAGGTCTGCCAAATAATGTGCCGGGTATTACCATCAACCGCTTCTGCTCATCCGGCCTGCAAGCAGTAGCCGATGCTGCAGCAAGAATTCGTTTGGGCGAGGCTGATGTAATGATTGCTGCAGGTGTCGAATCGATGACTGTTATGCCGCAAATGATGGGCAACAAAGTATCAATCAACCCTGAGGTTTTTGCCCGTGAGGAAAACATAGGCATCGCTTACGGCATGGGACTGACGGCAGAAAATGTGGCCGAGCAATGGAAAGTTTCCCGCGAAGATCAGGACGCCTTCGCCTTGGCATCGCACCAAAAAGCCGTTGCGGCGGCAAATGCGGGGCATTTCAACGCCGAGATCACTCCTTTCACGGTGAAATCCCATGTGCCCGATTTTGCCAGCGGAGTCGAGCGTGTTGTTGAACGGATAGTGGACCGGGACGAAGGCCCGCGTCCGCAAACCACGCCGGAAAGTCTCGCCAAACTGCGCCCTGTATTCTCTACACGCGGCTCGGTAACAGCGGGTAACAGTTCGCAAATGTCCGACGGCGCCGCTGCCGTAGTACTGGTTTCGGAAAAAATCCTGAAGCAGTTAAACCTGACACCCTTGGCGAGATTCCTAAGCTTCGCTGTAGCCGGTGTGCCCGCAGATATCATGGGTATCGGCCCTATTGCCGCAATTCCAAAGGTCTTGAAGCGCGCAGGCATTACCAAAGAACAGCTTGACTGGATCGAACTTAACGAAGCCTTTGCCGCGCAAGCACTGGCAGTCACCCGCGATCTGCAACTCGACCCGTCCAAGATCAATCCGTTGGGTGGGGCAATCGCGCTGGGACATCCTCTCGGTGCAACCGGAACGATCCGTACAGCGACGCTGGTGCATGGCTTGAAACGCACCGGTGGCAAATATGGCATGATCAGTATGTGTATCGGCACCGGCATGGGGGCTGCCGGCGTATTTGAATTGGTGTAACTGAAAATGTAGTTAGAATAAAAAGGAGTCCGCAATGAGCCGGGAATCGATGCAATACGATGTGGTGATAGTTGGTGGTGGGCCATCGGGTCTAACTACCGCTATTCATCTTAAACAATTGGCGGCAGCAAAAGGTGCCGACATTTCCGTATGTGTGTTGGAAAAAGGATCAGAAATTGGCGCGCATATCCTTTCCGGTGCGGTACTTGAACCCCGCGCGCTGAAAGAACTCTTCCCGGACTGGAAGGAACGCGGCGCGCCTCTGTTGACGCCAGTTAAGCAAGACAAATTTCTGCTCCTGACTGAAAATAATGCTATTCGTTTGCTCACGCCGCCGCAGATGAATAATCATGGCAACTACATCATCAGTTTGGGCAACTTCTGTCGTTGGCTAGCTGAGCAAGCCGAATCGCTCGGTGTGGAAATTTATCCCGGCTTTGCTGCGGCCGAAATTCTTTACGACGCAAACGGTGCAGTGCGTGGCGTGGCCACTGGCGACATGGGGCTGGACAAGGCAGGTCAGCCTACGGCCCAGCATCAGCCGGGGATGGAGTTGCTGGGACGCCAGACTGTTTTCTCCGAAGGCTGTCGCGGCTCTCTCACCAAGCAGCTATTTGAGCACTTTTTCTTGCGTGAAGGTGTCGATCCGCAAACCTACGGTATCGGTATCAAGGAATTGTGGGAAATTGACCCGGCTAAACATCAATCCGGCTTGACTATGCATACGGTGGGCTGGCCTTTGGCTAGTGATACCTACGGCGGTTCCTTCCTTTATCATTTTGAGGATAATAAAGTCGCTGTTGGCTTCGTCATTGGACTGGACTACAGCAATCCGCATTTGTCGCCATTTGAAGAATTCCAACGCTTCAAACAACATCCTGAAATCCGCCAATATCTGGAAGGTGCGCGCCGCATCTCCTACGGTGCACGCGCGCTTTCCGAGGGTGGGTTGCAGTCACTGCCAAAACTGACTTTCCCGGGTGGCCTGCTGGTTGGAGACACTGCCGGTGTACTCAACGTACCCAAGATCAAAGGTACGCATACTTCAATGAAGTCGGCCATGCTGGCGGCAGAATCTCTAGTGGAAATTTTGCTGGCGGCGCAAGAAGTCAACGAAGCCAAGAGCTATACGGAGAAATTCAGAAAAAGTTGGCTGTGGCAGGAATTGCACACGGCACGCAACATACGTCCTTCATTCCGCTGGGGACTCTGGGGCGGCATTGCGTATTCAGCCGTCGACACCTACCTGTTTCGTGGCAAAGCACCGTGGACATTCAAACATCATGCAGACCATACTCAGCTAAAAAAAGCATCGGAATCAACTCCAATTTTTTATCCCAAACCGGATGGGAAAATCAGCTTCGACAGACTTTCCTCAGTGTTTCTATCCAACACGAACCATGCCGAGGATCAACCCTGCCATCTGCGTATAAAGGACGTGAATGTTCCGATCAGCGTGAATCTCGCCCTCTATGACGCACCGGAACAACGCTATTGCCCGGCGGGTGTGTATGAAATCCTGCGTGATGAAGACGGCAGCAATCCCCGCCTACAGATCAACGCCCAGAACTGCGTGCATTGCAAGACCTGCGATATTAAAGACCCAACCCAAAATATAAACTGGGTGACGCCTCAAGGTGGAGAGGGGCCGATTTACCAGCAGATGTAGTGTTAGACTTCAAAAAGCTTTTTGCCACCGAGAACACCGAGATCACAGAGGTAAAACAAACGGTTTTACCAAGAGACGGCTTAACTTTTTGGGTGAAACCTTGAAAGAGTTGTAGGGTGCAATAAGCGTAGCGCATTGCACCGAATGTGGCTCCATGCTACGCGGGCTTGGCTGCATTTTTGAGGTGCTCGTCAATTAACGGTGCAACTTCCGCTGCTAGATTATTAGCAAGATCATGCTCACCACCGAGAAACACATGCATACTGCTTGTGGGTAGTAATCCCTTCAACCGAACGCCTACCGCAACTGGGCTGATCGGATCAGCGTCTCCCCATAGCAGCAACGCTGGCGCTAGAACGGAACCTAATGCACTAGAAATATCGTCTTTGTACTCTGCAAACCAGCGAGGAAACGTCGGGTTCGCTTCTGTGAACGCGGGGCGCCAATCCTCCGCGTGTAGGTCAGACATATTCACTCCGCCTGACGTGACGGTGAGAACCAAATGAGTAACCAGTTCTGGTCGCTTGAGTGCTGCCTGAATGGCAATGATTCCGCCCATAGACTGGGCAATTAGCGCCGAGGGCTGATCGATCTCATCAACGACAAGTGCCACCAAGTCTTGAATACCTTGCACTTTTGGATTTATGGGTACCGACCCAAAACCAGGCCAACCAAGGAACACGCGGGGCGCAGGGTGAACTAGCCGATTGGCAACTGGTTGCCAGAAATGCGGACTTCCCCCGGCACCCGGCAGAAATATAAGCTTGGCTGGATTAACCATTTGAAGCTAAATTCTGTCTCATTTTACGACCACCAACAGGAACAAGGCCATTGTTCTGATAAAAGCTCAACGCACGTTCAAACTCAGGGAGCGGTGGTGTGCATAACTCGATGCACGACCAACCATGTTTTTGTCCATAATTTCTGACCTGCGCTATCAGCATTGCTCCGACACCTGTAGAGCGAAATTCAGGAATAACATAAAACTCTTGAATTACTCCTATCTTTCCACCTGCATATAAAGCGTAAGTTTCAGTGATTGTCGAAACAGCAACCGGGATGTTATTTGCCCAGCCAATAATTGCCGCGTAATGGCCTGCCGCTAACAACTCTTCACACCTCTGAATTGTGCCTTCCAAATCAATATCGAAATGTTGTGCATTAGTGCGCTCACAGATTTCCTGTGTAAGCTGGACGACCAGTGAGCCAATAATTTCTGCGTTGTCTGCTGTTGCTTGTATAAATTCTAATTTCATTCAGAAACTCACTTGAAATGTAGCCAGTCCATCTTAGGCAGTTTTTTCTAAAATCTCGATCTTGAGGTTTGAAAATTTTGGAGTACCAACCCCAACAGATAGCGGGTAATCCCGTATGGTTCCAGTTTTTTGATAACCGCGCCTTAAATAAAAGGCAATAAGTTCACTTCTTGATGACACTACAATCATAGTGAATTTTTCGGAGCCGAAGTTTTCATTTGCATATCTTTCTGCATGAGCGAGTAATTGTTTTCCAGCTCCCGCGCCTTGTAGTTTCGGATTAACGGCGAGCATTCCGATCTGGCTATAACTTCCGTCTTTTTCAACGTGGACACATGCCACAATTTCTGAGTGTTTGAGGCCAACAAGAATTACGGAATCTGGTTTTGACAAAATTTCCGCAACTTGAATGACACTTGTTCTGTTCCCATATACCAAATCAGATTCGTGAGTCCAGCCAGCCGTACCTGTTTCCGGACGATATGCTTTGTTGACTAGTTGCGCTATTGCCTCGGCATCAAAATTATTTGCTGTACGGAATGTATCCATGTTCATAGTCGGCAAACGGTAACCGCTAATGCACCATCTGGTTCATCTCAATAATAGGCATCAAGATCGCCAGCACGATAAGCAGCACTACCCCGCCCATAGACAGTATAAGAATCGGTTCAAGCAGTGCGGTCAAGATCGAGGTGTAGTTGCCGACCTCTTGTTCCTGCTGGGCTGCGGCTCGATCCAACATGGTATCTAGCTTACCGCTGGATTCTCCGCTGGCAATCAGATGAATTAAAATGGGGGGGAACAATCCCGATACTGCCAAGGCCCGACTCAACTCAACGCCTTCTCTGACTTTTTTGGACGCTTCTTCCAGCGCACGGCGCATGGGTAAGTTATTCACCACGCCGCATGCGGCTTGTAACGAAGTGAGCAACGGAACTCCGCTACCCGCAAGAATAGCCAGCGTGCTAGCCATACGCGCAGAATTAATTCCTCGTACAAGACGTCCAAAAACGGGCAGGCGCAACACGCGCAGGTGCCACTGGTAACGAATCTCTTCGCGTTGCAACACAACCCGAATTCCGAATACCAAAACAAAAATAAGCACCAGCAAATAGGGCCATGCGGCTTGTAGCCCGGAACTCAAACCAATCAACAGTCTGGTCAATAAAGGCAGGCTTTGATGCGATTGTTGAAATACACTGACTACTTGCGGCACGACATACATTAATAATCCGGTCACTACCAGTAAAGCGACTGCAGTCACGATGGCGGGATAGACAAAAGCCAGCCCCACTTTTTGCTGCAATGCTTGGCGCGACTCGGTGTAATCAGCCAGTCTTAGCATCACCTCCCCCAGCTCACCGGAGGCTTCGCCCGCTTTTACCAAAGCGCGATAAATATCAGGAAATACACGCTCGTATTTTGCCATTGCTTGAGCCAAAGTGTGTCCGGCTAATATTTCGGCACGCACTCCCGCAAGTACCTGACTTGCCGTTTCACTTTCGCTCTGCTCGATAAGCGCATTGAATGCCTGTTCCAATGTCAGCCCTGCGGCGAGCAATGTTGCCAGTTGTCGCGTGATCAGGCTGAGTTGCGCGCTGGAAATACCCGATCGAAAACGCTCACGCCAACTACCCGCCTCGCCTGTTTGCAAATTGTCTTGCGACACAGGGTGAACTGAAATGACGGTCAGGCCGGACTCGCGCAAATTCGCACGGGCGTGACGCAACGTGTCTGCCTCAATTACTCCGCGAGCTTCGCGCCCATTCGCATCTAAAGTTTCATAACGAAAGGCGGCCATAAGGTCTCATATAGAAGTAACGGTTCATATATTCAGGATAACACATAGCGTTGGTGGCATAATTTAGCTACATTTAGCGTCTCAGAATTCTTTCAAGTTGATTCCTGGTTTGTTGAAAGCCATCTTTTTGCCAAGTGTATTCCAATGTTTGGTTTGACCGCTCATTTGTCTTGCAATTCGATCTAACCTGATTAAATCGGACCCGAACAACATTGTTTTTTTCAGTAATAATTTCAACAGCAGGTTTTGACATTGTTACCACGTCACTATCTTTTGGATTGACACACCTGCCCGAACCTTCATTGCGATCTTCAGAGCCGGCTTCTGGAAAAAGAAATAAAACATACCCGCGGGAATTTACCTTTTTAGGAACCAGATAATACGCGTAATAGCTTTCTTTATAGTCTTCGCCTGCTTCCCTGCGTGCTCTAAAGAGCACAAACTGGGTTCCATTCGCTCCCGTAAATCTTTTTACCAAAGATAAGTCGGGGAAAAATACGCCTCTTTCATTGGGTTCACATTTTAAAGAAGCCCCGTTTCCTGCTTTGCAATAATAAAAATTATCGTTGCTTGTATAAAGGAATTCGTTCTCATCCAAGCGCTGACAAAGTTCATTTGATTCGTCTCTGGTTGAAATATATTTTTGCAGAGGGCGGTAATTAATATCGGCAGCGATGTCTTCGCAGTCTTTTAATATGGCTTCTGCTTTTAAAACTGATGAAAAGAACAAAAATACCAACGTGGCAACAACTAAACTAAATCTCATTCATCCTCCTCCCCGAATCGACCATAACACCAATTGAAAAAATTTATCTATGCGAGGTTTGCTTTTTCGAAAAAACAAAAGTTAAATATATCGACCAAACGTCAATATCTATAATATCTTAAATATGTGAATACGCCTGAAGACAATCAGGCAATTTAATGCCGCTTAGAAAAAAAGCCCCTCTCCAATATGAGGAGAGAGAGGAAACTGAGAGGGGCTGAAAAATTGCTTATGAATGAAGCTGCATCTCCGTTAGATATTGTTCATTAGCTTATGCGAGCATTCATGGTTTGGGGTTTCCGTGTTGCGACAACTTACGCCATGTTTCAACCACAGTGTCCGGATTAAGAGACATGGTTTGAATTCCGATTTCCATCAGCCATTCTGCGAAGTCGAAATGATCAGAAGGTCCTTGTCCGCAAATTCCGACGTATTTGTTCAGGCGGTTACAAGTTGTAATTGCCTGTTTTAGCAATACTTTAACCGCGGGATCACGTTCATCGAAACGGTCGGCTACCAGACTGGAGTCGCGATCCAAGCCTAATGTCAACTGTGTCAAATCGTTTGATCCGATCGAGAACCCGTCAAAGTATTGCAGGAAATCTTCGGCTAGCAGTGCGTTGGATGGAATTTCACACATCATAATGAGGCGCAAACCATTCTCTCCGCGTTTTAGACCATGCTTCTCTAAAGTCGCGACAACTTCTTTTGCTTCTTGCACCGTGCGAACAAATGGAATCATCAATTCAACATTGGTGTAACCCAGTTTTTCGCGCACACGTTTCATCGCACGGCATTCCAACTCAAAGCAGTCGCTAAAATTGGCCGCCACATATCGTCCCGCACCACGGAAACCAATCATCGGATTTTCTTCCATCGGCTCGTATATCTCGCCGCCCAACAGCTTGCGGTATTCGTTTGACTTGAAGTCGGACAAACGCACGATGACAGGTTTTGGCCAGAACGCCGCAGCTAGTGTTGATACACCCTCAACGATTTTTTCCACATAAAACTCTACCGGGTCAGGATAACCGGCTGAACGTTTTGCAACCGCTTCGTGTAGCTTGCCCGGCAGTTTGTTGAACTCCAGTACCGCTTTGGGATGAATGCCGATCAAATTATTGATGATAAATTCAAGGCGGGCCAAACCCACGCCGGAATTTGGCAGTTGCGCGAACTCAAAGGCCAGAGTGGGATTACCAACATTCAGCATCAACTTGACAGGGATAGGTGGCAATGCATCTTCACTGTTAACGACGACCTCAAAAGGCAAGCTACCGTGATAAACATAGCCGGTGTCGCCTTCGGCGCAGGATGCCGTAACAATTTCACCTTCCTGCAACGCAGTTGTTGCATGGCCACAACCAACAATGGCCGGAATTCCCAACTCGCGCGCAATAATCGCGGCATGACAGGTTCTTCCCCCACGATTGGTGATGATGGCAGCTGCACGTTTCATTACCGGTTCCCAATTCGGGTCGGTCATGTCTGTAACCAGAACATCACCCGCTTGTACTTTGTCCATTTCAGCAGTACTTTCGACGATACGTACTCTACCGGTACCGATCTTCTGCCCGATGGCACGACCTTCAACCAATACTGTGCCGCGTTGTTGCAAACGGAATTTTTCTGTCGCACCGTTGCCCGCATTCGATTTAACGGTTTCCGGACGCGCCTGCAAAATGTACAACTTTCCGTCGTTGCCATCTTTGCCCCATTCGATATCCATGGGACGGCCGTAATGCTTTTCGATTGATACCGCATAGCGGGCCAATTGCAAAACATCCGCATCGTTCAATGAAAAATTGGACTGATCGGTAGCCGGAACCGGTTCGATGCGTGTGGAACGCCCGGCGGAGCGTTGCACGTCAAACACCATGCGTTGTTGCTTGGAGCCCAGACTACGGCGAATAACCGCAGGAAAGCCAGCAGCAAGCTGAGGCTTGTGCACATAAAATTCATCAGGATTAACTGCGCCCTGCACCACCATCTCGCCCAAACCATAGGAGGAGGTAATAAATACCGCATCACGAAAACCCGATTCGGTATCCAGCGTAAACATCACACCGGAAGCCCCCAGATCGGAGCGAACCATGCGTTGAATGCCCGCCGATAGGGCTACATCCGCGTGGGTAAAATCTTTATGAACGCGGTAAGAAATAGCACGGTCATTATAGAGCGAGGCAAATACTTCGCGGATCGCGTGCAGGATATGATCAATGCCGTGGATATTTAAAAAAGTCTCTTGCTGCCCGGCAAACGAGGCGTCAGGCAAATCTTCCGCCGTTGCTGAAGAGCGCACGGCGAAACTTCCCTCTCCTTCTGCTGCCAATTTGGTGTAATGCTCGCGAATCTCGTTTTCCAAACGCTTGGGCAAGGGTGCGTCAACGATCCATCCGCGTATCTTGCGCCCGGCTTCGGCCAGTGCCACGACATCATCCACATTAAGTTTGGATAGCGCCTCCTCAATGCGTTTATCCAAACCGTCATTCGCCAGAAAATCACGATAGGCCTGTGCCGTCGTGGCAAATCCGCCAGGTACATTCACTCCCGATGAGCTTAGATTGGAAATCATCTCTCCTAACGAAGCATTTTTTCCCCCCACCTCGGGGATATCGGCAATGCCCAGAGCTTGGAATGGAATGACATAGGGTTGCATGGACTTCTCCTGTTAATTATCTTAAATTGAAACAAAAAGTTAGTGCTCTGTTTTACAATGGCCTTCGCAATGATTTCCACAGCCGCCGCAGCCTAGTTTTCTTGGCGGACCGAATTCCGGATGTCGATTAGCAAAGATATTTGCCAGTTGCTCCACGACAACCCAGCCCAATAACATTCCCAGTACCAGCCCGATAGTTATCAGATAAGTCATTCGCCACCTCCGATTCCGGCAAAGCCCATAAACGACAGCGACAACAACCCGCCCAATACTACACTGATCGCCGCACCTTGAACCAGTGTCGGCACATTGGATAGTTGCATGCGTTCACGCAAGCCAGCCATTAATATTAACGCAAGTGTAAAGCCAATGCCACCGCCAATGCTATAGGCCAAGGACTGAATAAAATTATATTGACGTGCTGTTTGAAACAATGCTACGCCCAATACCGCACAGTTGGTAGTAATCAGCGGCAGGTAAATGCCCAGTTGCCTGAACAACTCTGGAAATGTCTTTTTAACAAACATTTCAACCAATTGGACAGCACAAGCAATGACCGTAATAAAAGTGATCACGCTCAAGAATTCCAAATGATAATGCACCAAAAGCATGTTCAGGAAATAAGCCGATAAAGAGGCAACCAAAATGACAAAAGCAGTTGCGATGCCCATAGGTACGGCGGTGCTCAGTTTTTGCGACACGCCAAGAAAGGGGCACATCCCAAGGAACATCGCCAGAACGAAATTGCCCGGCAAAATGGTGGTCAGCAGAATATTGGCGACGGTGTCGTTATTCATGACTGTACACCTCCCAATTGAGCATTGCGTTTAATACTGATGTGACGGAAGGCCGCAAATACAATCAACCAGCCTGCCAAAACGAAAAATCCCCCCGGCGGTAACACCATCACAACCCATGGCTGGAAATGGGGGCCAAACAGCGACAGACCGAATAACTTACCCGCCCCCAGGATTTCACGCACGCTACCAATCGCAAGCAACCCCAGTGTAAACCCAAGCCCCATGCCAAAAGCGTTTAAAGTTGCCGGTAGCGGAGGATTCTTTGCGGCATGCGCTTCCGCTCTACCCAGCAAAATACAATTGGCCACGATCAGTTTGATATAAGCACCCAGCGCTTCATACAAATCAAGGCTGATCGCCTGGATCGCATAGTCCACCACGGTCACAAAAGTGGCGATGATGACAATATAACTGGCGATACGCACTTGTTTGGGAATGGCACTGCGCAACAAAGACACTAACAGGCAAGAAGCTGCCAAAACAAATGTTGTCGCCAATCCCATTGAAATCGAATTGATCGCCGACACAGTCACAGCCAGCGTCGGGCACATGCCCAGCACCATGACAAAAATCGGATTCTGTTTCCAGATTCCGTCCAAAAATTCATCGAAACTTGAAGGTGCGCTCATGATGGATTCCTTAGTTTGTCGATATGGGGTACCAGTCTCGGCATCAAAGTCTGGGCTGACTCGTTGATACCCCGACCAACCGCCTTGGAGGTAACCGTTGCTCCCGCAATGGCGTCGATCTGCCACGGATTCGTCTTGGTGCCATGTTTGACTGTCTTTACCGCATTGGCAAGACTCTGCATATCTGCCGACAAACTTACATCCAATGCCGTAAAGTTACGCAAAAAATCTTCATCAGTTAAAATCTTATCTCCGATTCCAGGTGTTTCGCGCATTGATACTACTCCAATTCCGGTGATTGCCTTTTTGTCCACATCGTATCCGTAAAGAACACGCACCTGATCTGCATATCCGGCGGAAGAAGCCTCAGCCGCGATCCCTGCCAGCTTGTTGCTCTCATCATACACGGCGTAAAAAGTCATCGCTTGCGCAGGGGGTTGATCTTGGCCTTCGGCAAGGACAATCCCGGTCGGAGTGGCAAAATATGTGACTACTTTTTTGGCACTCGGAATGACTTTGAAAACCTGACGCTCCAACGCAAGTTTCTTATTTGCATTGACTGACGGCAGCGTGAGTTGATAAACCCCCACTATGATAATGCCACAAATGACAGATACCAAGCCCAATGTGCGCACCATGGCAGAGCTTGGTGTAATAGTTACCGGCTTATCACTCATGACTTATTCCGATCATCGCCAAAAATGCGCGGCTGATTAAATTGATCCAATAGCGGACCTGCTGCATTGGCTATCAGGATCGCATACATCACCCCTTCAGTCAGCCCGCCGAAATAACGGATTATCACAGTCAGTATGCCGATCAGGGCACCATACAACCATATACCGCGCGGTGTAACAGGTGAGGTCGCCATATCTGTAGCCATAAACCATGCGCCCAGCATCAAGCCTCCGGAAAGCAATACAAATGCGGGTGTTGGATAGCGCGCCGGTTGGGCAAAATGAAACGCCCATGCCACCAAGGCGACACTTCCCAATACCGCAACCGGAATGCGCCAATCCAAAAACTTTCTTACTGCCAAATATAAACCGCAAAGCAGAATCAAAATTGCAGAAGTTTCACCGGCACTGGCCGTGACATGCCCGGTCAGAAAATCCATGGAAGTAGCCGAGACATTCTCAAACTTCCAGCGCGCCAAAGGTGTTGCGCCGGTAAAAGCATCCACGCCTTGCTGCTTGGCCCAAAGCACAATGTCGGGCGGCGACATAAAAGGTGCTGCCAGAGAAGAGGGAATAAATTCACCGAATCGATGCGGCGCGAAAGCGGGAGCCCAAGTACTGATCGCAGTCGGAAACGCTGCCTGCACAAATGCGCGTCCTACCAATGCGGGATTAAAAGGATTTTGGCCCAAGCCACCGAACAGAGATTTGCCCAGCCATATCGCCGAAAAACCCGCTACTGCGCCCATCCATAAAGGAAAGGCAGGCGGTAGTGTAAGCGCCAATATAATACCGGTGATAGCCGCGCTCCAATCCGAAAGTGAACTGGACGTACCTGAAAAGTGATTCGTAATACGCTCGGCAACAAGGCAGGATGCTGTAACGACCAGTATCAATGCAGCCGCTGAAAGCCCGTATTGCCAGACTGAAAATGCACAGATGGGCAGCATGGAATAAACAACATTCCGCATGATAGTCGGCACGTCCCGACCGATATGCTGGTGGGGTGCTGCACGTAATTCGATAGGTTGACTCACGTTGCGCGCTCCCTGTCTTTAAGAAAGGACTTGGCGATACGAAATTGTTGCACCAGGGGGATATGCGAGGGACACACATAGCTGCAACAGCCGCATTCAAAACATTCGCCAAGTGAAAAACGATCTGCCATCGCTTCAAACTCACGTTTGGCAGCAAGCAATCCCATTTGCGTGGGATTCAATTTCTTCGGGCACGCGCTCAAGCACTCGCCGCAATGAATGCAAGGATAGCTGCGTTGCGGTTCAACTTCGGTTTTTCCGAATGCCAACACTCCGCATACCCCTTTGGTAATTGGAACATCCAGTGATGAGATTGCGGCACCCATCATCGGGCCACCCAAAATGACTTCGCTGGCATTACTGCGTGCTCCCACCCATTCCAGCAGAAAACGTAAAGGCGTTCCCAGCGGCACTATGTAATTGCCGGGTCTTGCCACTGCCGGACCGGCAACCGTTACCACGCGCTCGGTCATGCCTTCGCCCGAGGGCAACAGCTTTCCAATATACGCCAGCGTCATCACGTTATTCATAATCACGCCGATAGATGAACTGCGCTTACCAACCGGTACTTCTCTCCCCAGAATGGCATAGGTCATGGTCTCTGCCGCACCTTGGGGGTACTTTGTCTCCAATACTTTTATTGACACCGTGCCGTCAGCAGGCAAAGCCGCTTCCAACGCGGCAATCGCATCCGGCTTGTTATCTTCCACGCCGATAATTGCGCGCGGTGCACCGCAAACTCTGCGTGCATATTTGATCCCTGTCATCACATCCTTGGCGCGTTCGAGCATGACGCGATGGTCACACGTCAAAAATGGCTCGCATTCCGCGCCATTCACCAGCAACGTGTCGATAGTTGTGCCGGGAGGAGGAATCAGTTTGGCGTGCGTGGGAAACACCGCCCCGCCCTTGCCCGCTACCCCGATCTCCTGCATGACAATGGCAAGCTCTGCTCCTCTCAAGTCCTCAAGATTATGGGGGTTGCGCACCTTCACTTCCTGACTATCGGCCTCATACACACGAATCGTGATCGCCATTTCCATTTCACCGCTGTCGGAAGCAATCGGTGAGATCGCTTCCACCACGCCCGTCGCCGGAGCATGTATCGGTAAGGAAAATAAGCCATCCGGCGTTGCAATAATTTCGCCGCGCAATACTTCCTGCCCAACTCGCACAGCCGCGATTGCCGGCTTCCCGATGTGTTGTGACAGCGGGACGAACAATTTGGGCGCGAATGGAAACCTGCGTATCGGCAAACTTCCGGTCTCTTTGTGATAAACCGGATGAATGCCGTGATCAAAAGTCGCCACTTGTTTTAGGAAAGGCAGTCTCATAATCAGTTGAACTTGGCTGCGCGCTGTTTAAGTTTATCCAGGTTCGGTTCGCTCAAATTCCATGGAGTTCCCGGATGAATAACCGCCGCAGTGCATTTTTCTGCTGCTTTAACGATATCCAAATAAGTGCCCGCTTTCGGATTTAGAACAATGACTTTTTTCAGGTCGTTGTACGCAAACATCTTGGGGTTGATGTTGATACATTCATCGCAAGCAGTGCATTCCGGAGTATCGACCCACACTTGTTCATAACCATCGGCAGACACTGGTAAAGCGGCAACAGACTGAGGAGGCTGAGGGGCGTCGCTGGAAGTAATACCAAAGCCGGTTGAAAGCTTCTGAATCAACTCTTGACGTACCCGATTGGCAATGGCTTCTTCATTGACTATCGGACGGCTGATACCTGTCACGTCCTTGAGTTGCTGCCAGAACTGCATACGTTCTTCGCATGAGCTTACCATTTCCGACGATACCAGCACTCGTATCAAACGGTTTTTCTTGTCCAGTGACCAGATGAACGGGAATTTACCTTCGCGGTCCGCTTCAGACAGGCCGAGGAAATCCGCCAACAACACCATGTCGTCGTTCCATGTTTCAGGCGGTGCTTTCTTGAATTGCTTGGCGAAACGACCTTCGCTCAAAGCAAAGTCCGCAAAAGTCATCGGCAAGGAAAGTGTCTTCTTTTCACCCTGCTCATCCAAATAATCCAGCGTATAACTTATCCAGTCCGCATCCAGATTCGGGTTGCCTTCAAGCGAGGAGCATTCGGAAAAAGTAACGCCCAAATCAGGGTTGTAACGGAACAATGGAAAAGCACGAGACTCCACTGCCATCTTGCTTTGCGCCACTGCGCTGTTGTCGCCCACGCCATGTTCCGGCGGGCAAACCGCGTACACATTGAACAATGCCGGACGACGGCTGTTTAATCCGTCAATAAAGCTTTCCAGCAGATGCGTAACGTTGGACAGCGAACCTTGCATCACATATGAAGTGCGGTGCGCCATACCAATAATGCTGATCTCTTTGCGCTTCTCGGTCTTGCCATGCTTGCTGGCACCATAGGGAGACATGTCTGCCACTTGACCGATGAAGCCGGAGGTGCAAGCTTGTCCGCCTGTATTTGAATAAACCTGCGTATCGACAATCATGATTTTGACCGGCTTGCCCGACATCAAAGCGCGCGACAAATTCTGGAATCCGATATCGAACATCGCGCCGTCGCCACCCATTGCCACCACAGGCGGGCACAAATGCCATTCTTCATCGCTGAGTTGCTCCCAGTTGAAGTAGGAGAAAAACTCCCCGTTTTCAACAGGATCATAACCACCTGCCAGTTCCATCTCCGCTTGACGCACGGTCTTGAAGCCTTCGACCATTTTTGCCATGTGCCCTTCGAATACGCCCATCGCAACTGAAGGCGAATCCTGGAACAGGTGCGAAGTCCAGGGGAAAGGGTACGGATTGAACGGGAATGTCGACGCCCACACCGAGGTACATCCGGTTGAGTTAATCACGCCCATTTCAGCACGACCATTTTTGCTTGGACCTTCCATATAACGCCAGCGTAAATCTTTCAATTTTTCCAGCAACTGGGTAGTACGCTTCAACCATTGCGGATCGATAGGCTCACCCGGTTGTTTTGCCAGAATACTTTCGGACAGATTAGCCAGTGTCAAATCACGACCGCTGTTGGTTTGAATAGCCTCCATCAAAGCTTTCGTATCAGTAAGATCAACCGAGCTGCTGAGTTTCAAGCGGATATGATTCTCCATATCACCGATCAAGCGATCCAGCTTGCCCAGGAATTTCTTTACTCGGGGTTGCAGCAAAGCTGTGACTGTACTGGTAAACAAGTGAATCGTGGATTTTTCGCCGCAGCCCAAACAAGCACCATCACCGCTGGCCAAAGAAGCATAGTTGTGCTTATCCAGCAACAGTGTTTCCAATGCACCTACTTTTTCATCCAGGTCGTCAATACGGCTGTATTGCGCTGGTGTGGTCGGCAGATCGAGCCAGAAATTCCAATCGTCGCGTAGAGTTTCAATGCTTTCTTTGGTCTGTGTAACCATGGTCAATGCGTTGTCGCTGCAAACTTCCACGCATATTGCACAGCCTTTGCAGGTATAGGGATTAATGGTGATCGAGAATAATCCGCCAGCACCTTTTTCCTTTTTCTCTTTCTGGTTCCAATACGGTTTTGTTGTTGCAAATTTGAATCCGCCAATGGTCTCGCGCAGCAAATTCAACTCTGCTTCCAAACGCACACGTTCTTCGCCCTGGCTTGGATCTTCTACGAAAGCTTCTGTGATGGCATTGGACAACAAGATAGCGACATTGAGGCCGTCTTTATCCAAAACATTGCGCAATTTCTTGTCGATGACCCGGCTGAATTTGCGCAAGAAACGCGTTGGACGACCACCTAATTCGATTTTTTGAATTGCCGTGTTGAGTATATCGCTGGTCGTCGAAACCAGACCCGGTATCGCACTGTCTGGACACTGGGTATAACATTCGCCGCAGGCAGTACAGTTTTCAGCATTCCACTCCGGATGCTCGAAACGCACACCGGTCATATCGCGGTACACGCCGGTTATTGCCGGAATGACCGACAGCCCCATGAACGGGTCGACCAGATTGTCCGAGCCTTGTCCTTTCATATAGAAACTGCCAGTCTGCTCCCAGAAACGGTGAATATCGGCGATACCACCATCTCCTTCAGGTAGACGGCTCAGCATGATAGGTAACGCAGGCGCTGTTTTGCCGGCAGCTTTAGCGCGTTGGCCGACTTTCAGTTGCGCAACATCTATCTCAAATATTTCTTCGTAACCGCGACGCACCACGCGCAGGTTGTCTTCAACAATGCGCTTTCCTTTTTTACCAAACTTGGATTCGAGCTGATTTTCGATTGCGGCAAAGAGCGTTTCTTCGCTTAATCCGGCGCGTTCCTTCACATCGGAAGCACGGAAAAAAGCCCCCTGGAAGGCATTGCCTTGCATACGTAACTGCAAATCCGTATTACTGGATTCTTCACGGGCAATCTTGAACGCATCCAGATAGAAAACTCGAATCTTGTTGTCTACAATAAATTGCTGTGTGCGCATCGGGAAAGTTTCCCAAACGGCTTCCGCATTGGGCAAATTGCTTTGTATGATGAACACACCGCCTGAACGCATACCTTCCAGCGCATTGGTGTGTAAAAACACCTGCGGATCCGGTGACAGCACAACATCCACGTTGGTGTATTCGCAATTGATGCGAATAGGTTCCGGTGCCGCCGACAGATAATAAGTTGTCGGCTGACCTTTTTTCTCTGATCCGTATTTTGGATTCGCTTTGATATCCCAGCCCAGCAATTCAAACAAAGTCATTGCCAGATTCTTGCCGGTGGTCACAGCACCCCAGCCGCCAATCGAGTGCATCCGGACTGCGATAGCATTCTTGGGAAGCAGGTTTGGATTCTCAGAACCGCGCAGTGCCATATTCTTGATGCCCGGATAGGCGGCTTGCAATTCTTGCTGACGAATCTCTTGCTTTGGATTAGCCGACTCGTCACGCACGAAATCCACCGACAAATAATAAAACTTGCGATGGGCGGCGCCGGGCAACATATTTTCTACTGCCGCAATCAACCCTTCCGGCTGTAAATCGCGCGATCCCAAGCCGTAGCAGCCGGAATAGAGCGAAGGCATTTCTTTGGCTGTTTCATAGGAAGCATAATCCGGATACGAATTTTCGCGGGCATTCTCAACGCATTTAGTAATCGTTGAACGTACTTCTCGCATCAATGGCAAATCTTCCGACAAAGGCTGATCTGTGCGTTCCAATACGGCAACACCTTTCTTGCCTTTGAGAACCTTACCCAGCAAGTCGCCGGGGAAAGGACGGAACATGGTGATGTTGACCACACCCACTTTGACTTTGCGGTTTTCGCGCAGCCAGTCGGCAACTGCTGCGGCTTGCACAGTCATGCTACCCTGCCCTAGGATAATGTAGTCTGCATCATCGCAACGGTAAGCATCAACGCGGTTGTAGCGACGCCCGGTCAGTTTTTGGAATTCATCGGCAGATTGATCGAAAAGCGCGGAAATATGATCGAAGAAATAAGGACGCTGCGCTGCCACGCCCTGCATATAAGCATCCTGGTTTGCGACACCGCCGGTCATCATCGGATTGTCTACATCCCAGCTTGAGGGCACGCGGCGACGTTTGGGGCCATAAAGCATTTGTTGGGCCGGTGTTGGCGTGTCGATGATGTCATCGGCATCGCCCAAAAACTCGGCGATCAATTCCCTTTCCGGTACCAGCATCGGTTCGATCAAATGCGTCGTCAGAAAACCGTCTTGCGCCACGATGGCTGGCGTCAGTGAAAGTTCGGCGGTCTTGCGTCCGATCATATTCAAATCGGCTGCTTCCTGCGCATTTTTCGCCATCACCTGAATAAAACCGGTGTCGTCGGCACAGTGGTAATCGTCATGGGCACAATGCACATTCAAAGCCGTTTTGGTAATCGCGCGACAGCCCAAGTTCAACACATAAGGCAAACGCTTTCCGACTGCGGCATAAAGCGATTCATGCATAAATGCCAAACCTTGCGACGAAGTAAAGTTAACCGCGCGCAAACCAGTCATGGACAGACCGGCTGTAACACCGGCAGCGGCATGTTCGGACTCAGGCTCGACAAATATAAGCGGCTTGCCTGCAGCATTGAGATGGCCTTTGGCGACTTCTTCAGCCCAGTATTCGCCCATTTGTGTCGAAGGTGTAATGGGATAAGCCCCCGCTCCTTGCGAGGCTTCGCGCTCCACCAATATAACGGCGGTATTGCCGTCAATGGCATCACGCACGCCGGGGTACTTGTACTTGGTTTGACTACCTTCAGTGCTGCTTGCAGCACCGATCAATTTAAATTGCTTCAGCTTGTTCAACATAGTTCCCCCTAGGCTTCAATAGTGGCAGGTAATGGTTCAATACGAATAATCTTTTTTGCGGACTTGCCTTTAATAACATGATCGCCTTCGAGCCACACTATGGCCCCCGTGGGACATCGCTCGATGGCTTGACGATTTGCACTTGCGTTTCTCTCGTAATCGATTACGGCCAGATTGCGCTCCAGATGGATCAGTCCATCCTCACCATCCATCACGCACCGGCCACAGGCTGTGCAGGCTACTTCGCACACTGCCTCGGCCGCGTCGGGGTCAGACTCGTTCTTGCACGCCAACCACAACTTACGCGTAACACCTTGGATCGAAAATAAGTTTTTTGGACAAATATCGACGCAATCTCCGCAGGCAGTACATTTAGCTGTGTCAACGACAGGTAATCCGTGACTGTCCATTTTGATGGCATCAAAATCACACACATCAGCGCAGTCGCCCAAACCCAAACAACCCCACGCACATCCTTTGCCACCGCCGCCCGATACTGCCGCAGCACGGCATGAAGAAAGACCAAAATAATGCGCACGCATCTTGGCTACATGCTTGCCACCGGCGCAGGCCAAGCGGGCAACCCGTTTTTCAACATTACCCATCGCCACACCCAAAAGCGCTGCGATGCTTTTGTTTTGCTCGGCGGTATTGACCGTACAGCAAGCAGGGTCTATTTTGCCTTCAACCGTTTGTTCGGCAAAATTACGGCATCCTGCTGTACCACAGGCGCCGCAATTTGAATGAGGTAATAATTCTTCGACCAGCTCGATGCGCGGGTCTTCATAGACATATAAACGCTTATTGGCAATAGCCAAAAATAGCGCTAACAGGCCTCCCAGACCGGCCATAAATACGCCTGTGACCAACACACTGTATATTGTTCCCATCTATATTTTCCCCCGCATTAATAAATTTGCTAAAAAACGATATAATTCGTTCTATTTGCAACAATTATCAACGTCCCCGATAGCACTGAAATATTTTGGACAAACTGCTACAACTTAATGTTTTTATTATTACATCAAGGTTAAACAAACTACCATTATTTCACTAATCAATTGTTTCAATCATAATTATTAATATTTACAATAATCCATCATAAATAACCCAAGGGAATCGTAATGGCTGAAGAGAAGCAGAGTTACTATAAAAACAATAGACTCAAGCAGATGCGTGCATTTTGCGAAGTCGTTCGCAGTGGCAGCATTACAGTAGCAGCACAAAAACTCTTTTTAAGCCAACCGTCGGTAACATTGCAAATACAGGCCATGGAACGCGAATTAGAAGTAACAGTCTTCGAACGTCGCGGCCCTGTTCTCAAATTAACTCCGGATGGGGAAGCGTTATACACGCTGGCCAAGCCTTTGGTTGATGGTATTGATAGCCTGCAAGAAAATTTTGCCGCCCATAGTGGAAAGCTGGACTCAGGTGAGTTAAATATCTGCGCGGGTGAATCGACTATCCTCTACATTCTTCCCGAAGCGGTGCGTCGTTTCGTCAGTGCCTATCCGCGTGTCCAACTCAAGATACATAATGAAACAGGACGAGATGGTTTAAAAATGCTGCGTGATGACGAGATTGACCTGGTTGTCGGTTCGATGTTGGATGTGCCTGAGGACATATCTTATCAACCGGTGGTGACATATGACCCTATGCTGATCGTCCCGCTTGGACATCCGTTAGCGAACAAAACAGATGTTTCATTAGAAGAGATAAGCCAATACGGGCTCATTCTGCCGCCGCGTCACTTATCGACATGGCGCATTGTCAAATATGTATATCAACAGCATAACCTGACTTTTACAGTGACATTGGAAGCGGGAGGATGGGAAGTTATCAAAAAATACGTTGAGCTGGGAATGGGGATATCAATCGTTACAGACATTTGCCTGACCGGAACAGAAAAATTAGCACGCATCCCGTTAAACCGGTACTTTCCGCAGCGGGGTTATGGCTTGGTACTACGTAAAGGACGTTTCCTTTCACCGCAGGCCAGACGGTTTGTTGAAATACTTTACGAAGTTTATGGTATAAAAAGCGTGCATTAATTTCTTAGTGTTCGAGATTTAGTTCCTGCATTAGTTGCACCGAGAGTTCTTCGATTGAGCGGGAAGTAGTATCAAACCACTTTATTTCTTCCCGCCGCATCATCCGCTCAGCCGCGGCTACCTCATAGCGGCAGTTTTCCAGCGAAGCATATTTGCTATTGGGCCGCCGCTCGCCGCGAATACGACTCAGTTGGTCGGGAGATATCGTCAAACCGAATAGCTTGTTTCGGAAAGGACGTAATCTGGAGGGTAATTCGCCACGCTCAAAATCTTCAGGTATCAGCGGATAATTGGCAGCTTTCAACGAAAACTGGAGTGAAAGATAAAGACTTGTAGGTGTCTTTCCGCTGCGGGAGACTCCCACCAAGATAATATCAGCACTCTTCAAATCAGTATCTGACACACCATCATCGTGAGCCAGCGCAAAATTCATGGCAGCGATACGGGAATTGTATTCGGGATTAGCATGTCCATGAGAGCGCCCCACCGCACGATTGTATTTGCTGCCAAGCTCCACCTCCAGCGGAGCAATGAATGTATCAAACAGGTCGATAAAAAAAGCGTCTGCCTGATGCAGAATTGCGCTTAAATCCAGATTCGTCTGCGTCATGATAACGATAGGTCTTACAGGTTCGGCCCGGCTTATTTCGTTGATGCGTGCGAGACAGTCTCTGACCTTTTCTTCATTATCGAGAAACGGGAAACGTATCGGTCGAAAATCCGTACCATCGAATTGAGCCAATAATCCATGCCCCAATGTTTCAGCAGTAATGCCTGTCCCGTCAGAAACGTAGATTATTGTGCGCTTTTGAGTTGTCATGATTACATCTCCGGGTGAGTTTGCAGGCTAGATGATCAATTGTAACAAATACGAAATAAAATTCAGCCTACTATAAAATTTAAGTTTGAGGGATAAGCATGATGTGGTTATTCAAAACTGCTGCCTCAGTACCTTTAAACACGTCACTGTTGCAATAGTTTAGTAGAATGGTTATGGCAGACTCGCTTTGAAATAAATTTTTTACCGGTGCTGTTTACCAATCTTGAGTCATGCAAATAAAGCAGGAGAACTGAAGTGAGTAAAAATAATTCAACGTCTCTGAACATGCCATTGCTTTCATTTGGCATGTCGTCTGTATTAGTGGCGCAATTTTTTTCCGCGCTGGCAGACAATGCAGTCTTGATTGCAGCCATTGCCATCGTAAAATCACAGGGGCTTCCCAACCTTGTGCCTCTGCTGCAAGAAAGCTTTGTCGTCCCCTTCATCCTTCTCGCGCCATTTGTCGGTCAACTTGCAGATGCCTTCCCCAAAGGGCGCGTGATGCTAGTCGCCAACTTGCTCAAACTTTCCGGTGCACTGGCCATGACCGCCGGAATTAATCCTCTGACTGCTTATGGTTTGATCGGCATTGGTGCGGCAACTTATTCCCCGGCCAAATACGGCATACTTTCACAGATGTTTGGAGCTGACTCACTGGTGCGCGCAAACGGCATGATGGAAGGTTCAACTATTGTCGCTATCCTGTTGGGAGTGATCATGGGAGGCTGGTTGGCCGATCATTCACTGGCCTGGGCATTTACAGGAATATTGGCCGCATACGGTATTGCCGCGCTAGCCAACCTGTTTATTCCGTCCTTACCGGCTGAAAAATCGGGCGCAAGTTTCCAGCCTTGGATGCTGATACTGAAATTTATCGCCTCGGTCACGTCGCTGATCAAACACCCTGACACCCGTTTTAGTCTGTTGGGAACCAGTCTGTTTTGGGGGAGTGGTACGACGCTGCGCCTGATATTGTTCGCCTGGGTGCCTGTCGCATTATTGATTACGGACAACCAGACACCCGCTAACCTGATGGGCGCAGTTTCAATCGGCATCGTCTTTGGTGCCTTGGCTGCCGGATTATGGATTTCGCTGGCGAATGTCAACCGTGCGATGATCGGCGGATTATTGCTTGGCCCCATCATCATCGCGCTTGCTTTCGTACATTCTTTAACCTTTGCGATGTTGACTATGGTAGCAATTGGGGTCTGCGGTGGCCTGTTCATCGTTCCGCTCAATGCCTTATTGCAGGAACGAGGCCATGAGACTGTCGGTGCGGGACATGCCTTGGCCGTACAAAACTTTGTAGAGAATATTGCCATGCTTGTGTTCGTCGGCGGCTATAGCTTGACTGCCTCGGCAGGCATTAGCGTGACGACTGCGATCCTGGGCTTCGGTTTAATTTTGCTGGTATTTTTAAGCGCTCTATTTTTTTACCGGATCAAAACTTGATACGCAATATTATGGCCGGAGTAGTCAATTGAGCTAATAAAATCGGGCATACGTAATCTGTGGATGAAGCTGTTGGTGTGGTTTTTGGTTAACCCTTGCCTTTGCCAACGATGTTATGGGTGATCATAGCTTGAGCGTTTTTATGAATTGATCAGCGCTAATGATGGGGCTGGCAAACTGACCGGCAAGGCTCAGCAAATCCCGATCTCCACTCACAAGATAGTCCGCTTTGCCCGCAACGGCGAGCTGCAGAAAAGGCAGGTCGAATTTGTCGCGGCAATCCGGCGTAGCAGGCAGTTTTTCAGGCATGCGTACCGTGGTGCAGTACGGCAAATAATCAGCAAGCAGCTCTTGTTGTGCATCGGCACTTAGTTTGAATTTCGGATAAGCAAGTACGCGTATAAGTTCTGCTGCGGTCACGCTCGATAGCAGCGGCTGACAGTACGCGCTCTGCCATGCAAGGCGCAACTGCGACAATCGCCCTTGCGCAAATACCAGCGAAGACAACACTAGGTTGGTGTCGATAACTACGCGGGGTAACTGTTTTGAACGCGGCATTACTTTGCAGACTTATTAGATGCAGGGCCGGATTTTTTGGTTGAGAGAGATTTTCTTGCCCATGCAACCGCATCGGTAATATCCCGCTCGCTCAAGTCGAGCTCGGCCAATTTGGCGCGCACTGCGTCGCCACGCTGAATGCGTACAGGAGTGAGTACAATTTGGCCATTGAGTGCTTCCACGTCGAAGTATTCCGCAGGACCGACTGCAGCGGTGATGTTCTTGGGCAAGGTAAGTTGATTTTTAGAGGTCATTTTGGCAAGCATGATAAATCTCCAATTGGAAAAAGTAAGGAATTCTTACTTTATTCTTATAGCCGCGAAAAATCAAGCAGCGGAACTCATATCATTTCCTAATTACTGTCACTCCCTTCTCCCGCTGGCGGGAGAAGGGCTGGGAATGAGGGATTATAAGATGAAAAAATAACTTTTAGCACGCGTCGGCCCTCACCCTAACCCTCTCCCTCCAGCGGGAGAGGAAACACCTGATTTGTGGGCAAACGGTATTATCGTTAGCCCACGGGGTAGCCTCAAAATGACGTTACCGCGTGGGCACAGAATCGTGTCCACCCTACCCGGCTCAAGCTTTGAGTGCAACAAAGCTAGACCTGTCCCCCGCATCAAAAACGGCAGTTCAACGCTTGAAAGATGGGTTGGCGGAATAACTGGCTGGATTTTCTTGATGCTTGCCCATATAGAAAACTAGAGCTAGTACCAATAACCAATAGTGTTACGGGTATTGAAAACCCAAGCCTCATGACCTTTCTGGAGCCTAGGTGCTTCATGAAAAGCCAATAGATGGGTGCCCAAAACACAAGCACTGAAGTGCCGAGAATAAATTGGCCTTGAGAAAGTTGATATACGGCCCAGATACCAATAAATGCAGATACGCAAATGATTGCTACAAAGATGGAAAAAGAATACTTGTTGTCATAGAAAATTGAGAACCATTGATTGCTTCGATAAAAAGCCTGAGCTTCGCTGAGCCGAACAGGTGGGGGTTTGTCTTCAGGTTTGTTTGATTCCGGGAGCATGTGTGTTTTTATCACTAAAAGTTATTCACCAGACCAATCGTGCTGCGGCACGTCAGTAACGGCAGCTTTCGGGCGGCCTATTTCAACATCGACTATCCCAAGTTGGTACAACTGAGACGCTCAAAATATTAGCGAATCTAAACGATTGCAGATATTTACTCCAAACCGTTGTTAACAATAGCAACCACAGCGAAACCTCAAATTCGCTCTGCTGCGAGAGCGAATTTACTATCCGACCACTACACTTTCATCGCGCATACGCAACGCTTCTTCAATGTCCACTGACACGACTTTTGATACACCGCGTTCTTGCATGGTGACTCCGACCAATTGCTGGGCGAGTTCCATGGTGATTTTGTTGTGGCTGATAAATATAAACTGGGTATGCACTGCCATTTTTTTGATCAGCTTGCACAGGCGTTCGGTGTTGGTGTCATCCAGCGGTGCATCCACCTCGTCAAGCAGACAGAACGGCGCGGGATTAAGTTGAAACAGTGAGAATACAAGCGCAATGGCGGTGAGCGCTTTTTCACCGCCGGACAACAGATGAATGGAAGCGTTCTTTTTGCCCGGAGGATGTGCCATCACTTGTACGCCGCTATCGAGTATTTCTTCTCCGGTCAATACTAATCGCGCGTCACCGCCACCGAACAAGATCGGGAACAATTCAGCCAGATGGCGATTCACTTCTTCATACGTCCCCATCAATAAATCGCGAGATTCTTTGTCGATTCTGCGTATCGCACCTTCTAGCGTTTCAATGGCCTCGTTCAAATCTTTCGCCTGCGCATCCAAATAAGCCTTGCGGTCTTCTGCCATTTTCAACTCATCCAGTGCAGCAAGATTTACCGCTCCAAGAGATGTGATGGTATCGTCCAAACGCGCCAACTCAGTCTGCAAGGCAGATGGTTTTGCCGGGTGATTTTCCAGTTCGGACAATAGCGGAGCTTCGTCCACGCCCTGCAACTGCTCTGCCCATTGTTCAAACTGCAAGCGGGCTTCCTGTTCTTTCAGGGTAATTTCTGTCACCTTCTCGCGCAACGGGTTGAGCTTTTGTTCGCACACCATGCGCTCTTGTTCCAACTTGTTCAAATTCAACGTTGCATGTTCCAGCACATTTCGCGCTTCAGCCAAGGCTTGTTCGCGCGTTTGGCGCAGCTCCAAGGCTGCCTGCAATTGTTGCTGATTGACTCCATCATTCATATTCGCCAATTCGTGACGGGTATGCACCAAAGCCAATTCCAATTGTGTCAGCGTGGATACGCTATGTTTTATGTTGTGATCCAGGTCACCGATCTTGTCCACGCAGGTCTTGGCAAAAAACCTTGCTTCCTGTAATTCATGCTGGGATTTTTGCGAACGCTCGCGTTGTTCACGCAATTGTGCATCCTGGGCAAACGATTGTTGTCGCGCCTGCTCGGCTTCTTCCTGATGCGTTGCCATGTCTTCACGCAATATCGCGGAACGTTCGGCGATCTCTTCCAACTGGCGTTGCTCTTCGTTGGAATTTTCCGCCAATTCTTGCAGCTCCTGCGCTATCTGCGTTCTGCGTTCATGGCTGCGCTCATTGGCTTGCGTTAATTTGAGTATCTGCATTTGCAACGCGTGCTGCTTTTGCTGCAAACCATTAACGGAAGCACGCAATGGGGCGATGCGGCCTTCAGTCGCGTGATACGCCTCCTCTGCCCTCACAACCAATTGTTTACCCTGCTCCAAAGATACAGTTTGCTGCTGCGCCTCGATTTGCAGACTTTCAATTTCGCGCTGGCGTGCCAGCACACCATGCAGTTGACTGTCCGGCGCATGAAACAACACACTATGCGCTCCGACCAAATGGCCTTGCGCTGTCACCAGCCACGCCCCTGCCGGCAACTGCGTGCGGTGGGACAAAGCCTGCGCCAGATCGGCAACAGCGTACACACCTGACAACCAATCCTGCACCGCCGCTGCCGCTTGTTGATCTTCGCAGCGCACGTAATTTGATAAAGGAGTCAGTCCGGAACGTGTTAATGCCAACGCAACGCTAGCGCCGTTGGCGGCGAATACAGCCAACTTGGCAGGTGGTACGTCATTCCAATTTGCCGTCTCCTCCAAACTCGACAAAGCCAGCGCGTTTAATCTCTCGCGCAATACGGCTTCCAGCGCATCTTCCCAGCCCTGCTCGATGTGCACCGATTGCCACAGGCGCGGCGCATTATCCAAGTTATGTTGCGTCAACCAACTCGTCAAATCCTTGTCGTTGTCGAGCCGGGTCTGCAATTGTTTGAGCGCACTCAGGCGCGCCTCAACCTGGCTTAATTTCCGCTCTAGCTCAAGCGCTTCCGTACGCTTGCCACGCCGCTCAGCATCAGCCAAGGGCAATTGCTCTTGCAGTTGTGCCAGTAGTTCCTGTTGCGCTTCATATTCGGCTTGTGCCTCAACAATCTGCTGTTGCGCTTGTTCCAGCGCTTCGTTGTTGGGTTGCGGTAAATTATCGAGTTCCAGCAACAAACGCGATTTTCTCCCGCCTAATTGTTGCAAGTTATTCTGGGTATGACCACGCTGAGTTTCAGCCAGTTGCAACTGTTGTTGCGCCAGCAACTGATTGCGCTGCACGGTGTTGTAACGCTCTTGCGCCGCACGCGCAGTCTCTTCGGCCTTGGGCAGGTGTTGCGCTTCATTCTCGGCATGGTTCTCGCAAATTTCCACGCGCACACTCGCCTCTTGACGCTGATGCTGCCAGTGTTCCAACAACGACTGCAAGCCTTGAAGCTGCGTACGTTGCTGTTCGATCTGGCGCTCGCCATTGACAATCTGTTGTGCCATTCGATTGCGCTGCTCGTTCAAAAAGGCGATCTGTTGTTCCAGACGTGACACTTCGGCATTGGTCGCGTACAAGTCGCCCTGCTTGGCATGCAGTGTATCTGCCAGTGCAAAATGTTCACTGCGTGCGCTTTCCAACGTGCTTTCCACCTCGCGCAGTTTGGCAATTTCAGCCTCAAGCTCGTTTTTGGTTTTTTCGACTTGTTGCAACAGTCGTCCGCGTCTTGATTCGGCTTCCTGCTTGTTCACCAGCCACAACAAACGCTGCGACAATTCACGCTTGGCTTCCAGTTCGCGATATTGTTTTGCCACCTCGGCCTGTTCGCCCAGATGTACCAGTTGTTTATCGAGTTCCTGAAGAATATCGCTGACGCGCAACATATTGTCGCGGGTATCGGCAAGGCGTAATTCGGTCTCGCGCCGACGATCCCGATATTTTGACACACCTGCCGCCTCCTCAAGAAATACGCGCAACTCTTCCGGCTTGGCCTCGATAATGCGCGAAATCATTCCCTGTTCGATGATCGCGTAGGCACGCGCGCCCAAACCCGTCCCGAGGAAAATATCGGTGATATCTTTGCGGCGCACATGCTGGTTGTTAATAAAATAACTGGATTCACCATCGCGCTGCAGCACGCGCTTGATGGCGATCTCGGCGTAAGTCGACCATTGCCCTGCGGCCTTGCCCAAGGTGTTGTCGAAGACCAGTTCGACACTGGCTCGCGCCACAGGCTTGCGGTTGCCCGAACCGTTGAAAATAACGTCCTGCATGGATTCGCCGCGCAAGGCAGAAGCCCGCGACTCACCCAAAACCCAGCGCAAGGCGTCAATCACATTGGATTTGCCGCAACCGTTCGGCCCGACGACGCCAACGAGTTGCCCCGGCAACGCAATGTGCGTGGGATCGACAAATGATTTAAATCCGGCAAGCTTGATATGGGATAAACGCAATTTGATTCAGGCTAACGATATAATATTAACATTCTAACCCAAGCTGGCACTGTAACAAAATGACAACCCAACCCGATAAAACATTAGAGACATTCCCCAACCCTCAACCTGCACGTGATTACCATATTCACATGGAGATTCCGGAATTTACCTGCCTATGCCCCAAAACCGGCCAGCCGGATTTCGCTACCCTGATTCTGGATTACATTGCCGACGCGCACTGTGTCGAGCTCAAAAGCCTCAAGCTATATATATGGTCGTATCGGAACGAAGGACATTTTCACGAAGATGTGACAAATCGTATTCTGGATGATCTGGTCGCAGCAATACAACCGCGCTTTATTCGGCTCACCGCCAAGTTCTACGTGCGCGGCGGCATTTTCACTAATGTTGTCGCAGAGCATCGCAAGACCGGCTGGGAACCGGCACCGCGGGTTGATCTGACTCAATTTGCCACCCAGTCGAATACTAGGGGATAAAAGCCAAACTAAGATGTACGCTTGGCTGAAGGAAACGTGACCTAACTGCTAATATTATGCATTGCCTTTGATAAGTCTATTTGCCGCGAATGCTGACAATGCTCCAAGTTGTACCAAGAAGATAATTTGCTTTCTCAGGAACTTGGAGCATCAACCAGCCTACTTAAGATCAAAAATCAAGCTTCAATGAAACAGTTGCGCTGCGTTGTGGCAAGATGGTCAGCAAGTCGCCTTGGCTAACAACGTAAGGCGCCGCAGCCGTACCAGCCGTTGCAGCCGTAATTCCAACAATGCTTTGATTGTTGAACAGATTATTAATACCGAGCTGTATCTTGGCTTTCTTTGAAGTACTGACCGGATTTTTGATCGTGTAGTTAACGAACAAGTTGCTGACCGTGAATGGATCAATTGTGATTGCTTGGTGGTAGGCACCGTTATCGTTGTACATCTTACCGATACGTTGAGTAAACCATCCAGCGCTCCAATCAGAGTCCTTGTAATTCAAACCGATTACTTCGGTGTCTGATGGTGCATTAGCAGCCCACTGTCCGGTAGCGTCATACTTAGTGCTACCAATTGTGCCATTGACGTACAGACTGAATTGACTGCTCAGAACAATATTGCTTTCAGCCTCGAAGCCCTGGCTTGTTGAAGTGCCATTGGCATACCAATAAGTATCTGTAACGCCATTGACTGTAGCTTGTACCGACGAGTAGGCATTATCTTTGGAGATGTGGTACACGTCGACATCCAATGTATAACTATCTGACTGCCAAACCGTACCAAGCTGAACGGTCTTGGAAAGAGTCATAGCCGGCAAGACGGTGACATTCGCGTTTGAGACATCAAACACATTGGTCGGTGGTATTTCACTACCCATTGCATATTGTGCGTATGCCGACCAGTTCTTCTCGATCATGTAATGCGCATCCAATGAAGGAAGTACCGCGGTGTAGGTATTTGCATGCGTAATGTACGGTGCACCTCCAAGGTTGCCAACCGTGCTGGCATCCGCATATTGGGTGAAACTTTCATTGTAGGATGCATACTTAACCCCCGGTGTGATACTCAAATCTGTCGTGGCTTTGTACTCATATTCAACAAACGGTTGCAACAAAGTTGTTATATAGCTTTCATTAAACTTTGGTTGTGCCGCGTCAACCCAGGTCAATGCATTGGAGGGAGTTTGATGACGGCTGGTTGATGCAACTTCCGACCATAAACCAGTGCGCAAGATACCGGTTGAGGTATCTTTACTGACGCGCAAGATATTACCGGTGGTGTTATATGAGTTTAGCTTGTCGATAGCAGCAGTATTAAATGCGGCGGTCCCCGGAGTAGCCGCCTTATTTTGATAGTTCTGTTTATTGTAATAAGCGTATTGGTAAACCTTGTCGTCCAACTTCCATCCATCATTCAGATTGGAAGTGATACCAGCATAGATAAAATCGGTAGTTACGTGGTAAAAGTTGTAGGCCTCAAAGTTTGTCTGAGTCGGATCAGTATTTTGCAATAGATAACTGTAGCCATACTGGGCGGCCTGAGCACGTGTTGGCTGTCCGGTGTTCGGTTGATTGGCATGCAAATCAATACCGGAAGCAAACAAGGTCAGCGCTGTATCGTTGGAAATCGCGTAAGTGTATTTTGCAGAGAGGGCATTTTGTTTCTCGGAATTCAGAGTTTGATAGCCATCTGATGTCAGCGCATGTGCAGTTACCAGCAAATTGGAACTGCCATCCGCACCGAACTGCCCGGTCTCATGTTCTACACCGAGATATTGTGTATTCCACGAACCATACGAACCTTCTTCAGTGGTGCGACTTTGTGGTTCAAGGTTGCGTGACAACAGGTTGATTGAGCCGCCGAAGTTGGCAGGGCCAAGGGTTGCTGCGGAGCCGGGGCTGCGGTCAATAACTGCACCACCCAAAAGCTGACTGGGGAAAAATACCCAAGTATGATGTGTCGGGCTATTGGTATCTTGGAACGGAATACCATCAAACGTAATACTGTAGTCGCCATCAGCGAAACCTCGGAAATAGGTTGTCGTCTGTCCAATGCCAGGGCCATTTGGACTTACGCTCCACATGCCGGGGGCTTTCTGAATAACCTGACTGAAATCCGCTGCCGGAGTCAGATCATTGCGGATGTAATCCTCGCTAATCACCGATTGAGCTGAACGAGCGGACAAAGAACTATGCGACGGAGCGCTTATAGCTGCTGCCGGTACGCTATTCGTCGTATCAGAAGCGCCAACTGCGCCCAGATCGGTAACTTCGGCAGCAAGGGCGCTATTTATTGCGCAGGCCAGTACCGAAAGCGCAATACCAGCCGGAAGTGATTTTACAAAAGCACCATGATTCAAATAATAACGCACGTAGATTCCCCTTGAAGTTAAATGATTAGTAATTACAGCGCGGACAAAACTATCCGGGCCACGACTAAAATTTTTTGCGAAACGCAAATTTACTTAGACAGGTACAAATTTACGAAGGTAGACTTAAACCAAGGTGAAAATAATGTGAATTTTTTATTACATAGAAATTAGACCAACTCACACAAACATGGTCTGCGCCGAGGTAATGCTATCGCCTGGTATATGAAAAATAGAGAACATGCATAAGCGCCACACCAATCCGACTCCTTAAAATAAGTTGCCGCTTAGAAACTCGCATTTGAAAACACGGCGCAATCTTGTGCCGCATCACAACGACAAACAAATATCATCTCATTGAATTATAATATTTTATAAAATTAACAGTACCTTCATTGTATGTAGGTCTAGATACTTTTGATTATGACAAAAATAGGGTTTTCGTGTAGTCTTCGCGGCGAAAAATTCAATAGTCGATATACATGCATGTTGCATCGGGGAATTACATGTCCAAAAATAATAAAGCATCGCTTGGGAGCGCCGTCACTTCAGTCATATTATTCATGTCAATTGTGCTGACAAACGCTTATGCGGAAGCCGAATTAAAATCCGGTGCCGTCATTAAAGACTGCCCCAAATGTCCTGAAATGATCGTTATCCCGCCGGGGAGTTTTGAGCGGGGATCAAGCAATGGTAATGACGACGAAAAGCCCGTGCAGCTAGTTACTATTGGAAAAAGTTTTGCCATGGGAAAAACCGAAGTTACGCAGGGGCAGTGGAAAGAGATTATGGGTAACAATCCCAGTGGGTTTAAAAAGTGTGGCGATAACTGTCCGGTCGAAAAAGTCAGTTGGGAGGACGCTCAACTATTTATTTCCAAACTCAACACCAAGACAGGCAAACATTATCGTTTACCCTCTGAAGCCGAATGGGAGTACGCTTGTCGTGCTGGCGAAAATTTTGAATATTGCGGTAGCAACGATCTGGACAGTGTTGCCTGGTACGGGGCATATTCGAGCCCTGCTGGCAACAGCAAGGTTACGACACATCCTGTTGCCGGCAAAAAACCCAATGCCTTCGGTTTATACGATATGTCAGGGAATGTATACGAGTGGGTAGAAGACAGTTACCATCCAAACTATAATAAATCACCGACTGATGGCAGTGTCTGGCTTGGTAACGGCTATGAGCGAGTCCTTCGAGGCAGTTCCTGGAACGGCACCCAGCAGGACGAAAGGGCCTCTGGCAGGGAAAGAAACCTGCCGGTTTATCGTGACGATGATGATGGTTTCAGACTAGCGAGAAATCTTCCGTAGATTTATTAGGTTGTACTTTTCATAGTGGATGTTTTCCACCTTGGAAGAGCTTTGAGGAAAGAATGAATAAAGTAGATCCAGCTGAGCTATTTACAAAGTATCCCCATATTGCAAAAAAAATTACGATGCTATGGGGGTCTTCGAATTGCCGCGAGTTGTTACTTTCACTTATTAACGACTCAAGGGACGGTGGCCGTGCCGGCTTCTCGCCTGAAATAGCCAGGATTATTTTTGCATTGCTGGATAAACATGATGAGATGTACCCGCAGTTTAATAAATCTGCGCACATTGAAGTGCCATTCGGATTTACTCAGAAAAAAGTTCCTGCCGCCAGAGCTGTTAAAGAAAATAATGACGGATGGGGCGTCATCCATTACGCAATAATTATTTTTATATTGATCTTGGGCGTGTCTGCCTATAAAGGGTATTTGTTTTATCTCGAATTTACGGCGTCCCAATAAGCCAGCAAATAATATGTATCAATCGAGTTTGACCCCATTGATACATGCTTGACTGCCTGCGCTCTGAATTCTTTATCATGACGGTTCCTAAACTTCCATAAACTCAAGTGCATTACCATCGGGATCGCGGCAAAATAAAGCGCTCCGACCAGACTGGCTTTGCGTATACGTAATACCCGCCGAATTTAACCGTTCTACAAATAAAGCCATATCCGACACGTTCAATGCTACATGACGGTCACGCCCGCCGTGGGCAGGGCGTTGTAAACCGGCTTCCGGATTCGGCAATAGCATTAAATGAATTTGCTGGGCGGGTGTAATGTCATACCACACACCTTCAAAACTCATGGGCGGACGTTTGTCCGAAAGAGATAAACCCAGTACGCCTTCGTAAAACTGACGCGATCTGGCTAGATCGCTCGTTATAAAGGTGGCGTGTTGAATTCCCAGAATCATCAAACTTTGACGGGGATAACTTTACTTGCGGCGAGCTTGGCGCGCACCCGTGCCTCATCGGTATCTTTCCCCCTCGCTAACGCGACACCCATACGACGTTTTTTGAATGACTCAGGTTTGCCGAACAAGCGTACATCCGATTCGGGAACGCGCAAGGCTTCTTCCAGCCCCTGAAAAGCAATGCCTTTTTCATCTAGCTGACCATAAATCACCGCACTCGCCCCCGCTTTGATTAACGTGGTATCCACAGGCAGGCCTAGGATTGCACGCGCATGCAACTCAAATTCGTTAATCCGCTGGGTACACATGGTCACCATACCTGTGTCGTGGGGACGCGGACTCACTTCGCTGAACCAAACTGTGTCGCCTTTCACAAACAGTTCGACACCAAAGATACCCAAGCCACCCAAATCATCAGTCACTTTTTTGGCAATGTCGCGGGATCTTTGCAGCGCCAGTGCTGTCATCGCCATGGGTTGCCAACTCTCGACATAATCGCCATGAATCTGCACATGACCAATTGGTTCGCAAAAATGAGTTTCAATATCCCCGTTCGAGCCAACGGCCCGCACGGTCAATTGCGTGATCTCATAATCAAAATCGATAAAACCTTCAACGATAACCCTACCCTGATTTACGCGCGAACCGCTCGCGGCATAATCCCACGCGGTCTGAATTTCATTGGCATTATCTATTTTTGATTGGCCTTTACCCGAAGATGACATCACCGGTTTGACAATGCACGGATAACCTATGCCACCGTCGATGGCAGCACGCAATTCTTCCAGGCTATTGGCGAACTTGTAGGGCGAAGTGGGCAACCAGAGTTTTTCAGCAGCAAGACGGCGAATGCCTTCGCGGTTCATGGTGAGTTGTGCGGCGCGAGCTGTGGGAATAACGCGCGCTATTCCTTCACTCTCGATTTGCACCAGCATATCGGTGGCGATGGCCTCAATCTCGGGCACAATAATATGCGGCTGCTCTTTTTCTATTAGCGCGCGCAAGGCCGCGCCATCCGCCATATTGATAACATGTGCGCGGTGTGCCACTTGGTGTCCGGGGGCATTCTCGTAACGATCTACTGCAATCACTTCAACACCAAAGCGTTGCAGTGCAATGATGACTTCTTTGCCGAGTTCTCCGCTACCAAGTAACATAACTTTAGTTGCGGACGGGCTGAGTGGTGTACCAAGCGTGATGGGGTTCATAAAATTGCGTTGAGATAATGTGATTTTGAAAGGGCATAATTATACACAGTAGAAAATACCCGTATGTGCAGTGCTGAAAATTCGCCTATCTTTTCTTCCGGTCAGGAATAACTTCAACCCAGCTTTTTCCCGAACGATCATATTCTTTGGCGTATTTTTTCCAATCCGACTCAATTTTTGCGGCGTAGTCCGAGGCATATTTCAATAATGGCGACTGCCAATCGCTTTGACTTCCAAACAATGTCCACTCATCCGCGATGGATGAACCGGAATGCCCCCCGCTGCGCAAATGACTCCAGGCAACGACTTCTCCCATACTGTGAATAACCTGCTCCAGCCGCTTTATTTTTCCGTTCCACTTTTCCAGTGCCAAACGATCTGAAGTTGGCTGCAACCCTTTAAGGACAAACGGCCGATTTTGGAAAGTGACCGCAGACAAAAATGCTGGAGAAATTGCTTGCGCGCGGCGTTGCACGGCAACAACACGGTGGGCTTCACTTTCCCATTTTGGTTGTTTGTGTTTGACATGGGGCTTGAGCGCGCCGGGTACGGCCTCTTTCAGATCGAGCAGATAATTTGCATCCGGGCTACTGTGTCCTTCGATCAGAATCGCATAACGTTTGACGCCTAAGCTGCCGGTTCCGGCGATACGACGCGATGCATCAAGCGGTTTATAAAAAGCCGGATTGGGTTGCAGTTTGGCAAACTCTTTAACAAATGCCATGACTTCTGCTTTTTCTTGCGGCTCCAATGCCAGCGCACGTTTTCCATCAATCCTGATCAGGCGTTTTCCGTTACGCAGTTTGGTACGGCTGTCCAAAAACGTTTTCCGGTTCCTCAATTTCAGCGGATTAAGCAGGTCTCGAATCATTCCTTTTGCGGTTTCTCTTTCCAGCCATCTGGCCTTTCCTGCCTTCAAAGCTGCGGAGTAACTGTCCAAACCGATTCTGCAAAGATGAGCCGCATCTTCTCTCGGAATCTGCAAAGATTTCGCCGCGACTAGAATACTGGTCAACCAGCGGCTTAGTTCCCAGGAGACTGGCGCAAGGATCGCCTCGTCAAAATCATTCAAGTCGAAATACACTTGACGATTATCCCCTTTGTAGCAACCCAAATTTTCCAAGTGCAAATCGCCACATATCCACCCGAGTGGCGTCGCGTTAAGTTGCTTGTCTGCGGCTGGCCAATCCTGATAATACAGGTGGCAGGTTCCCCGCATAAATGCGAAAGCATCCTGCCTCATGGCCAGATGCTTCAAAGCTAGTCGCTCCGGCTCACGCCCGGCGTTATAGTTCAGGATAGAATCAACCGCATTAGTCATGAAGGCACATCCTTATCTTAAAATTGTGAAACTACATGATCAAACGAGATTTCTCCGCAATACCGTTTCGCTTGAGCATCGTAAGATACGCCGCTTCATTCTGGGCAACAATCTTTTGTAAATAGCTCATGTTTTTTTCGATTGACTCAAGATAGTAATTGTTTCTTACGCCCAACCTGTCTTTGAAATGGAATTCCAGCTTCTGATAAATGCCACCCAGCGCTTCATCCATTTTTTTGCGGGTCAACCTATAAAAATGGCTAGTCTGGCGCAGCAATTCATACATGCTTTGATAACTGCCGAAACGTGCCTCTTTGAACTCTAAATAAAGAAACAATAGTTTTTCCAAATAAGCGCGATCCGCCATTTGTCCGGTGATATCGGCAGTTGCAACAATTCGGGCTAACATGCGAGCCCTTTCATCTTCAAACGCTATCCGGGTAAATGGCTTCGTGTGCTCGGTACCCATGATCATGCCTGTGATCGCGTCAGGAACCTTTGACGGCAAATTATGTTGACTAAAATAATGCCTCATAAACTCAATACCACGCTGAACATGGGTCTGTGTATACTGGGCACCGGTTCCGCTTTCTTCGCCTTCGCGTTGGGCATACCCGACATCGTGCAGCAACATGGCCGAAAACATTAGCGTAATTTCATCATCCGTTAAATGATCGCCCGACAGATGTACCCCATGCATGAGCCTAACTCCGCACATCAAAACTTCCAAAGTGTGTGAAGTATCGTGATATAGCGTTTTGATCGCACAATAACCCGGGTATTCTCCCCGAAACAGGCGCATCACATCAATGTAGAGAGTTTGAATCAGGGTGAAATCGTAATCGGGACTTATACGACGGATGATATCGCTAACTTTTCCCCAGACCATATCAGGATCATTATTGCCAAATATATTGGCGATTTCAGCAGATGTCTGGATACTTATCATGGCCAACTAAAATATTTAACGAACCCTATTTGAAAATTGACAGAAGCAGATCAAGTCGGAGTTTACCCCATGCTTTTGTCTAAACACAATTTTCCTGATAGTAAACTAGCGGCAATAATAGGTATTGCACCTGCCCATTCGTGCCAACCCATCGCTTCTCCTGCTAGAAAATACGAAGATACGGCGGCAACAATCAGCTCAAACAGAAATAACACGGCTGCCCTGTTAGCAGCAAGATGGGTTACACCATATTGCACGGCAAAACTGGTTGCCGTTAAGGCGATACCCATTACCCCCAATACCAACCATGAGTATTTATCGATAGCCAATATCTGATTCATCACGCCGCCTTGCCATGCCAGAAATGGCAAGGTCAGCAAAGCAGCGCCCAGCCATACGCTAAAAGACTTGGCTTCGACAGAGAGATGGGAAGTACGGCGTGATATCACATTGGCAAGCGCAAAACTCATCCCCGCTGAAAGCCCCAACCATTCAGACAAATTTTGTGGCAAGGGAAAGCCGAGGCTGGGCTTCCACAGCATCATGATTGCACCAGCCAACGAGAGTGCCACGACGAAATAGCCATAAAGATTGAGACGTTCTCCCAATAGCCAGAACGAAAACAAGATAGTCCATACCGGGGCCAAGTAGAACAACAATAGCACGCGCATGACTTCACCATGCAGCATCGCCAGCACATAACCGAAATTCGACCAACCCGAGCTCAATACCAGCAACAGCACCCAACCGTTGAAAGATGATCGTTCATGCCATACGCGCTTCAACATAAATGCGCCGACCAGCATTGCAAACAAATAGGTCAGCATGGTCGCCATCGCGCCGGACACGCCATTGCTTTGCAGTTCGCGGTAAGGAAACCAAACCAGCCCCCAGACAAGAGCGCCGGTTAGAACACAGGTTACCGGTTTTACGTTGTTATTGTTAATGGTCATGGTGGGTTAGACAGGCACCTGCATCCATCTTTTATAAATAATTTTGATAGCACTCGACCGACCTTTATAATGCTCGCTGATATACCGCACTTTGTGAAACCACAATGAATCCTGATCTAGACAAACTTCAACCCTACCCGTTCCAAAAACTTGCCCGTCTTTTCGGTGAAGTAACGCCTAATGCTGCTTTAAAACCGATCAGTCTGCATATCGGAGAACCCAAACACACCACGCCGTCCTTTATAAAAGAGGCATTGATCGCAGGTCTGGATGGTCTATCGAATTATCCCACAACAATAGGCAGCGATGCGTTGCGCAGCACTATTGCCAATTGGTTGGCACGTCGCTATGGTATTCCGGCACCGGATGCCAAGACGCAAGTATTGCCTATAAACGGCAGCCGTGAAGCGCTTTTTGCTTTCGCGCAAGCGGTTATCGACCGCAACAAGCACGACCCGGTGGTGGTTTGCCCCAACCCGTTTTATCAAATTTACGAAGGCGCGGCTTTTTTAGCGGGTGCGACGCCCCACTTTCTCAACACCTTGTCCGGGGATGATTTTGCTCTAAACTTTGCGCAGCTACCCGAGTCTATCTGGCAACGCACTCAACTGATCTATGTCTGTTCTCCGGGAAATCCAACCGGGCGCATAATGACGCTGGCAGAATGGAAGACTCTGTTCGAATTGAGTGACCGCTACGGCTTTGTCATTGCCTCGGACGAGTGTTATTCCGAAATATACTTTGGCGAAGACAAACCTCTGGGAGCCTTACAAGCAGCACAACAACTGGGACGGGGCGATTACAAAAACCTCGTGGTGTTTTCAAGCCTGTCCAAACGCTCCAATGTACCGGGTCTGCGATCAGGCTTCGTTGCCGGCGATGCCAAAGTACTGGAAAAGTTTTCGCTCTATCGCACTTATCATGGCTGCGCAATGAATCCGGCAGTTCAGGCAGCGACTATTGCCGCATGGAGCGATGAAAAACATGTTGCTGAGAATCGCCAACAATACACCGAAAAATTCAATGAAGTCATTAACATACTGAGCCCAGTATTGCAAGTATCTAAGCCGGAGGCCAGCTTCTATTTATGGCTAAAAACCCCAATAGCTGATACCAGCTTCGCGCAACAGCTTTTCCGCGACTATAATGTGTCCGTACTACCCGGCAGTTTCCTGGCCCGTGAAGTTCACGGCATCAATCCAGGTAGCAATTTTGTTCGCTTGGCACTGGTTGCCAATTTGGATGAGACGTTGGAAGCTGCCGAAAGAATAGTTAAATTCTGTCGCGAGACGTTTGCCGTTAGTTAAAACAATAAACTCATAGCGGGCATTTCTCAACTAACGACTAGAGACTAACGACTACAAACTTTATTAAAAAATAGGGAAAATTATGCCTCAACTGCAAGCAATTATTGAAGAAGCCTTTGAACGTCGTGCCGAGATTACTCCACGCAATGTGGATGCACAGTTAAAAGAAACCATTAATACAGTTATTGAATATCTCGACCATGGCAAGTTGCGCGTGGCCGAAAAGGTTGACGGTGCCTGGATCACCAATCAGTGGATCAAAAAAGCCGTGCTGCTGTCCTTTCGCATTGAAGACAATGCTTTTATCAAAGGCGGCTTTACCAACTATTTCGATAAAGTCCCTTCCAAATTTGCCGACTACAACTCCAAAGAATTTCGTGAAGGCGGCTTTCGCGTTGTTCCTCCGGCTACCGCACGCAGAGGTGCGTTCATTGCCAAAAACGTAGTCCTGATGCCATCGTACGTCAACATCGGAGCCTATGTGGATGAAGGCACAATGGTCGATACGTGGGCTACCGTCGGCTCTTGTGCCCAGATAGGCAAAAACGTTCATTTAAGCGGCGGTGTCGGCATTGGTGGCGTTCTTGAGCCGGTGCAGGCAAACCCAACCATTATTGAAGACAATTGTTTTATCGGCGCACGTTCGGAAGTTGTCGAGGGAGTGATCGTGGAAGAAGGCTCCGTGATTTCGATGGGCGTATTCATCGGTCAAAGCACAAAAATTTATGATCGCGAAACTGGCGAAATTCATTTCGGACGGGTACCCGCAGGCTCCGTTGTGGTAAGTGGTAGCCTGCCATCCAACGATGGCAAGTACAGTTTGAACTGCGCCATAATCGTCAAAAAGGTTGATGCCAAGACCTTGGGCAAGACGGGTATCAATGAGTTATTGAGAGGCATCTAAGTTAAACAGTCGTTAGACGCTGGTAGCTAGTCGTTAGTTGGTAAAGTCGCTGCGCGATTTTTGTTTTAACTGGTAACTGGAAACTAGCCACTAACGACTAGAAGCTGCTTTAAGGAAAAAACATGATCATTACTCCACTACTGCAACTTGCAGCAGACAAGCATGCCTCTGATTTGTTTTTCTCGGCTGATGCTCCGATCAATATCAAGATTGATGGCATTGCTATGCCGATCAATGCGCAAATCCTTGATGCGGTTACGATCAAGCGTATTGCCTACGAAATGATGACGGAACAGCAAATTACCGAATTCGAGCTACACATGGAAATGAATTTCTCCTTCCGTGTACCAAGCATCGGCAACTTCCGTATCAATGTCTTTCGCCAGCGGGGTGATGTGGCGATAGTCGTTCGCTACGTGCGTGGAGACATCCTGAATATTGAAGATCTTCATCTGCCAGTCGTCCTCAAAGAGCTTATTATGGAGAAGCGGGGATTGGTGCTGGTAGTCGGGGCAACAAGTTCGGGGAAGTCTTCAACATTGGCCGCGATGATCGAACACCGTAACGTTACCAAGAGCGGGCATATTCTAACCATCGAGGACCCGATCGAATATATTTTCAAACACAACAAATCCATCGTCAATCAGCGTGAAATAGGAACTGATACCGAGAACTATATCAATGCGCTGGTGAGTGCAATGCGTGAAGCCCCGGATGTGTTAATGATCGGTGAAATACGTGATCGTGACACACTAAAACACGGTCTTATTTTCGCGCAAACAGGTCACCTTTGCCTTTCGACACTGCATGCAAACAACAGCTATCATGCATTAAACCGTATCGTGAATTTTTTCCCCTATGATGCGCGCCAAAGCGTATTGTCAGATTTATCCATGTGTTTGCGTGCTGTAGTTTCGCAGCGTCTAATCCGCAATAAAGAAGGCAAGCTGGTTCCCGCTGTCGAAATTTTAGTGAACTCTTCGCTCGTTGCTGAACTCATAAAGAAAGACGAAATCGACAAGATTCGCGAAGCGATGGAACAAAGCGTTACACCGGGAACTCAAACTTTTGAGCAAGCACTCTACAAGCTTTTCAAAGCGGGTCAGATCACCAAAGAAGAAGCTCTGCGTAACGCCGATTCCGCCAGCAATCTTTCTTCGCTGATCGATTACTCGCAAACATCCAAAATGAAAGCTTTTAACCAGCCAACAAGTGAATCACCTTCGTCGGGAGAAGCCTCAACCGCGCCTTCAAGTCCTGCTCCCGCGCAACTAAATTCTATAAAATTAAACCTTGAGTAATTCTATAAAACTTTACGGCATTTCCAACTGCGGCACGGTGAAAAAAGCCCGCACATGGCTTGACGAGTCCGGTATCGGCTATGAATTTCACGACTTCAAAAAGCATGGTGTTACGCAAGAAATGCTTTCTGAATGGCTCAAGCAAGTCGGCTGGCAAAAATTGCTAAAGAAGACTGGGCCAACCTGGGGACAATTGCCGGATGCGGTGAAAACTTCAATCAAAGACGATGCATCGGCTTTGGCGCTCATGTTGGAAAAACCCAACGTTATCAAACGTCCGGTATTGGAGAAAAAAGGAAAAGTAGTGGCAACCGGATTCAATGACAATGATTATAAAAACTTGAAATTATGAGTGACACATTAGACCTTGCCAAACAGCTTATTGCGCGGCATTCCCTCACACCTGATGACAAAGGTTGCCTCGACATTATCGGCAGACGTCTAGCTCCTCTCGCCTTTGTCCTAGACAAAACGCGCAGCAATGAAGTCGATAACTTGTGGGCAAGGCGCGGCGAAACTTCGCCTGTAATCTGTTTTGCTGGGCACACGGATGTTGTACCAACCGGCCCCCTGGATAAATGGACGAGTGATCCGTTTACACCAACTGTACGTGATGGCATGCTATACGGACGTGGCGCAGCCGATATGAAAGGCTCGCTTGCTGCTTTTGTCACCGCCATAGAGAAATTCGTTGCAGAATATCCACAACACCAAGGCTCCATCGCCCTGCTGCTGACTTCAGACGAAGAAGGTGTAGCCCTTGACGGAACTGTGCGCGTGGTCGAAACCTTGCAGGCACGAGATGAAAAATTGGATTATTGCATTGTCGGTGAACCCACTTCGGTGAGTACAACAGGCGACACCATCAAAAACGGACGGCGCGGTTCACTCTCCGGCACACTCACCGTCAAAGGTGTGCAAGGCCACATTGCCTACCCGCATCTGGTGAAAAATCCCATTCATCTCGCCTCCCCTGCCATTGCCGAACTTGCAGCAACCGTATGGGACAAGGGTAACGAATATTTTCCGCCGACTTCGTGGCAAATATCCAATATTCACGGTGGCACAGGCGCGACCAATGTGGTGCCGGGCACAGTGGAAATATTATTCAATTTCCGCTTTTCCACTGCAAGTACGGTGGAAGAACTAAAAGCTAAAGTACATGCTATCCTCGACAAACATAAACTGGAGTACGACCTGTTGTGGGAGCTTTCCGGCAAGCCCTATCTCACACCACGCGGCAATCTGGTTGATGCTATAAGCGACGCCATTAAGCAAGTGCAGGGAATTGAGGCCGAACTCTCCACCAGTGGAGGTACTTCAGACGGACGTTTCATCGCTGATATTTGTCCTCAGGTAATTGAGGTTGGCCCGCTCAATGCAACGATCCATAAACTAAACGAATGCGTTGCTGTCGCCGATCTGAAAGCGCTTTCTGAAATTTACAGGCTAACGCTCATCAAACTATTGGTCAAAAGCGCATGAGTACTCTTCACTCGTTTTCGGATACCTCCGAGCTGCATACCTTGCGTGACTGGATGCGCTTTTCCGTCAGTGCATTTAATGAAAACAAGCTCAGTTTTGGACACGGCTCCGCCAGTGCTTACGACGAAGCTGCCTACCTCATTTTGCATACGCTGCATTTGCCACTGGATACGCTTGAACCTTTCCTGGATGCTCGTTTAACGATTCACGAGAAAACAGCGCTCGGCAAATTACTTAAGCAGCGTGTCGAACAAAAAATTCCTGCCGCCTATCTCACGCACGAAGCCTGGTTAGGCGCACTGCGTTTTTATGTAGACGAACGCGTCATCGTGCCGCGTTCATTTATTGCCGAATTACTGCATGAGAGTCTGTTTCCCTGGGTCGAGGCCACAGAAAAAGTGCATAGCATATTGGATATGTGTACCGGCAGCGGGTGCCTTGCCATCTTGGCAGCGCACATATTCCCTGAAGCGACCGTCGATGCCGTCGATCTTTCCAACGATGCTCTTGCCGTGGCTGCGCGCAATGTAGATGACTACAAGCTTAATGAACGTGTTCGTCTGATCGAATCAAATCTTTTTGCCAAGCTCGACGACAAAAAATACGACCTCATCATCAGCAATCCCCCTTACGTGGATGCCGAATCCGTCGCCGCACTGCCCGCAGAATATCTGCACGAACCGTCACTGGCACTCGGCAGCGGCAAAGACGGTCTGGATGCCACGCGCGAAATTCTCAGACACGCCGCCATGCATCTAAATCCCGGCGGCATACTGGTTGTTGAAATCGGCCACAACCGCGACGTACTAGAAGCCGCATATCCGGAATTACCCTTCAACTGGCTTACTGTTTCTGCGGGTGACGAATTTGTGTTCTTGTTGCATCGCGAAGATTTAATCTAAACCCATGAGCCTTATTATTGACAAAGTCAGACGAGAAGCCAATAGCTTACTGGATTCTCAACGACGTTCTGAACTTGGTCAATTCATGACTTCGTCTCCCATCGCCACTTTTATGGCTTCACTTTTTTCATACAAAGAACACGCCAGATTGCTAGATGCAGGCGCGGGGGTCGGATCATTAACTTCAGCTTTCTTAGACAAAGCTCTTCAGGAAAATATAAT
>Ga0182030_10000802_pt1 | contig 61802 bp, 65 predicted proteins | sample 812S3MmetaG_FD_121299 | JGI IMG/M metagenome (GOLD analysis project Ga0182030, IMG submission 121299) | Permafrost microbial communities from Stordalen Mire, Sweden - 812S3M metaG (Illumina Assembly) | ecosystem: Environmental > Terrestrial > Soil > Wetlands > Permafrost | place: Sweden... | reverse complement strand
GGAGGTCCTTCGTCATCCTCCATATTTCCATCCAGGTTCTCTGAAACACGCTTCTTATGCATCATTCCTTCTGAACGATCATCATGGGCATCTCTCAGCATATCATCTTGTCGACCTTCATCCTCGGCTTGTTCGTGCTTGAACAAACGAATTTGCTCAAGTTCTGGGCCTTCCTTGAATTTAACCCTTAGATGTCGTCTACTCTCCTTTCGTTCTCGGCGCTGTTTCTCCTCTGGTGTCTCCGGCGGTCGAGCTGGAGCTTCTGGAGCTTTGGGAGGCTCAGCTGGCTTCGCAATACTGGCTAAAAGGGCGCCCAATTTCGATTCCGCTGGAGGCGACGTTTCACGCTTCTTCGGGATGGGTTTTGCAGCAGGCTTGGTGCTGATTCCTAGCAGATTGTTCGCGAGCAGATTGGCTGGACGCTTCAAAGGCATGGACTTAGAAGTGGTCGATGCAGGTGTGCCGGCAACGTCTGAGGCAAATTTTTTGTTTGGTTTGCCACTATTAGCATCCCCCTCGTGAGGTCTCTTGGCAGAAGAGCTGGCTTTCACAGTTTCGGCACTTCGAATTTTTTCAAGGATTTTCCTATCTTCGTCGGCTTTGGAAGACTCCTTTTTGACCTTAGCGGCCTTCTCTTTGGCATCAGTAGTGTTAGAAAGGATCGATGCGATATCTTTCTTGATATCTTCATCATTTTTCTTGTTCCAACGTTTTTGAATTCCGTCAAATTTGACTTTCTTCAATAGATCATCAGATAATGTTTGGAATTTAGCAAGTAATTTAAAGATGGCCCTCGGAAGTTTACCAAAGTAGTCTTCAGTCTTGACACACTCAATCAAAGTAGTTGTAAGTCCCACAACAAGTTTTTGGTGTATACCCAACTGCTCCACAATTGCAGGATAGCCCAAGATATTTGCAGCATTGATAGCTTCGTATAAAGAATCAAGGAGGACCGTACGAGCTTGCTTTAACTGTACCACTTCTGCTGGTTTCGCTGCGGCCGCTTCGGTCTGTGTTGAATTTGTCTTCAATTGTACGCGAATAGCAGTCACAAAGTTGGCGTACTCCTCGATGGCACTTGTGATTACCTCCTGGCTAGGACTTGAATATGGATCTTTCCAGATTATCCCGATGGCGTCCCAGCCAACTGCGGCGGCGGGATCCGTCGGCCTGGTTGGAGGACGAACCTGTATCTCTGTTAGTGGTGATCTTGTATTTATGGCCGACATCAATGTCAAAGGAACGTGTCGAAAGCTTCAATTTGACGTGATTTTTGGCGAGGCATGACATGGAATGGATTCACAGGCGCAATTGAGTTCATCCCTTACCTCACTAATGTCCATGACAGGCATTTCTTCTTCCTCATCATCAGATTCTTCTTCCGAACTGGATTCCTCCTCCGAAGAGCTTGTTTCAGTTGGAGTAGATGGTGATTTTACAGAACCGCTCAAGTTACCACCATCACGGAGGTTTGCTACTCTGCCTTGTTTTGGCCCTTGACTCGTTCCTTTGTATTTGCTTACTAGGATTTTCGACTCCTTGGGTGCTCGAATTTTCTTGGTCGATGGTCGCGCAGGTATTGATAGGCCTAAGTGAAAAGAGTCAACACTGTAAGCGAAACTCGCGCGTTGGGCAAAATAGCTAGGACGATACTTACGGGATACGTCAAGGCCAGGAACGAGATCCTTGCCACTTTTCGGTTTACGAACATGGTATTTAGGCAGGGTATCTGTGATTTTGCGGGTTAGCTGGTGCATAATTGAGACATACGGAAAGGACGCATGCTAACTTTTCAAGCCTGGTGCAATTTGGACAGAAGAGTTTTCCCAAGTCATAAAAGGTGCATACCCCAAGTGTGGATGGGACGAACTGTCATTTTCAGCCGTCAAGTCAGAATGGGTGATCCTAAGGGGGTCTTGGACTGGTTCGGCGCTCGTTTGTTGAGGATTTCCAAAACCATTACTCTCGGGAACCCTTCTAAGTGTCTGATTATGATCGTACTCTAAAGAGCCATTTGAGAGCGCGGGATACCGGATCATATTTTCCACAGCCGGTATATTTCCATCCTGGACATTGTTGAAGTACATAGGTTGATCTTGTGGCCTGGGACTGAAATTGTTCATCAACCGTTGTTGTTGGAAGGCGGCATTCGAGACAGCACCAGCACGACCTAAGGGTTGATTGGAAGGAGCATTATAAAGAGAGTGTGGTGATATGGTAGCGCTTTCCTGAGGGGCAAACCGGAAAGAACTTTCAGAGCCATAAAGGGGGGCCGGATTTTGCAAGGAAGGATCGAGGTTGTTGTAGGCGGTAGGTCCAAAAACGTCTGAAGGTCTTGCATGTTGATACTGAGATTCGTATGGCGAGAATGAATTGGGAGGAGGATATGAAGGCTCCTGGGCAAGGTAATTATAAGGGGATTGAGTCTGGGCAAACTGTGCATACGCATCTTGCGTCGGAACAGCTTGAGGGTACAATTGATCACCAGAAGACCAGCCACCATTATTCATCAAATCATCAAAACTCGGTCCCTCCTGGACATAGCCTTGATTGCCTTCCATCTTTATCAATCTCGAAGATATATTATCACGTGAGGTATTCTTTCGTTTGCGAGATGGACTGGTTGGCAGACGGGAAATATAGGTAGGGGTGTGCGTTGAGTGAGGGTGTGGATGAAGTGCAAATATGGTTGAGATTATCGCAGCTAAGATCGACGGTGCGTTTGATTGGTTGCTAAACGACAAAATTTCATCAGCATTCGAGTAACTAAATTCCTGAATTTCGCCCTCGGGCGCAATATAGAACCAAGGAAAACAGTGGCAGATCTTGAAGGCCTGCCGCCGCGAAATGCTGATGGATAACCCCAACCCCCCGTTTCACAATTCGCAGATTAATTGGGAGTCTGGTAATGGCCAGAATACCAAAGAATTGCTGGGGACCAGCAATACACAAGTACGACCAAGAAACAGACAGCACCAAGTAGCAGTACTGATCTTCGCTCTGTGCTGTTGTGCTGTAAATATGCTGGTAATACGCGCAGCACAGCCCAGCCCAGCTTAAATCGCGCGGCCCAATTTCTTGACTCTGCAAAGCTTTACCCCCCTCCCCTCGAAATGCAGAAGCAGAAGCGGGAAGCTTATGTCTAGGCAATTTGAGAGGAATTCTCGCGGGTGCAGCACTTTTGGAAAGAGTTGGGAATTGTTTGTTGTCTTTCTCGCCTTCTTCAGGGCGAGCGATCTCAAGATGTTAGGTGTCACCGTACCCTTTATAATCCTTAAGGTATGCCCTTATAAGGAGCAAACGCAGCCTTTCAACCCGGTCACTTTGTGCAGTTCATTTGTACGATCATTTGTTTCTGTTAAGAGTCGTGGCCATGATGGCCTGAAGAAAGGGGATCTTGATAAATTTTGTCGAAGGGGGAGATGGAGATGGAGATGGAGTTGTTTTGGGAAGAAGGAAAGAGGAGCAGAAGCTGGGGCTGGCGGTTGGTTTCATTCAGCGACCGATGCAGGCCAGCGCTAAGCCTAATCAATCATCCGCCTCAGTTGGCTTTCCACAAGCCATCAAAATCCAAGATGCGAGTGTGTGTTTACTTTTGATATTGATGATCTCCCCTAAATAAAACAACCAGCAATTATTTCTCTCCAATCTACGAAGTAGTCCAGCTGTGTACACGAAGCTCCATTGGATTTACATGATACGCTCCCAACAGTTGGGCTGATTTACAGCCTCCTCGAACCAACGATGGCTACAAGCCACCATTCCCTCCGAGACCGTCAAATCAGTAAGAGCTTCTTGAACAGGATACCAAAATGTCCAAAGCTGACGGCTATGCAAAGGATCGATTGAGCGCATGCTGAATTTGAACCACGAGTCTGAACAGTCTACCAATGGCCACGACCAGAGCACGACGAACGCTCTTGCGATTCCCACTTCCCCCATACTGAACGAGGATGGCGATCCAATATGGAAAGTCCTGGTCTTCGATGATCTGGGCAGAGATGTAATAAGTAGCGTTTTACGGGTTAATGATTTGCGAACATGGGGGGTCACAATGCATATGTATGTTGAGACTGAGTGCTGGAAACAATGTGCAAACAACTTGCTGACCTAGTCAGGCATATAGCTTCCTCTCGACATCCTATCCCCGACGTTCCAGTACTCTATCTAGTTGAACCTACCGCTGCCAATCTACATGCCATCACGAACGATCTCTCCCGCGGTCTCTACTCTCCAGCATACATTAATTTTCTATCCTCAATACCTAGACCTTTACTGGAAGACTTCGCGAGACAAACTGCGGAAGCTGGCACTTCGGAGAGTATAGCTCAGTTCTATGATCAATATTTAAATTTCATTGTTGGAGAGCCAGATCTGTTCAGCTTGGGGATGAGGAAGGAGAACACATATTGGACTTTGAACAGTGCGCGGACGAAGGACGAGGAATTAGAACACGTAATAGACAGAATTGTCAGCGGACTGTTTAGTGTTATGGTCACTATGGGTATGGCTTCAATCTGGAATTGATTGGTTTAATACTGACTCTGGTAGCTGTCATGCCCATTATTCGTTGTCCGAAAGATGCAGCAGCAGAAATGATAGCGGCGAAGCTTGATCGAAAGTTACGAGATCATATCCTCAATTCGAAAGATAACCTATTCTCCGCGTCCAGTAATCGACCGTCCACAGCAGCTGGCACACCCTCCTCTCGACCTGTTCTGATTATTTTGGACCGGAATGTGGATTTGATTCCCATGCTGTCACATTCCTGGACATATCAATCGCTCGTTCACGATGTCTTGAATATGAATCTGAATCGAATCACGGTCGAGACGCCAATAGATGAGAACAATCCTTCCAAGGGAACCACAAAAAAGGCTTATGATTTAACCTCTAATGATTTCTTCTGGAGCAAGAATTCTGGAGTACCATTCCCACAGGTCGCGGAAGATATCGATGCGGAGTTGTCACGATATAAGGACGATGCGACCGAAATCACCAAGAAGACCGGAGCCTCCTCGATAGAAGATCTACAAAATGAAACCAGTGCCTCTGCGCAACATTTGAAGGCTGCTATCACATTATTGCCAGAATTGCGGGAAAGGAAAGCAGTTCTTGACATGCACATGAATATCTTGGCAGGGCTGCTCACCGGGATCAAGAACCGGCAGCTGGACAACTATTTTCAAATGGAGGAAAACATCATGAAGCAGACAAAAGCACAGATATTAGAAGTCCTAACCGACGAAGGGAAAGGCAAGGAGCCATCGGATAAATTGCGATTGTTCGTAATTTGGTTCTTGAGCACAGAACAGGACATCTCACGGGAAGAGATGGTGAAGTTCGAGGAGGCATTAAAAGCAGCAGGCGCAGACACAACATCTCTTCCCTATGTCAAGCAGTAAGAATTCTGAAATATTCTCCTAATATGTCTTTCTAACCACCACCCAGAGTCCGCTCCACAACCAGAATGACAATGATGACGTCCCTCCCCTCCCAATCCCCCGCCCAAGCCTCCGCCTCCACCGACCTCTTCCGCGGCTTCAGCAGCATCTCCTCGCGTCTGACCTCCTCCCTCAAGGAATCCGGCGCCCTCTCCGGCGTCGGCGCCAATTTCGAAAACCTCCTCTCAGGAGTCAAGAGTTTCTTGCCCGCTAACCGCGATCTTACAGTTACCAAGATCACCGAGTCAATAATGGATCCCGCGAGTGCATCCAGTAGTGCTATTGCAAAGACGGAGAACTATCTGTATTTTGATCCTAGGTCTGCGAATGCGAGGGGTACGATGCCACCGCCTAGTGCGGCGAGGAGAGGGGAGCAGATGCCGGGTGGACTTGGGGGGATGAGTGGACCGGGGACAGGAGCTACGTTTGGACAGCGGAGACAGGGGTTTAGTGAAGCTATTGTTTTTACAGTCGGTGGCGGGAGTATGGACGAATACGGCAATTTACAAGAATGGGCCAAGCGAACAGGCGCTGGCGGTAGCGGAGCCGAAAAGGGGGCTGGCAGGAGGAGAGTCGTTTATGGCAGCACGGAACTCATTAATGCCGAGGAGTTCTTGAAGTTGGAATTAGAAAAGTTGGGAGCTGAGGTTGGGTCATAAAAGTGGATGTACTATGATGGGGTATATTGAACGCTTTCTGAAGAACCTAGCTACATAGCTGCTATGGAGAATCCAACCGATTCGATTCATCCAGCTATCAGATTCCTCAATCGCGCATCTCTAGATTGCATGCATATCGAGGATGTGAATCAAACTATACAGAAAAAACAAAAAACATCGAGAGAACAACGCTCAATATGATCAAGACAATGATGCATGCAGAATCGCAGGTATATCCATCCTTTCCGTGCATAAACTTCATCCCTTAAACTCCTCTAAACATACGTACAATTAAGAACCACATCGCCCCAATGAACTTAAAAGCCGAGAGACCAGCCACAGACCATAAAACAACGGCCATATAGATGGTACTCTTCGTCGAATCATTCGTGCTGGTCCCAATACGTTCCAAGCCCGCAGTGCTAAGCACCAAAGCTACGAGGCCAAAATTACAAAGGATCCAGAAGAGCACGACGTAGGAACGGAAACCTTTGTAGTAATCTTCTTGCTTTTCGCTAGCGGAGAACTCGCGTTTCTCGGGGGGAGCTTTCATTACGATCTTGCGCATTTCGGCTTCGTATTGGGCGTTCAGGTCGCCGTCGTCGGAGGGGATGTTGACGTCCACCTTGCCGCCTGGTTTGAGCATTGCGGACGGTAGTTTCTCGGCTTTGTCGTCACCTTTAGTTCCCCATGTGATGTCGTGGGTGTTGCAGAAGGCGTAGACGTTGAGGATGTTGACGTAGGTGGGTGTCAGGAGGAGGTATTGGATGAAGGAGGTGAACATGTGCCATGGGTCGAAGAAGAGGAATGATACCACAAACCAAAGGACGTATGTGGAGGCCAATGATATGATCAGAGTGTAGAATATTTGGTTTTTGACGATATCTGACCAGTCGAACTTGTCGCTTTTCACTTCGGACTGAACGGATTTGATGGTGATGAATATCGAGGCAAACATCAAGTAGCTACGATCGTTAGCGCAAAGAACTCAAGCAGTGGGATGTAACTTACATCATGATGCAGACCCAGAAATAGACCATTGCCATATAAGTCTTATTCGTTCCTTGAGGTCGATTTCCCATGGCCAAAACGAAACATGTGAGTAGTGTGAAACCGTATAACCATTCGAAGACAACTCCAAGTATGTTTCCGACACTGCCAAGTAGGTCCGCATTCCCAAGAGAGGTAGTCAAGATGTGGAAAACTAGGAAGAAATTGCCGATTCCGAACCATGCAAAGATCATAGCTATGGTTTGGTAGGTAAATTCGATGAAAAACATCAACTTTCGTAAGAAGCTGTGATCACTTCTGAATATCTGATAGAAATGTGCTATGGCGTAGATAGCGGCAAAGAAACTGCCGTTCAACCATCTTCTTCTTTGCAAGATCAACTCAGACATAGTATCGGGCACATCAGTTTCTCCAGTCGCGGATTTGACGTATTGTAAGATCCAGTGGCAATTTCGTTTCGAAACCAATTCGAAGCAAAGGATACGATCTTCAGCAAGATACATATTGGCAGTAAAAATACCTGCATTTGCACCATGCATTTTCTCTCCTGCAAAGTACTTTTCGAGAGGCCCGTTGCCAGCCTTATCGTTTTGCAAAGCCACATAGCGGTAGGCTGAGAATGCACCGGGTAAGACAGAGATGAATCCAAAGGCCGACTCAAGTGGTTTATCCAGAATGTTACTCATTTTGTACTCGAAATTTTGAGTTGCGACGAGCGGATTCAGCAAATTCTTCCCTCCAGGTCCCAACATGGCCTTAATCTCTCCACAAGCTCCTCCACACATAGGTTCAAGGTCGAAAGCTTTCCAGAGCTGGTAAATGGAATCCTTGCCGGGTTTGGTACCGGCATCGATGAGAACGCAAATATTTGGGTCCAAAACTCTTCCGAAAGCCTGAAAAAACCATCTGTGCGAGTTGATCTTTTTCTGGTTCTTCTCTTTTAAACAAAACAGCATCTGTACCGGTTGCTGTTTTGGGCGAAGTTCCACAACATCTTTCTTGACGCTAATTCCAACTTGTGTTGTGTACTCATATATATGTGCCGTCACGTCCTTTTTATTAACTTCCTGCTTTGCAATGCCATCTTGATAAACACCCATACCCGCCAAAACTGCCCTTGTTCTTGGATTGATCTTAGCACGCCCATCGCTGACCACGCATACAACAATCTTCTTCCAAGCATCCTTTCCCCACGTTTTGCTATCCTTGCGCGAGCACATGAATTCAATATTCTTGAAAACACCACTCATTGTTCGAGCGAAAAGGACATCGTCTTCATTGTACATGGTGACGACAATAAACAACTCCGTGTGCCGGGGCTTCGCAAACAGCTTTTGTCGAAGTGTAAATCGCTCTTCGAAGAACTCTCCAGGATCGCAGGTGGCTGCTGAATATCTCATATGCGTGAACTCATCTCGCTCGGGCGGTTGGGCATGCGGTACCATGTTCAAAAGTTTCGGGGGGATCGGGCAGTCGAGAACGAGGTTGCCATTGAACAATTGTACTTCTTTGACAGTTTTGGTTCTCTTAAGCGCGGAAACAGGTTGAGGAGTTGGCGTAGGTGAGATCCCATGGCCATCATATTGTTCCTTAAACTCAGTAGCAGCGTGGGGATCTGGACCATATGATTCGCCTGATTGTAGAATTGGTCGGTGATCGTCTTCTTCGTAATAGCCTTGATCTGGGTGGCTAGGGAAATTCGTCAAAGGATGTTCTTCGTGTGGTGAAGGTTGATATGGCTGTTGATAATACGCATCGTGATGATCTTGCGGGTTCAGGGCATAGTCTTGGGTATAGTTATGATTTGGGTCGAGAGGATAATGTTGCTCGTATACTTCGTTATGTCCGTAGGAGTTGTTGATGTTCTCAACGGAGTACTAAAGATTTTAAGTTAGCAGGAGATTTCATTCTGTTCCCCTCCTACTGACGTACCGTAGGTTGTGCCTGCAACCGGTCACTAGGCGTCTGCCGTCCAGGCCCCATAGGTATTTCCAGGTTGGGTCTTTGAAGTCCAGGAGATTGATGTCCATACGGCCCTGCATCTTCGAGCTGATAGCCTTGGTGCACTGGATGACCAGGCGAAGGTGTCCGACCTGGGCGATTGTCCATATTGTAGTATTCGTCTTGACGGCCTTGGCCGGGGTGATCTATGAGTTGAAAAGGTGTTAGAAGCTGGCTCGCAGATTCAAAGTCGCCGACTGCTCAGATAAGAAAGACTATTAAAGCTCCTGTACTATGTAGGAGAGGTATGCTTGAAGCTTGCTGCGACCTGATATTCCATCAAGGAACTCTGTGTGCAGGACTAATGCTGGGGCTGTGAATGGTGCCGCGTGGTGTTGTGAATGGAGAAACCTTTCACAACTCTATTCACCTCGGTATGCAATGATAGCACCTAAAGATGGGGTTCAAGATATTGACCCGAAATTGAAAACGTACCTAAACGGTTATATGACATGGTTGAGAGACCCAGCTCTGGGTGGGGGGTGTCTGGTTGGAAGGAGATTTTTGAACGGGGCTGATGAGGAATGCTGCCTCCTCAATCTGGACGGAAGTGTTGCGCAGATTGATGCGCCCCTATTCAAGCTTCCCAGTGCGAAGATTGACTCTCTATTGCAAAGATAGGATTAATTCGTGGTGATCGAGCTGGGCGTCGCCAACAACGTTTCGTATTTACTAGGGTATTTCTTCGGCTGTTGGCTGGTGAAAGGGGCCGTGCTAGGGGGTTTCACGTTGCCCAAAAATACGGATCGACAACTATATTTAAAATGAAGCACCTGCACACAGCAAAAGAAGAGATTATTATTTAGGATGTCTTGATCATCAACCTGTGTCCAAGGTAGACTCTAGATTTTTTGCTAGTCTTGTCATGTCAGGTTGCCCCAGCTATTTCTGGAAACAGTCGAGCATAAACAGCTAGCCATAGCCCAGCCATCCACGCACTTCCCGTGAGGCTGAGCAGATCGAAGGAAGCCAATCATAAGGGATTCAACCCTCTTCCTGCGTAGTTGGACAAGGAATGTGAAGCACATAAAACACGATATGATTATTTGCCTCGTGCTAGCGGACTGCCTATCCTTGAATACGGGGTATGAGAAGGATCCTCATAAACTTTCAACGCCACAAATGCCTCGTGTGGCTTCGCCTCTTGTTAAAATCACGAGGCTCAAATGTACTGTACATTCTATCTTATCCCAGTATCACAAAGTAAAGCCCAACTTAGACCATCCTTAAACTTCTTGCCAAGCTCATGACTCGACATCTGGAAAGGTTTCCTTTAAGAAGTTCTTCGAAAACCTCATGCATTGCTCATAAGCGATTTCAAAGCCATCTCTGGCGCCGTAATAGGGATCGTCAACCTCTTCAGCCTTCTTCTTGCCAGCATACGTTCCAAACAACATGACCTTCGCCTTTCCACCTGCCCGTTGCTGAATTCTCTGGAGATCTCGGAGGTTATCACGATCCATAGCGAAGATGTAGTCAAATTTCTGAAAGTCTGAGACGTGGATCTGGAGAAGAATTAGCAACATCATTAGCATTCGAGGAGTATAGGTAGTTTAGGCACACCTTTCTCGCTGCATGATCGTAATCCGTAATTCCATAACCTTCGAGAGTAGACATAGTTCTTGAATCTGGGGAACTGCCAGTGTGATAGGCTCCTGTCCCACAAGAATCGGCCTCGATCTTTAAAGATTGATAGGGCGGTTTCGAAACGAGGCTTTTGAATATACCTTCTGCCATTGTTGAACGACATATATTTCCAAGGCAAACAAACAATACTGAGATAGTATCTGAAGCCATTTTGATAGATGTATTCACGTGCTGGTTGTCTTGGTATTCACGCTGCAATCTAAGGTAAAGTACGGAGTAGCAGATGGACAACTTAGGCGTCTTCTTATCAATCTTATCGCCGAGACACTTCATTTAACGCGTGGCGATTGCTTCGAAATAGAAAATCCTCCAAGCATCCTCGCTTCGTGAGATCGTGTCCGTATGAAAAGTCCCTATTGTAGATAGAAAATCTTCGATTTTAAGGTAAAGCAAAGCCTAATTGAATGTATGAATTGATTTTGTCTAATCTAAAATATTATTTGTATTGCAATTTAATTGCAAAATTGTATAATAATCCGTGTGTATACGGAGGCACCCAAGCCTGCTTCGATTATCTCGTATTATATGATTATGGCCATAGAAATAGGAAGATAATGCATCTCGTTACAATAGTTACTAGCATACAAGTACCTATCTCAAATCCAACCCTTCTCGGGAATCGAGCCGCTGCTCGTCCACCTGCAGGTACCCCATGAAGCCCCTGATGATCAGACGTCGTTTGCACTTTAGCCAGTCACATCGAAAAGGTCTTCCGAACGCCTTGCAGAAGATCTTCCATACAATGTGATTGAGATATCCAGAGACAGCTCATCAAAGATAGCTGCAGTCAGCCTTTATTTTAATATTGAATTGAGATTTCTCATTGGTTTGCAGATCTCGAATGCTAAGCTCCCCCACAGCACTCCTACAATAGTGGAGATATAAGTGTGGTACCTGATGACAGAAATTGCAAAATGATTTTGGGCAAGCTCCCAGGGCGCCTTCTCTGCATGTTCCTGCACAATCTCACTTAATGTAACTAGTATATATAAAGCTAGGTCTCACGTTTCTGTTATTCACCCTTGGCTTTCTTTATCTCGTGAGTTCGAGTCAGTTTGCTCGCACTTATTGTCCATTGAGAGTTTCGTAGTCCTGTACCCTTGACCTTTGTCAATGGTTGGATTTCGGAGAATCCGAAGAGTCAAGATTTAGTCTCATCCTCAAATTCAATGCGTTCACCTTCATTCTTCGCGGCTCGCTGTGATAATTGCGGCAGCAACGTCCTTGAGAGTCGGAAACTTTGCTAGAATATAATGTAGCTAGTTAGTATGTAATATTAGACTTGTCTAGCAGATTGTATTCGTAGCTGCTGCAATTGATAATGAGACTTATAGAAGAGGGAAGTGCATGAATATGCCTCGTGCAAGTTATAAAGACATTAGGGAGACCAAGCCACTTGATCGGCACGATTCGACCCGCGGGCCGCCACACTCCCCATTCCATAACCTAGCCCTACCTAACCAAACGTCCCTCAACCACTACCCCCACGCCCCAATGTCCACCTCCACCCACACACCAACACACTTAATCCTCATCTGCTGCCACGCCATCTACCTCAGCGGCCCAACCCGTGGTCTCTCTGAAAGCGAATGGCTCCTCGCCCCCTTCCAACACTCCGAAGTCCCAACCTTCACATCCCACATCCAAACCGGTCTCCGCCTCCTCTCCTCTGACCCCTCCTCGCTCCTGGTATTCTCAGGCTCAAAAACGAGACCTGAGGTTGAGTTATCCGAGGCGAGGAGTTACCTGAATTTATGTGTGGAGTGGGATTTTTGGGGAATTATTTCCCCGGAGGAAGCTTTAGGTCCGGAATCTGGATCGGGGGATGGGAAAGAGGACGGGAAGGGAAAAGGGAGGGAAAGGAGGGTGCTTTTGGAAGAGCAGGCGTTAGATTCGTTTGGGAATTTTGTATTTGGTGTGATTAAATTTTGGAGGGAAGTCGGCAGGTGGCCGGAAAAAGTTACGGTTGTGAGTCATGGGTTTAAGAGAGCGAGGTTTCTGGATCTGCATGTTAGGGGTATGAGATGGCCGAGGGAGAGGGTGGAATTTTTGGGTATTAACCCGGGGTACTTGGTGAGGGGAGAGAATTGGGATGAGGTGAGAGCAGAGGGGGTATTGAGAGGGGAGCAAGAGAGGGGATATGGGGCATGGAGGGAGGATTTGAGGGGAACGGGGGAGGAGCTTAGGGAGAAGAGAAGGGCGAGGAATTGTTGGGAGGTGAATCAAGTGTTGTTTGAGAACGAGGAGGAGAGGTGGAGGAGTGGGACTAGGAGTCGGGTTGTGGATTATAGTGGGGGCGTGGTGGAGGAGGTGTTGGATGAGAAGCAGCCTTGGGAGGATTAAGGAGGTTTCATGGATATCTTCAAAATTGAAGCAGTGATGATTCCGCGCTCCATACATTAATATTAATTCAACGCCTTAAGCGAGCTCTCCTCAGATCATCATTATCATTTTCAAGATCAATTAAGAGAAAATAGCAAGAGGGAACGCAACTTCGTAACACTCTTCCAATGCCCCTTAATGAACTCGCTTAACTCCCATATGTTTCCACCTCATATGTTGCCTCGCTCTAAGCGTACAAGCGAAATAGTAGTATATTTTTCTATAAGTAGGACCCTCCAAATGACAGTCACTCTTACAGGGTTAGTTGAGCATTTGTTGTGGGGCCATTTGCTCATGCAACAGCTAATTCTCCTTCCTCCGACCTATCATGTTGCCCTCTCGCTGGATACCAGCGGGACCCTTCGGGCTGTTCCTTGCTGTTTCTCAGCGTTGTATCTTTGTTTACTACTTATTACTTCTTATTGATCATATCATGTTAGCATTCAGAATTTACTATCACATATCTGAATAAAATAAAATATTTTTCTCCCTTTTTCTGGGGTAGGGGGGTGGTTAAGATATTTTGGGACTTTTGGAAGATACGAAAGAAAGTCCAAGCGATGCAGAGATTGGTTGAGTGAAGTAGGGCTTTTGCAATGCACGAGAGAGAGAATATAAGGGTATCAAATGAGCGTGGATTTGGTACTAAATTTTCGATGCTCGCCCTCCACTGCTCGACTCAGCCAGGATATCGCAGATAAATCTGGTTGTGTCTTTCACCATTCCCTCACTGTACTCATGCCCGACTCCCGGATAGACATTATCCTCAACGTAAACGTTCCCATCCTTGTACCACCCACTTGTTGCGTTCTTCAAAAATTTCAAAAATGATTCTCCACAATGGTAAGGTACCAACTTGTCACTTCCTCCAGAGCAGACGAGGAGACTTTTACCTTTAATCTTTGCATCCAGCAGTTCACGGAGACGTTTCTGCTCTGGTTCAGATGGGTTCGCATTGACTTCTGATGATCCGAAGAGCATGCCTTTTGGATCCCATTTTTGGACGCTGGATATGAGGGCTCTAGGGAAGTCTTTGCTTCCGAAGAAATCGGCGCCGTTGGATGAGGTGTATGTTTGGAGTTTGGATAATCGGGCACGGTCGCTCATCAGTCCTATGTGGCGTCAATGTGGAATTCATAAGACGGAAAGGAGGAACTAGTTGCTTGGCTGTCCTGCGGATCAGGGGCTCACTCACGTGCATAATCTGGACACCCAATGATCACAACAGCGGCAGTAATTCGAGGTTCATTGAAGAACACTTGCCAGGCAGAATGCCCACCAAGAGAAATGCCAGCCACAAAGTGCTGATTAATAATTGGTGCATCCAGACCGTGAAAAATGTAAGATTCCAAATGGTCTATCAGAAGACTAGTATCAAGAGCGGTGCCATGGAAAATGCTTTCTTCGTCAGCAAATTTCCAAACCCAGAAACAAAACCATACCTAAACATATCCTGCGCGTGTGTCTCATTCCCACCCCTCCAAGCCTCGTTTGCCAGTGGAACAACTTGTCGAGTCCCGTGGTTTCTCTGGTCGAAAGCTACTGCTATAAGACCAACTTTAGGATCAGGAGACTGCCGTCGTTGCCAATCATTGATGCAGCTTGAAGCCACATTGGCCATCGACTGTTTGGTCGAGCCCCGTGGATGTAGAAGCCATAGACACGATACTGATTTACAGGATTGGGAGAGTTCTTCTAGTCCATAGACGTCGGTGAGAATGCCTGCTATGTGAAGTGCTTTAGAAGATATGTATGGGGGTGAGGTGGGATGCGTTTTGTCCAGGGGGTTTGGCGTGGCCATTGTGGATTCAGCGAAGAAGATTATTTTACGGGAGGAAGAGATTTATAGAGGATTGATATATATTTCTTCTAGCATGGTTTTAAGGAGGGGTTGAAGGTGAACGTTAAGTGCTCATCTTAGGTTGTGAAATAGCCACAAATATCCCGCAAGGTGTACAAATTGATCCAGACCCCCTGACATCATATCCGACTGCCGGGAAATTGTAGTAGCTCACCATCAACAGAATAATTTAAGACGCTTTTTTACCTCAAGCCATTGAGCGCCTGTTAAACAAACACATTTGGAGCACTCGAAGATCCTCATCTTCAACTCTATTGGATTATTGGATCCTTAACTTCGCAGAAACCTCGGCAGAGCATTTCTGACATCTCCAACAGCCAGCAACTCTTGTCTCGCACTTCACACCTAATTGATGATCTGCCAGTACTTTCACGGTCCGCCATGAACACAGAGTGCGAGCTTGACAAATAGAGAAACTGGGTGACAGCAATTAGCGCTACGTTGTACGAGATCTCGGGAGTCTTGCGCTGCGTCAGGTGTTAGCTGTTCAGCATGGCGCAACGCAATGAGGAATCAATATCTCCGATGTCACGAAGTCCACGTTCAGAGTCGCCTGGCCGTTCCCATGCGAATGGATCTGCAGCTGCACGACTTTCAGGCCTGCGGACTCAGCTGAATATTGATGGACCTGTGCGCGAACCTGTCTCCACGAACGGCCACGCCAACAAGCCTTCTCCCGAGGCTTCAGACTACATGAATGGAGGTATCGCACACGCGGATGCAAGTCCATTGGCGGAACAGCCAAATATCTCCGCTCCTAGCTCTCCCCCGAGGCAATCGGCTTTGAAACAGTCCTCAAGCGCTCCCCCGCAAGATGCGCTTGCTGCAGGCACATCTACTCCTCCAGGACGACGGAGCGTACAATTTGCAAGACCAGATCGTGAGTTCGATAATATGGGTCACAGCAGGCAGGATTCCTGGGGACTAGAAGATGGCGAAACACCAAGCAAGGACCGGCGTGGGCCATCTTTAATGTCGAAGTTAAAGGCATTGGCTTCGAATAGCGGTTTGCAAACTCACAGTAGGAATACAAGCAATGCCGGGAATTCCATAAACGAAGGCACCACATCTGCGCCTCTTTCACCCGAAACTGAGCGATCAATGAGACGCCCATATACTCTGCAGGAAGAGGGTAGCGATGTTGACGCTGATGCCGAGGAAACGGCAGATGAAGGACCCGCCGATGCGAATCGACTAAAGAAAAAGCGGCGAATGCGAAGGCCTCTCCAGAGCACGAGCGGGAGCCAAACGGTACCGAATACGCCGAGGGCACTGAACATGAGACAAGCTGAATCCCCTGGAGGAAGTAGCAGACCAGGATTCTTCTTAAGACGAGCGACGGATGGGTCTTTAGACCAACGTGGCCATGTATCCGAAGGAGAAGGCCGCGATCGACTTGGTGCACAAAGTGCCTGGCGACGGGGAAGCTCTTGGATATCGAGTGCGCGAGGACTGGGTCTGAATATGGCAAACCAGCCTCCTGAAGTTGATGGGCCTCCAAATACAAGGAGACCAAGTCAATTTAGACGAGCGTTCACAGGGCTTGGAGGTGGACAGAGTGATGGTGATGGTGCAAACCCTAGACGACCGTTTCTTTCATCAGGAGAGCGAGGATCGACTTTTGGGGCTCAAAGGTGGCGTATGCTGAAGCACGGCCTGAAATTGTTAGGGCAGAAGAAAGAGGAGCACAAAATCGACTATATGAAATCTGCAGAGTTAATGGCAGAACTCCGCGCTGGCGCTCCTGCTGCGCTCATGCTAGCTAGTATGATTCAGAGAGACGAGCATGGGAATAAACGCATCCCTGTTCTACTCGAACAACTAAAACTACGCGTAACAGACAGCAGACCGAGTCTCGATGAACAAGACGATACAGAGCGGCATCTGGTTTTCCGAATTGAATTGGAATATGGCAGCGGCTTGAACCGAATGAAATGGGTGATCCATCGATCTCTCAGAGACTTTGCCAACTTACATCTGCGCTACAAGATCCAGGGTAGTAGCGACAAGTACATCCAACTTCGTGATGTTGACTCAAGGCCAAAACAACCTCGTTTCCCCAAGTCTGCTTTCCCATATTTTAGGGGTGTGCGAGGCCTTGGCGAGAGTGAGGAGGACGAAGCTGATAACCCTCGTGCTGAAGATACTGTGGGAGAGGGAACACACAGTGAGGCAGAACGAAAGAAGAAGAAACGACGTCCTTCTCTTAGTGCTTCACGCAGGAAGTCAAGCGCTATAGGTCAAGACCCTGGCAGTGGATCCATTGTTGGCGGAGGACAAGCTGCACAAAAAAAGTTCTACAATGAACGACAGCGCAAGAAGTTAGAACAATATCTGCAAGAAATGATCCGGTGGCTCATTTTTCGAGCTGATAGCAATCGGCTTTGTCGATTTCTGGAGCTGTCTGCGCTGGGGGTTCGACTTGCCGCAGAAGGCAGTTATCATGGCAAAGAGGGTTTCCTTGCTATACAACATTCGAAGGGTTTAGATGTCAGGAAAATGCTGACACCACAAAGCATCTTCCGTCGGCACTTGCCAAAGTGGTTTCTCGTGCGGCATAGCTATATTGTATGCGTTGAATCCCCAGAAAATATGCACATTTACGATGTCTATCTAGTGGATCCAAAATTTGAAATCCAAAAGAAAAGACGGAAGCTGAAAGAACTTGCTGGGAGGGAAATCATTGCTCAAGCAGAGACTAAAGCAAAGCATCCCCAGCATCACAGTCTCAAACTGCAGAATTCTGAACGGAAGATAAAGCTCCTGGCCAAGAATGAGCGCCAACTTAGGCAATTTGAAGAGTCCATACAATATATGCTAAGCACCACGCCTTGGTCGAAAGAAAATCGATTCGGAAGCTTTGCACCAGTCCGGACTGGTGTTTATGCACAATGGTTAGTCGATGGACGGGACTATATGTGGAACGTTTCTCGGGCAATCAATATGGCGAAAGATGTTATTTACATCCACGATTGGTGGCTAAGCCCTCAGTTATACATGCGAAGGCCAGCAGCAATAAGTCAGAAATGGCGTCTCGATAGACTACTTCAGAAGAAGGCAAGAGAAGGTGTTAAGATTTTTATCATTGTCTACAGGAATGTCGAAGCAGCCATCCCCATCGATTCAGAATTTACCAAATTCTCAATGCTCGACCTCCATCCTAATGTCTTCGTACAGAGATCACCAAATCAGTTCAAGAAAAACCAGTTCTTCTTTGCACATCACGAGAAGATCTGTATTGTTGACCACACTGTAGCTTTCGTGGGGGGCATTGATCTCTGTTTCGGGCGTTGGGACACTCCACAGCATTCAGTGGTTGATGACAAGCCCACTGGCTTTGAGCAATCAGACCTACCAAAAGATGCCGACCACTGCCAGCTATGGCCTGGCAAAGATTATTCCAATCCTCGTGTCCAAGATTTCTACAAGTTGAACGAGCCGTATGCTGAAATGTATGATCGATCCAAAACCCCAAGAATGCCTTGGCACGATATTTCAATGCAAGTTGTTGGCCAGCCTGCAAGGGATTTGACACGTCATTTCGTGCAAAGATGGAACTACGTGCTTCGAGGCCGCAAGCCCACCCGTCCAACGCCGTTCCTTCTTCCACCTCCCGATTATGTTCCCGCGGACCTCGAAGCTCTAGGTTTGACGGGGACCTGCGAGGTTCAAATCCTTCGTTCAGCGTCGGATTGGTCACTTGGACTCACGGAAACGGAGCACAGCATCATGAACGCCTATTGCAAAATGATTGAAGAATCTGAACATTTTGTTTATATGGAAAATCAATTCTTCATCACGAGCTGCGAAACGATGAATGTCAAGATCGTCAACAAAATCGGAGATGCCATCGTCGAACGTGCAATTCGAGCTTACCAAAACAATGAGAGTTGGAGATGTGTCATAGTCATTCCGCTCATGCCTGGGTTCCAGAATACAGTCGATGAGCCTGAAGGTACAAGCGTACGCTTGATTATGCAGTGCCAATTCCGTAGTATCTGTCGTGGTGAGGGTTCTATCTTTGGTCGCTTGCGAAGTCAGGGTATTGAACCTGAAGATTTTGTCCAATTCTACAGTCTCCGATCGTGGGGGAAAATTGGCCCTAAAAAGATGCTCGTTACAGAGCAGTTATACATCCATGCAAAGGTGATCATTGTGGATGATCGTATTGCATTGATTGGATCCGCCAATATCAATGAGCGATCTATGTTAGGGATTAGGGACTCGGAATGTGCCGCTGTGGTTCGAGATACTGATATGCTCTGGTCTACAATGGATGGAGAACCATATCTCGTAGGGCGGTTTGCTCATACGTTACGAATGCGTCTCATGAGAGAACATCTTGGCCTAGATGTTGACGAAGTCATGGAAGAAGAGCGCCGTGCGGAATTAGATCGAGAAGAAGAAGAATACGAGGCGAAGATGAATGGTATTTATGAGGCTGCGAACGAGAATGATCCGCCGCGGCCTGGTCAAATGAAACCACCAACTGCCGACCAAGCTGGTCGTATTGCCAACCAGGAAAGATTACGGAGCTTTAACCATGATGTTGATTGGGAAGAAGAGGGCAATCCTAATGTGCGGCCCGACAGCTACAAACCCGTCACAAGTGATAAAAGAGTCACTGGTAATCCACACCATGCCGCGGGAGTCGACGGGCTTGGTGACGACCATTGGAAGGATGCTCAGAAATCTGGCCTTGACGTTGGTAGAGACTCGGTTCTTGTTGATGGAGGGTGTGAGGTCCTTGTGACAGACATCGATGCAGAAGGCAAGGGTACCCTCAAACATCCTCGAAAGCCCCATAAGCGTGTATTCCCACCTGGACTCAGGCGAGGAGGCAGCGGTGAGAGCGGACTTGGGTATGACGGTCCCCCACCAATGCCTTCGCTACCTCGGCGGACAACAGATCAGTTGGGGTTGACCCAACTCTCCCAACTTCCAGCTCTTCCTGTCAATGACGACACTGACATTGGAGGGCCTCCAGTTCATTTCGGCGTTGCTGGGATTCCAGGGCCCAAACCATTCAATCAGCACACCGCGGACATCAAAATGGCCAGTGTTGATAAAGACTGCATGCGGGATCCGCTTAATGACTCCTTCTTTGAGGACACTTGGCGCTTGATTGCAGAAAATAACACAAAAATCTTCAGACGAGTTTTTAGATGCAATCCTGATAGCGAAGTAACTAATTGGCACGAGTATACCGAGTTCGTTGCCTATGCGGAGCGATTTGCTCAAGCACAAGGAGGCGCCAAAAGCACTGAGCGCGAAGAACAAGAGACTCCCGGGAAGAGCGGACCTCCTGGAGCAGCAAATTCCGTACCCGTGATAGGAGGCGCTGGCCAAGGGTTGGGCAGAATCTCCGAAAAAGTTCATCCCCACGAAAGCAATCCTCTTGGAACCGTTTCGGAATGGGCCGAAAATGCTAATGCGGAGCATGAAAACCGCGTTAATACATCAAATACCAATGTACGAGCCATGAACCAACACGCGAACGAAGTAGATGAGAAGGCGGCTTTAAAGCGTCAATCAGATGAAGCTCCATCAGCTCCAGGAGAAGATACGTTCCCATCGCTTGACACTACGTTAGTCAACCCATCGGCGGCCGATACGGAGAAGATAAACCCCGCAAACAGAAAGGCCACATTCCCATCGACTGCCACTCCTTCGACGACCCAGGGCTCCCAGAAGAAACGCCGACGAGGAACCACAAAAGGCAGTCACAGAGGATTCTCGGCAAGTGATGATCTATTGAGCCAAACTGACACCGATGATTTGTTGAGTATGGTGCAAGGACATCTCGTTGTCTTCCCATATGACTGGCTTATAAAGGAGGAATTGAATTCGAACTGGCTATACCAGGTGGATCAAGTGGCACCTTTACAAATCTAGTAGGTCTTCGTTTAACTTCTTTGATGAGCTTGACTAACCTCTCTAGTAACTGAGCATCTCACGGCCGTGTTTGTATATTGTAATGACCACAAAAGAGAAAAAGAGCAGGTGCATTGGGTCGAGGGCGTTTCAACTTCCAGCATACCAGCAAAGCGTTGTATTCAAATTGTATTTAAGATATCAATGCGTAAAATTCATACCCTTTCACTCACCCATATGGCACCTCTACAACCTGCTCTGATGACACCAGTCAAAAACTCATATGGCTTGGCCTGCTTCGCATCATGTTCAACGGAGATGTCCAAATGTTCCAACTCCTCATCACGTATCATCCTTATTTTGCTCGTCAACTCTTTCAAATCATCGCCCAATTCTTCTCCCGATTTCTCCATCTGCTCTGCCATATCTAACAGGACTTTTACTTGCTCGTTATAATGCCCTCCAATCTCCGTCTCCACAGCTTCCGTACATGCCATTGCTGCCTCCCGTCCCATAATACCTGTGCCCCATCCCAACGCAGAAGCTGCAAGAGTCCAAATTGGATACATAGCTGTAGGACGGACGCGATGTTTCGCGAGTTGGGCGTTCCACGTCTTGAAGTGCCCGACTTCTTGATCGTACATGTGTTTCATAAGTGGACGAAGATGAGGATAAGAATTGACGACTGGAGGTGTTTGGGCAGCATAAATTAGAACCGCTGCTAATTCGCCAGCATGATTTACTCGCAACTTCGTAGATGTTAGAATGGCTTTGAGAAGAGGGCATGTTACATACTGCACTGGAGAGGAAATCTCTTTGAGCTTTAGTCAGAGGTCGATTGAGCGGTGCTGGGTTTGAGGCAGCTTCATGACCAGATTTAGGTTTTCGTGAGGGTTGGTCTGAAGGCGATCCTTGGGTATTATGAGATAATGCTGCTGCAGCTTTGGGACTCGTTGATAGACATCGAATATTCCTTGAAGCTTGGGAGGGTTGGATGAAACTGGGTGCCAGGAAATCGCAGACTGACAATTGTGTATACGAAAGTAGTGAACTTCTGGGGAATTTTGTAAAGTTCATTATTAGAAAGAAGAAACAGAGATCACCTGTTCTTAAGAAGCAATGGCGATGTCCTGAACTTCCAGATTCATGACGAGGTTTCGGTTAAACCAATCGCCGACTCCGAAGATACCTTGTCCAATTTTGGCTCTAGTGCCGTCACTCCTATTGAGCGTTGAACAATCAATTCAAACCATCATTGCTCACTTACGCCCATTTTGCACTTTGTCGACTCTCCCTTCCTCTTTTCCCTACCTTGGATACTTGCGGATTCCTGACAACCACGTTCGCTCAACCATATCCAGTCGCTCTCTGCGACAAATATTTGGAAAAGTATCTGCAATCAGTTGCGCCTCACTTGAAAGACTTTACAACGCACACTCGACTCCAAGATGGCGGACATTGATGATGATCTCCTCGCTCTTGCAGGAGAAGCTTCGTCTGATGAAGAAGATGATGCGCCAATGAATATTAGCAGAGGCAGTTCGACCACGCCCGATAATAAGACTTCTGGCAAAGCGAGCACCAAAAAGTCCAGCGCGCAGAAAGGAGGTAGGAGACAAAATGACTCGGAAGAAGAGGGTGAAGCGTAAGTTTCTCATCCTTGTCTACCCGTTTTATCTTCCTCTGAACTCGAGGCTGAAATCGCGCCAGCTCATCTGCGGCATCCCCCAATTCTATGCAGTCTGCACCGATGGACGAATCCGATTCAGAGTCTGATGCACCTGGCATATATGAGGATGGTGATCGATATCCACTCGAGGGAAAATTTATAGACTCTGCCGATAAGGCTAAGATCATGTCGATGCCGGAAATCCACCGTGAGGAACTTCTGGCAGACCGTGCTCAGGAGGTTGAGCGAGATAGACAAAATCGAGCTCTGCGACAACTTTTGAACGCCAGAGAGGCTGAAAAGAACAAACAATCGTCTTCTCTTAAGAAGCGCAAGGCCACTGCTGCGGATTTGGATGAGAATCAAAGAAAGACTTCTCGTCAGCGAACGAAGCTGGGTGGTGGCAAGGTTGGCGAAGCAAGCACTGGCATCGACAGTCTCAAGCGGGCTAGAGCAGAGAAGACTGACCGTCAACGCCGCCGTGATGAGGACAAAGAGCGAAACAAGGACAGAAGAGCTATCCATGATGACTACTCTGAGGCTGATGCGGAGGGAGAGAGCGAGGTTGAGTGGGATGATGGCAAATCAAAGAACAAGAAGTCCCATTCCCCTGACTATCGCGATGCCGAACCTGCTGGATGGCAAGACGTTGAACGAGTACGAGTTGGCAGATCTCGATTCGCTATGGTCTGTTTCTATCCAGGTTTTGACGAGGCCATTACAGGCTGCTTTGTTCGCATCAATGTTGGTCTTGACAAGGAGTCAAATCAGAACATCTACCGCATGGCCGTTATCAAGGGTATGTATGTAAAATTTCGGTGCCCTTCATTCATACTGACATTTTCCAGGGTTTGTTGAAGACCGACCTTATGCGATCGAGACTGCGAATGGAAAGCACTTCAAGACAACACAATACATTCGTGCAGCTCATGGGAAGGCAGAAAGAAACTGGCCGTTCATTACTTGCTCAGACTCTCCTTTCACAGAGGTTTGTATTTAGGCATCTAAGAGTGGATGTGCAGAGGCTGATAATCAACAGGCTGAGTGGAATCGATACAAGACAACTTGCCTTGCAGAAGGTGTTGCTATACCCACCAAACCAAAGCTCGTCAGTAAAATCGCCGACATTAACAACCTGGTCAACCGATCCTGGACCGAGGAAGAACTTCAAGAAAAACTTACAAAGTCCGGCGCTTTGGTCAACAAGTTTATTCCAATCGAGCGTAATCGCCTCAATAACCTTATTAAAGAAGCAAAGGCACAAGGCAAGGAGGAGAAGATCGAGGCTCTCAAAAAGGAACTCGAGGCATTAGAAGGTCCTAAATTGGCCTATAGCACTTCAATGCAGCCATCGCCAAAGAAGACTTCAACTCCAGCAGGGATGAGCCAACAGGAGCGACTAGCTATTCTCAACAGGCAAAACCGCCGCAAAAATGCGGAAGAAGTCCGGCAGGCACAAATCAACGAGAGACGAGCGGCAAAAATGACTGAAGCTGCCATTGCTCGTGGCGAAGTGGTTGTGGAGGATCACTCGCGACGCCTCAAGACTCGTGCGAAATTCAAGCACGACGTCGCTGATGGTTTCGGTGTCAAGAAGACTGATAGCGACCGTAGTGGTACAAATACTCCTGCTGCTGGCACCCCGAATCTTAAAGCAAAGAAGCCCAGCACCCCTCTTCCACATATTGCCAAGCTACAAGCTTCCAATGGAGATAAGAAGGGATTACCATGTATTCGTCGACCTTTGATGGACGATGATATTATTGGTGCCATTGATCTTGGTATCGAACTTGATATCTAAACCATGGTTATACAGCTGTCATTGTTTTCATGACTAGACAGAATTTATGGATTATTTGGGAAGCGTTCCTGAGAGCGTTGAGGTCTGCTATGGGGGCCAGAGCATCATGTGTGTACCTTAGGAAAATCATTAAATGCGATTGTCAATAGTATCAAAGACTTTTCGGTGAATTTCATCATTGCCTTACCTAGAGTATATTCCTTGCGTTTTACCCAAATAGTGTTATCAATTCCCTTTCCTGATGAGGACGAGTTTCTTATGTTGAAATTTCCTTCCATTTCCGTTTTCATATCCAGAGAGGTAGCTCTTCGCCCCCCTGATTCTCATGTCACATCTTTTCCCTCGCTCCACTTGGGCAAGCTTATTGTTTAACCATATTTCAGAGAACGCGGGAAGCCCCCGGAATGAGATGATTCTGAGCTTGAGCCCAGATGAAGAAGCTGCAAAAGAGAACGATTATCACAGAAGCTCTATCTAGTGAATTTCATGAAGTAAATACTTTGAAAGAGCTTGGAAGATGAATTGTAGTCTAAGTGCGCAATTGTGCTGTTATTTCCTCCTCCCTAGTAAGGGTGTTGATGACGCGTGGATAGATAGATCGAGGTAAAGCCGATTTCTCAGGCACAATAGAAAATAATTCAATAAATGCGGTGACTGCAAATAAAATAGAAACCTTTCCTAAAATATGACAACGGTATAAGGAAATGTATTGAAAACGAAATATTTTAGGAGCGTTAGGGATCATGCCAAGCTTTATACACCCTTTGGCTATTTAGTATGATCTATCTCCTCTACTGCTGTTTTGCTTGCGTCTTCGTGACTTTGTCATACTCCATGACTTTCTGTTCTCATTGCAACTTCCAGCCATTATTACTATGAAGTGCACATCAAACTTGGACCAACGAGTCATTACTAGCCTTTTTTCAACGACGAGCAGATTATAGATGAATGAATGTAAGAATCTACTTCCTATTACCAGCTATTTACTTGATGAACGAGAAGATGGAGGTCGCTCCAGTGAGGACGATCTTTGGGCAAGTCACCTGACATAATCGGAGGTCCATGCGGCAGGCATCTGAAAACTTGAGATTGCAATCAGCCAAAGCCATTGAACCTTCAAACGCGTTTGAAAGTCCATCCCCGATCGAAATCGTCCCCTTTGCGTCCCAGCTCGTGTCAGAGAGCCGCTCTGGCAACCGCCGTAGCTCTGACACTTGCACAGCCTCCCTCTTTGTCTGTGCAATTCCCATCGGCAGATCTTCATGCTCGCGCAGGGGATGTTCGGAAAGGCAAAATATGGGTGAGAGCATGAACCTGCGCCTTCTTGAACTCGTCAGAGAACTCGAGAAAAGTTCTTAAAAAGATCAGGTGAAACAGCAATTGTGGTGTCAGATTGGCCAGCATCTGTTGGGCAGTGCACACCCTTAAAGAAGCGGCAGATCTTGAAACACCATCAAGACGGGGTTTTTACATGGTGATCCAATCGCAAGTCAAACGGCACTTCCATGCTTCGTCGCAACGCGTCTTCTCACTACTGCAGAACAGACAAAGATTTTCAAGCGGCCCCATTTGATTCACACGATACGATGCGATGCCCACCCCAGGCCCAGACTCCCTTGCAATTCGAGGGATTCTTTCCGATGCAGATGCAGCATGTGCTGGCAGCTAATTGTTTATGGGATGATTATGTTGAGCATTATGGGTGTGGGTATTGACAAGGCGAAGTATCTCCAAGTACCATGTACCTCAGCATGCGGATGCTTGAAGTTCCACCACATCATCACGATGACAGTGGATAGCCTCATGCTCTCATTATAGCGCATCAAGCTTGGACATCGCGTGGCTGCAGCCATTGAAGACAGTACGATTGGTCTCAATTCGCCGAATTCTCCATCGTGGTGGAATCCCTTACGCCAACCCTCACTACCGAGCTGCATCCGTCCGTGTGTTTGCGGTCAGACGCCAGTATCGCCCATGTCACAACTGTCCGAATACGTTCTTATTCGCCTTGAGATCTGAGATCAAACATGTCGTCCAGAAGAGATTCCTTGCTGATGAGTTTGAAGCCAGTTTCTACCCAGCTGAACAACCTTTCCCCCACACAGCGAATGATCTTTTAGAAAGCGGCGTTCTTGTGGAGCAGCATTAACGAACATCCAGAGTAGCTCTCTGCAATGCAAAAATCGCTTGACTTAGTTCGGACGAGAATATCGTTGGACGATCATCGTCAGGATATCTCGAAACGCGGCAAACCCACGGCCACAATACGGGGGGTCAGCCAATCACTATACCAAAATGGTTCAATGGTAACTTAATCCATGAACCCTGAGTACTATCAACAAGGCTCTGAAGATGGGCTCAGTAAGCATGGGTCACCCTCAAGAGGAGTGTGGGGAATCTTAACTTCAAACACCGGCCGGATCCTCGTTTCCAGCATAATCAATGCACTATGCATCACACACTCACTCACATACACGGTAGATTGAACGTTCAGCTTGACCTCTATTTCTCTTGCCATATGTGGTGCTTATGTCGGTCGCCAGCCGTTGTCTCTTCTGCTGTCTCTATTCCACTACCCGTCAACCAAACGTGGCCGCTCTTTGATGCATATCCGAACCAGCCTTACATCGCCTAGGTAGTCTGGATGGCTGGTTCTTAACTTCGTCCTATCTTTTGATCTCTTGCCTACAGCCGCTTGATAGGATTTACTTCTCCTTCCCTTCTCATTCGCTCATTTTTATTTCAAAGCACTGCAACCCCCGCTCATTTTCTCGAACTCACTTATACTCAGCGGTTCATAATAAATTGCGTCACCAATATAGCTGAAGTTCGCCAGAGCATCTTCATCCAATACTGTGTCTCGCCTGATATATTGAGAAAGCAGACATCAATGCTTCGAAGCCACAACGTTTCGGGGAATATTCTCATTGTTTCTTCGGGCCTTGGTACATCCGTTCAGTGACTTGATAAGCCAGATGTTTAGACGACAGGCACGATACACCAAGCTTCACCAAACTGTTTCGAACGTTTCCGATGAGGTCAATGCATTGTCAGACGTCGATCCCACCACAAACTCTTCTCTACTTACAAGAGCCTTGACTGCTTGATTCAAAGTTCCTGTCAAAGCCACTCGGTCGAAAGTTTGCTTGTTCCGGAAGCTGGCCTTCTTTAGTAAGATCTCTTAAGCACATAAGAAATCTGAAACACCTTCCTTCGATCACATTAGGTTGCGGCTACATATCCTCGACGTCCCTTCTAAGGACCGGGTAATCTCTGGAAGATTTTGGAATAGTCCATATATCGAGTCGAGCACCATCTACATTCTCTTTGCAGCATTCAGCATTGGAGATCTCTCTCCAGGGAGAAGGTTCGTGCCAAGTTTGCCCATGTAACGCGGGTCCTGAGAGCAACGAATGCGTTGAAAAGATTGTCGACTCGATTAACTATCAAGATGGACGTAACTTCGCTCCTGAATACGGGCGCTGCCGCTGCTGAGCAGCTGAGGAGAATGGAGAGCACACGTACTCCTACGAGGAGTCGAACGCCGTGGGATGCCGGAGGATATTCATTACCTATAAATACGCTCTCGATGGCACCACAGACCACGCCACTTCAACAGGTTCAACAGATGAATCACAATGAATCACAACCTTTAGAGAGTCATACGCCTACCTCTCCGAATCATAAGTTCTCCGATAGTAGAAGCAGTCTCTCCTCCTTCACGTCTTCTTTACAATCAACAACACACTCGAGATATTCGTCTATGTCCACAGTCAACAGTGCTCATCCCTTGAACACTGTCTCGCTCGACAGCCTGTCACCTAAGCCGAGGAACGGGCCGCAATCTCTCGAACTAGCAAGCATCGACTCGAGTAACGATACTCGATATACTACAAGTCTTTCGCCCACAGGTTCCCTCGAGGCACTTGCTTTGGTTGCAGAACACCATCCATTCTCGAAAAAGCCAAGTCAAAACTTTGAAGAACGTCTGATACAAGGTGTGATCAAAACTGACTTGGCCCATTCGCTTGCGGCCAACACAACTCAACCACGGCCCAGCTCTCCAAGCGATGCGATCCTGATCAAGCGCTCCGCCATCCCAACTTTGAGAGTCAATACTGGAGATGCAGATTTAAATAGATCATATCATCAACAACAGTAAGTAAAACTTGGGTTTATTATTATCCGGTGTTCCCACTTGGTCGCTTTTATCCCCTTTGTTTGAAATCAGTCTTTGGTACAGATTTATAAGGGTTAGGAAATAGTTCTTTCCCTGAACCTTTCTCTTGCCGTGACAATGTCTGAATGTTAGACAAACTTTTCCTAGAGAGGTTCAAGGTCAATGGATGATGCTTTTCAGACTAGTCCTTTGTCAAAGAGGTGTATCTTCTGCTGGTCTGAAGCTCTCCATTATTTATCCCTTTATTGAGGAGTTCAGACGCGAAAGCTCCTGCGGACGTCCGATAGCAGGATTAGCTGAACGCTTCACCTTCACCAGAAGCTTTTGGCTAATGTTGGTTTGATTAAATGCGCGCCTTTCTCGTTGTTTTCCGCGGCGCTTGATCGGGCGAATTTTTGCTTCAAGCCAAATTCACTTGTAAAGGTCTCTGCTTGTTGATGATTCACGTATACTTTCCCACATTTTAATTGTTCGACTTCGCTCATCAAGCCAAATTCACTGCAAAGGTCTCCCTTTGTCGATGATTCACGTATATTCTGCACTTTTTGATTGTTCGATTCCCCTCAATCATATTCACTTGAATGGCTTAATGGAATCCTCGCTAATTTTCTATATAAGAAACTTCGACTACCTCAGCGCTTCATTCGAAAACCATCAACAAACACCTCCGCAAGGCGCATCGCATAAACGATCAGTATCTGCCCCTGACTTTCCTGTGATCCCGGGTCACAAAATGTCCCGCAGTAAGGACAGCAAAGACATTCGCCCCCGGGCACAACCAACTCCTCCTTCCTCCCACCCTGACCATGCTTCTCCAGTAAGTGATGATGACAAACCCGCTGGTCCCACTCCCGATACCCCCTTGAGTACCACTGCAGACAAAGATGCCGGAATCTATTGTATGTACATTACAGACTGCGATACGGGTTCTGCGATGCGGAAGGCGGTCTCGCATATCTTCGGCCGCAACAAGATGTGTACTCGCATGATTCCTCCACGTATTTGGGTATATTACTGCCGCAAGCATTATCAGCGCAGTCGATATCGCAATCCCAAAGAGTATTGCAAGGTCCAATGCGATCTAGTTCAAGAACAGATCCACCGTATTACCGATTGGAGCGATGCCAATAGAAAGATTGGAGCACCAGGTGTCGTCATGAATTGGAGTTTAGTTATTAGAAAGCGAGAACAAAAGCGCTTAGAAGAGCTTGAGAGTTCGAGCAGGAAGAGAGGAGCCGCGATGTTCGATAGAGAAACCGGAAATGAAGACGAGACTGCGGCGGAATTCAATCAAGGCAAACCTCCCCCTTCTTGGGCCGTTCCTAAATGGCTTCAGAATATGATTGGAACTGGCTATACGACCGAACAAATACTCGAAATTTTCAAGAGACTCCATACCGAGATTTTGGAAGATCGTATTCCATCATTCCCGGACATCGAGATTCTTCCCAACATTAAGACGGAGGAAGAACCGAAAGACCTCAAAGGTTACACCAAGAGAGCTCCTCCCACTATAAGCCACAAGAGATCTCAATCATTAGGAGCCTCTATTCATCAAAGCCTCAGCCGACGTTCGAGTCATTCAAGCCATTCGTCACTGGGAAGTTTCGAAGATTTCACATTCGTCTCACCGCAGAAGCGAAGACGCCCAAATCCATTCGAGTCGGTGTCGCAGGAGCGAATGCAAATTCCTGCCAGAATGGGCGTTCGTCAAATGGATCCGGCTAGACTCACATCGGTATTCCAGGATATTGATGAGCATCAAGGAGAGGATGACTTCCATCCATCAAGAAGCTACGGAAGCAATCTCTACACGCCTCCTCCTTCCCAACAGCAACCATTGCCCGCACCAATTGCGCAGCGGTCAAATGGTCATTCGGTCGCAACTAGGCTAGAAACTAACAGTCACTTTGGACAAAATTCTGCCAGACCTGGGCACAATCGATCCCGGTCGGATTTTGCAGGCTTCGGACACACGCAGCTAGGATTCTCTTCATACGACATTTCTATGAATATTAATGGACCTGTCGCTCCTTTCCAACACGAGGCCCCAAGCAATGCAAGATACGAGCAACCGGGCCATCAAAATTCTCGCTCCGAAATGTCACTAGCTAGTACACCTTCCAACCACCAACGCCATTTGAGTACGCCAAATGCTGTGCAGTCCTACACCTCGCCTACCGCGCCGTATGGTAGGTATTTTCAACCCCATCATCAAGCTCGACCAGCTCGCACCCATCCTCGAAATACGACCTCTCCTACAGGCCGAGTCTCGGAGACAGACAAAACCAGAGAGATGTACAGCGAGAGACGCTAAGTCTACCTTTACGTACCCCTTCTCGGTCTTTTCAAGGCGGCTTTTTTCGACTCGGTTTTCTCGCATACTTCTCGCCTCACGCTTTTATCTTCGCTAGTCTTACGATCCGGGTCTCGTCTCTCTTGTGCTGCGGCGTCAACTCAGCGATCTCTACCTGCAGCGTAGAACTCGATCCCCTCATTCATCCAAACCCTTCTGCATGGACTTCGGTCTCCCCTTTTCTCCGATGCCCGCACAACCTTTTTTCTTTTCACAAATCGGATTGATCCGATCTCAGACTTGTAATTACTTGCCGATGTATCAACCATCGGTATTTCACGGACTAATTAGATATTGGTGACGAAAGAGGGTCACGAATGGTACTGGGAACTAAAACAAAAGCGATGTTGGGTTAGGTTAGCGTCAGAGGGTATGCTGTCAGGATGGCATGATCTTTGATGAGCTTGATTATATCGACTTTTGGATTCTGGGTATCGCACAGGGCCTCTGAAGATGAGACTGGGGTAATACATTTTCTGGCGTTGTTTTTGGCGTTAATTTTACAGGGACCTTGACTTTATACCTCACGGTGCTCAAGTCGGGTGCTTTTCTAGTTAATAGACAATCGGTGATTTTTGCACACATATGAAACGTCTCATCCGTGCATTTGTAATGACTTAACTTGAAAAATAGCAACAAATGAGCAACAAATGGTCTGGCCTATTCGTTCATCTAATCAACATCATCTCTCAAGCCACGTCCATCTTTCAGATTTCAATCCTTCGAGAAGGAAACGACAACAACCCCTCCAACCAATAAGTGGGGCTCTTCCCCTGCATAAACAAGGGGGCGCCTCAGATAGCCGAGACCTATTGCGGCGAAGAAAAGTGCGGAGACAAAACTTTTCGAAACAAGATCTATATATTTGCCGGACATTACATTCTCCATACTATATAGCCTCTTCTCTACCACCTTTCCAATGGCTGACGGTAGAACGGGCCGCGCCGATCGTGGAGCGTGACCTGAAGACCTCGATGGGTAATTTGCTGGACTTGCTAGTTACGAGCGGCAAACGCTGAGGTCGAGGTCGTGGTGTTTCTCTAAACGTTTCTATTTTGAGAATGTGGGGAACGATTGAGGCGAAAAATGCCAGTGTGACGCCGGCATATAAGATACCTGATTGATAGGAGGGATCTCGGCGGAATTAGTATTCCGGATTGAGATACTTTGTCGCCGGGTAAATTTGCAGGAAATAGAGTAGTCGAATCATGATATTTGTTTATATGAGACTTGTCTATACGGACCGTGGTGCCTTGATATGGCGAATTCAGAAATCAGAGGATGTCCATATTTGTCGTCCAGATGACCTGAACTGACATGTGCAGGGTGATATTTTGTAATCTCGGGGATGGATGAGAAGAGTTTAAATTCTAGTTACCCCTACATCCTGATACTCTGTCCGCTTTCTTCTCTTCGTCTATTCTTTTGCTGTAGGTCTTTGCCGTCTCGTATTATCACAGTTATGCTGTTCTCATTAGCAATCGCGGCCCTTGCTGGCTCTGCTTCAAGCACAATCCTCTGGGATGGCCGATTCAACGACATGACTTCAAGTACAGATCTGAATAATTGGTCATGGAGTGATGAAGTCGGACCATATCAGTACTATATCGTGAGTCTAACCCGATTCTAATTCTCATGGTAAAAACTCATTCCAAAAAGCATGGCTCCGAGACAGTCACCTCATACGTCAACCTATCTCCCTCCTACAAGAACCCCGCAGATTCAGGAAGCACTCAAGGTGTAAAAATTACGCTTGACAGTACCTCATACTGGAACGGACAAACAATGCGAAGAACAGAATTGATTCCCCAAACTACTGCCGCGATCAACGCAGGGAAGGTCTGGTACCATTTCAGCATCATGAAGTCCGCAACCAACCCTCCCAGCATCTACCGAGAACATCAAATCTGCTTTTTCGAGTCTCATTTTACGGAGTTAAAGGCTGGGTGGATTTCTGGAGAGTCGGGATCCTCGGATCCGTTGCTTAGATGGGATATCAGTGGTAATACGCAGTGGAGCGTGAATTGGGAGGCGGGGGTTTGGCATAATGTTGCGTATGAAATCGTATGGAACTGTTCAGTTAAATGCAAAATATTGTGCTAATAAGTATGGCAGGACTTCAGCGGAGGGAGTGTAGCTTTCTGGCATTCAACTGGCTCCAATGACTTGACACTCACTGTCCCAGCGGTCTCCGTCTCAGCCTCCTCTAACGGAGAAGATTGGCATCTAGGTGTCCTCGAACTTCCAGTCTCCGGTCAGGCTGATACGACAGAAGACTACTACTTCAGTGGCGTATATATCGAGTCTGGGTCTTTGACAAAGTCTGTGGCCGGTCCAGGCGGTGTTGTTGTCAGCTCAGTAGTGAGTTCGGGGACTACTACCACCCCTGTTGGAACTACTACGACCCCTGTTGGAACCACATTGTCGACTTCTTCGGTTTCTTCTGCAACAACTTCAGCTGCTGCCGGAAACTTAGCTAAATACGCTCAATGTGGTGGGACTGGGTGGACGGGATCTGGGGCTTGTGTCGCTGGAACAACTTGCACGTACTCCAATCCATATTACTCTCAGTGCTTGTAAATCGAATGACGCGAGAAACGAGTTTGATTATATAGAGGAAGGGAGGGAGGAGGATAATGGTGTACATATTTAACTGTATATATCGCTAAGCAGTACATATTTCTCGTGTAGATTCTTACTTGTACCCCAGTATTGAAACACGCCTTCGGTGAGCTCGATCGGAATTTTGAGGCTTGGACTTGAGAGCCGACCGGGTGAGGGTCCGTTCGACAGTCCGTACGGAGATCACTAGACAGAAGATAAAGAGAAGACGAAACACTTTGAACTTCCAAGACAAGGAACTCTTGTGCAAAACAGGAAGGAAGTACAAAAGTTGCGACCTCGTTAGAATTTGAAACAGCGAAAAGTGTGGCTTGCGCGATTCGCTGAGCCAAAATGGATTCGTAGGATTTGCCACAGGTAGCAGACCTGGTCCTGCTTTGATATCGGTCATGAATTTAAGTCTTCGAAATGAAATTTTTGGGCCCGGATATTGGGGCCTATAAGAATCCGGAATGGGACTTCAGACTCCCAGATTCTACACTGTGAATGTCGTTCCCAGATGTCCGGAACAGAATAGAACAATAACGGAGTCCCAGAGTATTCAACAGAAGGTGGAGTGTTCTAAAGAGAAAGGAGAAAAGAATAGACTGATGGAAAGTAATGAACTCAAATACATCACTGAAAGCCATAAGTCACCCTAGGCGCCTCCGAAACTCACATTGGAGAGATAGAAGTTTAGACTTTATCCGCCATCAATGTGCAGAAACTATGGTGTTTGGTTGCTTTGTTTTATAGACGCCGAAGCCCCTCGATCACAAGGTTCGGGCGATCAAGTCGAAGGCTGGGGAGTCTGTCACGTGACCCACTCGCCCCTTATCTCGATGCTTGAAGATCTCTACCCATCTTCATGCCCCCTGTTGTCGATATGTCTAGGCACACGAATATCAACAGTCCCTGCTGCAGAACTGAAGCTCTTTCTAGCACACTCGTTCATGGTATCGGATGTCTGAAGACGTTGTTACTCCTCGTCGCACAAACAGGGAAAGAGGTAAATACATAAAGAGAAGAGACATGGTTGCACACATTCATGGCCATCCGAAAACCTTGGATGAGGCCATCTTCCACAATATTCATTGGTCAATGTCCTTGTGTTTCATACATACTAAGTGATGAATAACTTTGCTCTTCTCTAACCGTGCTCATTCTCCGGTTATTATTTGATCGGGTTGATTTATTTTGAGCCTGTGGTGCGTTTCGTGAGATATGGAATTGGCTATTTCTAGCAAGATCAGTATATTCTTATCAGGGTGCATTTCTGGCAGCTTGTTGGGTGCGACAATGAACCGCCTGATAAGGAATGTTGATCCTGTGTAGTACATATCTATACGACGTACCACGAAGTGGAATTGCCAAACCTCTTCCTATACGCTTAGATTATTTTTTAAACTCTTCATTCTGTCCATTATGTCTTCCTCTCCGGCATCAGAGCAGGACAAAGTCGTCAACTTTACAAGCGATCAGAAGATTACGTATACCAACGATGTCCCGATTTACGTTGCGGATGAGAGCGAGGAGGTGGAGTTCACCGAGACCAAGGAATTGAAGTGATTCAACTGAAACCTTTAAGAGAAAGGATATGTGACTGATATTTCTCCTAGGCGGGGCTTGCATCAGAGACACATCCAGATGATTGCTTTGGCTGGCACAATCGGAACCGTGGGTTCTAAGGATTATATTGAAGTCTCGCATACTGATTTTATAAGGGCTTATTCTTAGGTAGTGGGAAAGCAATCGCTAGAGCCGGACCACTAGGTGCTCTGTAGGTACTCTTTTGTTGAGACTCTTGGACTCGGCTGCTGACCTACTCAAAGCATGGGTTACACTTTCGTTGGCATCTTAGTCTCAGGAGTTGTAATGTCAATCGCCGAACTGAGGTTTGCTCTTAAGCCTAACAATATATACTTTGCTAATAGAGAGATAGTGCTCTTGTTCCCTTGAGTGGAGGTATTATCCGTCATTCTGAATATTTCGTTGATCCCGCTCTTTCCTTCGCCAACGGTTGGAACTCAATCTACAGTTCAATGGTATCTTTACCAGCAGAGTTGGTAGCTGCAGCTGTGATCGTCGAATTTTGGAATCAGACCAGTCCTGCAGTGTAGATTGCTGTGTTTGGAGTATTGCTTCTCATTAGCAATCTGTTCTTCGTCCGTATCTATGGAGAGCTTGAGTTCACGTTTGCCTCCTTGAAGATCATGTTGATCGTTGGATTGAACATAATGGTAGAACCTCCTCAACCGTGCTGAAATTGACACTGATCGACGAAGGCTCTCGTGATCATATGTGGAGGTGGACCGGACCATCACCGCTATGGCTTTCAATATTGGCATCATCCAGGCCCATTTGTGGATTATCTTGGCTTCACTGGCGCGAGTTCTCCCATGTCTGATTTCTGAACACCCAAAGCTGATCAACGTATAGGCGAAAGGTCATTTCATGGGCTTCTGGACAACTTTTTCAAACGCAGTCTTCGCTTACTCAGGAGTCGAGAATATCTCCCTTGCGGCAGCCGAGACTCAAGCTCCGCGAAGGAACATTCCAATAGCAGCCAGACGGATATTTTGGAGGGTCTTGATATTCTACGGTATGTCCCAACATCAGGCAAAATCGCTCTCTATCACGGTAGTACTAACTTGAGATAGTCCTTTCTATCTTCATGGTCAGTCTCATTGTTCCCTCCGATGATAAAAACCTCCTGAAGTCTACTGGCACCGCAGCTCAATTACCCTTCGTCATCGCAGCTCAGAGAGCTGGAATCAAGGTCGTTCCGTCTATAATCAATACCGTTGTCCTGACTAGTGCATGGAGCGCTGGGAACTCTGGTATGAGATCTCAAGTCAAATGAAGGTTTTGGCTAACAGACTTTAGGCCTCCTCGGGAGCTCTCGCACCCTCTACGGGCTAGCGCGTCAAACGAGGGCCCCCAAAATATTCCTCCGAATCAACCGCTTCGGTATTCCCTACGTAGCAGTTAGCTTCATGAGCCTCTTCATTTGCTTAGGCTTCATGACACTCAGTGATTCAGCTTCCACAGTTTTTGGATGGCTACAAGATCTTGTATCCGTAGCTGCGCTCATTAACTGGATGGTTATTTGCGGTGTATATCTTCGTTTCTACTATGGTATGAAGAAGCAAGGTATCAGTCGATCTGAATTGCCGTGGAAGGGCCCGCTTCAACCGTATGCTGCTTGGACTAGCCTTATCACGTTCGCATTCCTGCTTTTCTTTGGGGGCTATACTGTCTTCATTCATAAACAGTAAGCTGACCCCTGCCTCCACTCTACCACGTTCTTATAAGTTACATTCTGACTTTCGCTTTAGCTGGGACACCGAAACTTTCGTCTCCTCCTACATCAATATTCCTATCATTTTGATCCTCTATTTTGGCTATAAATTCATCAGGAAGACAAAGATCATCCCTCTCGCTGAGATTCCAATTCAGCATTTCATCGATATCGCGAATGCAAATCCGGAACCGCCTAAGAAACCAGTGATTGGTTGGAGACGGTTTAACATCCTCTGGAGTTAAGGTGGCGGATGTGTAAAATCAAGGTTAGTTACAAGGCCTTCTACCGTAAGAATTAGAATATGAAAGATATTAGACTTCTGGCCTTGTTTCAGACATTGAGATGGATCAAGACATATGATGGCCCGTCATAATTTAAACCATTACTTCACCTTTCATGCCAAGCAAGACAAATCTCTGTCGCACATTGCAATTATCTGACTTTGTTTGAGACATTGAGGTGTGTTGGGAAGATACAATGCTACAATCTAGACATGGTAAAATTGAACATAGTGAGGTTGGTTGGAGCACCAAACTCTTGCCCATCAAGAACCTCGCTAGAAATATCCTCCTTATCTCCCAGGTCCTTACGCCAACGTGCTCAGAACTGTTTCATTGTTAAATAGAGCGTGGCAATGTAACTTATTATATGAGAACCAGAAGTTAATGGGTATCAACTAGACTAAGTCCACCGAGGTGACATTAAAATGCAGACCCTCTAAAGTCCTTGCAATCCATGCTGCTCAACCCAATAACAAAAAGCCTCCATCCCAAACCAAATGACTCCCGTATGCCATCCTAAAATCCATACCCTAATTCCCATGAGTGGCTGATTAACCCCGTAAAAGCAGCTGGCGCCATATTGATCCTCATTAATACCATATTATCCCTTTATAATCCAGCCATTAAGTACCATACCCCCAATTCATAACCCAAGCATTAACAACCTCTCACCTCCTCGTATTAACCCTCCTCGCTCTCCTCTTAGCAACCACCTCAGCATCCCAAGTCCCCGCAAACAGATCCTCACACTCATCCTCATCCTCACTATCAAAAACCACCACATCCTCCCCTTCCCCCTCATGCTCCATCCCCTCCCCTCCAAGGTCCCCATCCTCCAACCCATCCTCCCAACTAACACCCACAACCACTCTCTTCGTCTCCAAGATATACTTCCCAATCTTATACCTCTGTCCTGCTTCTTTAGCATCCACATACTTCCACCCCAGAACAGTAGCACAGATATTACAGCTCACGTCCGCAACTACATGCGCCCCCGTCAACAACTCCCTATTGACATTCCGTCCAATCTTCGTATTCACTAATTCTGCAACCTGTTTCTCGTTGCTTTTTGCGGAAGACGTTGTCTTCGGGGGTGGAGCAACGAGGTATGCGCGCCCGTGACGGCCAGTGAAGCCCTTACTGACGATTTGAGACGCGAACGCGATATCTGATGCGCAGGTGACGCATTTAAGGGTATTGGGTTGGGCGAGAGTGAGGCGCTCTTTTTGGAGTGTGTGCTGGGGTTTACGTTCGTTCTGGAGGGCGGCGTGGAGGAGGGATTTGATGCCTTTGGAGAGGGTTTGGGAGGGAAGGACGAAGTGAGGGGTTGGTGGGGAGGAGCTTGGGGTGGAACCTGCGGAGGAGCTGAGAGAGGGGGCGAAGTCTGAGTGGTCGGAGTGCGTGCTTGAGGTGGATTGTTGGCGTCGGCGGAAGGGGAAGGTGAAGGAGGGGAGGAGGTAGGTTGCGAAGGGTGGTCTTGGTTCGGGTGCCATTTTGTATTTTTATTTTATTTTTGTTTTGGGAGACGCTGAATTCTGCAAAAAATAAAGTCAGTATCCCCTATTCTAGAATTGCGGGGTATTTTCATACGATAATCAGCTATTTGGTGACGTCTAGCAAGGGAGAACCGCGCCGGTCTCTCGTGCTTTCACTGGTAAGGGGGAGTCATTTCTTTTGTAGGTTTTGGGCAGGTAGTTGAGGTTTATTAACCCCTCCAAAGAAAAGGCATCCCATTCAAAGGTGGGCGATTGTAGCATTTGTACAAATCAAATGTTCATGGATGAGTAAGAAAGGGTGGTGTGCTGGCGATCACTTCATGACTTCCCCTCCGAGCCTCGCGATGGTCTCATGTCGGTAAATCCTCGATAAGCCTCGATAAGAGAACCCCTGCGAGCCCTGTAAATTCATATATTAGTAGAATACTTGTATGGCTCTTTCACTTCTTTATGGGATTCACAGACTTGAATAGCTTTTAATTTTGATTTCCATGCTTTTTGGATTCTTATAGAGGACTCTTTGTTGAAGATCTCCAAGTACAGCTTTGGAATTCTCAGAGCACGATTTTCGGGGAGCAGGAGAATTGTCTCCGCCCTTCACGGCAACGTTAAAAATGGTCATGCGATGTGCCTGCACCAAATGACAAAGCAAAGCCATATATGCATATGCCATTTCTCTTTGGATGAACTCATGGGATCTTTGATGCTCTGGACTGTATTATGTTGGACTCAAAAAAGGGAAAACCCCTCAAACCACGAACCTTGCTCTAAAACAATCGCATGAATAAAAACATCATGATTCTGCTGGAACTCCTTCTACCTATCCATTGGAAGCAGAGAAGTAATAAATCTACGAATCATGCTCGTGATTTTACTTGAACGTGCTCTAATTTGGTTAGTATGGTCACGTGATTGGCCTATAGAACTTCGAAGCGGGGCAACGTCGATTTCGAACTTCAACAAAACGAACAGAATCTTTTCCTCCCCGCTGATCCACCACGACCAAAGAGCAACTCGAGAACGCATACAACGCATCCACAAACTACTCGCACTCTTCCAATAATACCAGCCAATTATTGACGACCCTCTTCGAGCATTACACAAACCCTTCCCCATCGCAACCGTGGCAAAAATCGAAAGCAATGGCTCCCAGTAAAAACAATAGTCATAGTAGTAATCGTAATGGCGAGTTCATCGGCCGTCAAGCCAATGTTCTCGCCAGTGCCTACATCGTCGACACTTCTGCCCGTTTGACTGGCTTCCATTACTCCACTACCGGCGCCGGCGGTTCGTCTTCTTTATCCCCTCAACATACGATTCACTTATATGAATCTATACTGACATATTCTACTCCAGGGGCTCAGTGGTATCCCTGAGGTCGTTTCGAATCTCTGGGAATCCCCTCCGTCAAGTCCCCCTCTTGCGGCCTTGACAACCGCCAACGAGCTCGCGCTCATCAAGAACCCGAACAACAGCAAGACGCGCGACACCGATGGCAACAAGAGGAAAAGCCGCAAAGAGGGGGCAGCGTACACCATCCGGGAAAAGTGTGAGAGGCTTTTCTGCGAGACTATGAAAACCGCGTTCCTTGGTGAAGAAGGAAGTGTGGGAAATAATGGCTCTATCGGTATGGGTACGAACACGCATTCGACTCCTGACGAAAGTTTGGACGCGTATGATGATAACTACTTTGGTAATGTCAAGATTGGTGGCCAGGGTGTGGATGCTTGGTTGGAGATCTGGGATTATGCTGGCGGATGTAGCTTTCGTGGCTTCGTTGGCGGGCAGGGTAACCAGAAATCTCTCTTTGCTTTCTTCGACACCTCGGTCATTGGTAGGGATTTAAAGCAAGGGTAGGCATTTCCAACATGGCTACGTACACATGACTAACGCATCCCAGGCTCATGGCTCTGATCGAGCTTGCAGAAACCGTATTCGCTCTCTCACAGGTTGTGATATGCCTTGATCGAGCTGCAGCAACGGACAGCAAAGCATTTATGAAAAGCCTTCAATGGGTTGGATTCGAACTGATCACGCTGGACATGTGGGCTAGGGAATTGGATGCGACTAGTGACAAATGGCTATTTCTCGGTATGGAGGTCTGATTTTTTTCGTTTCGGAAGCATGGTGCTGGGCGAGTTTCTTCGGGTGTAGAGGCCACATATGATCAATCATTGCCTGGGCTCGTGGCTGGTTTTGATGCATCGTTTAGGGGGCTTGTACGTACTGCGTTTGGGGTTTATAGCAAACGTTGCTCTTCTAATATTTCTTGACTACTCGTGATTCATGCTGCATTGCCCTTAGCTCTACCAAAATGTACATAGATCCCAGGTAGCTGCCGTCTCTTTTTAAGCCTTGAAGTTTTTCTCGGATTTATCTACAATCTATACAGGTAGCGGCGTAGCATCTCAATTTGATCATCTCAGAGAATCTCGGAGAAAGTAGTTTCCTATGATTTATGGCAAGTCATCATATAACTTGATCTATCTCAAGGTCTGAAATGAAGACAGAGATTTAGCAAGTGTTGTGTAAAAAGAGTTCTTGTTTGTACTTCTGAGACAAAGAGTTATGAGCAGTTCATGAGTTACTCCTAGCTTCAGGATCTCAAATAATGAAACAAGAGTGTACCAAAAATCAAGGGCTATGAATACAATGTCTTCCCCAAGAAAGTCAGGAAAAAAATCCTTTTCCTAAAACAGAAGTACAGTGAATGCAATCGACTTGGATCTGCGTCCGGAGAAAGTGACCCTTAACCGGCCACGTGATTCCACCCCCTATTTCTAAACCCCCGGCAGGATTTCCGTGTAGTACGGCTGAGTCGCCAGACAGACTATTTAGTCTTTGGACGTTTCCCACAAATCCAATTATTGAAATTTCCCTTGGCTATTCTCTTCTCCATACCAGGCAGCTGTTTGTCAATGCTTCACAGACTGGCATAACTTATCACTCAGTCAAAGTAAGTGAAGACTTCGTTCATCCGATGTGTGAAGTCAACTGACACTCTTATCCAAGTTTAGATCTGAACTGTCTTCAGGATTCAACAAAGAGGAGCTCTTCGCTTGTAGCAAGCAGACTAAGCTCTGCTCTTCTTCGACGTAGTAGTGAACCTCAGGTAACTCTTTCTTCCTTATGGCTCACTGAGCTCAGATTGGCATTACTCCCTGCTGATACTTCTCCACTCGTAGATCTACGCTATCCTATTTCCCAACCATGGAAAAAGCAATTCTTTGGGTGCGAACCGGCATCGAGGTTGTGAGTTTGGTATGTGGGTGCTCTCTGATGATATGGACATCAAGAATACTTGGAAAACGAGAAGACGAGAAGAGTAAAGAGGTATGACCAACTGTTACTAGCAGTCAGTGCAGGTAAGAGTTTTACAGAAGATTGGTGGTCGCGCAGTGCTGATCTGAATAGGGATTGTGTTGGGAATCTGGTTCTGCGATTCTTGCTTGGCTCTCAGCTAGACCCAAGCTCATCGAATACCACTGAATAGAACTCTGCTTCATCGTCTTTCTACCCCTCTCCCTTAATCTCCACAGTCATTCACATACGTCATTGAGATGAAAGCACCTGTTCCCTCCCTCCTACCGTCTTTCCACTCGATCACAGTCGTCACTACTCAGTGATGAATCTCCCGCTCCTTCTCCTACTTCCAAGCCCAACGGCAAAGATGACAGCCTTCGTCTAAAATGGAGATCCTTCCTCTCTATTTGGAGGAGAACTTGGAAGAGTTCCTTCTCATTGCTCCTTCTGGACCAGGCCAAAAACAGAAAAGGAGGTGGATCACTTCATATTCTAGTGATCCTAACGCGGGAGCAAGCTCAACAAGTGGTTGACACGCTCAGCAACTAAAACCTAGTGAGTCGATTCGTTTACGTTCGAGAAGCAATTCAATTTTGCTCATTAAGAGTGGCTTTATTAATGAGGGTGATTGATTAGGAGAAACACCGGATCGAACATGCGATACGCGCTGCTTTCTAGTACCGATTCTTGAGTGCTCGTTTGGGTGGTGGAAGACACAAGAAGGTGAGGATTCTATAGCCTTGGCCAACCTTGTATTTTCCGCTGACATGCTTCATTACTTAGGAAATCAAGCGCAGATCCGAAACCGATTGCTCGGTTCGCAGGTTCAGGGCGCTTATCCCAGACTTTGAAGCAACAATGAAGGCGCTTTGACTAAAAGGAGAGTGGGGAGCGTAGAATGGCCAAGCCTTGTGGGATGATATAGGGAATTATACCTACCCTGATCATAGTCAAGATTCTTACCCGCACGTAGCCAGCCTCTTGACCCTCTTTCGAGGGCCTTAGGCAGGTACAGAAATGTGGAAAATAATTCAATGTAGCCTGCTGCTCTGTCTTCTCATTGCTAGGTCGCCATTCCTGCACTTACTATTACGTGCAGAGAATTGGTAGTTAATAATAATCTTGCTTCAACCTGCCGAACGAGATCAGCAGCAATACAGACGGACAGACCCGTTCAAAATATTCTCGATCCAAGGGCCCTCGTATCCAAACCCACCGAAGTACAAATCTTGCGGGAAGGATCAATATCTTTTGATGGAATGAGACGTGCAATAGGCTCAAGCAGAGCCATGAAGTAATTTCCATCATTCAAGTCCGGGGTCATTGGCTGACTTTTATATTCCAGAGATCGTGACGCCAAGATCAATACCGCCCCCTCTTACGAATACAGCTATATATCAGGATCAGACCATCCTCTTGAGAATAAAGCTGTCTGGAAGCATTACGATCGTACAAGGGTGGGCAGGATACTTGAACGTTGCAAAGTAGTAGGAAACAGAAGGTATTTCGTGTCTCAACATAAGGATTAAACCTACAATCTTGAAGGTACAGAAAGTTGAAGTTAACCTAGTTTACGAATACGAGTATTCGGCAGAGATAATAAACAATAAATAAAAATACTTGGTCTACAAGCAGTAATTAAAGATGTTGCACTTTCCAATACCCTCTCCTGTTTTCTTGCTCGATCACAAAGAACATATGGAGCGGTTCAATGTTCATTGAATTCAAGTAGGAAATTATTTTCCATTTTTTAAATTCGCATGTGCGGTAGCCAACCTTAACCGAAAGTTCTTGAAGGTACATTTGTAGTGAATAACTTCTAATCTTGAATTTTAAGCCACTTGACAATGTCTTCACCACTTGGATCTCTCCTCTGTAGCTCTTCTTAGCATTTGCATTCAATCTGGATATCTGCTTCATAGTGAAAGTTGCCTGGCTATTAACCTGATCCTTCCTCGGCGTCAACAGACAAGACAATTGGCCAAACAGACTTCCCTGATCAACAACTACCCTTCCTGCATCCTCTCCCAAAGCCACGATGTGTGAGCTCATCATCGTAGATTACAAATGCGGTCATCAAGAACGCAAAGGCATCATGTCCTGCGTTCAAGATCCCCGCTTGAAAGACTTGGAGGGCAAGGATGTACTAGCAAAATTTCTGGCAATGAAAGGTCGATCGATGTGGTATGGTTGTGACGGGGAAGGAGCTGCATATATGTAAGATCTCTTCCCAATATCACACTAGGCCTACGAAATAGCTGCTAACGTGGATCTAGTGGATCCAAACGGTTGTGCTCGTCTTGCAGAAACGCTAAAAGGGAAGAGATGCGGAATATCAAAAAGTCTTCTGAGGACTGGGGCAAGAGATATAATTGGAGCTGGTGGAACACTTGGGTACCAAAAGGAGCGTCAAAAGGACAGCAAACGGACAAAATTCTGGCGACAGGATGGCATGATCCAGTGGGACCAGATCATCGGGATTGGGAGCGTCTAAATGCGAACGAGGCTAAATGGAGGGAACAAAGGGAGCAGACCAATTTATGGATGCCTTGACCCTCAAACGCATCAACCACACTCACGCTTTGATATCTCCTGATATCTCCTGGCATTTTCTTGGCTTGCTTCGAATATACAGCAGTGATTCAAATTCAAGCATGGGTTGTTTGCAGTCGTGCTTCGGTCTATTCACGGCCACGTTGCTCGCTTGACCTTTCACCGAATACGTACTAGCGTGTATTTATCGCCTAATTTGTCAGCGGCTGGATCAAAGACTTCGCCCGTCTGCGACTTCCCTCTTCCTCAATCCATCTCACAACAACTTCACGACATTCATTGCCCAACAACGTAACTCTATCGAATCATCGTACTTGGCATCGACAGCATACACTTGCGACATTACTCTCGTTTGCTACGGGTTGGAAAAAGGGGAGGATAACTGGTAATGGGAAAAGATAGTCATTGTGCAGTTGTGGTGGTCTAGTTTGCTTTGTCGTGGAGGAGCCATCAATCTTTCACAATTACCAAACAGTCGCAGCCAGTCTGCAATCTTGTACATCATCTCCTTTTCTTTGACAGCTTTGTTCGTTTCACGAGAGTACCTCAGTGATTGGCACAATCAGATTTGATTTCAACTCGTTCTCCGAACGGAAAAAAAGAAGATCTTGATTTTGCAACGGTCGCATTTGCGAACAAATATACCCCTTCCCTCCCCTTTCGACTACTGATCTTTGAACACTCTCTTGTGTTAAGTGCCTGGGATAACTCCACTTCTGTACTCAATCGAGCATCCACCTTTACGCCCTAACGATTCCGATCTTCAGTACAACCTTTCATCATGACGTCCTCCGTATTCTTCAAGTTCAAGTCCCAGAAAGAGCCTTCACGAGTGGAATTTGACGGTACTGGTATTTCTGTATTTGAGCTCAAGCGTGATATCATCATCAAGAGCGGCCTAGGTGACGGAACAGATTTCGATCTCGCAATCTACAATGAAGATGGAAATGAAGGTAAGCATTGCAGCCTTTTTCTCATCCATCAAAGATACTAATTAATTCAACAGAGTACGATGACGATACCACGATCATTCCCCGCTCCACCTCCGTGATTGCTCGTCGTCTACCGCCCATGAAGCCAGGCGCTGGTCGAGCCGCGAGATATATGTCTGGGAAAATGCCCGTGAATGCCAAAAACTCTTCTCGCAAGGAACAGTCCACCCACAAACCGAGCACAAAGCCAGCTTCAAGCACGAATGGCCCTACGCAAATTAATAGTGCAATGACCGAGGAGCAACGAATGGCAGCCATGTTCGCGCAGCAGAGTGAGCAATGGTCGGCCCAGCAAGAAGAGATGGCTAGGTAAGTCTATCTAATCACTATCTTTACGATGCGTTCTAATATGTTGCAGTCAAACGCCAGTCTTTCGACCCGGGGGGAAGAAGGGCCAGCCTCAGCAGAATTTACCAGACCATGAACCCCCTACAGGCTATGTATGCTATCGATGCGGTGAAAAAGGTCATTGGATTCAAGTCTGTCCTACAAATGACGATCCGAACTTTGACAATAAGCCACGAGTCAAGCGGACCACGGGTATCCCAAGATCCTTTCTGAAGACGGTGGAGAAGCCGGTTGCTCTTAGTAACGATGGCACAATGGATGAGACGAAGCCTCCATCTGGTGTCATGGTTAATGCGGAGGGAGAGTTTGTAATTGCTGAGCCAGATAAGGCGTCATGGGAAAAATTTCAAGCAAAGACCAAGTCCTCTGCGGCTGCGCAAGAGGCTGCTGCGTTGGGAGATAAAGAATTGCAAGATAGAGGACTTGAGTGTCCCATCGACAAGAGAATATTCATAGACCCAATGAAGACGCCCTGCTGTGAGAAGACGTATTGCAATGATTGCATTACTAATGCGCTCATCGAGAGCGATTTCACTTGTCCCGGTTGTCAGACTGATGGAGTTTTGATTGATGATCTTAAGCCTGACGATGAGATATCTACCAAGATTAAGGCATATCTTGACGAAAAGAATGCTGCAAAGAAGGAGAAAGAAAGATCCAAGAGCCCGAGCGTAAAGCCTGAATCTCCACCAGTGGTGAACGATACGGCCAAGACAGCATCACCGCCACCGAAATCGCCTAACGAAATTAAATCACCACAAAAATCAAAATCGAAGTCCCCGAATCCGGAGGTAGCGCCTGTAAAGGATGAGTTGAAGACTAAGAAGCGCCCAGCTGACGAACTCCTTGAAAATCCTAAAATCCCTAAGGGCCCAAAGGCCATGCAGCAGCAAGAAGTACAGAAGCAGGTTATGCTGCAACAACAACAACAACAACAACAAGCGATGATGAACGGCATGCCTAACATGGCTGGTTTCCCAAACATGCCTTTCATGCCAAATCAGTTCTACGGTGCCAATGGTTTCGGAGGAGGAATGCCAATGATGAACGGCTACGGTATGGGAATGCCAAATCCTATGATGATGAATCCAATGATGGGCGGCATGAATAACTTTGGAGGATATCCCAATATGAATGGCATGAACGGGTTTGGAGGAGGTGCTGGAGGTTTCGGAGGAATGGGCAATATGGGTATGATGAATAATAATATGGGAGGAGCACCGCAGACAAATGGAGCTGGAGCAGGAGCAGCTGGAGGATTCCCAAATCAACAGAAAACTGTTTTTGCTGAACCTTTGCCGAATGAAGAAGATAATGCTTATTTCCGCAAACCTGTCAATCCCCATCGACATCAAGGTCGTCAGAAAAGGGCTCGACCTAGCGACTACAGAGAAGTGTAGACGTATGGCGGCATCTCGACGACCTTCCTTCTTCTATTGATCCATCCCGGGACTATCGGCCTTGACAATCCTTAGAGTTGTCGGGCTCCGGCATTCGTCACAGTACATATCCATCCACGACATTTGATTCACTTAGCATTGCGTCGGCGTTTTAGGAGGGTGGGTAGTAAAGCATTCGCTGCATTTTCCAGGCATGGCATGGGTATGGGCATATGACTCTCAGGGAAGAGAGATCACTCTTTGAATCATAGATAGGGATTAGGAATACTGCTACATTTGAGCAGATATCACAGAGCAAAAGCTCTCTCAATCGAGGTAATTCAATAACATTTCAAACCGCGTTCTCAAATTCCAGTGAAACTACCTTACCAAGTGAGACTAACCTTGAGTGTGAAGAGTTTCATTCTGCACAACTTCCAGATCAATCCGGAAATATATTCCCATGAATCCCCTCCCTCAATTTAAATGGTTGTTATGTGCAAAGAAGCATGGCTGCCACGTCCAAAGGTGCTCCCGCCTTTCTGAGTAATATTGACAAGACATCTGCTGTGCTACACACTCTTATATCTTTTGAAGCCTAGTGTAACGAAACACAACTCATGAGACTCGTACAAAGAACACGTTATCCTTGACACGTGTGCTCGGCGTGGGAAGAGGTCACGACATCGCCTGAGTTCCCGGCCGCAGTTTGAAGTTATCCCATTAGTCGCCCAATGCCCACGGTATATTTAGATTGAATTGAACACATCTTAGGTCCCCAGCCGCTTGTCAGGTCTCGAACTCTCACACGGCTCAAGATGATGGGGGATTATACTTCAGATTCAATATAATATGGAAATATACGATGGATTGTGACATCCCACGCCTGGAAGCATCCCGCGCCCTGTGGGGTAAAATCAAGACTCTGGGGTACAGCATATGCAGATTAGCAAGAGGGGACATTAATACTGCATCAAGCATATATCAAACGCGATCAAGCATGTCAAGATGCAAATAAATGACAATCTTCGATCCCGAAACCCTGGTTTCCGGCTTTTTGTCACCATAGCCGGGAAAGGATGCCGACGCCTCAGCTGGTGGGTAATATGCCACCTTATGGTCAGGCCTATTATCAGGTCTATTATCAGATTTATTATTATCAGGCAAGTGTGCTTTTGGGTAGTTCACGATCTTTGCCTCTTGATTGCTTTTGCCTCGACATATACCTCGACATATAGTGGTGCCACGGTTAAAGGATCATGGCATAAGCTGTTACGTATCACTCGTATGGACAGAGGAGGATGAATCTGGTTCGTTGGTTCGGGGCGGGACAGCGGAAGGAAGCGCCCGTTCCAGTTTCTGATCAAGAAAATGTGAGACGAGACGATGAAGGGGATGGGGGGGACGGGGGGAATGGGGGGGCTCGGAGGAAAAGAACAAACAAACAACTGCTTCTTTTTTCTCCTTTGATGAATTTCACCGAAAATCCCGTGTGGTCACATATGAGGCACGTAGGCAGATATGCAGCGACCTCAGCTCCCCTTCCCTCCTCGTAAATAGGTGGCTGCGAGATCATGTCGACTTTCAATATTGAAATATTAAAAAAGATATAATTAGCCAAAGGGGCCAGGCCATCCCAACCTCCATGTATTCGTCCAGACCACCAGGACCTCCACACCCCCCCACGACTTGCGGTAGTAGTAAGCCTCACTCATCCATCCCTGGACCCCCACTCCCTGAATCCTGAAATTCTAAGACACCGAGTTGGCTCTTTGACAAGGCCCAAACCAATCTCCCACGAGAAGTCTCAGCGTCTCGGGTCGGCAAGCCAATCCATTATCCCATCCCTCCCACAAACAAAGAAAACAACACACTTTCCTCCTACCTGAGATTCTTCGTAAAGATACCCAATCCCTTTTCCCCCCCAACACTACCCAACGCAATCTCCCTCACCGCTTCGTCCCCAAAACCCAAAACACCCGACTCATTCGCAATAATATCGGCAGGAATATGACCGATGTATGCAATGTGGTGAGCATTCGAAATGCATCAACCCAGGGGTCGCGGATTCGATGCCGGAACCCACAGCCAGACAGACCCTTGTTCACCCTTCTGATTCGAAAGTTCGAAAGTTCCGAACCCCACGAAAAAGAAGTCCGAGATTTGGGCTGGGCTGGGCTGGCTCGGCGTAAAATCATAAAGGCTCATTTAGGAAATTAATCCTGAATAGTCTTGATAGATCGTTACTTTTTTTGGATCCCTGGAGAAGAAAAATATATGGAGTGTGGAGCAAAACGCGGATTGGGGTCGGGATTCCGGGGCAATCGGATCAACCAGCTAAGTATATCTGTGGGCTTTTGGAGCATCAGCAAAGAAAAAAAAAAGAGGAGATTATGTTGGGGATCGGGTCACTCTCTCTCTCTCCCTTGGATCCCTTTGGATCCCTATCTATTCCCTGCCGGTAGGAAAAAGACATGGGATGTCTCTCAATCTGGAGATTAATTTAATGTATGGAACATTCTTGGGTGTGAGACTGGACCTGGACCCTGGGCCTGGGGTGTGCACCGTGGCCGAGGCGGCTTGCTGGCTCCTCGGGAGGATGAGTTGTCTTATTTACCGTACCTGTGCTTTGCTTTTGATGACTGACCGTCTGCTCCCAGAATTTGTTGATAAATGCGTGGCTGGCCCCTTTCATCTTTCATTTTCTTCTAGCTGGTTCTTGTCTCATGAAATCCTGCTCCAAAGATTTATTTAAAGAGTACATCCACCGCTTTACCCATCTCACCTAATACTTGTCACAGACATACAGACATAACATACATACTTGCTGCGCCCAAGAACTCTAAAGTATTTCTGGATCGTCTTCGCCTCATCATTTGAATCCTCCAGGAATCTTATTCTCTGTCCGCAGCCACTGCCTTGCTACTTTTGGTGTTGGTGAGTTGAGACCCTCAGCCTCTCCCTCCCTGGTCAGCGCGTATCACCCCACTGACCCCAACTTCAGCTCAATACCACGTACGGTACGAACCTAAAAATAAATTTGGTCTACCTAGCATCACACAAAACTCTTTAAATCTCTTCGATATCCACTAGAATTTCTCTCCGCAGAAAAGAAAACTCCACCTCAAGCTCCAGCAATACCAAAATCCACCACCAACATGCCATCACAAACACCCACACCAACCCCCCTCGCCTACCCTATTCCCCGCCGACGCTCTCCCCTCCTAGCCACCTCCTCCAACCTCAACAACCAAGACCTCACACTCTGCCTCTCAAGCACGCTTGACACGAAAGCCAAGCTACCGTATATGTTTGTCAGTAGGATGGAGAACGATTATGCGCCTCCTGCGCCACCGCCACCGAGCCCGGTAAATTTCCCGATGGAGAGTTGGAGTACAGCTTGTGGGATTAGGCGGTAGGTGGTAGGCAAGGCTGAGTTTGTGCGAGGAGGGAACAGGGCACGTGATGGCTGGGACATCGACCGACGACCTGCTTGCTATCACCGCTTTTGGGACAAGATGATGGGCTGTTGAGTAAGGGAATGATGGCACGTTGATACTGTTGAAGTGGGGTATGACCCCCAGGAGGAAATATACGGCCGCTCACGCAAGCATTGGATTCTGGAGTTTAAAAAGGGTTATGCGCTCATTACTTTCTACTGCCTGAGGGCACAGGCGATAATGGGATTCTGGGATTGGTATCGCTACCTGTATATTCTATCTTGTTGCCGGATGTTTAATATCGGTATTATTAAGCTATGTAAATGTCGGTGTGGAAGAAGGTGGGGGTTAGTACACACGTGTTTTTGTTAATGAATACCATTACCACTACTTTTGACTAGAACGTCTTTTTTTTTATTTTTTTTTTTATTTTTTGAAATCTAGGAATTCGGAAAGGGTTGTTTGTCCTTTTGTTGGGGGTTGAGTCATCAGAATATATTATCTGTACTCTGCACCGGAGCACAGCATAAGCTGACCACCCTTTCGGATTTTCTCAGTTTAGGTACCCATCGGCGCATCTTGAACATGTCGGGCTTCATTGCACGTTTGAATCCGAATTTGGGAAATAGTACTCAGGTCCGGGTATTGTCAATTTTCACTCCTTGCTTTCATCGCCATAACCCATAGATTCCAAACTCCAGATGCTCACGTCACACAATAAAATCATACATCCCTCCTCCCGGACCTAGACTAGAGATGAAAATGCTCTGCATCTGATTAGCACCTAATCACATAAGGCGTCACTTGCTGCTGTAATGTACCATACGAGCTTGAGATAAGGACACGTCTTTCTAAGTGCCGGCTGAGATAGCTTGATGCCGGAATTTGCTGTGTTGCAGGTCTTTCCACCCCACCGACACGGAGAGGGAATATGTTCAACCTCATCTCAGCACTAGCACACGTCCATGCCATGCACTTATTTGGTCTGTAGAGGCCCATCCCTCAGGCATCTCCAAAACCACCGATCCCCCACTTCCTGACCTCAGAAGATCAATTGCCCTTTCTCCCCTGACTCGCCAGTCCTTCTCCCCTAGAATCTCAGAACTCTTGCCTCGCCACTTTCTCCACTCGAGGTCCATCCCCTGATTGAAACAATATGTGTCTATTGGCTCTAGTTCTAGCCTAAGGACATGGTACAGCGGCGTCTGTAGGTGGCAATCGGACAAAGCTAATGAGCACATTTCAATCTTGGTTTAATAGGAGCCCGTGTTCCGAGTATAGGGGAGCTCAGGAGGAGACACCTTTTATGTTGATTACTCAATATGAAAGTCGTCTGAAGAAAGGAACTCGGATTTCGTGTATCTTACCAGAAATATAAACACTAGTTATCTGGAAGTACCTAGGTTTGAAAGGGTTTTTAATTAAGCCAATGTTTTATACCTGAATGAACTAGAGGTCTTTTTAAATGGCAGGGTTTCAGATTAATGAGATGACAAAATTTGAAGGTTTGAAGCAGCTTTTTGAGTTGCAGGGTGCAGAATGATGATGACAAGATGTGGCCACCTCCTGAGCCACTATTTCTAAGTCTTCAACGATGTCCATTTTGCCCTCTCCTTGTCTCGAACTCCTGTTACAAGAAGTCCAGAGTAAAAGAGGTATTTGCTGTTGCTGAAGATGTCCCAAAAATTCGGATTGAAGACCTGACTAACTGTACTGTATTTGGGCAGCATTTGTGGCCAGAATTCCAGAATAAATCTCGAGAATAACCTAATAAGACAAATATACGTAGCATACTAGGCCAGTGACAGAACGTTATACAGTTGTACTACTCCGAAGAGTGCAACTGTGCAATATTAAAATCTGACTATAATAATGAAGACGGACAGGAAGACTATCTGAACTTGACACGAAGGAAATCATGGCCAGGGCATCGATATTTGGTTATTCCTAATCTATAGTCATCTCAGATTAATAATATTTCACAGAGGGAACAAATGTCTATCTGCTGTCTTGAAAGACCAACAACCTAGACTTCGTACAAAGACAGGGTTCGACGCGGCAGAGGGCTGCCGTGACGAAACCATTGCTCACTTCATTTGCGATTTCGAGAATAATTGCACCTTGTCGTCTCTTTCCATGTGCTTCCGGAATCTGGAAATCAGATAAAAGACGGCATCACCGTACAGAGTCGAATTCCCACACAAAGACAAACTCCTACATAGAAACAAATTCTAACACAGAGACGGCACTTTCACACATAGACAACACAAACTCAACTAAAGATGCTTCGTCTCCGACAAACAAATCCCCTGTACAATAAAGGCAGACCAACCGAGGTGGAAGAATTGCAAATACTTCGCAGAACTTCACAACATGTGAGCAGCCTCGATGTCTCACTATATAGGACAATTCGAGTGCTGGATCTTGCTCCCTCCGCGACCTTTTTCAATGAGTTATACTGACTGTTTACTAGATCGGGATACAGTTAATATAATCATCGGGAAAGATCCACAGCAATGTCGTCTCCGGAACCAGAGGATCTGTCTCCTACCATGGCCGCCTGGGGCAAGAAAAACATGTCCGTACTGACGTTAAGAGAACCCGCCCCGATCCTCTGCAGCTATCCAGATGGGATAGACAGATACAAGAACGGCATGACACTCGATGAGATACTTGAAGTACAAGCGTACGAGGAGAAGTTCAACGTAAATTTATTGCCCTTCCTTCCTTCCAACCCAGCCAGGTACTAACTCGTTACAGGGTACCTTTATTTCTTGGCCTGGTCACCCTGAGCGCGGAATTAGGAAGGTTGGAAGCAAGGCAAGAAGTACGTTCAAGCCATTGAGCTTGGAGCAGCTTGCGGAGAAGGTGAAAGAAGAAAGCAAGAAGATGAAGCAATATGCAGAGACAGAGACAGAATTGAAGGAGCTGAAGAAGGGGGCAGAGGATGAAGGAAAGGAGGAAATCAAGCAACCGGGAGAGGAAGGGGTTAAGATGGTCAAGGTCAAGGTCAAGGCCAAGGTCAATGGAAAGGAGACCAAGTAGAAGATCTGAAGATCCGAGTCATGCAGTTGAAAATGCAGGGGTGTTGCATGCTACCCAACCTCGGTCCAAATTCCCGAAAATCTGGGGTATTGACTCGAACTGGATCAACGCCATCGGAGGTGACGATGGTATGATGCTGGCTGGGCTTTGAGCTTTCTTCATGAACTTCAAACAATAATCAAAATACTCTCCGTAGTACTCATTGAGCAAAACTTCGTCGTTCATCAATCTTCATCTCATACATTTCATGATGGCTCCTAGCAGAGATATCATCCTCTACACATACTCCTTCTCTCCTTACGGGAGGAGGTAAGGACGCTTTTCATCTTTCTTTTTGAATTTCGTGTTCTTGATTTTGAAAATCTAAGGTTAATTGTCGCAACTAGACTTGTATGGTATCTCAATTTGAGAGGCATTCCATATTCACAATGCGTACGTTTACTCATTTTCAGCATCTCCAAAATTTGACAACCGCGACAGTCTCAACCACCTATGCTGCCGCGCCCAGACGTGAAGGATATTGGAACTGTGTACCGACGAATCCCAATTCTCGCTATTGGGCGCGATATCTACAACGACACGCGGCTCGTCATTTCCAAACTCGAAGAGCTATTTCCCCAGAGCCCGAAACTCTCCACGACTTCCCCCGATCACAAGGCAATCGAGCGCCTTCTCGAACACTGGGCAGTTGAAGAAGGGCTCTTCAAGCTCGCTGCAAGATTGATTCCATCTGATACGCCTATACTACAAGATCCTAAATGGGCAGATGATAGGGCAGATTACTCCGGCGCCCGTTCAACTAAAGAAAGTATAGCTAAAGGGCGACCTGAAGCCTTAGTAGAGATGGCGCGCGCCTTTGAGATTTTAGAAACTACGATGCTGGCAGATGACAGAGATTGGATTCTAAAGACGGGCCAGCCGTCTTTGGCTGATATTGAGGGTATGTGGTCATTGTGATGCAACAATACAGCGCCGCGATGACGATACAACCCCTTTGTTTTTACGAAACTGACGCATATCACAGCTATTTGGCCATTCCACTGGCTCACGACTTTAAAAGGCGCCTTGCCCGCGGATTTCATCTCTCCTACACAGTTTCCCAAAGTCTTCGCCTGGATCGAGCGATTTTATCGCGCTGTCAAAGCCGCAGCGCAGAAAGCAGGTAAACCGAAGCCCATCAAGGGCCCGGAAGCTGTGAAGCAGATTTCAAGTTCCGAATTTGCGGAATCCGAAGCTGAGGTTGATCCTGAGGACCCTACGGGGTTCAAGAAGGGCCAGGAGATTGAGGTCTGGCCGATTGATTCGGGTTTCAATCACAAGGATAGGGGGAAGCTGGTGGGTCTTTCGGGGAAAGAGATTGTAATTGAGTCAAAGACGAAGGAGGGAAAGATGGTTAGGATTCATGCTCCTCGTCATGGGTTTAGGGTTAGAGCTGTTGGGGGCTCGAAACTTTGAAGGTGGATGGGAATGGTGTTCCTTTGCCTGTATATACGGATGCCTAATCAAGGACACCAAAAGACCTGGAAGATTTTCGTGTCCCGTTGCGGGGGAGTTTTATCAAGAAGGTGTATGTGAAGGCACACGAGAAATTGATGGGTCACCCAAATGCCTCACCTTCTTCGTATGGCATATTTAAAATTGGTCTGGATACGCTGCTCTTGTCCTGGAAGTCCACTGCTTTCTATTGTCAAGTTTCTTTCTCTCTCTCTCCCCCCTCGTCCTTTTCATACATTTCCTTCTCCCTAAACAATATATTTCTCTCCCCATGCATTTCTTTCTTTTCAAATATTGAATTTTCTTTTAAATATTAGTCTGTCTTCAAATGTTTCTCTCCATATAGGTCAATCTCTGCAAATAGTGTTGCTCTCTGTACTCATGTTTTTCTATCTACTAGTATATATATTCCCCATCCAAACAGAATCATTGTCAATCACGCAAGCTCAGGAAATCTAATCTCGAAGCCCTCGAGTAGAAAAGTCTCATCATATGATTGGATTATGAACTTGGCACTATTCTATCTCCCAACGGTTCGAAGTTCCGACCATTCATAGCTAGTTTTTTCAATTGAGATTAGCGGCCTGGAGATATCTCCAACCACAAGGCAATAACCAAAGAAGTGCGACAAATCTGATATAAATCATAGAATAGGTCCCATTCTGAGAAATGGTTTATATAGATTGAGCGTTTCCTCTCAGTTGTCCTCATCTAATAACTACAGATTCTCATCCTTCGACATTTTGCATTTCTAAGCAGAAAAGGCCATTTGGGAAAAAGCGGGACCCGACTACGCTAGCAGGTCAAGCGGCAACCACGTCATTCTCTTCTTATTTCCCATCACTGTCGTCATTTTCTGCCTTCAACCTCCGATCCTGCAGAATTTACACTTGAGAGAACACGATTACAGGCCACACCACGCAGAGCCGCATACTTAACGAGTCCAGTATCAATCACGCTCCATTCTTATCGACTCTCAAACATTTACTGCCGACGAAACGCGTCGAGAAGTGTTCCTTTGTTAGGGTTCATTCTTTGAACAGGGTCGCTGGTCGCAAAACCTCGAGCAGAGAGGCACGACGTCACCGATTTATTCTGGGACATGTACCAGCCCTAACGGACAGACACAAGCAACAAGTCGAGACGAAAAGGTCGATTCATATTCAATCAGGAGAGATAATACACAACTCTGATCGACATCGCCTTCGGCCGGAGGAAGCTGGCATTACGAATCTCATTGTTCAGGGGAAATTGGGGAGAATTTGTAACCTAACCAACCCCCTTCGTCGCCACCAAAATCCCATTCTTCTTGCACCATTCCGAAACAACCACTCACACAACCAAAAGCGAATTGGTTGTGCGATAAACCATCCTGTCGTTCCTCTTTGTACATTGGATTGACCATCGTTGTTGGTCGAGAATTGCTTTATTTATAGAAAAGTGGTATGTTGATGCGAAAAGGAAAACTAGTTCGCTTGAGAAGAATGCCATATTAATCGAAGCTGGTACAGTAAAGGACGTCATCAGTACCCCCCCTCTGACGTCGAATCCGTCAACACACTCAACGCCCATCAATCTAGACATTCTGGCACATCTTGTCCCGAAGAAGAAAGCTGCGACCACACATCGTCATTGTGTGTAAGCCACGATTCCCACAAATCCAAAACCTTCTTTTCCCCACGCGCCTGCAGTCAACCATGGCAAAGTCACCTTCAGGTACAACAAAGAATGGAGACTCGAAGTCACCTGCGCAATCGAATGCTGAACTACCTACAACAGGTATGATCGCTTCTACTTCCCATTCTCAATTGTTTACAATGGCAGCTAACCTAGTCGTCGCAGAGCCTACTGCGCTTAAACAAGACGAGTCTGTAAAGGCCGATTCGACGACGAAAGCTGAACCTCTCGCTCCACCGCCTCGTCCAGACCAAGCCATCGGTAACACTCCTGACTACTTCTCTGTCGGCCACAGTCACCCCTCTCACGAAATCAACCCATTCGAATTCTCGTTCGCAGGCGGCAACGGGACAAGTGGTGCTGGAGACCAGACACCTGGAGGCACAAAACTTCCATCCGTCGCTGCGCTCACGTCGCCGGCTGGATTAGGCGTCACGCCAAACTTCTGGGGCAGCCTACGGTCTGGCCCATTGAGTCCTGCAATGCTCTCAGGTCCTCAAAAAGACGATTACTTCGGCGAAGGGCATCACCTTCGAGGTGGGTTTCCTACGCCGAATGAGTCTTCATTGAGAACTGGACTCACTCCTGGCGGGGGTGGATCTATGTTCCCTGAACCAAGCCCAAACTCCCAAGCACTTTTCAATTCTCTCGCCAGCGGAGGTGCGACTCCTACCACACTTGATTTCCATCGCACTGCAATGAATGCCGCCGCTCAACAAAAGCGAGAAGGCGCACAAGGACAGACCATAACATCACAACCCCAAGACCTTATTAACGACATGGACGTCAAGCCTGCTGCCGGTCAATTCGAACAACACGAAGCGAACGACGCAGCCAATGGTCTTTTCTTACTTGCTCAAGCCAGAAGCAATCCCCAGGCACCAAATCATTACGCTATGGCTAATCAGATGCCCGTCCACAATCATCCTCAACCTGTCATGAACATGGGTGGTCAATCCCATGAGGCTTCACCTCACATGGGAAACCGAAACAACGGCTCCATTAGCACTACATCTGGTCGTGGTATAAGCGAGATGAGTGATGAGCATGAACAACCAAATAGACCAAATACCCGAGGCAAGGGAAAGAGAAATTCCACGCAAATGAGTCAAACCAACGGTCGAGCCAAGAATGAGACTCCTTCAAAAGGCCCCGCAAGCAAGAAAGCTAAGGGTAACAATAGTCATGCAATGATGGAGCCGGAACCTCAATCCGAGGAAGAGCCAGATATGAGCAAGGATGAGTACAACGCAAATGGCAAGAAGATGACCGATGACGAGAAGCGAAAAAACTTCCTCGAGAGGAATAGGTATGTCGAGTTATCAAATCTGTACATATAGTACTAACACGACGTCAGGGTTGCCGCATTGAAATGTAGACAACGCAAGAAGCAATGGCTCGCGAATTTGCAGCAGAAGGTTGAAATATTCACCACTGAGAATGATGCTCTTAGCCAGCAGATTCAATCGTTACGAGAGGAAGTCACCCACTTGAGGACGGTGCTTGCGGCTCACAAGGATTGTCCTATTGCTCAACAACAAGGCATCGCGCATATAATGCAACAGAACTTGATGGAAGGCTATGGCGGACCGATGAATCCCTACGGCATGGCTCAAATGAACGGTCAGCAAGTTATGGCTGGTGCTGGGCAAGGCATGCAACAGAGACGCTATTCATAATGCCCTCAAGATAGTATCGAGAGCAGTATCGGAAAAGTTTGTACGAAAAGGGGTGCAGGCGATGAATGATTGACGATATCATTACAACGAGGATACTAATGATACTAAGGGAAGGGAAACCCATATCCAGAGCGAGCATTACTCGCATTGGCTGAAGCTACGATGCACCTGTGGCATTTCAGGCGTTTTCGGTACAGACACTTGTAAATTATAGGCTCTCGGTCGTCCATTCGTTTCTTGCTTCTGCATGGTCAGAATTATGGAAGGCTTCTTTCTAGGTAAGGCTTAGGTTGCTGTTGTACATATTGGCTTTTGTATCGGATGGAAAGCACACGCATATCAATGTTCATTCAGTTGAACTGGCGCATGGGTATGGTCAGGGGAGTTGGATGGGTTGCTTTTGCTTTTCATGGTCGGTTGGCAGTACGATAGGTACCTCAGCAAAAAGAATAAAGTCTGCGGATTATATATTATCTCCATGGGGCATGATCGCTTGCCGTGATCTAAGTTTTCTCAATCTTGCTTGGCGGATTAACCCCACAAGATCTTTTACTGAATATTATACCCACTACTCCTTGTGCATCACCGCACCTTGTTCGACTAAAGTTTCCATTCACCAGGGCAGGCTGTGATATCGTAGCAATATTCATCTACCTCCAACTTTCTCAGATTCACCCTGCACAGAAGGAGAGAAGACAAATTTCCTTGCCATGCGCATCACAACGCTAGCTCTGGTTATTCTAACCAACATACAAGCAAGTCTGGATCATTTAGCAAATGTCTATTCAATAACCACGCTGCCTGGCCGACCAACCCTGAAACTGTGATGATACTCAAATCTTTCGCACATGATATATGTCGGATGTGAAGAAAGATGCAGCCGCGACTCTCACTTGAATCAAGCTGGAGAGTGAGCCCTGGTAGGAGGTGTGCTCTAGGATACGACGACGGAGGCGGGGTGGAGGATTGACCTGGACAGGTTTTCGAAGAGGGCAAGTTGTAGGTTTACGGATAGGGAGAAGGTCCAATATTGCGGGAGGTAGAACCCGAGGTTGGGCTTGGATTTGGTGTCTCCGAAATCACGAAGTCTTCGGCATGGTCGATGTGTGGATTGCCTTTGTAAAATCTCTGACATCTTTGATTTCGCTCCCCGTCTTGTTGATTGTGGCGGGGAACCTGGGCCGGAAGTCTTGTCTAAGCGGACGAACTCATCATATAAGGGGAACACTGGAGGGTGAGTAGCCTTTCCCGGACCTGAGTCTGTAGAGGAGGAGGCTCTTGGTGGGAGGAGAGACCGAGATGTAAGTTATGGCTAGTTCGCAGAATTGGGAGTGGGATAGGGTGGATATTTCGCGCTGCTGGTAATTGAGAAGTAACTAGGATCAAGGGAGGACAAGCACCCTGGATTTTCCAGCACATGTTTGCTTGTAGTTTTCCTTGGGAAAGGAGCTAGCATGATTATTAGATTTGGAAACACTTTGATTATAAGAATCTAGTATGTCTAGTTTAGTGATTACCTAGTTTACTTAATGAATAGTGGATTGCAACCAATTTGATATTTGGAATGGCACTCTGATTCCTTGCACCTTGAGATATCGTTGGCAGAGAAACTCTACAGGCTCTGAGATTTGGTATCCGGACCGAGAATTTGAATATCCAACCGTGTGAGAGGCATTCAAGAAGGAAACGGTGGCTCTAATAGAGATGCGAAGACTCAATTTCTGCAGATACTGATTGATGCTGCTCAAATGAATTGATAAAATCCGGTCCTGACCTCTTCTAATCCATCGAAGGGCCCTTAGATTTCTATAGCTTGTGACCGCGTTCGGAGTATTTAACCAATCCTCATTCTGATCAAAGTTACAGTTCTGGATTTTGACAATAACTTTGGATTTGGTGACGGGCGCGTTTGTAGCGATATGTACTCTTAGGAACTGTGAAATCTTGACGGCTTCGGGGACAGCGGGTTGCGAAGAGAAGAGATAAGATAGATATCAAGGTTACTCGTAAGCGGCCAAATGCAATATAGGAGGAATAATAAGAGTAATATCGAGGCAGAAAACATGCAAAGGCCTATGAAATGAGTCTATCTAGACACAGATATCTGTAAGATTGTAATCACGCACGTGATGGCCAAAAGAGGCATGGAATGAAGCCTATAAGCCTCGCCCATAACGTGTGGTATAAATGAATGATAATTGGCAGTTTGCTCCTTACTCAATGGTCTTCAGGGAATTCCTATCCGCGTACTTGGAAGAATGCAAGCTCGGTCAAGGGTTGCTAGTTCCTGAATTATGAAGGTAGAGAGGTATATCGCCATTTTCTTGGGAGTATGCATGGCATTGAAAGAAGACTTTTCCCAAAGCAAATTTCGAGCAAAACAAAACACTATTCTCTGATATACATGAAAGTGCTCGAGACACTAGGGATGGGGCTTCATCAAGTGTAGCGGTGTTGGTGTTATAAACACACCCTGGTTCAGTCGCTCCTGCCACACCAACGGCCCTCAATATTCTCAGCCTCTTCAACTACGAAATCCAACACCTTTCTCTTCCTTCAACTTGCTCATCGGCGTGCAGGCATCACCCATTCCGACTACTAATCATCTTCATATAAAGAGTCAGTCTTCTTAAACCTTATTGCCGCGGGCGGTAGTTATCCGTTCAAGAACGCCACTCCTGCATGATCTGTCACGAAAATATTGCCCCTTCGATCCTCATCCACCTTCGTCCGCCAACCCGTCGCATCTCGTACGACAGCCCATCAAGCTAACCAACATGGCACATCGTCAAAAGAGGGATTTGGCTACAAGGCGGAGACGGGTCGAGGACGAGGGAGATGAGGATGGAGGCCTTGCCGGAGATCTGGATGATGATTCGTTGAGTGAGGGGTCACTCCTGAGTGAAGATGAGGAGGCACCTGAGGGTGACGATATTGTCCTTCCAACATCTGGCGTACATCCTGCGGTATCTAAAATCAACGGAAATGGAGTTATACCGCCGAATGAAGGAGAGGCAAAAACGAGCAATGGCATATCCAGAAAGCCGATCACAAATGGAACCAGTGATATGGATCTGATGTTGAACGGGCTCAAGATGTCAGACCAGAATGGTTCGGGAGAGGGACTACAATATGATGACCTCCGGGAGGATGCGGATTTGGAAGTACCATCTCCAGCTATTGTTGACTCAACTACTCAGATGGATCGCCCACAAGAATTACCGCACGAACGGAGAAGGAGAGAACACGAGGAATACAGGAAGAAGAGGGATGCAGACCCAGCATTTGTGCCAAATAGAGGAGCATTCTTTATGCATGATCATCG
>Ga0182030_10000800_pt1 | contig 61871 bp, 39 predicted proteins | sample 812S3MmetaG_FD_121299 | JGI IMG/M metagenome (GOLD analysis project Ga0182030, IMG submission 121299) | Permafrost microbial communities from Stordalen Mire, Sweden - 812S3M metaG (Illumina Assembly) | ecosystem: Environmental > Terrestrial > Soil > Wetlands > Permafrost | place: Sweden... | reverse complement strand
CAAGACTGAACCACAAAAGGGAACGAAATTTAAATTCCGCCCAGTTAACAGTCCGGATGCCTGGCGAAAACCACCAAATGAACGCTTTCGTTCTGGTGAAGAAAAATTGCGTCTTCAACACAGTATGCATCATTTTGTTGGACAAAACGACGCTATTACGACTTGATTTTTGACACTGTTTAAACCTCAAAAGCAATTGTTTTGTCAAATAGTAAAATAAGTGACCGCCCTATTTTGTCAATCTTTTGCCACAGCCCATTGTGCTCAGTGGACATCCACGCGCTTTTCGCCGGAAGCACTGCTTTCTAATACGGGGAGGGCTGGGGCCAGACTTTTAGCCACGAGTTCACCAAGCAGTTCTGATGTTGGACGATTCTGTTTGACTGCGAGAGCGTCGAGTTGTTGCAACTGGCGCACTGTCAAGCCACCGTTGAGATCAACTTCGCAAATCTTGGGCAAATCAAGCCATGATTCCTGGGCCTTTTGCAGTTGATCTGCATTCAAGCCCATCGTCTTGAGCAGTCCTATCGCCATAACTTGGTCGCCCAAGGCATTCATGTGCACCCCGCCGTTTGTCAGGATGCTGCCGCCTCGCCTGGTTTTCGGTCCCCCGCCAGATGCAAGCACCGCCGCTTGCATGTCGGCATTAAGATCGGCCAAGGGGCATTTTTTGTCCTTGGCAAGCTGGCGCAAAAAAGAATTGTAAGGAATGAGCTTTTGGTTCAATTCCGCAGATTGGTCTTCAGTGATCATTGTGGCCGTCAGGATGATCACTTTTATGTTGGCCGCTTGGGCTTTATCAATGATATGAATCATGTTCTGCCGATACAGGTTCAAAGCAAGCTGGCCGTAAATATCGTTGACACCACAACTGATGGTCATCCAGTCGGGCTTTTGGTCTATCACGTCGGCATCCTCGCGCGCGAGCATTTGGTTGGACTTGTTGCCTCCGACGCCCGCACCGATGATCGTGACTTTAATGCCATTGACCTTCAGGCCAAGGACGACCAGCTGAACATAACCGGACGGATGCTCAACACCCTGGGCGGTGATGGAGTCACCCAAGAAGGCGATCTTCTGGCCATCTTTGATGAGGATATTTTGAGCCTGACCATTTGTCTCCCATGCGACCAGTGCGATTCCGACAATGCTGAATAATTTAAACGTATTGAACATGGCAACTTATTTCGTTGAGTTCCGATTCGGGGGAAGTTCTGGTTTGTCTTTCGATTGAGCGGACAGGGCTTTGGCCGTCATTTCACCAAGCAATTCCTGTGCTGAACGGTGCTGTTTGGCTGCCAAGGCATCGAGTTGCATATATTGCCGTATGGTCAGACTGGCCTTGGCTGAGCAGAAATTGGTGAGATCAAGCCATGAGTCCTGTGCCTTCTGAAGCTGAGCTGGGTTAAGCCCCAGAGTTTTAAGGATGTCCAGAGTCATGATTTGCGTGCCCAAGGTATTGAGAAAGACGCCGTCAGTAGTCAATACATTGCCGCGATGGGAATCGTGACCGCCGCCAGCAGCAGTTATTGCCGACGCCATGTCCACATCCGCCAGCCGATATTTTTTTTCTTTTGCCAACTCTCGGAGGCGTTCGTTATAGGCAGCAATGGCTCGGCCATAGTGCGTGTCTGGATCTTCACCAGCCGGATTCGCGGTCGTAAGCATCACTTTGGTGCCGGCAGCCTGAGCTTTCTCGACCATTTGGTTGATGTCTCGTTGATATTGGTCGGCGGAGCGTTGAGCCCAAGCCGCACTGGCCCCGCAATTGATGATGAGCCAGTCAGGCTGCTTGACGAGCACGCTTTGGTTCAGTTTGGCAAGCATCTGGTCTGATGATCCTGCGCCGGCAATTAAGAGCAGTGAGGCATTTATGCCGTTGGCTTCGAGTCCTCGGATGACTTGGAATGGATAGCCATCATGGTTTTCGGTGGTCGCATAGTCACCCAAGAAGGCGATTTTTTGGCCGTTTTCGATGCTGACCTCAGGCATCTTGTCGTCATTGCCGGTCGTCTCCTGCGTCGAACACAGCGCAATCGTCCAGACTGTCAGTAGCGCCCAGGCAATTACTTGCTGATTTGGAAAACAATTTCGATTTGTCACAAGAATTTATATCCGCGAAATGAACCTAAACTTTCCCAAGTGATATCAAGGTGGATGTAGCTTTCCTATACCTCGAAAGAGGGGGGCTAAGATATTTGGTCCCGGCTGCACAGACTGAGCCGCATCCGATCGGGCAGGGGAATCACAAATCAACTTTAATGTAGATTATTGCCAACTGTTCAAAACTCGCCTGTCAAAAGCCGATCTTGGCGATTTTCTCAGTTGGGCGCGATGTCATTTCCTCATGGCCTTTGCATTGGAAACTTCAGCTGTTTGTGAGTCTACCATGCCAAACAAGATTTCTTTGTTGCTCCATTGGCTATGACCAACGGCATTCCTATCAACGCCGCCTTCAATGAAGTTGCAGGCCACCCTTTCGCCGAGCGCCTATTCCGAGGCACGCCTTCTATGGCGCGTGGAACTGCCCAGGCACGCCGCCAACCAAGTCAAAGTCTGATTCACACGAAGAAATTATGCATAAACTGCCCAGCCACTGCATTCCAGACGAGTCATTCCAGCCCCCTCTTTCGAGGTATATGCAAATTCCATTTACTTTGCTATTGTTAACATCATGATTTCATGTTCTAGCTCCCCAACAGGCCAAGGCGCTTCCAGCCAAGGCAAGAACTTGAAAGCATTAAGCATACCGACCATTGCAAGGATAAAACAAACATGCTTAATATTTTATCTTGCCGTGTTGTTGCAGGGCGCTGCCGGTGCGGCGTCTGTCAGTTGGCAAAGTGTGCGTGCGGTTGCCGACAGCACCGATGTGGACACGAATGGCAGCTTGGTTTTAGCGACCTACTGGTCAGGTGTTGCGAGCACGAACTCCATCAACAGCGTTACTTTCAAGGATACCGGAACCGCCGCGACCACGCAAAACGGGGTCACCGCAACCCTCGGAGGCAGCTATTACGGTATTCGCAATAACACTTTCTTTGCTGGGCATATTCCAGCCACGTTGGGGGCTGGTCCCGATGGGGCAAGCTATGCCACTCTGTTGGGGGATGGTCTTTGGGGCGGATCTGCCAGCACGTTGAGTTTGGCTGGACTTGCGGTGGGCCGGCAATACCGCGTCCAGTTCTGGGTCTATGATGACCGGTCTGCATACGGCGACACCGAAACCATCAGCGGCAGCGGGTCCGACGCCAATACTCCCACCATGGTATTACGTAACGTATTCAGCCCAAACAATGTCCCTAGTTACAACTGCAACGGCGGATCCTACGTTATTGGCAGTTTTACGGCGTCCGCCGCCACGCAAATCTTTACGGTGACCAGCGCGTCATCCAGCGGGATTCAACTCAACGGCTTTCAGTTGCGGGATGTGACCGGTGTGACGGTGCCTTCGCCGACTCCCCGGAGTCCGTCGATGGCAATGGGGATCGCGGGCACGGTCGGCAGCACTTTTAGCTACCCGATTGGGTGTTTTGTCAATGCGACAAATTATAGCGCGACAAATTTGCCTCTGGGCTTGAGCCTCAATTTCAGCACCGGTGTGATCAGCGGCACGCCCAGTGATCCGGGCATCTATCATTCAACCATCAGCGGGATCGTCACGGGGGTCACCTACCAGGCCACGCTGATTTTCTTGATATCTGTGGGTCAGGGCACTCCTGCGCTTTCGACAAGCGTTCCGCGCGGTTATTTCAACAATGTGCCAGAAGCGACAAATTACACCTTGGTCTACTCTTTGAACCTCCCTTGGACGGGCAATTATAACACCACGCCGCCACCCTATGCAGTGGATACGCACGCCAGCGTCGGTCCGTTCACGCGGGTGGCGTATTACCTCGAGCTTCAGGCTCCGAGCGGAATGCTCCAGTATGTGTGGGTGTCGATGAATGCTTTCACCACCAATGCCGGTCAAATCGGGGTGCCAACCACCGCCTCGGGTGCAAGCTTTCAACAGGTGGTCACCAATCTGAATGTGGTCTCCGACGTTGCGGGCATGGTGACGGGAACGGGGCTTCCGGGGAGCCTGAAGTTCTCGCCGCTGAACTACGGCGCGATGGTGGTCAGCAACAGCAGCGCCGTTTTTGGCTTTACGAACTGGGGCGGTGGCAGCGGCTACGCGAAGATTGGGTTTACGAATTATTTGGCCGCCACCAATTACAGCTTGAGGTCGTTGCAGGTCTTGGTGCTCAATTCAGACACGAACATGACGATCCAACCGGTGGCGGACACTTCACTCCTGATCAACCCGGGCAAGGGGTATGCGGAGTATTGGGGGCCAAGCCAATATACCCCTGCGATAACCGGGGTCGGCTTCAACCGAACTAGTTGGTCAACGCTGGAACCTGCGGAAGGCGTGTATGATTGGAGCTGGGTTGATAACTGGATCGCCGTTTATGCCCCCTACGGTCGGAAATTCGCCTTCGGTGTTATCAATTGTTACGGCACGCCCGCGTGGGTATTCCAACCTGGGACCAATTCCCAAACCGGCACAGTTTACACCAATGGCGCAATTCCCATGACGATTACCAATACCGCCGGCGCAAACTACCTCGCTCCGACGAGTTGGGACGACCCCGTCTATATCAGGAGAACGCAGGAATTCATCACAGCACTTGGCCTGCGGTATAATGGGAATTCGAATATCGCTTATCTCAATATGCTGGATTACGGCATCTGGGGCGAAGGCAATGGCAGCTTTGGCCAAGGCACCTCGCAAGCCTCCCCGGACAGCACGTTGACCAACTATTACCAGCCCTATGTGCAGGCCTTTCCGAACACGCTACTAATTGAGGATGCTTGGTATGGCTCGGTGGCCGCTTCGCTGGTTTCCGAGGGAACCGGGGCGCATACGGATGGGATTTGCAGCGGAACTGGGAATGGAGCCATGGATTTGTTTTGCTACCCTCTGCAGCCAGCCATCTTCGAGTATTACGGTGCCCCTACGAATGTATATCGGGGTGGTCCCGAGAACGAGTTGATGATTTATCTTGCCGGCGGTCGGGCAAGCTATCTCCAGTTTAATGGTGATTTGCTATACCCGACCCGCACCAATTTCTACAACACAGTCGGCAACCTGATCGGCTATCACTTCGTGTTGCAACAAGCCAGCATCCCGAAAACCATTCAGTCGGGCACTCCGTTTTCGTTCAATTGGACGTGGCTAGATGACGGGGTGGCCCCGCTCTATGAGCCATGCAGCGTGGCCGTGGCGTTGCTGGACACGAACTACAGATTAGTTCAGAAACAGTGGCTGGCCACTTGCAACCCAAAAAGCTGGATGCCGGGGGTGAGCACGACTGAGAGTTTTACCAACATCTCATTTTCCTCGGTGCCCAGCGGCTACAAACTAGCAGTCGGCTTTTTTGTAAATCAAACCGATTCGAATCCCACGTATAAACTGGGCCTCCAAGGCCGGACCGTCACCGGTTGGTATCCTTTAACCAGCCTTCAGAGCATCGGGGATATTCCCCCAGGTTCCGTCACCTGGCAAAATGCCCAGAGCGTTGTTGGCAGTGCCGATGTGGCGACCAATGGCAGTGTGGTTTTGGCCACCTATTTCGACACAAGCAAACCAGGCACTTATAATGTGAATGGAGTTGCGTTCACGAATAACGGCACTTTGACAACGACTGGCAGCGGGGTCACGGCAAAGCTGACGGGCAATTGGAATGTTTTTGAGGGCACGGCCAACGGCCAAGCCGGCAACTACGGAACAATTTTGAATGGTGCCGCCTGGGGGAGTGCTTCCCAGGCGTTGGCCCTATCTGGATTGACGGTGGGCAATCAATACCTCGTCCAGTTTTGGCAGGTGGATGGCCGTGGGACCAGCGGCAAACACACTTCAATATCGGCCACGGGAGCCGACGCCAATCCCCCAACTTTGACTTACTACACAGCCACCAATACGGGAGCCTATGTGACCGGCACATTCACGGCTGGAGCGTCCACCATGGTCTTCACGCTGAGTTATGCCGCCACTGAGATTGACACTGCCGCATTCCAGCTTCGGGATATGACGGGGGTGGTGTTGGTAGCCAACAATCCGACTAACATTACAGCCACCGTTTCCGGCAATGTATTGCAATTGGCCTGGCCGGAGGATCACACTGGCTGGAGGTTGCTGGTGCAGACCAACCATCTGGCGACGGGCGTCAGTTCCAATACCAATGATTGGGCGACGGTGCCAGGCACGGATGGGGTGAATCAAACAAACATCACCATGAACCCCGCCCTCTCGACAGAGTTTTACCGCTTGGTCTATCCGTGATAAATGGAATGCCTGTCCTGACTCGACATCTTCAGAATTATTGGCTTTGGAGCGACTCCAAATATTATGAGAAGTCCCCAAAATAAATGATATAAATAGCATTCCGAATCCAACAACAAAGATGACTGGTCTAGCCTTCCGCCTTGGACTGATGGCGACATCCCTAATCCGTTTTCGCCGCAGTTAAGATCAATGAACGCGCGACAACATAAATTATGCAGATTTATTCAGGCGGCAGTCGCCGGCTTGCTGGCTACCGTGATGTCCGTCGTCGTTCATGCAACGACCGTCACCCCCACCCCGGACACCACGACAGTTCTCCATAACCCGCTCATGAACTTCGTCAAATATGCTGGGGCCTACCGTAATTCGAGGGGCATCACTTTTGACGATCCTAGTTGCTCATGGTTATTTGGTGACCCCCGCATTGCTACCTATTGCAACATTATTTATCTCAGGTGTCGTTGGGTGGATTTGGAACCAACGGAAGGAAATTACGCCTGGAATAACAACGCCAGTTTCAAGAAACTGATTGCTGGCGTGAAGGCGCATGGTTTCCGAATGGCATTCCGGCTGGGTAGCCAAGATGGAAATCGGATCAAAAGTGCTACCCCCCCATACGTTATCAATGCCATAGCAGCGGCAGGGCGCAACGCCTGGTCCCTGACCTCAACAAACTACCCGAATGTCCTCGATCCCATCTGGCAGGCGAAATACAGCGCCTTCGTCGCAGCATTTGGCGCAACGTTTAATGACCCGACTGTAACCGATTTTGTGGACTGTAATGGGCTGGGATTATGGGGGGAAGGCAATTTGGTCGGAATCCCGACGCATGCGCAGGAGGTGGGCTATTATGACTGGCACTTGGGAGTTTGGGCCAAAGCATTTCCAAAAGTCATGCAGGCAGCGAACTGGTGCACGTTCGGGACCAACCCGCTAAACACAGATTCCACATACACTTACGGTAAATACCACGCGATCATGCGCGGCGACGGCTTTGGCAGCAAGTATCCCACGGCCGCACAGTTAAATTTCATTAACAGCCATTTCCCGACGACGCCAATGATTATCGAGGAATGTTATGGGGTTCATAATGGCGCCGGATGGGAAACGGACTCGGCTGTTGTCGCAGCATTAGGAGCAAATCCCACGCTTCAAGCCTACATGGGCTTTTTACTGGACCAAACCTTTCAGTATCACGGTATGACGATGGATTTTAACGAGGACACTGTGTGGACGGATACCTATCCAGCCCTCTGTGCCCGCTTCGTCGCCAATATTGGGTATCGCCTGAGGCCCAGGACGGTGACATTTCCATCAACGGTGCAGAGTGGTGCAACCCTGAGTATCAGCCATACTTGGGACAATGACGGGTGCGGGGCTTTGCCCAACACGAATCCGCATTGGACAGATCCGACAACCGGAATCGGAAAATACCGGGTTGCCTTTGCCCTCTTCCCATCGGGGCAGTCAACTCCCTCGCAGGTCGTTGTCGATTCGGTTTCCGAACCTGGCGATTGGGTCAAAGGCACCGACTTTCCTTGTATGGTTACCAGTCCACTGACTTTATCGAGCGGAAACTACGACCTTGGGATCGCCATTGTGGATACGACCCGGCAGAACATCCCGGCCCTGCAACTGGCAGTCACTGGACTCCCGCTGCGGAATGGATGGGAAATCCTTGGCTCAATTGGAGTGACCGCCGGCGGAGGTTCCGTCCCGAGGGATATGCCAAGGTTGCCACTCAATCCGCTACACAAAACTCATCCATGAATTGTGACAGCTAAAGTGTTTATAGAAGTCCCATAAACGATGACGAGCCGCACGACCTGAACAATTATTCAAGCAAACCGCCAGCAATTTCAGCCAATACTGGCCATTGTCATTTCCCGTCAAAACAGAACACTTGTATGTTCCACCCAAGTGGTGAATTCTGCTGCAATTACGCATCGATATCAGGAGGGCGGAATCCGTCATCTGGCAAAAAGGGTGGGTGCCTGCCGAGAACCTCGGACTGATTTCCAAAATACATGGGAAGGAAGATTGGGGCTGCCCGATATCCGACTGCGGTTGGTGGTCTTCACCCAGACGCCCTGCATTCCTTTCGACCCCCCTCTTTCGAGGTATATGCAGGTTTATTTAACACTGCTAGATTTGACCTCATGCATCCAAGATTGTTCCATCAAATCGTAAGGGTGCCATTTGTAGTCAAAACCGAAACACTCAACCTATGAAAAAAATAAAAACGATAACACAAGGCTTAAGAAACATAATCCTCGCTTCTGGGGCGGCATTACTGTTGCACACCAGCGCCAGCGCGGCAGCACTCGTCACTTGGCAAACCGCCACCAATGTCGCCGACAGCGGTGAGGTGGTCACCAATGGGGTCGCCGTTTTGGCCACCACTTTCAATTATACTGTTTCCACCAACGCGGTCAACGGTGTCAATTTCATGAATAATGGAACCGATTCGCAATTGCAAAACGGAGTTGGGCTTTCCTTGGCTGGAAGTGCCTGGTGGGCTAAGCATACAACCCCAACTTTTTTCACCTGGGGCAGCCGGATCACGCTTACGGGTGCAGACCGAACAAACTACGGAAATATCTTTAAATGTGCTGCGTGGGGTGGGAGTGCAAACAGTGCAGCGACGATGACTGTATCTGGACTAAATATTGGCGACCAATACCTTGTGCAGTTCTGGGCTTATGATGACCGATACACAGCTGCAAGAACCGAAACCCTTCAGAGCGACGGGGGTGAGTCCGTTTTCCCGACGTTGATAAGATCTTCGACCGGCCCGATCCCGGGACAATTCGTAACCGGCACTTTCACGGCTGATGCCACCTCGAAGGTTTTCACCCTGAAAGACACTTCGGGCACGACCGGACCGCAACTCAATGCCTTTCAAATAAGAGATCTGACTGCGGCTGTCTTACCAGCCACGCTGCAGATCAACAGCCAGCCTGCCAATCAGTATGCTTATACAAATTACCCCGCCACATTTGCGATTAATGCAAGCGTTAATAATGGAAACCAGACCAATGTCACCTATCAATGGCTGACAAATACCATTGCCATTACCGGAGCGACAAACACCAGCTACACCACCTGGCCAATCAATGCCGGCGACAATGCAATCAACTTCCAATGCGTGGTATCCTACCCAAGCTTGGCGAGCCAGACGAGCAGCGTGGCGAATGTTGTCATCATGCAAAATTCGGCGCCAGTCACTTGGAAAAGTGCCAATGCGATTACCAGCAGCACCAATGTGGACACCACTGGCAACTCAGTTTTGGCGACCTTCTGGTCAGGCAATATCGCCAGTTATTTGATCAATGGCGTGACATTCACCGATTCCGGCTATCTTTCGCAGAGCCAAAACGGGATCACTGCGACCGTGGCAGGTAATTATAACATCGCCCATTTTGGCTTGGGCACCTTTACCGGTCCTGACGCGGCAAATTACAGCGCCATGCTAAATAACACCCCTTGGGGTCGTGATTTGACGGTTACTCTGACTGGATTGACACCCGGTCAACAATACGAAGCTCAGCTCTGGGTTTGGGACCCGAAAACAGGACAAGAAGCTATCACCTGTAGCGGGACGGATACCAATGTTCCGGCCTTATATTACACAAATAATGTGATCGGCAGCTTTACGGCAAATAATGACGGCTCACAAACATTTACAATTCACAACGGAGTGGAAACCGAAATTTCAGCCGTTCAGCTTAGACAGTTGGCGGCACCAAATGCGCCATCGGTAACTGCAATTTCGGGAAACAGCAATGTCGGGCTTGGGTGGAATTTCCAGAGCGGTGTCACCGGTTATTATATCGGACGTTCCACGACCAGCGGCAGCGGCTATACGACCATTGCGGCCAATGTATCGGGCATCAGCACAAATTATGTGGACACGAACGTGACAGTCGGGACAACTTATTATTACGTAATAAGCGCAACAAACGCCTTTGGCTTGAGCGCCAACTCGACGGAAGTATCGGCGCTGGTGCTGCAGGTGGGCCAAGCCCAGGCGCCAGTCAATCTGAGCGCCATGGTTGGTCCCGGTTTCGCGCAGGTCACGCTCAACTGGGATGATGCTTCTTACGCTGACACCGGTTACAAGGTTTATCGCTCGACCGCCAGCGGCGGGCCATACACCCCTTTGGCCAGTGTATCGAGCAACAATTATGTGGACACTGGCGCTACAAACGGTGTGCCGTATTATTATGTGGTGTCGGGGACCAACCCCAATGGCGAAAGCGCATTCTCGGCTGAGGTGACGATAGGAACGCTCTATTTATGGCAGGCACCCGCGGCGATTACCACGGCGGATGCTACCCTGAGCCAACCCGGCACGGTCGCCGGAGCAGCAAGTTTTGGAGCGACTGAGGTAATTGTCACTTTGAGCAATGGCACGAACATTGACTTCACAACAAACGGCTCCGTGGCCACCTGTGTTGGTGGCTGGGCCACAGGGACATATGGTTTCACTGGCAGCACTGCCAACACCAACTTTGATACCGTTTTATCAGGATTCTTCTGGGATAACGGTCCGAAGACAATCACCTTGCAAAATCTGGTTGTTGGCCAGCCATACGCCGTTCAACTATTTGCCTTGGATGATCGTAATGGCAAAGGTGATAGGACCGCCACTTTTCAGGATCCCAATGATGCGACCGACATTTCCTCCAGTTTCTACATGAGCAACAATGTTTATGTCGTCGCCACGTTTACGGCCACCAGTTCGACCATGGACATCAAGGAGAACCTGCCAGTGAGTAATGACGGCAACATCAACGCCCTCGTCATCTGGAATTTGGGGTCTCCCCAACCGCCGGTGCTAAGCGGCGTTTCGACCAATGCAAAGGTCGCAATCAACTGGAGTTACCAGAGCAGTGTCACGGGTTACACACTGAAGCGTTCGACCACCAGCGGCAGTGGTTATGCGACCATTGCAGGCAATTTATCAGGTGCGAGCACGAGTTATGTTGATACCAACGTGACGATTGGCGTGACATATTACTATGTGGCGAGCGCCACTAATTCCTTTGGCGTAAGCGCCAACTCAGCGGAAGTTGCTGTTGTGGTTCCGTTGCCTGTTAATACCAGTCCAACGAACATCACAGCGACCGTTTCCGGAAATATATTGAGCTTGTCTTGGCCGGCGGATCACACCGGTTGGCGGCTGCTGGTGCAGACCAATAACCTGGCTTCCGGCATCAGTTCGAATACCAACGACTGGGCAACCGTTCCAGGCTCGACTGGCGTTAACCAAACAAACATCACCATAAACCCGGTCCAACCGACGGAGTTCTATCGTTTGACCTATCCGTGATATAATTGTCGCTGGCTGACGTTTAAGAAACACACATCGAGGGCCGGGGATGCAGAAATCCCCGGCCTTTTTGTCCCGATTATCCTGTGATCCTTTTATTGTCATTCGAACAGTTGGGGTTAGGCCGGAAGGCGTCACCGCAACTGCCATGGCGAAGCATCGAGCATCAATTCAGAAACACGGGTCAATAATATCACTACCAAATGATTTATGAAATTGTTTCTTTGCCTGACTCTCAGCCTTGCCCTCCTATGTGTTTCCAGCTTCGCACAAAAGCGATCCGCACCGCGAACCGTTCCGATCTGCTCTCCAGAGGTGAGGGCTGATCATAGCGTCACTTTCCGCATTAAGGCTCCCAACGCGAAGGAAGTGTCCGTGTGGGGTCAGTGGTCAAAGGAGCAACTGCCGCTGACTTGTGGCGAAGATGGAGTTTGGTTTGGGACGGCGGTCGCCGTGCCGGCGGGTATTTGGGAGTATAGCTTCAACGTGGACGGTATCACCATGCTGGATCCATGCAACCCGGAGATCAAACCCGCGCACGAGCCACGCGCAAGCATCCTGCAGCTTCCCGGTTCACCGCCTCAAGTCTGGGATTTTCAGGATGTGCCGCACGGAACCGTGCATCGGCACAGCTATCTCTCCAAAGCGCTGGATTGTGAACGAGAATTATGGGTTTACACCCCGCCTGGCTACGAGCGCGAAACGGCGCGCAAGTATCCTCTGCTCATCCTCCAGCACGGTTCGGGCGATAATGAACAGACGTGGGTTGTTTTCGGTAAGGCACACTGGATACTTGACAATTTGATTGCACAAGGGAAAGCCAGGGCCATGGTTGTGGTGATGCTCAATGGTCAATCACCAAGTCCCGCCCCCAATCAATCGCCCCAGCGGTGGGGAGACGAAATGAATGCTTTTCAGCGCGAATTATTTGAAGATGCGCTGCCATTGGTCGAAGATCGGTATCGCGTGGAGCAGGATGCGGCCCAACGAGGTATCGTTGGCGTGAGCATGGGCGGCGGACAGTCGCTTACTGTCGGCTTGGGCAATCTCGACCGCTTCGCCTGGGTCGGTTCCTTCAGCGGCGTGCCGCCGGAAGAAGGGGCCGCCAAAACGGTTCTAGCCAACGCCGCCAGAACGAATGCAAAACTTCGACTTCTCTGGCTGGGATGCGGTCAGGAGGATTCTCTTTTGAAGCGCAATGAGGAGTTTGTAGCAAGGCTTAAGGGTAGTGGTATTAATTATCAGTGGCATCCCTCCGAAGGTGGTCATTCCTGGCCGGTCTGGCGTGGTTATTTGGCCAACTTTTTGCCGTTGTTATTTCAGCAAAATCCCTAATCAGCCGTCGGTCAACGACATTGACTAAGCCCTCGCAAACTTTGTTTGACCCCCCTCTTTCGAGGCATATACAGGCTTGTTTATGTGCGCTAAAGTTAGTCATTGCAATTACCCAGTGCCTGATGTTTTGCTCCGATTCTTAATTGTAATCGTCAGTAATTAAAACCGCAAAAAATGCGTTTTAAATCATCAATAGCAGTTCGATACTAAAACTTATGAAAACAAATTCTGTAACGGCGGCCAAATCGGTCACTCACCAAAAAATGGCATGGGGGTTTACTTTGATTGAATTACTGGTCGTTATTGCAATCATTGCCATTCTGGCGGCGATGCTGTTGCCGGCATTGTCCAAGGCAAAGCTTAAAGCAACGATGGCCTCCTGTTTAAGCACTGAAAAGCAGTTGGGTCTGGCTTTCACCATGTATGCCGACGATAACAATGGGAAAATGGTCGTGGCCACATCCCTGCCCGGCTACAACAACATCGGCGGCGGATTTTGGAATGTTATCAATTCTTTTGGTGGGCCTGCGGCCACGGCTCTGCAAGAAATACAGGATTGTTTGAAGAATAAAAACTTGCTCTACCAATATGCTCCCAGCGTTGGGCTTTACCATTGCCCCGGTGACGTTCGCCTAAATCATACATTCAATTCCGGCGGTCCGGCTTGCTGGGCGTATGACAGTTATGTGGTCAGTCAAAATGTGCAAGGCACAAATTATTCAAAACTAACTGCGATTCAGCGGCCGGCGAATTGCATTACAATGCTGGAGCAAGCGGACTCGCGCGGTTATAATGCAGGAGCATTTGTTGGTTCGGTGCAAGGAACAACTTTTAGTTTTCTGGATTTATTTGCGACATATCATGCCGACGTCAGCACGTTCTGTTTTGCGGACGGTCACGCTGAACCTCATAAGTGGAGTGATCCGAGCATCATTGCAGCGGGCAATACCGCAAACCAAGCCAACAATGCACCTTATGACTATCTCACGGCTCAGAGCATGAATGGGATACCGCTCCCCAGCCAGACCAGCCGTGACACTGCCTGGCTAATTCAAAATTGGGGAACGCCTTAATCCCTATATAAAGAAACTTCTGCCGTGAAATCAGTCTCAATTATATTTGACGCTCGTTCAGTTTGGCTGTTTTTAATTCGCTGATATTAAACCGGCCTAGCCGGCGAGATTTGATTGTTTGGTTTATCCTTGACCGGCAGCTTTAAACGGAATCACATGCCGCAAACCATGATATCCCGACTTTACATTGTCATTTTTGGTTGGAGGTTCACCCCCACTTTCGAGAGGTTTGCAGATCGTTCGGGCTCGCTATTCTGATCATGGATTTTCATTGAAAACTGCGGTTCGGGAATGGAAAACAATGAAGCCAATAAGCCGAATCAAATCGTTAGCGTCACTTCAAGAGTTTTCAAAAATGAGGTTCGCCTTGCTCGCGCTGACAGTTTTGCCATTCCTGGCGCGGGCGGATGCTTTATCGCTGGCCAGCATTGAATGTGTCTCGCTGGAGGGGAAGGGAATCCCTGCTGGCAATCAGATTGATGGGGATCGCGTCAAAACATTTTCTGGGCCGGCCTTGTTGCTTTTTCGCAGCCCGGTCAAGTCGTCATTAGGCACAATCCTGCTTTTTCCTGGCGGCGGATATAACATTTTGGAGATGCAGAAGGAGGGTGAAAATACCGCCCGCTTTTTAAATCAGCTAGGCTTTGACGTGGCGTTGCTCGAATATCATGTGGCCTCAGGCTCTAAAACCCGCGATCTTGCGCTGGCCGATGCCATGACCGCCTTCCGTCTCCTGAAAAACAACGCCTCCGCCCTCAAACTGCACGCCGGTCGCTTTGGAATCATGGGATATTCGGCAGGTGGACACCTCGCCGCGCGCACGGTTCAAAACCTTGCCGCAAACGAACAGCCGGACGACTTGATATTAGTCTATCCCGCATATTTGAATGAAGGCGCTCCCGGGATAGATATTCCCGACATCAAGCCGCCGCAAAAATCGGGCCGCCTACTCGTAGTGATTTCCTCAAATGACAACCCGGACTGGGTCAAAAGCAGCCAGGCATACGCAGAATCATGGAAAGCCTTAGGCGGAGCAGTCACATTACATTTCCTACCTGACGGTGGCCACGGGTTCGGCATGGAAGCTGACAGCTCGGCGTCTGCCCAGCACTGGGCGGATTTACTCAAGGCATTCCTTCTGGATAAGTCAGGGGCAGCATCCAACCATCTCAATCGTGCTTCCGTGCTGGCGAGAACTTTGGTGGACGTTGATCATCCCTCCATTCCAGCGCTCGAGGACTACAACGTCGTCTGGAACGCGCCAAGCAAAAATTCCGGTGAATCAATGCCGTGTGGCGGCGGTGACATCGGGTTGAATGTGTGGGTTGAAAATGGCGATCTGCTAATCTATCTCTCTCGCAGTGGCGCTTTCGATGAGAATAACGTCTTTCCGAAGCTCGGACGCCTCCGCGTGACGCTCTCGCCCAATCCATTTGCTGACGGCGGCACTTTCCGTCAGGAATTAAAGCTGCGCGAAGGATTTGTGGAAATCACCGGTGAGAAGGATGGCATTAAAGCGAAGATCGCCGTCTGGGTGGATGTTTTCCGGCCCGTGGCACACATCAATATCGAGTCAAGCCAACCGACCTCCGTGACCGCCGCCTATGAAAACTGGCGGCTGGCGGATCGGGAGCTTACCAATCTGGAATGCGATGCCAGCCGCTCCTGGGTGGGTGCCCCGCAGAAGGCCGTCGTGCATCCAGACCAAGTGGGATTTCAAGGCGTTGAAGTCCGGTTCCTCCACCGTAACCGGGACTTCACCGTATTCGACCTGTGCGTAAAACAGCAGGAACTCGAAGCCGTAAAGTCCAGGCTGTGGAATCCGCTGGCCGGTCTGACTTTCGGGGGCGCGTTCTCCGGTTCTAATATGATCCCTGCCGGCACGCGCGAGGGCCGGTATGCCAGCACAGACTTCAAGGCGTGGGTTTTAAGAAGCAAGGTGCCCGCCCGCAATCACACGCTACAGGCAGTGCTGCACGTTGAAAACACGAAGACCGTCTCGGATTGGGACTCAGGGCTGAAAAAAATTCAACGTAACGCCAATGCCGCGCGTGCCACCGCCCGCGCCAAATCGGAGCAATGGTGGAGCGGATTCTGGGAGCGCAGCCATGTTTTCATCAATGTCGAAAAGCCTGATCCGGCTTCCGGCCCATGGCAGGTTGGACGCAATTATCAGGTCTTCCGCTATCAGCTTGGATGCAACGCCTATGGCAAATATCCGACCAAGTTTAACGGTGGCCTCTTTACCTATGATCCGGAATATGTGGATACAAATAAACCTTTCTCGCCCGACCACCGACAATGGGGTGGCGGCTCGTTTACCGCGCAGAACCAGCGCCTTGTTTACTGGCCGATGCTCAAGAGCGACGACTTCGATCTGATGAAGGCGCAGTTCGATTTCTACCAGCGCGCTTTGGGCAACGCGGAACTCCGGTCGGAAGTTTATTGGGGAATCAAGGCCGCGAGTTTCACCGAGCAGATTGAAAATTTCGGCTTGCCCGTGGCGTTTGAATACGGTTGGAATCGAAAACCGTCCGCCGAAAAGGGGGTGGAAGATAATGACTGGCTCGGATATTTGTGGGACACCTCGCTTGAATTCTGCCAGATGATCCTCGATCAACGGAAGTATAATGGACAGAACGTGAAGATCCATCTGCCGCTCATCGAGAGTTGCCTCGGTTTTTTTGACGATTATTACCAAAAAAAGGCGACTGCGGTCACCGGCAAGCCTCTCTCTGCGGATGGCAAACTCATCCTCTTTCCAGGCTCCGGTTGCGAAACTTATAAAATGGCCCTCAATTCAAGTTCGACCATTGCCGCTTTAAGATCAGTGTTGGGGAGCCTTATCGCACTGCCGGAGAGTGATCTTTCTCCAGCGCAGCGGGAAAAATGGCAAAACATGCTCAGCCGTGTGCCGGAGATCGCCTTCCGTGATATGAATGGATTCAAGACTATTTCTCCGGCGTGGAAATGGGAGCGCATCCAGAATTGCGAATTGCCGCAGCTTTATCCGGTTTACCCGTGGGGGCTTTATGGCATCGGCAAACCCGACCTTGATGTAGCGATCAACACTTGGAAATATGGTACCGACCTTTTGGATCAAAAAAGGATTAGCAGCTGGCATCAGGACGCCATCTTCTGCGCCCGCCTTGGACTGACCGACGAAGCAGCCAATCTTACCCTCCAAAAGATGGGTGATTCCGGTCGCCGTTTCCCGACTTGGTGGGGGCCAGGGCATGACTGGGTGCCCGACCATAACTGGGGCGGCAGCGGCATGATCGGCGTCCAGGAAATGTTGATGCAAACTGTGGACGATAAAATCTACCTGCTACCTGCCTGGCCGAAGACTTGGGATGTAAATTTTAAACTCCACGCACCTGGAAACACTATCGTCGAATGTGTTTACCGCGACGGCAAGGTGGTAAAATTGGGAATCACGCCGAAAATCCGGGCAAAAGATGTCATTCTACCCGTCTTGTAATGAAAAGAAATTGTCTGCGATCAGTGAGCCCGCAAAATGAAACCAGTCGGCTATAACCATTCAAAACCGTGGCGAATCCGCCTGCGGTGTTCCTTGTCAACGACTGGGTTGCCGCAGATTGGCTATAACCGTCCGCAAGTTGCGGGTGGTCCCGGTGTAACAACTGGTCCGCCGCTTGCCGAGGCCAACGCCAAGGCGGTCGATATTGCCATTAGAATCAATCTGGAAATGGCCCCTGAGTTTGATTGGAACGGAGAAGAAGCATGAATGTAATCATAATTATCACGTCCTTTGTCTTCTTGGCTCCGACATTCGCTTCCGCATCTGCCGCCGGGATGATTCCCTATCCTGCCGCCTTATCCGCCGCCGCCGTCACAGAAGATAATATTGTGAATATTTCCAGTCGCGGTTTGGTCATTGGCAATGGCGAACTGAATGCGATTGTTTATTCCGTCGGCAACGATTTACACCTTCGCCTCGGAAAAAATGACTGCTGGGATTTGCGGGTGGATACTGAAAACGATCCGCCCATGGCGACCATTGACCCCGCCACCGGCAAGGTCGCCAATGCGCACGGGGCGGTCGGCAGTTGGGATAAGCCCTATCCCACCGCGCTGCCCTGCGCCGAAATCATCCTGAGTGGCCAAGCCGAAATCACCAACGCCACGCTGGGTCTCGCTCAAGCCGTCGCCACGGTGAAGACCAGTAGCGAATCATTGGACCTGCGTGTGCTCGCCCAAAACAATGTTTTGCTGATTCACTCGGATCGTCCGCTTTCCTTCACCGGCATCCTCAGGTTCCTGAAAGATAAGGATCTCGATCAATGGGTCAGCCCCGCAGATGTCGGTTCCTCGGGCGGTTGCCAATACCTTCATCAAAACATCCCCGGGGATAAGGACATGACTGGCATGGATATCTATGTTGTCGCCGGCAAACGCGGTTCGACGCAGGCCGTTGCCGTGGTGACCACGCGTGATTCCAAAACACCCTTACGGGATGCCGTTAAGCTCGTTACCAAAACACTGGCGGATAATAACGCTGTCGCCAAGCACGAAGCGGCCTGGCGATCGTTCTGGGCCAAGAGCGGTATCCAGTTGGGCGATCAGGAACTCCAGAACTGGTGGTATCGCATGGTTTATTTTTTCCGCGTCTTTTCCCGGAGCAATGGCAACGCCGTCGGCTTGGCCGCCTGCTTCGATCATCTGGCCGGCTGGCATAATTCACTCAAGATCAATTATAATATCCAGCAAACGTATGTAGCCGCCGCTCCCATCGGCCATCCTGAATTGTTGGAACCTTTCATCGATGTGCTCACACATGATCTTCCGCGTGGTCAATGGTTTGCCAAAACCAGTTTTGTTGGCGCGGAAGGCGCGTTTTTCTTCAGTGATCTCTACCCGTTTGAACCCGACCCGGCAAAATGCCGGACGAAATGGCGGCATCAACAAACCTACCTCCCTTGGGGCTACACCTGGGGCATGGCTGGCCACATCTCCGCAGTCATCTGGGATTATTATAAATTTGCTCCCACCACCGAACATCTGAACCGCGTTTATCCGCTCATCAAGAATTTTGGCCTCTTTTATTGTTCCGTTTTGGAGAAGTGTGCGCTGGTTGATGGCAAACGCAAAATCGGGCCGAGTTTCTTCCCGGAAATTGGCGGGTTTAATGAGTATAATGTCTGCTACGATATTCATTACATCACCGCAGCGCTGAGAATCGCCCGCGAAGCGGCGCAACTGAAAGGTGAGACGGATTTTGTCAAACGACTCGACACTAATCTGGCGCAAATGCCCACCTACGGCACCCAGCCTGATCCCAACCAGGGAAATCAAAGCGTGATTGAAGAATGGTCGGGATCACCATTTGAGAGTGACTCCGACCGTCATGGGACTTTGATTCAAGGCATATTTCCGGCGGGCATCATCAACTGGTTTTCCAGCGATGACCTCAAGGAGTTGGGCAAACGCACCATCAACCGCGTCGAGAAATCAACCACCCACGCCAATTCCAATGTCACGATTAACATCGCTCGCGCCCGACTGGGACTGGGCGATGAAGCCATTACCAACGCCAAGTTGTGTTTTTCTGAAGCCACCGGCCAGTATTCTAAAGCGCAACCCAACGGCCTCTTTTATTGGAATGCGCACGGTTACTACATGACTGAACAGGTGGCCGTCGCCCGCCTGGTGACGGAACTGCTACTGCAAAGTGTCGGCGACGTGATCCGGATTTTTCCGGCCTGGCCCGCCGGCACTGATGCCCATTTTACGGATCTGCTTGCGCAAGGCGGGTTTGGAGTTTCCGCCGATCAAGTGAGCGGTAAAATCTGCAACGTTCGGATTCACTCCACCATGGGCGGAAAAGTGAGGCTGCTAAGTCCGTGGCCGAATCAAGGTTTAACCGTGGTGGAACAGAAAAATGGAACCACCGTCCCGGTCGTGGCCGGTGAAAACATCGTCTCGTTTTCCACCAAGGCGGGAAGAACCTACCTCGTTTTCCCTGGAACAATGTAGAACTCTGTCACCTTTCACGGCATCCGACAACAACAAAAAAACTGATAATTACCAATGAACCTGAACAAATATATTTCCACTGGCGCGATCCTCCTGGCCAAGGCTCGGCTGTTGCAACAAATGTTCCTGCTACTATTTCTGAGCACCACCGGTCCACTGGCGCTCGCAGCGGAAGGCGTCCCCACAATATTTCTAGCTGGCGATTCCACGGTTGCTTCTTATGGCCCAAAAGATTTTCCGCAAGCTGGGTGGGGGCAAATGCTCCCATTGGTGTTCACCAATACCGTCATGATAAAAAACTATGGCGCAGGCGGCACTACGACCAGAAGCTTTGTCGAGGTTGGTCACTGGAAAACAATCTGTGACCAGTTGAAGCCTGGCGATTACGTATTTATTCAGTTCGGCCATAACGATCAATATGCCAAAGGTGATCGGTTTGTGGATCTCGAATCGTATAGCAATAATCTCGTAAAGTTAGTTGGCGACGTGCGACGTGCCGAGGCAGTGCCGGTGTTGGTCGTTCCACCCAACTCAGGCGACTTCGACGGTGTCAAGGTGGTTGATCTGCACAAGCAGTATGCTGTAGCTGTGCGTAATGTGGCTGCGGCGACCGGCGTCTGCTGCGTTGATCTTCAGGCGCGTTCGATAGCGCTCTTCGAAAAACTCGGCCGGGAAGAAACGCTCAAAAGCTTGTTCATGTGGTTCCCAGCCGGCACCTATCCCAACTTTCCCGACGGCAAGAAAGATACCTGGCATTATTCCGAAAACGGGGCAAAATGGCTGGCTGAACTAGTCGCCGAAGAGCTCCAAAGCAAGCACAGCCCGCTGGCGCGCTACTTGAAAGCAAAATCTTAAAAGATATTTTTATTGATTGAAAAAATGATGCGTCTCTCATTCAAAAGGTTTTGGCCGATGTTCTTTAGTGCCTGGCTAGTGGCCAACTGTATTTGCGCCCAAAACATCGCACCCTCAGTTCACAAAAAACCACTGGCGGCCAAGCCGCCGCTGGGCTGGAACAGCTACGACTCCTATCGTTGTCAGATTGGTGAGGAAGATGCCCTGCGCAATTTGGATGTCTTCGCCAAGAAATTGGCACCCCATGGGTATGAATACTTCGTTATAGATTTTGGTTGGTATTGCGAAAACGCCTGCGTGCCGGGATCCCTCCGCCCGTGGGGCAATGATGCCTTCGATTATTCTTTGGACGCAAACGGTTATCCGATCGGGTCGAGAACTTATTTTCCAAATGGCATAAAACGCATTGCCGACCGCGCCCACAAACTTGGGGTGAAGTTCGGCCTGCACATGATGCGAGGCATGCTTCGCAAGGCCTGGGAATTCAACCTGCCCGTGACAGGGACGGCTTACCGTATGCGGGACATTGCCGACACAAACAATATTTGTTCCTGGGCCAACTACACCTACGGCGTGGACATGACCAAGCCAGGAGCGCAGGAATATTATGACGGATTGATCCAGCACCTTGCTGACCTGGGCGTGGATTTTATCAAATATGACGACTTGGTGCCATATCCGACCGAGATGGAAGCCATCGGCAAGGCAGTGGCAAAATGCCCTCGGGATATTGTTCTCTCCTTATCGCCGGGGGATGAAGCGATGCCAAAGAACAAGGCTAGCTACAAGTGGGGAAACATGCTTCGAATCACCGGTGATGTGTGGGACAGCCACACCTGCCTTGACCGCAGCTTCAAACGCTGGCGCGAATGGCAGGGTTCGGGGGAACCCGGGTTTTGGCCGGACATGGATATGCTCTGCCTGGGCACGCTGGCCGGCATGATTGATCCTGTCGGTAATGACTGGCGCCGAAAGCTGACGGCCGAGGAAATTGCGCGAACCAATCTGGACGCGGTTTTCTTCCGCCCATGCCATTTCACGCAGGCGCAGGAGCACACTTTCCTCACGATGCGCGCCCTGGCAGCGTCGCCGCTGTTCATGGGGGGTGATCTTATTCGAAGTGAACAACGAGTGTTCGATCTCGTTACCGACCGCGACCTCCTCGCCTGCGACCAGAACGGCATCTGTGGAACGCTGCAAAGCGAACAGCCATCGTTGGAGGTATGGCGGACTCCGAAAACCGGTAAATCAGGTCAAGGCTGGGTTGGTATTTTCAACCGTAGTGAAACCCAAACAGTGATATACACCCCGACCTTAAAAACCTTAGGCCTGCCTGACGAGCACTACCGTTTCCAAAACATATGGTCAAAAGATAACTTTGTTTTTGAAAAACCAGTAGCCATTGCTCCGGACGATGTCGTGTTTGTTAAATATTCCAAAACCAAGCCATGAGCAACCAAGATTAAGGCATTGTTTTATCAATATTCGAGAAAAGCCTAAAACAATTTTCAAATATAAACATTAGAACAACACGATGTAAAAAATGAATAAAATACGGCACCAACTTAGAATTTACCTGTTGGAGATTTTGGTAATGGCTTGGGGGGTGGGGCTTGCGCCCGCTGAGCCAGTGCGCGTGGCCTGTGTTGGCGATAGCATTACTTTTGGCGCTGGGCTTCAGCCGGGTCAGGATTATCCAGCCCAGCTTCAAAACATGCTTGGAACTAACTGGGATGTCCGCAACTTTGGTGTGAGCGCGCGCACCTTGTTGCGCAAGGGAGATTTTCCGTACTGGCGCGAAAGCGCATTCACCAATGCGCAGGCGTTTCAGCCGAACGTGGTCGTCATCTTGCTTGGGGCCAATGATTCCAAGCCCCACAACTGGAAATATCACGACGAGTTTGCCGGGGACTACACCGACCTGGTAAAGGTCTTTCGCAATCTCGCCAGCAAGCCCAGCATTTATGTCTGCCGGCCAACGCCGGTGCCTGAACCGGGCAATTATGGCATCAACGAAGCCGTCGAGCAGGAGCAGATAAAACAAATTGATCGTCTTGCCGACACCATGAAGCTCGAAGAGATTGATCTCTATTCACCGCTTCAATACCAGCCACAATTCTTTCCCGATCGTGTTCACCCAAACGCGGATGGAGCTGCGGTCATGGCTCGGGTGGTTTGTCAGGCGCTGCAAATCCGTTCCGCCGTGGTGACTGACCGAAAAGTGCCGATAGCATCCGGACCGTTCAAACCGGACTGGAATTCTCTGACCAATTACCAGTGCCCGGAATGGTTTCGCGACGCCAAGTTTGGGATCTGGGCGCATTGGAATGCGCAAAGTGTTCCCGAAATGGGGGATTGGTATGCCCGTTATATGTATTGTTATGGAGGTCGCGAGAACAAGTATCATGTCGCCAACTACGGCCATCCATCCAAATTCGGCTTCAAGGACATTGATAACCTCTGGCACGCGGAAAACTGGAACCCTGAAAAGCTGATGTCCCTCTACAAAAAGGCCGGGGCGCAATACTTTGTGGCGCTTGCCAATCATCATGACAATTTTGATTGCTGGGACTCAAAATACCAACCGTGGAACTCGGTGCGGGTTGGTCCGCACAAGGACATTGTCGGTGGTTGGGCCAGGGCTGCCCGCGCGGTCGGCCTGCGCTTCGGTGTTTCGCTTCATGCATCACACGCTTGGAGTTGGATGGAGCCATCACAAGGAGCGGATAACGAAGGGCCGCTGGCGGGAGTGCCTTATGACGGCAAACTCACGCAGGCGGACGGCAAAGGTTTGTGGTGGGAGGGACTCGACCCGCAGGATTTGTATGCCCAAAACCACCCGTCCGGAACCAACTTTGACTGGTATTGGAGCGCCTCGAAAGGCAGCAGCATTCCGGACCAGGCCTATTGCGACAGATACTACAACCGAACGCTTGACTTGATGGACAAGTATCATCCTGACATTATGTATTTTGACGACAGCCCCATTCCGCTCTGGCCGGTCAGCGACGTTGGGTTGCGGATCGCCGCGCATTATTACAACTCCAGCATGCAATGGCATGGTGGCCAAAACGAAGCCGTAATGACGGGCAAGAATCTAGTGCCGGGACAGGACCAATGCATGGTGCATGACATGGAGCGGGGCAAAATGCCGGGCATACACCCGTTGGCTTGGCAGACGGACACATGTATCGGGGAATGGCAGTATTCGCGCGAACTATTCGACAAACATGGATACAAAAAAGCATCTGAGGTAATTTCGATGCTGGCTGATATAGTCAGCAAGAACGGCAATCTGCTGCTGGCCATCCCCTTGCATGCCGATGGCACACCGGATGCAGACGCGCTTGCCTTCCTCAAGGAAATGACGGCATGGATGAAGGTGAACCACGAAAGCATTTTTTCCACACGTCCGTGGAAAGTCTATGGCGAAGGTCCGTCAACCACCGCCGATAGTGGTAAGGGGATTTCCGAAGGGCAGGCCGATGTTGCCAAGACGCCGTTTACTGCCCAGGACATCCGGTTCACGCAAACGAAAGACGGCAAAACGGTTTACGCCATTGTCTTGGGCTGGCCAACTGATGGAAAACTTGTGGTCAAATCTCTGGCGGCGAAATCGCCAAATTATCAAGGAGAGGTTGGTGCCGTGCGGTTGCTTGGTTCCAGAGGAAAACTCACGTTTACCCGCGATGAAGCCGGAATGACGGTTGCGGTTCCGGGCAAAAAACCTTGCGAAAACGCATGGGTGCTGAAAATCAGCTTGAGATAATAGAAGATTGGAAATGGCTTATGAAGCAACCAACACGATGGATTATTATCGAGGATCTTCGTATGGGCGTATCCACAAAAACCCGTCCGGTTACATGGACAACATAACCTGCACCGCCACGTTGTCCGCTGCGCCGCGCGCAACGTGGTTTTCTCTTTCATCGGCTTGCCTTTGGCACAAACTTTACAAATAAATGAATGATGCCGAATAACTAAAAAATAAAATGTCTATGACTAGGATTGGCACAATAAATATAAATGTCGCTATTTTTCTGGCGGGTGTTTTCGCCATGACGCCTAGCTTTGAAGCCTTCACCCAGCAATCTGTCATCCATTCGCTCGCTGCGCCGGTGGTTCAGCACACGTTTTGGAATGGTTATCCGGAGGACACCTTTGTGCAGGAAGGTCCTCATTACCTGATTGTGCTGCCCAATAGCCTCACGCCCGACAGGCCGTGTATCTGGCGCCCGGAATTCTTTGGTGCTTACGATCAAGCCGATCAGACCTTGCTGGCGAAAGGATACCCCATCGCCTATATGGACATGAACAACATCTTCGGTTCGCCACCCGCGATGGAATTGATGGACAAGTATTATGACTACCTGATCGCGAATTACCCCCTGGCCGCCAAGACGACGCTGTTTGGCTTCAGCCGCGGCGCGCTGTATTCGGTCAACTGGACGGCGCGGCATCCGGACCGCGTGGCCTGCCTTTATCTGGACGCGCCGGTGTGCGACATCAAGAGCTGGCCGGGCGGTCGGGGCAAGGGCAATGGCTCGCCGGCGGACTGGGAACGGCTGAAGGTGTTTTACGGCTTTACCAATGATCAAGAGGCGCTTGATTACCAACACAACCCGGTTGATAACCTAAAACCCTTGGCGGCCGCCAAAATTCCCATCCTCAGCGTTTGTGGCGATGCCGACACCACGGTTCCTTATCTTGAAAACACGGCAATCCTGAAAACGCGTTACGAAGCATTGGGCGGTTCCATGCAGGTCATTGTAAAGCCTTGCTGCGATCACCATCCGGACAGTTTGATAGATCCAAAGCCAATCGTCGATTTCGTGTTGAAAAGCAATTAAATTTTTCCAAACCAAACGACGATCCATGAAAACATGCTTTATACTTTCGGCCTTTTTAGCCTCTGCGTGCCTGTGTGCAGCCCAGGAACCTAGAACCCAATTCTTGCCCGGCCAGTCCTGGCCCGACAACCATGGCATTCCGATCAACGCCCATGGCGGCGGCGTTCTCTACAATACCGGCACTTATTATTGGTTTGGTGAGCACAAAACCGCCGGCACAAATGGGAATGTGGCGCAAGTGGGGGTGCATTGCTATTCGTCCAAAGATCTCTATAACTGGAAGGACGAAGGGGTGGTTTTGACGGTTTCCGAGGATCCGACGGGCGATATTGCCAAGGGCTGCATTTTGGAACGCCCCAAAGTCATCCACAACGCCAAGACCGGCAAGTTTATCATGTGGTTTCACTTGGAGTTGAAGGGGCAGGAATACAAAGCGGCACGCAGCGGCGTGGCGGTAGCCGATCAAGCTACCGGTCCCTACACATTCCTGTGCTCGTTCCGTCCCAATGCCGGATGCTGGCCGGTCGGGGTTAAGGAGGACCAAAGGAACTTGGCAGACACCAATAATTATCTGGCCCGTGACTTCGCCGGCGGGCAGATGGCTCGGGACATGACCTTATTTGTGGACGACGATGGCAAGGCCTACCAGATATATGCCTCGGAAGAAAACGAGACATTACAAATTTCGCAATTGAGTGATGACTATCTGTCCTCCACCGGCATCTATCGCCGGGTCTTGGTTAAACGTTTCAACGAGGCCCCGGCGATTTGCAAATTTCAGGGTCATTATTGGCTGTTGACTTCAGGATGTTCAGGTTGGGCACCGAACACCGCCCGCGCCTTCGTGGCGGATTCAATCTGGGGACCATGGAAGGAACTGGGCAACCCCTGCGTGGGCACGAATTCACAAAATCATATCAATGACGAGCTGACCTTTGGTGGCCAGAGCACCCACATCCTGCCCCTTGCTGGAAAACCCGGTGCGTTTATCGCCATGTTTGACGTCTGGCAGCCTAAAGACGCCATCACTGGCGGCTATGTGTGGCTTCCCATGATCTTTGAGAAAAGCCGTTTCACCATCGCCTGGCGCGATGCGTGGAATTTATCCGTGTTCGATAATGAAAACGTGACGTCAAAACTTTCAGCCCCTGCGGCACCGGGAGTTTCTCAGCATAACGAAAACAATTTCAATAATTTTTCAAAGGCCAAACTTGAACCTTCTCAACAATATATTAAATCGGCATCAATAGAATAATGAAGATCTTAAAATCAGCTTTGTCTGTCCTGCTCCTGATAATGCTGATCGCGTTTACCGCACTTGCGGAATCTGAAGCCCTCGCTCCGGATCTCCAACCAATTACACCATGCTTCCGTCCGCAGAGTGACAAATTCTATCAGTGGGCGATGGAACGCCACGAAGATCTGCTAAAGCGGGCCCACGGTTCAGTCGATGCCCATTTCCAGCAAGCCGTCGCGAACATGAATGTTTTCTCCGATGTTAAAGGAATCGTTTCGGGAACCAATCTCACAGGCGGCAACATCGAGTTTTGGCCAAACAATTACACTGCGGCCAACTCGGCCAATGTGCCCAACGCTTCCTCGGCCATCTACGACTTCGGCGACGAGTCGGTGGACCCGGCCGACGGATATGGTTCCATGCAGGTGCATAAACATGACGCCCAACAGACCCTGTTTGCCCTCAACCACTGGCGCGATGACAAAGGGGCTGATCTAGGCATCGGGAATGCATCCACCGGCAACCCCGATTGGACCTTCGCCGCGAACGCCGGAAGCTACAAAACCAAACGGCTTTGTATATTTGTTCATTACAAATAAACTCTAAATCTGACTTCAGCCTCATTAATTATGAATCTAACAGAACTCGCCCTGCTTGACTGCCGCACGCGCAAGACAGAATTGATGGCGATGAGCGACCCGTCCGTGGAAGTGCTCGTAACTATATCGCTCGCCCGATGCGCTGCCAATTCTTGGTTGCGCCTAACTAGCATCTGCAGCCATGCATCAGCGTTGGTGTGGTTTTGGGTGCACGCGGTTCGTGACCGCATGGAAGACTATTTCGTTCCTAGCAGGCAATTTCTGGCCTTGATCTTCTTCTGCCTGACTTCCTCGTTATCCAGCATCGCTTCGGCCGCAGAGCATGAAACCATCCGCCAATATCTCTCCGGCCATGATGCGGAACACACCGTGACGTGGAATTTTTTCTGTTCTGACGGGCGAAACAGCGGCGTGTGGACGAACATCGCCGTGCCGTCGTGCTGGGAATTGCAGGGCTTCGGCAAATTCCGTTACGGCCACGAGGATAAAAATTACACCCCTATTCGTGGCGACTATCGCCATCGTTTTAATGTCCCCACCGACTGGCGCGGCAAGCGCATCTTCATTGTGTTCGAGGGCGCAATGACCGATGCGGCGGTAAAGGTCAACGGCACCGCCGCCGGTCCGCTGCACCAGGGTGCGTTTTACCGCTTCAAGTATGACATCACCGAGTTGCTTAAGTTTGGCGAGGAAAACCTCCTTGAAGTTTCCGTCAGCGACAAATCCACGAACGCCTCCGTCAACAACGCGGAACGCAATGCCGATTATTGGGTCTTCGGCGGCATTTTCCGGCCCGTGTGGTTGCAGGCCGAACCGATGCAGTTCGTGGATCATGTGGCGATTGATGCCCGCGCCGACGGCACATTCGCGCTGGATTATTATCTCGGCGGCGAAGGCCAGGCTGACGCCGTGGAAGTGACGCTACAGGATGCGTGGGGAAAAACCGTGGGCCAACCGGTTTCGGTGCCGGTGGCGGTTGGCCACGTCGCCACGATAATTTCCGCGCCGGCGTTGTGGACGGCGGAGACGCCCGCGCTTTACAACGCCATCGTGCAACTCAAACAGGGCGCGACCGTGCTGCATGAACTCAAACAGCGGTTCGGATTTCGCACGATTGAGGTTCGGCAGGGCGAAGGTCTTTTGGTCAATGGTCAGCGAGTATTGTTGCGCGGCGTCTGTCATCACGTCGCGTGGCCGACACTCGGGCGAGCCTCCTCCGACCGGTTGGCCGCATTGGATCTTGATTTGATTCAAGACATGAACATGAACGCCGTGCGCATGTCGCATTATCCGCCCGACGAGGCGTTTCTGGAGATGTGTGATGAACGAGGGCTTTACGTCCTCGACGAACTCACCGGCTGGCAACATCAATACGACACGGACGTGGGGCGCCAACACGTCAAGGAAATGATTTCGCGCGACGTGAACCATCCGAGCATCGTCATGTGGGACAATGGCAACGAAGGTGGCTGGAACACGAACTTGGATGCCGACTTCGCGCAACTTGATCCGCAACACCGCGCGGTCAATCATCCGATGGCAAAATATGGCGCCATCAATGCCCAGCATTATCCGGACTACAAATCGCTGTTGCGGGGGTTGGCCGGCAACTTGGTTTATATGCCCACGGAATTTCTGCACGGCCTTTACGATGGCGGACTTGGCGCAGGGTTGGATGATTATTGGAACGCGATGCGCGCGAGCAAAGTCTCGGCGGGTGGATTTCTCTGGGTGTTCGCCGATGAAGGCGTGCAGCGCAGTGACTTGACCAACGCGATCGACGTAAAAGGCAACTGGGCGCCTGACGGTATCGTGGGACCTTTCCGTGAAAAGGAAGCCAGCTACTACACGATTAAGCAAATCTGGTCGCCAGTGCAATTGCCGAGCGCATTGCCACCTAATTTTAATGGCACGCTGCCGGTGGAAAATCGTTATGAGTTCACGAGCCTTTCCCAATGCAAGTTTACTTGGCAGCTGCGGCGGTTCGGTCAGGCCGCCGGCTTCGAGACAATTGCCCAAGGCGCGATCGGAAGTCCCAATGTTGCGCCGGGAAAGTCTGGCATTTTGAAATTTGATGAGCTGGTTAATACTTATTCGCCGATGATTGGTGACGCGCTTGCGGTGACAGTGCGCAATCCCAACGGCCAGGAATTGTGGACCTGGGTTTATCCGCTGCAGCCGCAAAGCAAATTTGCGCCGACCAATTCTCCGGTGGAATCAATGACCGTGGGCGATGAATTGCGATTGAAAGCTGGGGAAACAGAAGCGCGCATAGCAGCGTCCACCGGTCAGTTGCTTGGCGTCAAAGTCGGCGGGAAAAATTTCTCGCTGACAAGTGCGCCAATTTCAAACGCGAAATGGACGATGCTGGATTCCGGCTGGCTCCAGTTGGATTACGCCGTTGATCCGGCAGTGCAGACGAATGTTGTCGGAGTGGCCCTTGAATATCCCGAAGAAAAAATGCTCAAGAAAACGTGGCTTGGCGACGGCCCGTATCGCGTGTGGCGCAACCGGCTGAAAGGCGGGACGCTCGGCGTTTGGGAAACCGCCTACAACACGACCGAGACCGGCTACAAAGAATGGTTGTATCCGGAATTCGCTGGTTATTTTGCCAACGTGCGCTGGTTGAAGCTGACGACGACCGAAGGCACACTCACGCTGATAATTCCCGATGAAAAAACCTTCATTCGTGTCGGCACACCAAAATTTCCAGAGGCGAAGCTGTCGGGCAAGACCCTGGTGAAATTTCCTCCAGGAAATATCGCCGTGGTGCGCGACATTCCGCCGATGGGTGACAAATTTGAAACCGCCGCAATGTCTGGCCCGCAAGGAACCTTGCCGCTGGTGACCGCGCCGTATCAAGGCAAAATATATCTCCGCTTTGAGCCGGCGACCGCAACGGCTGCAAGATAAATCCGGCATTTTCCGGCAATGCAAACTCCTTTTAGAATCGCTGGAACAGCCTTGGAACCTGGTTTTTGAGATAATCGGCCGAGAGATGTGCAGCGGACTACCCATCGGTAGCTTGAAGGTTGGGCGGTCCGATGCGCGCGACTCCGACCAAAGGTATTTTGGGGAGCGGATCGCCGCACGCTGGACTGGCGTCCGCCGGGAGCGCCATTAATGCTCCTCAACCAGCCATCACCAAATCATCGAACACGTTCAAGTTGTGGACGGTCAGTTGGGGATCCCCCCTCTTTCGAGGCATATCTAGTCTTTCTTGTGTCATGCTAACATAAAAAAGTCAAAACAGGGCAAGGCCATTGAGATCCCTACGGCGGTGGGGTGCTTGCCAACCGAAATCAAGAAACCATAGAATTTGTGAGAAGCAGCAAGCATTATCGTCCTTAAAGTTATCTGAAAAGATGAGCATAATTGTCCAATTTCATCGGCACCTCGTGGTCTGCGCGGGGTTGCACGACCGAATGATCACTGAATAATGACCGATTTCAGAATACGTCTGCTGCGAATTGCGCATGGCCGGTTGCTACTGCATTTGACAAGTCTGTTGCATAGCCGACGCTGGAATCGTCGTTGGGCCGGTGTCCGGCGGCAGTTGCATAAAATTCGGTGCGTAGATGACGTCAAAGACTTACAAATGCTTATTATCTCAACAGCCATTCCCCACCCCATGAAGCAAAACGTGGTTTCATGGGGTGGGCAATGCCAATTTGCCATCATTATTTCGTTGCTCATAAGCACTTCTGTATTCTCCGCTGAAAAGAGTCCAACTCGCGAAAGGGTTTCACTCAACAGCGGCTGGCGATTCACCAAAGGTGATCCTGATGTCATCGGCGATCAATTGAGTTATGCAAATATCAAGGATTGGATTTTGCCGACGGGATCGGCATTGACGAAGGAAGTCGCTGTGGCGGCAATAAAACGCCCAGTTGGAAATCCGGTCAGTGAGATTGCGTATGCGCAAACTGATTTTGATGACAGCCAATGGCGGTTGTTAAATCTCCCGCATGACTGGGCCATTTCCGGGCCGTTCAAACAGGAATATCCCGGTGAGACTGGCAAGTTGGAGTGGTGGGGCGTTGGTTGGTATCGGAAGCATCTGGAGTTGGCTGTCGCTGATGCGGGCCGGAAAATATATTTGGACGTGGACGGTGCGATGTCTTATGCGACAGTCTGGCTGAACGGCCAATGTGTTGGCGGCTGGCCTTATGGCTACGCTTCCTGGCGCGTGGACCTCACGCCTTTTGTGAAGTTTGGCGCGGACAATGTCCTCGCTATCCGGCTCGACAATCCCAAGGAATCATCTCGCTGGTACCCGGGTGCTGGTATTTACCGGAACGTCTGGCTCGTCAAAAATGCGCCGGTGCATGTTTCACACTGGGGAACTTTCATCTCCACGCCCGCAGTTAGCGAGCAGGCGGCGACGGTAAAAATCGCGCTCAACGTGGACAATGACACGGATGCTGATGCCACCGTGACGGCGAAGAGTGAGATTTTTGAACTGAAGGCGGACGGAAGCAAAGGTAAATCAGTCGCTGCGCGGACAATGGCTAGAATTAAAATTGACGCTAATCAATCATCGTTGGGCGAAGACCAAATCGTTGTGAAGCACCCGCGGCTCTGGAGCATCGAGCGACCGCAGCGTTACGTGGCAGTGACCTCGATTGAACAGGACGGGAAGATTGTGGATCGGCATGAAACCCCCTTTGGCATCCGCACCATTCAATTTACGGCCACCAACGGTTTTTTCCTGAATGGTAAGCGGGTGCCGTTGCAAGGCGTCTGCGATCACCATGACCTTGGCGCGCTGGGATCGGCAATCAACGCCCGGGCCTTGGAACGGCAGGTCGAACTCTTGAAAGGAATGGGCTGCAATGCCATCCGCACCAGCCACAATCCACCCGCGCCCGAGCTGCTGGAGGCTTGCGACCGGCTGGGCATGCTCGTGATGGACGAGGCGTTTGATTGTTGGAAAAAGGGGAAAAATAAGAACGATTATTCGCAACTCTTCGCCGACTGGCATGAGCAGGATTTGCGCGCCTTGGTGCGCCGTGACCGCAATCATCCCTGCGTGATTCTTTGGAGCATCGGCAATGAAGTGCCCGATCAGGAAACGCCGGAAGGTCCGCAGATTGCGGTTGAACTCACGCGCATCGTTCACAGCGAAGACCCCACCCGGCTGGTGACTTCGGGCTGCGACAAGATTTCTTCGGGTTACAACGACTTTCACAAAGGCGTGGACGTGTTCGGCTACAACTACAAGCCGTTTGAGTATGCGAAATTTCACACGACCAATCCAACCCAGCCGCTTTATGGAAGCGAAACTGCTTCTGCGATCAGTTCGCGCGGAGAATACTTTTTTCCGGTGAGCGAGGACAAGGACGCGGGCAAGGCGGATTTTCAGATGAGTTCCTATGATCTTTACGCGCCGCCATGGGCCACCACGCCGGATACCGAATTTCGAGGCCAGGATAAAAACCCATTCGTGGCCGGAGAGTTTGTCTGGACCGGCTTTGATTATCTAGGCGAACCGACGCCTTATAATCAGGACCTGACCATCCTGTCGAATTTTAGCGATCCCAAAGAAATGCAGCGGATGAAAGGGCAATTGGCCCAACTCGGCAAAATCAAATCGCCCGCGCGCAGTTCCTATTTCGGCATCCTTGATCTCGCGGGTTTCCCCAAGGACCGCTATTACCTCTACCAATCCCGCTGGCGTCCGGATTTCCCAATGGCGCACATCCTGCCGCACTGGAACTGGCCTGAACGCGCGGGGCAAATCACCCCAGTGCATGTTTACAGCTCGGGTGACTCGGCTGAATTATTCCTGAACGAGAAGTCTCTTGGACTAAAGAAAAAGGACCCGCATGAATATCGCATGCGTTGGGATGACGTGGTTTACGAACCTGGCGAGCTCAAAGTCATTGCTTACAAGAACGGGAAGCCGTGGGCGACTGACAGCATTAAAACCACCGGTCCGGCGGCGAAGTTGATGCTTGAGCCTGACCGGAACAAAATTACAGCCGATGGACAGGACTTGTCGTTCGTCACCGTGACCGTCGCTGACAAAAATGAACGGCTTGTTCCCCGCAGCAAGAATCACATTCAATTCGCAGTGGAGGGACCGGGCGAAATTATCGCGGTAGATAATGGCGACGCCACCAGTTTCGAGCCCTTTCAAGCGAACGGGCGGAACGCCTTCAACGGAAAGGCGCTGGTGATAATCCGTTCGCAGCCATGCGTTGCGGGAAGCATCCTGCTGAAAGCCAGTTCGCCCGGCCTGGATTCCGCTGAAAGCACAATCAATTCCACCATGTCCGTTCAATGATCGTATTTATCGAATTTTATTCTTATACCAAATCTGCGAAGCATTACCAAAGACCCGCGCCGACCATGAAAACATACAGTAGTTTTAACTCGTTGAATCTGTGGCTGAGACTTCAAATGTTGACTATGGCTTTGCTCTGCGTCGTCAGCACGTCTCAACTGTCCGCGCAGACCGCCACGCTTCACGTTTACACCATAGGGGATTCAACGGTTCAGTTCTGGGCTGCTGCGGATTATCCCAAGACTGGTTGGGGACAGGTGATTCAGCATTTTTTTAATTCCGAGAGGGTGGTCTTCCATAATGAAGGCCGCGGTGGCACCAGTTCCAAAAGCTATTACAACAAATTTTGGACAAACACACTGAGCCGCGTAAAAAAGGGCGATTTTGTGTTTATTCAATTTGGCATTAACGACATGAATACCAATCCTGCCATTCATGCGGAACCGATCGAGCTTAAGAGTTTTCTGGCCAAGTATGTCGAAGAAACAAAAGCCAAAGGAGCGTACCCAATTTTAATAACACCGCTGCAGTGGAATAAATTGCCACGCGGAGGTTCCTGGGGACTTTATCCTGAGGCGATACGACAATCGGCCAGTGCTCTGAAGGTGCCTTTAATTGATCTAGATACAGCGAGCGCCGCGTTGCGAGATTCGGTGGGCACCAATTATTCAACGCAATTTATTTACATGAATCTGCCGGCAGGTGCCTACTCGAATTATCCTGCCGGAAATATTGATAACACGCATTTACAGGAAATGGGTGCCATCGAAATGGCAAGGCTGGTGGTACAAGGAGTTAGAAATCTCGCAACAGATCCGAATGTCGGTAAATTAGTTCCCGGTCTCAATCCGACTTACAAAGTTACCTTTGCTGCCGATAATAATCGTGCCGGCCTGATAACCCGCACCGAATCGTTTCCGGCCGGGGTGACCGTGACCGCGAAAGCCATGCCCTACGCTGGGTTTGGATTCATTGGTTGGCGTGGAGATCTGAATAGCACCAACGCAATTGCCTCATTCGTTATGGATGCCGCTGACAAGACGGTTGAGGCCACGTTTAATGCGGTGTCAGGCACTTATCTTTTGCCCGACTGTGAATTGATGAAACAGGCGGAGCCAATCACTTACAAGGTAACGCCGCAAGAGAATTTGCGCCTTTACGTGCTGCGTCCGCCAGGCAACACGGCCCGGGTGCTGCCAGCCATCGTGTATTTCACCGGTGGTGGCTGGGTTAATGGAACGCCGGATGGAATGATTGCAAATGCGGCCTGGTGGCGCGATCACGGAATCATTGCCATAACCGCTGATTATCGCGTTAAAAATCGTCACGGCACCACGCCACTCGAATGTGTCAAAGATGGCAAGTCCGCCATCCGCTACATCCGTGCACACGCCCGCGAACTCGGAATCGATCCGGATCGTATTATTGCCGCAGGCGGCTCTGCCGGCGGTCATGTCGCCGCCGCTACCGAGCTTTCCGGCAACGATGAAACTAGTGAGGATCTGCGGGTGAGTTCAAAACCCGACGCGCTGGTGTTGCACAATCCCGTGCTTGGGGAAGGATTTGGGCAGGATTTCTTTTCTGCCCACCCCGACTGCTCACCGATTTTAGGGGTGGGTGTCGGTTGGCCGCCCACCATCCTCTCCTGCGGCACATTGGATCACACAACCCCCTATGCAGTCGCGGAGAAATTTGTGCACCGTATGAAAGAGGCGGGTAATGTTTGTGCGCTTATCACCGTCGACAACGCGGAACATTCCTGTGATTGGCCGGCCACCAATGCCAATTTTCTTCCAACAATGACCCGCATGGCGGAGTTTCTTTGCGCAAACAAAATTATTTCCTCGAAAGATGGGAACGCTCCATCTGCCCGGCACCGCCCTGGTCGCTACAGTCAAGGTGGCACAGCCACAATCCGTGACAACCGGATTCATGCTGAGCAAGGTTTGATAAAGCTGGCTGGACAATGATCTGTTCACGATGATTTGGAAGCACTCCCACGCGGTTGCCACCAATGAGTCCATTTTAATGATGACCACTTTAAACGACAACTCACGCGATCTGCTCCCGGCCGGGCGCTATTGCACTTGGCGGTTTGTTGCGCGAAGCGCAATGGGGTTTTCGCTGCGCTGGCATTTGGCGCGGGCTATTCAGGGATGCGGACTGCTAGATCCCGACCAGATTGCGGTCCTCTCCAATTACAAGCAGTGGAGCACCACAATTGTTCACATTCTCGGCGGTGCTCCACGGCCTGGGCGCACTGGTGATCAGCGGCAATGTTTCCGCTGGCCATGTTATGGGGGGCTCGGCGCGGGCACAGACTGAGTCTTTTCCAATTAGATTTGGTGAAACATGATTTGGCGTGAATGCAAAGTGCTCTCTGTTGTTTAAAAGCCGATGCTGGCACCACCATCCACCGGCAACACCACTCCCGTGATGAATTTCGCTGCCGGAGAGCAAAGGAAGACGGCGGCATTGCCAATATCATCGGGTTCACCGAAACGGGCCATCGGTGTGCGGCCAAGAATTCGGTTGGTGCGGGCCGTATCGCCGCTCAAAGCCTTGCGCAACATTGGCGATTCAATCCAGCCGGGCGCGATGGCGTTGACCCTTACGCCCTTGCCAGAAACTTCGGTTGCCAGTGAGCGCACCATGCCAAGATAGGCGCTCTTGGCGGCTGAATAAGCGATTACCAGAGGCATGCCAAAAAGTGCTGCCATAGAAGCCGTGAACAAAATGTTGCCCTGACCGCGTGCGATCATGTGGGGCAACACGGCGGCGGTCAGCGCTTGGGCGGAGCAAACATGCGTGGTCAATACCGATTGAAATTCTTCCGGGGTGGTGTCCGCCGCTGGTTTCTTCAAGTGAATCCCCGCGTTGTTGACGAGTATGGAAATCGGCGTGCCCGTCACTTGCTCTGCGGCAGCAATCAGTTCCCTCGCGCGATTGAGTTGCGTGACGTCATGCACGACGAAGCTGGCCAGCGGGCCAATGCTCGAAGCCGCTTGTATCAATTCGGGCTCGCGCCGTCCGACCAGCACGACTTTTGCGCCTGCCACCGCCATACATGAGGCAATGCCGAAGCCCAAACCCGTGCCGCCACCGGTGATAAGCGCTGTTTGACCGTCGAGCCGAAAGGAATTTGTGTGAGTGTTCATATTTAAAAGGCCGAAATTATCTCAAGCGCGACAACCCGCCGATAGTGAGGGCGTGTCCTGATGTTTATACATGACGAAATATTCGCGGTGGCCGAGTTGCTCTGGCTTGGCGGGTTCGCCTGCGGCAACGCGTTTCACAAGCGCTAGCAGTTCTTCCGCCGCTGCCGCCAGCGAACATTCTCCCGTCAGCACCCGCCCGGCATTGAAATCCATGTCTTCAAGCATCCGCTGATACGTCTGGATGTTGCCGGTTATTTTTATAAGCGGCGCGACCGGGCTGCCAATCACGCTCCCGCGTCCGGTGACGAACAGCACAATTTGTGCGCCGCTCGAAATCAAATCCATGATGCCTTCGCTGTCATTGGGATTGGTGTAGCCGAATTGCATGAAATGCGCATCGGGCACGCTGTCCATCAGCCACAAGCCTGGTCCGCGCGGTGCCTCGGCCACTTTGATGACGCCTTGAATCGGGCGACTACCGCTTTTGGTAAATGCGCCCATGCTCTTCTCTTCAATCGTTGTGAGGCCGCCGGCGAAATTTCCTGGTGACGCGGAGAACTGGCGCACGGCCTGGCAGTAGCCCACTGCCTTGTCATAAGCCAGGGTGAGTTCGCCGCGCGCCTGATCGTTCGCGGCGCGGGTGGCAAGAATATCCCGCAGGCCGATCATCTCGACGATTTCTTCAAACACGGCGCGTCCGCCCGCGTCCACCAGATGATTGAAAAAAGCACCGACCAAAGGATTGCCTGCCAGACCGGATGTGCCGTCCGAACCACCGCACTCGCAGCCCACCGTCAAGTCAGCGAGCGTCATGGGCACGCGTTCCACATCCGCAATTCTTTTCCGTAGCCCCGCCAAAAATTCTTTGCCGCGGGCGATGCTCTTGCTGGTGCCGCCGGCTTCCTGGATGAAAAACCATTCCGCCGGTCGTTCCGACTCGCGCACCACCTGCGCGATTTTTTCCGGCTGCGTGTATTCGCAACCGAGTCCGACCGACAACACCGCGCCAACATTGGGATGCCGTGCGAGCGCCAGCATCAGGCGGATGGCGAATTGATTGTCATAACAGCCCGAAAAACCAATGACGTGAACATCTTCCTCGTTTTGCGCGATGGCATGAGCTACGAACTGCGCACATTCCACGGTGTAGATTATTAAGACCAAATTGCGGATGCCTTTGCGGCCGTCGGCGCGCAGATAACTTTCCCAAGTTGAAACAGGACTAATCATAACGTGTATCGGTTGGCGCTCCGGAATGGAGGTCAAGCGTGCCGGAACGTTCGTCGAGATCGCTGGCCAAATTGTGCAGATGCACCCACGCGCCGCGCGGGATTGCCTGCTTTGCGTGACCTATGCGCACGCCGAACTTAATGACCGGATAGTCTGCTGCAATATCGCTCAGTGCGACCTTATGGCTGGCGGCGATGTGTTCGGTCATCTTAATTTGCAGTGGTTTGGCACCAATAACTTCTACCACGCCCTCGGCGTCCTCAAGCAACGTGGCGACGTTGTCAGTCGGATTGATCTGGAATGCGCGAAACATTTTTTATGGAATTTTAAAATTATCTGGCAGCGACAATAACGGCACATCACTCAGGGTAATAATTGCCCCGGCAGGAATCAAGACCGGCGCGGTCGGATCGGTGGTCTCGCTGAGCACGCTGTTTTGATGATAGGGGTCGGTCAGTTCCATTTGCAAAAGCTTTATTCCGGGCCAGTCCAGTTGAACTTTCACGGGCGAAGTGCCGCGGTTGAGCAACACCACCGTTGCCTCACCATCGCCGGTTCGAAATGCGGTGGCGAGCAGATCCGTATCGGCCGAAGAAGCTTCGACTCGCACCATTTCGCGGCGGATGTGGCGGCTGTAAGCGCCATAAATCCGCAGTTGCGAGCTGAATGGTTTCGGAATAAATCCATTTTCCCGATCAATGCCGAAGAGCGAGCGGCTCATTGCGTAGCTCGGTTGCTCAACATTGAGGATCGTCCAGCAATAGCTGATCCAGATGGCGTCAGTCAAGGTCAGCAGCTTGTGATAAAACTCGCCGTAGCTCAGCGCGCACAGATACCCGTCGCTCTGGTAATTGGGATTGTTGATGCAGATCTCGGTGCCCATGAATGGCCGATCACCAATAAGTCCGCGCCAGTTATTGAAAAGCGTATCTATTTTGTCGGGATCTCGAAAGCAGTTCTGAACGTCATAAAGGTTTGCGGCGGCAAAGTCCAGTTTATCCCAGACTACGGGATTCTTTCGGTAAGGATCCAAGCGTTTGATGGTCTCGTCAATACTGGTGGCATTGGCCATGTGGATTTTCACATCCTTGAAGCCATGTTCATCGAGCGTCTGGCGGAGTGCAACGATGAATGGCTCGACCAATTCCGGCTTCATTTTCACTTCGTTCTGCATCCCGACTGCAAAAGGGGCCCGGCCGGTCCTAGCCTTTGCGGTTTGGCAGTAGTTGAGCATCGTGGAAGCGTAGCGCGCGGCGTTTTCACCGATCCAAGGTGGGAAGTTCCAAAATTCGAAGATCACGGAGCCGCCAAGATTCTGGATGGCGCGGTTGTAATCAAAGTTGCTCACTTCTCCATTAGGGAAATTATCTCCGTAATAATGCGCCTTGGCGTCTTCCAAATGATCCCAGTTATCCATGCCTTCATGCAGTTCGGAACACATCGGATACTCGCGCTGTATAAGCAGGTCATATTCGGCAACGTAGTTCCACCACTGGCGGCGACCATCGGGGCTTAACTCTTGATAGGCAGTCGGTGTGCCGATGCCACCCCAACCAAGCATCGTCTGATGGGTTTTGTGAATATCAACGGAAACACTTGCGATCCGCGTCTCGGGACTTAACAGTTGGAATGTGGCCTCGCCCTTGGTGCCGGTCAACTGCAACTGGTGCCGGCTAAAGGTCTGCATCCAATGATTCGTGAATATGGCCAGGCCATCAGCCATCACCATGAGTGTCTGTGTGTGATCAAGCCGCACGGTCAGCGCGCGCGGGTGGCGGTTGGTGGGAACCAAGTAAGCAACGGACTGTGTGGTGAGACTGGGATAGCTGCCGGATTTCTTGGCCAGAGTATTAAAGGCGGGAGAATCATAATATTCAATCCAGACCTGTAGCTCTTTATCCGCGCCTTGATATTCAATCGTCAGCGAGGCTCGATCACCGGTAAAAATCCATTTTAAGCCGCGTGTCGTTGCCAGGGAGTTAATCACCAGTGTGCGTTCAAACAGTGCCGGTAAGAACTCGCCGAAGTAGCGACGCTCATTGGACGAATAGGCACCCCATCCAGCCCGGCTGGTCTTACCGACTCCGAGGGCGAATGATTCCTTGGAGTACCCCACTTCGGGCTCGGACCACTTTGCCGGCGGCAGTTCTGAGGCGGCGAACAATGTTCCCGAAAGGCTGGCCGCGACCGCTGCGCCACGGAACCAGCAGAATAGCTTGCGCGGGAATATCCTCATAAAATCCCAAATTGTTTGAAAGCCGCCGTGGCACTCATACCGCCTTCAATGGCCTTGCGAACTAGCTTTTCGCCGCGCGCCTTTTCCAGGGCGCGGGTCACGACTTCAACTTCGAAAGCGCGTGGGATGACCAGAACGCCATCAAGGTCGCCGAAAACAAGATCGCCTGGCTCAACCCAGACGCCGCCAATTTCGATGGCACAGCGGAAGTCGGCCACCGCCGTGCGCACAGAGGAATCCTGGGCGCAACGACCGCGGCTGAACACCGGCCAGTTTTGCTCCAGCACCTTCGGCGTGTCGCGGTGAAAACCGTTGACCACCGCGCCAACGGCGCAGCGCGTGCGAGCCGTCGCCGTCAGCAGTTCACCCCAGTAAGCGCACCGCATATCGCCGCCGCCGGCCACGTAAACTTCACCTGGTTTGAGATCATCCAGGGCTTCCGTCAGGAGGCCGAACGGTTTTTTCTGCGGACCATGCACATCAATCATCAGCACCGGCATCGCCCGACCCACCACGACCATGGCTTCGCGCATGGGCTGCACCGGTTGCGGCAGAAACTGATGATAGCGTCCCAGCGCATCAAGAATATCGCCTGCCACCGGCGTATAGAGGTTGTTCTTGATGAGTTCAAACAGGTCGGCGTCAGATTTCCACTCGGGGACCAGGTGTTCTTGCGCTGGAGAGGGTTGAGCAATAGGGGCAGGCATGGTTTTGATCATTTCTAAATTACACTAAGTTTTGCTGGTGACAACTGTGGTGATAACGCGTGTATAATTCCAAGCGCCGTTAAATAAGCCAGGCCTGCAATTGCGAACAAGCTCCAGTAGCTTCCTGATTTTTCCAGGATAAAACCGGCAGATTCTGAAAACGCCATCGCTGCCAGCGCCGCCGCCATGCCGCCCAAGCCCACAACCGATGCTACCGCCTGTTTCGGGAACAGGTCAGACGCCAGGGCAAAAAGATTGGCTGCCCAGCCTTGATGAGCCGCTGCGGCAACCGCAATCAACCCGATGGCTGTCCAAAGGCTGGTTACGTGGGGCGCCAACATCACCGGTAATACGCATAAAGCACAGGTGAGCATGGCCGTTTTTCGGCTTGCATTGACAGACCAGCCTCGTCGTATGAGGGCTGAAGACAGCCAACCGCCACCTACACTGCCAAAAGATGTCACAGTATAGATTACCACCAGTGGCAGTCCCATGCTCAGGAGATCCACTTGAAACCGTTTGTTGAGAAACTTTGGCAGCCAGTAGAGGTAAAACCACCAAACTGGCGAGGAAAATGCGTAGCCCACAAGGAACGCCCACATTTGTCGATGACGCAATAATTGAGTCCAGCCAATCTTAGGTCCCGGCATTTCCTTAGGATCACTGTTAATGTGCGTGAGTTCGTCAGCGGATACGCGCCTGGATTTTTCCGGCGCGTCGTAAAGCCAAGCCCAAGCCGCGAACCAAACAAAACCCAAGGCTCCGAGCACAACGAAGGCCGCCCGCCAGCCCCAGTGATAAGTTATCCATGGCACAAACAGAGGCGCGACGATAGCGCCAATATTTGCACCTGAATTAAAGATGCCGTTGGCTAGGGCGCGTTCGCTTTTAGGGAACCATTCCGCCGTGGCTTTTACTGCGGCCGGGAAGTTTCCCGATTCACCAAACCCCAATGCAAAGCGCGCCACACCGAAACCTGACACAGATCGCACCAGTGCATGGCCTGCAGCCGCCAGGCTCCGAACAAAATGGAAATGGAATAACCGCGTTTGGTGCCCACCGAATCAATTAAACGACCAAATCCCAAAAGGCCGATGGCATACGCTGCCTGAAACGCCGTGACGATGTGCGCATACTGGGTCTCGGTCCATCCGATTTCCCGTTGCAAGGTGGGAGCCAGCAACCCCAGTATCTGCCGGTCCATGTAATTGATCGTCGTGGCGAAGAACAAAAGCGCACAAATCGTCCAACGCACGTTGCCAACTTTAGGCTTTCCACTTGTGGACGAGGTGGGAGAAAGCATGTTAGTGCCCTCGCTTTGGAGACAATTCACGCCAGGCATTTCTGAACCAAACCAGTGTTTGCCAAGGTGATTTGATCGAAGTATTGCAACTGGCCGCCAACATAAACCGGTGGCGTTAAGGATCGATCCTCTGCAACAACAACTCCAAGTAGCGGCGGACTTCGTCGTAACTGGCAAGTTTCTCTGTCTCAAATGCGCTGATGCCTCCCGTGATGATAAGACGGTCCCCGCTTAGCCTCAGTGCTTCGTTCAATTCTACATTGCCCAGGGGCGGATACGCCACCCCTTCCAGTCCATCAACGCCAAGCGCTCCGATCAATGGCAGAAGCGCTTTTTGCTGCCCACAGGCATGAATAAAAAAGGCCGATCCCCTTTCACGACAGAGACGGGAGGCTTGTTCGTAGAAGCTGGCTGAGCAGCGTTCGATGTAGTGGGGTGGATGAAAGGCGGAATCCAAATTGTCCATTGCGGTCATGGCTGGCACCGAAGAGGCAAGCATTTGTTCCACCAGATCTAGTTGTGCCGCTTCGTGCAAGTTCATCCATTCCTGGCAACGCTCGGGGTGATCCAAGAGCAGAAAGACTGCTTTATCGGCGCCCGCCGCGAGTTGGAGCAGCTTCAGGGGGCCGAACAGCTCGCCCGCGTTTACCAAACCCATCTCGCCGACGAGGTCCTGCCATCGCCGGTAAAGACCGGGGTTAAACCGCCAGCGCCGTCCGCGAACGATTTCCTCAAAAGCGTCGAGTTGCGTTTCAAAATTGTCCAGCAGAAATTTCTCTTGCACGAATGTAGAATCCGCAAAGATAAAGCGCAAACGCTCGGTCAAAATACCTTTGCGGGTGCGGTAGATGCGCTCTGTCAACGTATCTTGACCCTCTTTGGTGCGCCGCTCTTCGATTTCCACGTCCTCGCATACCTCCTCGCTCAAACCTCCGAACCAGCAGCGGGTCGGATCGCAATAGAGGTTGCGGCTGAAAACATCGACGTCCAGATAACGCAGAAGGTCGAGTTGAGATCCGCAACCGCGAAGCTCGTCCGGTAGCAAGCCGTGATTCTGATGATGCGTGAACCACTGCCAATAGTTGGGTGCATAAACAACCCGCGCAGGCAGTTGGCGATGCAAGACGGATTGCACCTGCGAGCGTGGAGTAAGGTCGGGTTGCATTGATTATTTCACTGAATTGCCCATGTCGTGTAAACTGTTGCGATTAGGGTCATGGCCATGTGGCAGGTGACCAGATTCCTGAACAAAGTTCCGCTGATTATGGATTCAATTGAACATCCAGAACAGCGTAGCCGGATTTTTCTTGGTAAAACAGAAAGAAATAGCGAACATCGTTTCGTGAGCCAAATTTCAATAGTTACAATGCGAGACGTTGCCCGCCGAGCCGGAGTTGTTCCTTCCACTGTGTCTAAAGCCTTGCGAGGGGATCCGACGATTTCCAAATCCCGCAGGCGGGAAATACACAAGATTGCCGCCCAGCTTGGGTATAATCCCAATCCAATGGTAGCCAGTCTCATGGCCCAACTGCATCATCGTCGCCGCCGGACAGATCCATGTCAACTGGCCTGGATAGACCTCTGGCCGCCAGATGCAAACCGGCCGGCGTTGCTGGAGTTGATTTTGAAGGGAGTGCGGGCCCGCGCGAAAAAACTGGGATATGGCGTTGAACTTTACCATTCTGGCGAAGGCGGGCTAACCGCAAAACAGCTTCGACGTGTGCTGACCGCAAAGGGGCAATGGGGCTTTATCATTCCGCCGGTGCCCGCGAATGCGGCTTCGTTCGACCTGGATGTGGAAGGGCTTGCAGGAATAATCATCGGTTCCAGCTTGCGGCATCCTGCTCTCCACCGGGTTTGCCCCAATCACTTTCAAGGTGGGCTAGTGGCTTTTCGCAGCATGCAAAAAAGCGGCTGCAAGAGAATTGGGCTGGTGTTGAGTCCAGAAATGAATGATCGCGTGGAACGCAAATGGCTTGGAGCCTATCTCGCTTGCCAACAGGAGCTGCCTCACGACCAAAAAGTGCCGCCCTATCTTGTGACGCTGGATGGTTTCACGTTTAGGGATTGGTGTCTTCAACATTACCCGGATGGCCTGCTGATAACGGACTTGCAAGTTTTACCCCTTTTTCAGTCACTACCGAAAGCGCAGCATCCGGCGCTGGGATTACTGATGCTCCAAGAGTCGGTAAATAATTGTCCAGGGGTGAATTACCGTTTTGAACATATTGGTGCAGTTGCGGCGGACCTGGTGGTGGGGCAGATTCACCGCAATGAACGAGGATGTCCAGCCATACCCCATACCGTAGAGGTAGACGCCTGTTGGCAGGATGCCTGACCAAGGAACCATGGGTATTGTCCGAATTATTGTAGTATGAGTGCTTCAACTGTTGCGCAATGTTACCAAAGTTCAGACTCGACTTTAATGGCATATGCTTGTTTACATGGACGTTCGTTCGCATCCAGCAATTCTTTGGGCCACCCCCCCCTCTTTCGAGGCATATGAAGCTTCGGTTTTTATGTTAGACTGCTTCACAATAAAGTCCTTGTAAAACGCCAATCCATATTATGAATCAGTCCGAAGTTCTTCCGGTTGTAATGAATGATATTTCCAGGGCAAACATCTTCAAATTATCCGAAGGACTAATTGTTTTTCTTTCTTTGATGCTGATTCCTGGTATGGCCTTTGGCGTGGGTGCCGTGACTTGGCAAAGCGCTAAAGTGCCCGCCAGCAGCTTGGATGTATCTACAAATGGCTCCTCTGTTTTAGCAGTTTACTGGTCGGATAAGACCAACAACCTGTTTATAAACGGGACTGCGTTTATTAATTCCGGGGTGATGCCGACCCAAAACGGGATCACAGCCACGCTTGGAGGAAGCATATGGAGTTCTGGAAGTAGTGGCTTCTACGACGGTGGACACCCTGTCACCGGGGCTGACGCAGCCAATTACGCTGCCCTGTTGGGAGGGGCAAGCTGGAGCGGCGTTTCTGGTGGGTCAATCACTGTTACCTTATCAGGTCTGAGCGTGGGGCATCAGTATGAGGTTCAGGTGTGGGCGTATGACGATCGGGCCTCTATTGCAACGCGCACCGAAACTCTCAATGGCAGCGCGTCTGACATCAGCATCCAGACCCTGGCCCGAGGTTTTACCATGCTGGGCAGATTTGCAATCGGCACCTTTACTCCTGATTCAACCTCGCAAGTCTTCACCGTGACGGACAGCTCTGCCAGCGGTCCGCAAATTAACGCCTTGCAGCTGAGAGATCTATCGACAGCTGTCACACCGTGGCAACCGCCCGCCACACTGCCTCCCAGGGCCGTGGTCTGGCAGAATGCGGCATCGCTGGCTGGCAGCGGCGATGTAGCTACCCAGGGCACTTCAGTTCTGGCAACCTATTTCAACACCTCCAATCCTGGATCATATATTGTGAACGGTGTTACGTTCATCAACAACGGAACACTGACAACAACGCAAAACGCGGTCACAGTGTCACTGACTGGAAACTGGGCCGTTTTTGGAGGGACAGGCAACGGTCAGACTGGCAGTTATGGAACGATTCTCAATGGTGCGGCTTGGGGAAGCGCCTCCCAGGCTATTACCCTTACAGGGTTGACTCCTTGGACGAAATATCTGGCTCAGTTCTGGCTGGTTGATGGTCGGGGAACGAGCGGAAAAAGAACTACTATTTCAACCACGTTATCCGATGTGAATGTTCAGGCTTTAAGCTATTACAGCCCCACCAATGCGGGGGTGCAGGTCGTTGGCACTTTTATTGCCCCGCAGACAGGCACGGAAGTTTTTAGGTTAAATTACGGATCGAACGAAATTGACACCACTACCTTTCAACTCAGACAGCTGCCCGCAGTGGCTCTGACCACCAGCATTGTGAGTAATCTCTTTCAGATTTCCTGGCCGGCTGATCATACGGGATGGCGGCTGATGGCCCAAACCAACCACGTGGCTTCAGGGATCAGTTCGGATCCCAACGACTGGTCAGTGGTTCCTGGCTCGACTGAGACCAACCTAATGAACTTGCCCTTCACTCTAGCAGAATATTACCGTCTGGCGAATCCAGACGATGGGGTGTCGGCGTTCAAAACAGGGAACGTAATCCTCTTTCAGGGTGATTCCATTACAGATGGTGGCCGCTCGTATACTGGGGACCCCGATGACAGCCTTGGGCAGGGCTATGCTTTCATCTTGGGATCAAAATATTCAGCGATGTATCCGGACCGTCAACTGACCTTCATCAATCGCGGTATTAGTGGCAATACGGTAAGCAATCTGCTCAACCGCTGGCAGACAGACACGATCGCGTTGAAACCGGACATTCTGAGCATTCTTATTGGCGTGAATGATTCCGAGCCGGTTGCCCAGTATCAGCAGGCATACGACCAACTGCTGGCCCAGACAGTTGCGGCTCTTCCCAATGTGCGGCTGGTGTTGTGTGATTCGTTCACGTGGCCGTCTAATGTTGGAAGTGTCCAAAGCGCGCGCACGCAGGCCGTTCATGATCTTGCGGCAAAGTATCACGCGGCTGTGGTTTATTTTCAATTAGGTTTCAACGATGCATGCCAGAGTGCTACAAATCCATTCTGGATTTGGGATGGAGTCCACCCGTCCTGGGCCGGACATCAAGTTTTGGCGGATGAATGGGTGAACGCAGTCAACGCTTTTTATCATTAACAAATGTCAATTAGTAAAATAATAATCTGATGAAAACCAAATCATATCTTTTGGCTCTTGCTTTCGCATTGGCCAGGCTATCCGCTCAAGCGGGCGATGATGTGTCAGCGTTCAAAGCCGGGAACGTGATACTTTTCCAGGGTGATGAAATTACCGGTGACTCCCGCACGCCTGGCGGAGATAACAATCACAATTTCGGCCAAGACTACGCTTACCTGATAGCGGCAAAATACAATAAATATTACCCTAATCTCCAGCTCAACTTTACCAATTTCGGCGTTAGTGGCGACACCATAAGCAATCTCACCAGTCGCTGGCAGACCAACACAATTGCTCTGAAGCCCGACATCCTCAGCATTCTTATTGGTGCAAACGACACCGAGCCTGTCGCCGCCTACCAGCAAGCCTACGATAACCTGCTCGCCACCACAGTCGCGGCGCTGCCTAACGTGCGTCTGGTATTGTGTGAGCCCTTCACATGGCCAACCAACGTTGGTCCCACCCAGATCGCGCGTTCGCAGGCTTTGGAAAGTCTTGCGTCGAAATACAACGCGCCGGTAGTCCATTTTCAGAGCGCCTTCAGCAACGCGTGCCAGCTTGCCCCAGCGCAATATTGGATTAGGGATGGAATTCATCCGACCCCCGCAGGCCATAAAATAATGATGGACGAATGGGTGCGCACGGTTCAGTCCTTTTATAGGTAAATTTAAGAATGTGGGTGTAACGGCGTTGCGGTCGCCGCCATCCCCTCTTTCGAGGTATATCTTGATTTCTTTTTCTGCGCTAAATTAAAACGAATACCATCTCAAGCCAAATGACCATGAAAACCATGTATCAATTTCTTTTTATTTGCGTCGCAATTGCCGCCTGTCTGGCAACTCAACCAGCCGCCAAGGCTGCCGATGAGATGTCGGCATTCAAAACAGGAAACCGCATCCTTTTCCAGGGTGACTCCATTACGGACGGCGGGCGCGGGCGCACTGAGGACCCGAATCACATTCTCGGGCAAGACTATGCTTACATTATAGCCGCTAAATACGGAGCGATGTATCCGGAGCGCCAACTTACCTTTATCAATCGCGGCGTCAGTGGCGATACGGTGAGCAAACTTGCCAGCCGCTGGCAGACAAACACGATTGATCTGAAGCCCGACATCCTCAGTATTCTGGTGGGCGTAAATGACAGCGAACCCGTCTCAGAATACGAGAAGACCTATGATAAGCTGCTGGCAGACACGGTTGCGGCGCTTCCTCATGTGCGGCTTGTATTGTGTGATTCGTTCACGTGGCCGTCTAATGTTGGGGAAGTGCAAAAAGCCCGCACGAAAGTTGTGGAGAGGTTGGCTGCGAAATACCACGCTCCGGTTGTATATTTTCAGAAAGCGTTCAACGAAGCGTGTAAGCGTGCTCCGGCAAAATATTGGATTTGGGATGGAGTCCACCCAACCTATTCGGGGCATCAGGTCATGGTGGACGAATGGGTTCGCACGGTTCAGTCTTTTTATAAGTAGCGTCACATCAATCCTCTTTTTATCTAAGCGAGCATAAACGTCGTAGCATATGGGCTATGACAAGGGGACGAGTTTCATGATTGCTGCCCCTCACTTTCAAGGCGTATATAAGCCATCACGGGTGTCTGGTTGAGCTGAGGATTGAAATTGAATAAGCGTTCATGAACAGTGGGATACAAGCGCAATTGGTTGTGAGAAATTTGAATTTTCTCGCTGTCCGGCGCACGCTGCCGGCCCATGAATTCCGGCCGTTACGTTCTCTCGCAAGTGCTCGAACACATTCACTGGCAGACGCTCAAACGCTTGTGCGTGTGCTACGGAACCGAGACGCGCGCGAGACATTTTGGTTGTCGGCAGCAACTCATCTGCATGGTGTTTGCCCAACTGACTTGGCGGGAGGGCTTACGCGACCTTGGCCGAAGCCAACGAACAGCGCGACCGGCGACTCTGGGAGGATTTGGCCAAGGGACTGATCAGCCAAGCACGAATTCTTTATGCCGGGGAAGACTTGGGGCTCGATTTGGAGAACAGGAGTTTATATAAAAGTAGAACGCATAACCCAGCGGACTCCCCCCTCTTTGGAGGCATATGTAGACTTTTTTTGTTAGGGTAATGTGTGAAGTCTTGATTGGAAAAACACGAAAATGAAAAAGTTAATAAGCACGATGTCAATTGCGATTGTTTGCAATGGCCTAATAGCGACATCCCTTGTGGCAGCGGAGAAGCTGGAGGCGGAAAAAGCGACCATTTTAGGCAAGGCGATGCCCTTTGCCGACTCCAAGGCTTCGGGAGGAAAGGCCATCAAGGCGTTGGGGGAGACCGGTTCGGGCTTGCGCTTTGACCAGGTTCCAGCCGCTAGGAAACTGGCGATTCATTACGCCAGCAAGACCGAGATGGGCACCTATAGCGTGCAGGTTAACGACAAACCCCCGGTCAAAGTGAACTTTCACTCGACCGGAGCTTGGGACACCTATTACACCGATGCAATTCTTGATGTGGACATTCCAGCGGGCGCGACGTTGAAGTTGTTCAGCGGGCAGGGGGATGGGGAATGGAGCGTCGATTATATTTTATTGGGCAACGATGATCTGGGGTTGAAGCCCGACATCTGGAACTTGCCACGGTTCACCCCTGCCAATGGTCAATTCAAGCCGGATTGGAAGTCCCTCAGCCAATATCAGACGCCGGAGTGGTTCCGGGAGGCGAAATTTGGTGTTTGGAATCATTTTCTCCCTGAAGTGGTGGCAGAACGGGGCGACTGGTATTTCAAAGGAATGTATACGCAAGGCGAGAGGCAAAATCTCGATTTTGTCAAAAGATTTGGTCATCCCAGCGAGAAGGGATTTATTGATTTTTTGGATATGTGGAAGATTCAGGCCTGGGATCCGGCACGATTGATGAAGCTCTATGCTCAAACCGGCGCCAAATACTTCGTCGAGCTGGCCAACCACCATGACAATTTTGATGCTTGGAACTCAACCTATCAGCCTTTCAATGCGGTGAACTTCGGGCCGAAAAAGGACATGGTTGGACTTATGGCGCAGGAAGCCCGTAAGAACGGCCTTCGTTTTGGCGTCTCCTACCATGCAATACCCACCTACACCTGGAACCTGTTTATGCCCTCTTCCTATGGGGCTGATGCGACAGGCGATAAGGCCGGAAAGCCCTATGACGGCAGATGGCTGTCGATCGCCAATGGCGGGGGAAAATTCTGGGAAGGCTATGATCCCAAGGATTACTACGGCCCGGTGCATGCTGGAACCAAGAATGGGGCGTTTACGAACGGGGAGCCAAAGGATCCCAACGCGGAGATGTTTTTTCGCCAGTTCTTTTGGCGCGTGGACGACGTGCTGAAATACAAGCCGGATCTTCTCTACTTCGACGCGGGGCTCTGCCACGATGGCTTTGGCATTCCCGAGTCCGCCAAAATAATTGCCGCCAATTATTATAACAAATCATTGGAGTGGAACGATGGGGCTTTGGATGCCGTCCTGAATCTAAAATATCCCGATGGCCAGCAGAAAGCTCTGGTTATCGACTATGAGGTGTCCTCTGCGGAGAAAATTCAGCCTTATCCATGGCAGACGGACACCCATCTTGGCGGTTGGTCTTATGATGCGGAATATCCGCCGGGGGAGAGTGATTCAACCTGGGTGATCAAATCCCTGGTCAGCAATGTTGCCCGCAATGGCAATCTCCTGCTTAATTTAGTGCTTCGGGCTGATGGAACTCTGCCTGAAAACATTGTCACGGTGTGCGATGGAGTCGGTGCATGGATGAAAACAAACGGGGAAGCGATCTACGGCTCGCGGCCCTTTGAGCGGGATCACGAGGGTGAGACCTTCTTCACCCGCAAAGATGGGTTTGTGTATGCCCTCAGCTTCTCCTGGCCTATTGGCGGAAAGCTGATTCTGGAATCCCTCAAGGAGGGGGGACATACCCTTGGGAAAGTGCAGCAAGTTGAAATTTTAGGCTATGGACCTGTCCAGTTTAAGCAAGATGGAAGATCTCTCACCATTGATTGCACAACCAAACAACCAGAGATTATCGGAGGTGTCAGAGCCTTCGTGTTCAAAGTGACGCAGGATAAAGTTTGGATCAATGACGATGATCCCGGTGTGAAATATGTGAACTGGGATCATGAATGCAACTTGGATCAAGGCGAATTCAACAACGACGTTCATTCTGCGAAAATTCCCGGCGCGGTGTGCGAATACACCTTCACCGGCAGCGGGATTGAGCTGATCGGAACGAAGAATGCGGGCTATGGAGATGTTGAAGTCTCCATAGACGGGATTTCTGCGCAGACCGTCAGCGTGGCCGGCGCGTCACGTCAGTCGCAGACCGTGTTGTTTAAGACACAAGGATTAGCGAAAGGTCCGCATAAAATTAAGCTCGTGAATAAAGGCGAAGCCTTGGTTGTTCTCGATGCCTTTAAAGTGGTTCCATGATAAACTGAAAAAAACAATGAAATTGATAATTGCGGCATTACTGTTTGCCAGAATGACGGGCCTTGTTGCGGCAGTGGAGACTTCCGCCCCCACCATCACCATCCACCCAACCAAGGACGACACCATGCTGCTCAACCCCGGGAAGGGCTGGGTCCAGTATGGGGATTCTAGCAACCCTCAATACACTCGGGACTATATCGGTTTGATCTATTACCGGCCCAACTGGTCGAGAGTGGAGCCCAAGGAGCATGAGTATAACTGGAAGGCGTTAGATACTAACCTGGATAAGTATAATGAAAAGTCAATTTACGGCAGAAAAAAGGTTGCCTTCGGGGTTATCAACATTGACGGCGGAATGGGATATGAATATTCGATCCCCAAGTGGGTTTTTGATGCCGGAGCAGAACCCCTGGCGATCCCGGAAAGCACGAGCCCGACCAAACAGATGATTATCAACAAGCGTTGGGATGATCCAGTTTTTTTGCAAAAATTCAATCAGCTCGTCAAGGCGCTCGGCGAGCGCTATGACGGCAATCCTAATATTGCCTTCATCGAAATCCGTTCTTATGGCAACTGGGGGGAAGGCCACATTGGCGGCCTGGGTAGTCAGGTTCAATTGGCCTCGCCCGAGGTGCTCAAGGAGGACTATTTTATGCCTTACTTCAAAGCATTCCCTCACACCCGCCTGATGATTCCCTGGGGAAATCCTGCGTATGACAAAGTCTATGACTGGGCCGTGTCACAGGGGGCAGGCATGCGCAGGGATGGCATTTTGAGCGAATGGTCTAAGGATGGCTCCGAATGTCTGCGCGCCTATGGGCATGCACCCGCTGTTTTCGAATACTGTGATAGTTACGAAACCACCAAGAAAAAGGGTTATTGGAGCACGAATCTGCTGATGAAATACATCCAAGCCGGGAAACCGAGCTACATGCAGTGGGATTCAAAGATATTTGAAGAGAACCGGGAGTTCTGTCTGCAACTCGGAAACAAGATCGGCTACCATTTCATCCTCCAGCAGGCGACGATCCCCACGAAAATCAGCCCTGACGCCGCATTTTCGATCGAATGGCAATGGTTCAACGACGGCGTTGCTCCACTTTATGAGCCGTGCCACGTAGCTATCGCCTTACTGGATGAGAAGGATCAGGTCGTCCAAAAACAATGGTTGACGGACAGCCATCCCAAGAATTGGAAGCCGGACGAAAGCTGCACGGAAACCGTCAGCGCAACTTTTTCATCGGTCCCCTCAGGGATCTACAAATTGGCTGTTGGGCTGTTCCTTGATCGTGGGGATGCAGCACCCGCCTACCGACTAGGGATTCAGGGACGGACAACTCAGGGATGGTATGTTCTGAACGACAGGGTGAAGTGCAAACTATGACCCTATGACGCGTCCAAAATGCTGGAAAAAAAGCAAATTAAATGCACCGCAATCCAATCCATCGTTTTTTATTTATCGCGTCTTGATTACCGCACGTATTGAACTACAACTTATGAAGCTCTCCCTCATCCTTTCCGTCTTTCTCTCCACTGCCTGCCTGTGCGCCGCCCAGGAATCCAGAACTCAATTCCTGCCCGGCCAGACCTGACCTGACAACCGTGGCATCCACATCAACGCCCACGGTGGTGGCGTGTTGTTCCACTCGGGCAACCACAAAAAAGCGATTTCATTCCGGCAACTTGAATTTGCAGTTTGGGGAAGGCGTATCGTGCTATTTTATGCGGTTTTACCCCGTTGGCCCTTGACTTCTTGAGGTTCTTTAACGCGTAAAAAACGGAATTCCGGCATGCCCTTATAAGAATTCATCAGCCATATCATGTCAACCCATTACTGCGCTCTCATGTGGATGGAAGGGACGTTTCACGCGGTTTTCGACGGTCGAAATATCCTCCCCCCTCTTTCGAGGTATGTGCCGGCTTCGTTAACTTTGATATAACTGAGAACATGACGTCACATTGCGACCGCGGCAACGGCACCTTTAACCAAGGTTAAAATGAAAAAGCATTTTGAAGGCATAAAAATGAAAAGGATAAGAAACTTTCTTCTGATTTCCATCCTCGCTATGCTGTTGCAGCTTGGCGCCAGTGCGGCATCCGTCACCTGGCAAAGCGTCCGGGCGGTTGCGGACAGCGCGGATGTGGACACCAACGGCACCTCGGTTTTAGCCACCTACTGGTCGGGTGTGGCCAGCACGAACCCGATCAACGGCGTCACTTTCAAGGATTCCGGCACAGCTGCGACCACCCAAAACGGGGTCACGGCAACTGTCGGAAATTTCGGAAGCGGCAGTTACGGTTTTTACGCTAACTATTTCTTCAATAACCATTTTCCAGACACGATGGGAGATGGTCCCGGTGGAGCGAATTATGCCGCCTTGTTGGAGGTTGGCGTCGGCGTTCCTAATAATGCTTCTTCCCATTGCTCGTCTTTCACGTTGAGTTTGGCTGGACTGACGGTGGGGCGTAACTACCGCGTCCAGTTCTGGGTGTATGATGACCGATATCAAACCGGCCCCACGGAAACAATCAGCGGCAGCGGTTCCGATATTAATATTCCCACCATGGGATTACGTAACGCGGCTAGCCCAAATATAATCTTAAGTTACAACTGCAATGGCGGCTCGTTCGTGATCGGGAGCTTTACGGCGACTTCCAGCACACAGACCTTTACGATCACAGATGCATCGGCCAAGGGGATTCAACTCAACGGCTTCCAGCTTAGGGATGTGACCGGTGTGACGGTGCCTTTGCCGGCACCCCGCAGTCCGGTGATGGCAATGGGAACCGGTGGCACGGTTGGCAGCGCGTTCAGCTATTCGATTGTGTGTTTTGTGAACGCGACCAATTATAGTGCGTCGAATTTGCCTGCGGGCTTGAGCCTTAATTCCAGCACAGGTGTGATCAGCGGCACGCCCTGCGATTCGGGCATCTCTCATGCGACCATCAGCGGGATCGTTGCCGGGGTTACCTACCAGGCCACGCTGATCATTGCCATATCGCAACAGGATGGCACCCCCTTGCTCTCGACCGACATCCCTCGGGGGTATTTAAACAACGTGCCTGAATCAATAAATTACTCGTTGGTATACTCGTTGAACATTCCCTGGACTTGCAATTTCAATAGCTTGGCGCCGCCCTATGGCGTGGATGTTCACACCAATGTCGCGCCTTTCACCCGAGTGGCGTATTACCTGGAGCTTCAGGCTCCCAACGGAACGCTCCAGTATGTGTGGGTTTCGATGAACGCCTTTACCACCAATGCCGGGCAAATCGGGGTGCCCACCAGCACCTCGGGCGCAAGCTTCCAACAGGTGGTCACCAACCTGAATGTGATTTCCGACGTTTCAGGGGTATTGACGGGAACGGGGCTTTCGGGGAGTTTGAACTTCTCGTCGTCAAACAACGGGGCGATGGTAGTCAGCAACAGCAGCGGCATTTTTGGCTTTACCAACTGGGGTGGCAATGGCGGTTATGCGAGCGTCGGGATGACGAATTATTTGGCCGCCACCAATTACAGTGTAAGATCCTTGCAGGTGCTGGTTCTTAATTCGGCCTCGAACATGACGATCCAACCGGTGGCAGACAACTCGCTTTTGATCAATCCGGGCAAAGGCTATGCGGAGTATTGGGGGCCCACGCTCCAATATACCCCGACGGTGATCGGCGTCGGCTACACCCGGTGTAATTGGAATACATTGGAAACCGCAGAGGGCGTGTATGACTGGAGCTGGGTGGATAACTACATCAATAATTTTGCCCAATATGGTAAGAAATTCGCCTTTGGCGTCATTAACCATGGCGGCACCCCGCAATGGGTCTTCGCCCCCGGCACCAACGTCCAGACCGGTCAGATATATACCAATGGCGCGGTTCGCAACCCCAGCGAGACCAATTCTCCGTTGAGTTATGACGATCCGGTGTATATCGCGCGAACCAAAGATTTCATTAAGGCATTTGGGGCGCGTTATAACGGAAACCCGAACATCGCTTATCTGGATATGAGGGATGTCGGCATTTGGGGCGAAGGCAATGCCGCATTGGACCAACTCTCCGCAGGCAGCACGCTGACCAACTTTTACCAACCCTATGTGGACGCCTTTCCCAATACGCAACTGATTGAGGATGTCTGGTATGGCTCCGTGGCCTCGGCGCTTGTTTCCCAAGGAACCGGGGCGCGCACGGATGGGATTTGCAGCGGGACGATGTCTGGCGGGAATGGAGTCATGAATCTCTTCGCCTACCCTTATCAGCCATCAATCATGGAATACTGGGGATCAAGCGCACCTACGAATGTTTATCGAGGAGGGGTGATGAATGAATTAATGATCTATATTGCCGGAGGCAGGCCAAGCTACCTGCAGTTTAATGGCGATTTGCAATACCCTAACTTCACCAATTTCTACAACATGGTCGGCAACTTGATGGGCTATCACTTCGTGCTGCAGCAGGCCAGCATTCCCAAAACAATCCAGGCGGGCGTGCCCTTTTCTTTCAATTGGACCTGGTTCAACGATGGGGTGGCCCCGCTCTATGAGCCGTGTAGTGTTGCCCTGGCGCTCTTGGATACTAATAACAATGTGGTTTCGCAACAATGGCTTTCAGGCAGCAACCCCAATGGCTGGATGCCGGGGGGGGGGACGGCGGAGAGCTTTACGAACGTCATCTTCAACTCGGTTCCAACTGGCTGCAAGCTGGCAGTGGGCTTGTTTGTAAAACAAACCGATGCCAATCCAACCTATAAAGTGGGCATCCAGGGCCGCACCTACACCGGGTGGTATACCCTCTCGGGCAATTGGAATCCTCCGCAAGTTGGTGTTACCTGGCAAAGTGTCCAGACCCCGGTGAGCAGCACCGATGTCGCCACCAATGGCATCTCTGTGCTGGCCACATATTGGTCGGGTGTTTCCAGCAGCAAAACGATCAACGGGGTCACGTTCGCCGATAGCGGCGTCGGCACGCAAACCCAAAACGGGATCGTTGCGAGCCAGTTCGGAACTGGTTGGTGGAATATTCGTGGAGCAAATAATACTTTCTACAGCGGGGCGCACTCCATCACAGGTCCGGATGCGGCGAACTACAAAGCCGTGCTGGGGGATGGCGCGTGGGGGGGCGCTGCCAATAGTTCAGCGGCAATAAATTTGAACGGACTGACTGCGGGGCATCAGTATCTGGTCCAGTTCTGGGTATGGGATGACCGGAGTAATACCGGGAATTATACCGAAACTATCAGCAGCGGCGGCTCGGACGTCAACGCCCCGATTCTGATTCGGAGAAACAGCACCGGAGGAGTGTTTGTGATTGGAACCTTCACGGCGAGCGACAGTTTGCAATCATATACAATCACGGACACCTCGGGTGGAGGGATTCAGCTCAATGCGTTTCAGTTAAGGGATGTCAGTGGACCTGTTCCGCCCAATGCGCCGTTTTTGAGCGCCGTTTTGACTAATACCCAGATTGCGGTCCAATGGAATTATCAGATCGGTGTCAGTGGTTACAACATCAAGCGTTCCACGACCAGCGGCAGCGGCTATACGACCATTGCGTCCAATGTGCCAGGCACGAGCACGAGCTATGTGGATACCAACGTGATTGCCGGCGGAACGTATTACTATGTGGCGAGCGCCACCAATGCGTTTGGTGTGAGCGCTGACTCGGCGGAAGTTTCGGTGCAGATGCCGAATGCGCCCAATGCGCCGATTCTGAGCGCCGTTTTTACGAATGGCCAAATTGCGATCCAATGGAATTATCAAATCGGTGTCAGTGGTTACAACATCAAGCGTTCCACGACCAGCGGCAGCGGTTATACGACCATTGCGGCTAATGTGTCGGGCACCAGCTACCAGGATGCGAACGTGACAGGTGGCGCAACATATTACTACGTGGCGAGCGCCACCAATGCGTTTGGCGTGAGCGCGAACTCGGCGGAAGTTTCGGTAAAAATCCCTGGTCAGCCCAACTCTGTCATCTGGCAGAATGCAAAGAATATTGCTGGCAGTGACGATGTAGCCACCAATGGCACCGCTGTTTTGGCCACCTACTTGGACAAGAATAAACCCGGCTCCTATGCTGTGAACAGTGTCATATTCACCAATAACGGCACCCTGACGACCACCACGAACGGGGTCACGGCAGCTCTGACGGGCAATTGGAATGTTTTTGAGGGCACGGCCAATGGTCAGGCCGGAAATTACGGGACGATTCTAAATGGTTCCGCCTGGGGCGGCGCAATTCAGACGCTTGCGTTGTCTGGATTGACGGTGGGTGCGCAATATCTGGTTCAGTTCTGGGAAGTAGATGGCAGGGGAGTCCACGCCAGTCAAACAATGATCTTTGCCGCCGGATCAGACATCAATGCCCAAACGTTGACATACGGTGGTTCCTCCAACCCTGGACAGTGTGTGACTGGCACCTTCACAGCAGGTTCGAGCACGATGAGTTTTACGCTGACGAATGTGGCAGGCGAGATTGACACCGCCGCCTTTCAGCTTCGCAACGTGACCGGTGTGACCAGTGTGTCCGTCAATCCCACGAACCTAGCAATAATCCTATCAAATAATGTCCTTCAATTGACCTGGCCAGCAGACCATACCGGTTGGCGGTTGCTAGTGCAAACAAACCATTTGAATACGGGCATAAGTCTGAACACAAATGACTGGGCAACAATTCCGGGATCGACGCAGGTCAATCAGACTAATTTCCCAGTTATTCTCAACCAGCCAATGGAATTCTACCGCCTAGTTTACCCATGAGGATAAAGCAGTTTAAAGTCGAAATGCTAGGGAGCATATGTTTGGTAAGATTGCTCTTACTAATTGTTTTATTACGCATCGGAATCTGCTTTGCACAACAAAATGACGACCTGTTTCCGGCTAAACTTGGTGCGGTGGACGCAATTACTTTTGACGGACGTGGCTTTATCATCAACGGCAAGCCAACTTTTATCATGTCTGGGAGTGTTCATTATGCACGAGTGCCCCAAGAAAACTGGCATGATATTTTACTTAAACTAAAGCGCTGCGGCTTTAACTGCGTGGAAACCTATGTGTTCTGGAATTATCATGAGCCGCATGAAGGACAGTTCAACTTTACGACTGCGGGTCGCGATTTAGGCGCGTTTCTGGATGCCGCAAAAAGCCTTGGACTTTACGCAATTGTTCGTGTCGGTCCTTACAGCTGCGCCGAGTGGGAAAATGGTGGGTTCCCGACATGGCTTTACTTCAAACAAGGCTTGGAAGTGCGCAAGCAAAACCAGGTGTTCTATCGATATGTGGATGCTTGGATGAACAAGTTACTGCCCATTCTATCAACACGGCAGATTCAGAGGGGTGGCAATGTCATATTGGTTCAGTTAGAAAACGAATTGCCAACCGATAACTGGTCTCACTGGGGAACCAGCGAAGATAAGGACGGGTATCTAAAGCACTTGCTTGATTTGGCTCATAATAACGGACTGGAAGTCCCGATGTTTTTCAGCGGATTACACCATGGACACGATCCAGCGCCTGGCAATCCCATAGATTCTTTGCAAAGGAAGAGCCCTTGGATGAGCACGGAATTGTGGACGATTTGGTTTGACCGATATGGGAACAGCAGTGATGACTTGCTGAAGGGGGAACGTTCGACCTGGCGGGTTCTCGCTCAAGGAGGCAATGGATTCAACCTCTATATGTTTTATGGCGGCACAAGCTTTGATTTCTTTAATTTCAACGACGATGAAAAATATGGCGACCATAGAGAAAAGGCAATGGCTAGTTATGATTATGGCACACTGGTCGGACAGGCAGGAGACACACGCACTCTTTATTACCGGCTCAAGCGAGAGGCGTATTTTGCAGATGCTTTTTCGGCCATTCTTGCAAATAGCACAAACACAACCAAACAATTTCAGGATTTCGCGCGTGGAGCAACAATCACAGCACGAAGCGCTACGGAAGGAACTCTTGTGTTTTTAGATAATTCAAGGACTAGGGAGACTAACGCCGTCCTTAAAAGCGGGGTGGATATTAAACTCGCCGCCGGTGAAATCGCTGCATTTCCTTTACAAATTTCCATTGCTCCTGATTTGCAAATTGCCGAGGCGGACGCGCGAATTCTCGGCATAGTATCGCAAAACTGTATAAAAACCCTTATTTGCTATGGCGAAACCGGCGATTGTGGCAAAATAACCTTTGTTTCAAACAAACCGGCAACAGCTGACATTGTAAACAATCGCATTTTTCAATTGAGCATTCAAGAGGGCAAATCAAACTTGATATTTCACTTTCCAACGAATGACGTTGGTGAAGAAAATCTGGTTTTCGGCACAAACCGCCTTCGCATTCTGGTTATGAACAAAGATACCGCTGATTTGACTTGGATTGTGGAGACAAAAGCTGGACGACAAATTGTAATTGGCGCACCTTATCTGGGGGATTATTTCGTTGGTGCATCAGGAAAAGTCAAAGCTATTTTGGATTTTCCTTGGAACAATACTGCACCAACAAACTTGTCAATTTACGGAGACAGTGAATTTCGCAACATCAAACTGCCAGAGCTTTCGAAAACTAGATGCATAGAATCGTTGCCACTTGCCCCGTGGGTGATGAGTTCAGACATCGCGCCACTGGCTGATAAATATAATGATGAGGATTGGTTTACACTGCCGGATGGCCGCCCACCCCAGATGGGAGAGGACGGTGATTATTCAGCCTATGCCTGGTATCGCACACGGCTGACAAATAGTTCACCGATCAAAACAATAAACTTCAGAAGAATTGGTGACCGCGCCACTTTTTTTGTGGATGGCGAGTTTGCGACGAATTATGATTTCCAACAAAATGAAACAACTAAAATCCAACTTAACATTCCTGCCGGTTCGCATATTGTGAGTGCCTTCGTTGCTCATGCCGGACGAACAAAACTCGGTGGTGTGGTTGGCTCGATAAATTGGATTGGCGCGCAAAAAGGTTTGTGTGGTCCGGTCACGGCCGACGAGAGGAGTGATACGATTAAGGGGTGGAAAATGCGCGGCGGTGTAAATCCAACAAATCCGAGATTGAAATGGAATTCGGCGACTGCGACAAATGGTGCACCCGCATATTATCGGACGTGTTTCCAGCTTGATCACGCTCCTGAATCAGGTGCAACTTATCGATTCGGCACCGACGGGCTTTCTTTTGGCAATTTGTGGCTTAACGGCCATAATGTGGGCCGTTATCCGGAAATATTGAAAGGCTGTCCAGGGCTATGGCTGCCAATTTGCTGGATGAAGCCGGGCCTCAACATGCTAGTAATTTATGATGAACGTGGCTTTGCGCCTGTAAAGACAACTGTAAAGCTAGAAGCCGAAGCAAGCCGTCACCAACTGACTGTCATCCAATGAATATAATTCCAAGTTTGCACCCCAGACGCACCCCTATTGTTTCAGTTACTCGGCAGCGAAAAGATCAGAACGGCCGCACCAAAATCTTCATGCCCAAAAATGGCTGAAAAATCATTCTGCGGCAATCGCCAACAGACAAATAGGAGAGATTCAAACTGAAATAATTGACACCTATGCGAGCCGGTGTCAGTATCAAAACAGGATTCAGTTGTGGTGCAAAGATCAGCAGGATAGACAATGTGCACTCCGATGTGCACTTTGCCCCGCAACTGACGGGAGATTATGCAACGAGAGACGCCTCTTGCAAAATCCCTTGATTGGAATAGTGCCGTAATTCAAGAGAAACTAGCCTCCTTCAACTGGAGGAACCTCTTGCAAAAAACCTGTTTATATCTACGGAGTATTTGTAGCGACACCGCCGGTGACAGTCACAATTTCAACACCGTAAGAAACAAAACATAAAACAACAAAGAGACGCATGAAAAACCAAAGAGCAATTTGGGTGGCCGCCCTGCTGTGCAGCGTGGCAATGACACCGTTCAACGTAAGCGTCACCCGGAGCACCTCTTGACAACGGGGTGAGCAGGACTGGAGATGTCAGAGATATAAGCTCTGACGGTTATGATGTGGGCTGCAGAGCTTTTTTGGTTTTGACCCAAGTGGCTGGAATGACCTCAGGGATTTGGTGATTGGTCATGTGTAAGCGTCCGGCCGGGTGCATACTATTTTTGCTCCGAGGAAGCTGGCAGGATGTGAGGTAATGAATGCAGTTTCTCGAATACGACGCAAACGGTTCTCGCGCCAGCAGCGGGAACAATGGGT
>Ga0182030_10000798_pt1 | contig 61969 bp, 53 predicted proteins | sample 812S3MmetaG_FD_121299 | JGI IMG/M metagenome (GOLD analysis project Ga0182030, IMG submission 121299) | Permafrost microbial communities from Stordalen Mire, Sweden - 812S3M metaG (Illumina Assembly) | ecosystem: Environmental > Terrestrial > Soil > Wetlands > Permafrost | place: Sweden... | reverse complement strand
GCGACAGCGTCAATGCAAACCTGTTCGTCGCTGTAGTGCTGAATCGCTGCTTGGAGTGTTTTTGGTGTTCCCATGCAAGGAGATTAACAAACTATGAATGGTTAGTCAAGGTATTTATTGCCCTATTTAGTGTAGCCGGTTTGGGCCGGCAAAAATCGTCCGCCCTCCACGCTCGATTAGTTCGAGGAGGACTCCCCGAGTCTGTGCGGCAGGCGTCAAGGGAGTAGGGTCCTTCGACGCGCGCTCGGTCGCTGCGCTCCTTCGCACGTGCTCAGGACGACAATTGCAAAATTCATCCGGTCACAGTACTAGTTGCCCGTCGGTACGGTTTCGCTGGCTTCTTCGGATTTCGCGCTCTCGTTGCCGCGGACATCGACGGCGGCAATCGAATAAACGTAGGTCTTGCCCGGAATCACCGAGCTGTCACGATAGGATGGCGTTTTCACAAGCGCGGAATTCACCTTGACCGTCGTCTTCATCTCGCCGCTAATCGCTACGCTGCGATAGATGTTGTAGCCAGCGAGATCGGCGCTCGCCACCGGAGCCCAAATCAGATCGATGAACGGCTTCTGCCCTTCGCCGGAATAGACGGCTTGCAAGCCCACAGGAACGGCGGGCGGAAAAACATCGTGAGCGACGAGGCGGAGCGTGGGGCTGTCGTCGCCCTCAACCTGGACTTCACTGTCCGAGCGCGTCACTGTACTCACCGCAGTCACGCGGTACAGGTAAGTTCGTTCCCATTCGATTGCGTCGAGGAAATGCGCGGGGCCGGAAGCACCGGCCGGGACTTCACCCGCTATCGTTTCCTTGCCGCCGCTTTCGGCGCGGCGATAAATGCGATAGCGAAACTGAGCGGCGGGACTGGAGGGTGTCTGGCTGGCGTCGGGCTCGCCGGCGCTCGTCCAGGTGAGCAGCACGCCATCTTCATTGAGTTGCGCCGCCAGATCTTGCGGGGCTGGCAGAGTCCTGATTGCCGGAATATGCACGCGGTTCGAAAGCCCGGCACCGCGACTGTTGCGGTTCAGTACTTCGACGGCGTAGGTGAGATCGGCTTGCGGATCGCTGCTGAGCGCAGTCGCTGGAACCGTGTCGGTGAAGGTCAGCGCTAATGGCGGCTTTGGCGGAGGCTTCCGCAGAGCTCTCTTGGGCACGATGGGAGGAGCCGGAACGGTGGCGACGGAATTTCCGCAGGCCGTCATGTCGGAATCGGCGCTGCGGCAGATTTGCGTAGGCCCGAGCGATCGCACACTCTCATGATCGGTGGTGAGTTTGGGTTCGGTCCAGGTCAGAGTTACGGAGTTGCCTTTGCGCGAGGCGTGCAGGTCGGTGGGCGGTTTCGGCAGCTCGAGCGACGGCGGCAGCGGCGCACCAGGCTGGGCACAACTTGAGAGCAGCAGGCAGAAAGCTGTCAAAGCGGTGAGCTTGGCGTAAAGATTCATCCGGAAAGAAGAGGGTAGCAGAGGATCGCGCTTAAATGCCGGAAAGGAAGATGGAAAGAGCACGGGCATCTTGCCTCCATCGGCCTCATGCTCTTGTTCCTACAGGATGTAGCGCGACAAATCCTGGTCCTTCACGATCTCGCTTAGCATTTTCTGCACGTAGGCGGCGTCTACCTTGAACTCCTGCCCTTTTTTCTCGGGCGCCTCGAAGCTGATCTCGTCGAGCACGCGCTCCATGATGGTGTGAAGGCGGCGCGCGCCAATGTTTTCCGTGCCTTCGTTCACACGAAAGGCAAAGCGCGCGACTTCTTCGAGCGCGTCGGGGGTGAATTCCAGCTTTACGCCTTCGGTTTCGAGCAGCGCCGTGTATTGCTTGGTGAGCGACGACTTCGGCTCCGTCAGAATGCGGATGAAGTCTTCCATGGTGAGCGACTGCAGCTCGACGCGGATGGGGAAGCGTCCCTGGAGTTCGGGAATCAGGTCGCTAGGCTTGGAGACGTGAAACGCGCCAGCCGCGATGAAAAGAATGTGGTCGGTGCGCACCATGCCGTAGCGCGTGTTGACCGTCGTGCCCTCGACAATGGGCAGAATGTCGCGCTGCACGCCTTCGCGCGAAACGTCCGGCCCGTGGCCGCTTTCGCGGCCGGCGATTTTGTCGATCTCGTCGAGGAAAATGATTCCGGAGTTCTCCACGCGATCGATGGCGGTGCGCGTCACCTGCTCCATGTCGATCAGGCGCTGCTCTTCTTCCTGGATCAGATACTCGAACGCTTCGTTGACCTTCATCTTCCGCTTCTTGGTGCGCTGGCCGAAGATGTTGGGCAACATATCCTTGATGTTGACGTCCATCTCCTCGACGCCCTGATTGGAAATGATTTCGAACGACGGGAAATTGCGCTCGCGGGTTTCGATCTCGACGGTGCGGTCGTCGAGCTTGCCTTCACGCAGCTGCTGGCGCAGCTTTTCGCGCGTGCGGCTGGCAGATTCGGTCATGCTCGTACTGGCGTCAATGACTACGCCGCCAGTTGATGTTGACGACGAAGACGCAGCATCGCTCCGAGGAGTAACAGGCGGGAGCAAGATATCGAGCAGACGTTCTTCGGCATTGAGTTCGGCTTTGTCGGCGACATCTTCGAGCCGCTCTTCGCGGATCATCTCGATGGCGATCTCAACCAGGTCGCGAATCATGGATTCGACGTCGCGGCCGACATAGCCGACTTCGGTGAACTTCGAAGCCTCAACCTTGAGGAAAGGCGAGTTCGCGAGCTTAGCCAGGCGGCGGGCGATTTCAGTCTTGCCGACACCGGTCGGCCCGATCATGATGATATTTTTCGGAATGACTTCTTCGGCGAGCTCCGGAGCGAGTTTTTGCCGGCGCATACGGTTGCGGAGCGCGATCGCGACGGCGCGTTTGGCGTCCTTTTGTCCGACGACGTGTTTGTCTAGCTCGGCCACGATTTCGCGCGGCGTCAGCTCGTCGAGTGCGACCTGTTCTTCTTCGGTGGTTCCGGGTAAGTAAATAGCCATTGTTAGTTCTCAGTTCCCAGTTGTCAGTTCTCAGTAAAAGCTAAGAACCGCCCGGCGCTCACTGAGAACTGAGAACCGGGAACTGAGAACTTCTTACAGCTCCTCAATCGTTACTTTGTCATTTGTATAGATGCACATCCGCCCGGCAATCTTCATTGATTCTTCGGCGATTTCACGGGCTGAAAGCTTTGTGTGGTCGGCGAGCGCCTGGGCGGCTGCTTGGGCAAACGGGCCTCCAGAGCCGATGGCCGCGATGCCGGTATCGGGCTCAATCACGTCGCCCTGGCCGCTCAACAGAAACGTCTGTTCTTTGTCGGAAACGAGTAACAGGGCTTCGAGGTGGCGCAGGTATTTATCGGTGCGCCAGTCTTTGGCTAGCTCGACGGCCGACCGGCCAACGTTGCCGTGATACTGCTCAAGCTTCGCCTCAAAGCGGCTGAACAGAGTAAACGCATCGGCGGTCGAGCCGGCGAATCCGGCGAGGATCTTGTCCTGATAGAGGCGGCGGATCTTCTTCGCTCCGTGCTTGATTACGGATTCGCCGAGGGTGACCTGACCGTCTCCGGCCATGACAACTTTGTCGTCGCGGCGAACACAGAGGACCGTCGTGGAGCGGATGAGGCGAGTCTTCGATTCGGCGGCCTGTTCGGGACCGGGTGGTACTGGTGTGCTTTTTGTCATGAGCGCAATTTTTAATTATACAGTCGTTCAAGAGGAAGGCACGTGCAGGTGGTGTCCTAATTTGTTTTTTAGGGCTCTGTCTTCTTCTCCCATACTTTTTTATTAGCTCGGTTCGCCTCCCAGCCAGAAGTCTTGTATGGCTTAAATCCAACGACGCCCTTTTCAAAAGCACAATTGAGCGTGACCGCAAAATGCTGGGTTCGTTCCACCTTGGAAACATCGACAAAAGTGATCGAACCTTCGACTTCAAAGTTGCGCAGTTTCCCGTTACTGTAGATCTCAAATTCCTCAGGTGTAAGCTGATATTCCATGACAGTCGAGTGCTTTCCGCGAGGCGGGAAAGTAGCCTCATTAATGGCAATCCCGTCCTTTTGTTTATCGATAATCCAATCCGCCCGACTGAGGCTCATGGGGTAGTTGGTTGGATTAACAATGTAAAAAACGAACATAAGGTTATGGAGAACCTTTTCTGCGTCATGCAACCATATGTCCTCGCCGCCGCTCCAGTCTTCGATAGTCACCCATTGGGCGAGTTGAGATTGCTGAAGGTCGGTGCTCCTCCGCATGGCATGCGTAGCCTTGGCGCTTTCTTGGGCTTGTTCGGCAACGGCTATCAACGTCAAAATGACTACCCAAGCTGTAGGCCCATCGGGCCATCTAAAGAAGCGAGACGAGAGCCGATACCAACGTGGCGTGTCCCCTTCGGCCTTGCGTACATTGGGGTGGGGCTGCTTTTCGTCCGCTTTAGCGGAGGTAGCCGCTCCGTCAAGCTGTGTGGGATATTGTGCAGCTTGCTGGGCGGTGCGTTCGTCCTGAACGGATACACAGACTGTGAGCCCGAATATCAAAACGAGCCAAGCCAAATATTTCAACATAACAGAGAAATTGTACCCCGAAAATACTTGACAAGCAATAGTTATTGGGGTACAGTAATAGACATGGCAAACGTACTCAACGCCGACAAGCAAATCGCGGTTATTGGAGCTTTGGCCGAAGGTTCTAGCATTCGCTCGATTGAGCGGATTACAGGCGTTCACCGCGATACGATCATGCGCCTTGGGGTGAAGGTCGGTCAGGGCTGCGCGAAGATCATGGACTTGTCCATGCGTAACCTATCTTGCAATCGCCTTGAAATGGATGAGATTTGGGGCTTTGTCGGTAAGAAGGAGCGCAACGTTCGCGAAGGCGAAAAGGCGGTCGGTAGCGTATGGACATTCTGCGCGATTGATGCCGAAACGAAACTGGTTCCTGCGTTCAAGGTTGGTGACCGAGATACGGCTACGGCAAAAGCCTTTGTGCAAGACGTAGCCAATCGGATGGCTTACCGCGTGCAAATTTCGACGGATGGCCTGAATGCTTACGTAGCTGCGATGCAGAATGCTTTCGGCGAATTTGTTGACTACGGACAGATCATCAAGACTTACGGGCATGAGGAAGTGAGCGACAATCGCCGCTACAGCGCTCCCAAGTTCGTTTCGTCTGAGAAAAAGGTGGTTATCGGGATTCCAGATGAGCGCCTGATCTCTACCAGTTACATAGAGCGCCTGAACGCCACCACGCGCTTGCACATGCGCCGCCTGACTCGCCTGACGCTGGCATTCAGCAAGAAGCGTGAGAACTTCGAAGCGGCAGTTGCGCTGCACTTCGCATATTACAACTTTGTAAAGCGTCACAACACTCTGCGATGCACTCCGGCAATGGCCGCCGGCGTGACTGGGAGCTTTTGGAGTGTGGGCGATCTCTTGGAGGCGGCAGCATGACTAGTGAAACCAGAACTTTCATTGAAGCAAAAGATATTGCAGGAATCGAGATGGAATGCCAGCAATGCCGCTCGACTGTCTTCTATCCGATAGCAGCTTTGGAGGAAGCGAAAAAGATTATTGCTAATTGCCCGCAATGCAATCACGGCCTATTTGATGTAGCGACGACGAATCCTCAATCGGCCTATATTCAATATCCAAGCTATCCTGCAATCAATGATCTTCAAAAGATCGCTTCTGGGTTGCGGTCATTGGTTCGCGAAAGAACGGACATTCATGCGAATGTTCGTTTCCGTATTGATACCGAATTGAGGGGGAAGTGACAGATTATATCGACGAACTGCGCGAGGCGATCCACAAGCTACACGGCGGGACTGCCACGCATACCGAAAGCGTGCCAGTGAAAGAGGTTTTCAACGGGCAAACGGTTTGGGATGGAGTTGTCGAAGTATTCCGCTTGGATGGCCACGCGCTAACCAACCGAGTCTATGCGTGGATGCATGATACAGGTGACCCGTCGAAGCCAAAGCAGCACGTCACGGTGCTTCACATTGATCCAGCGCTATCGCCAGCTAAAGCCGTAAGAGCCTTCATCATTCAGGAGTTTAGAAACAATGCCAGCGCCCAAGCCTAAGAGAGTCGGTCGGCCAACGCTACCAAAGGGAAATGCTAAGGACGTAATGCTGCGCGTCCGCGTGACAGTGGAGGAACAAAAGGCGATGAAGGCTCTGGCAAAGGCTACCGGGCAGAGTGTTTCAGAGTGGATTCGCGGCACGCTGAGGACCGCTGCCAATGCCTGAGAAATTCAAATTAGGACACTACCCACGTGCAGGTCGTCCGTGCTGCCGGGAATCTTGGTCTTCGAGAATGAGACAATAAATAAGCAGATGTTCAGGCTGGCAACATGAAGCGACATGTCGAGGGAACGTTGTGGGCGATTTCACTCCTGTCTCTGATCGTGGCCGCGATCACCACTAATCGACGGTTCTTGCTTGTGATCGCTATCGTCTGGGTATTATCCACAGTGATTGTGATTCCACTCCACTTTTGCAAGGCATGGCGGCGCTGGCCCGAAATGGCGAACAGGTGGCAGTACATAGCATGGGTTGGGTTTGAAACATTCGCCGCGATGGCATTGATCGGGTTGTTCGTCTACTCGGTTGTTTCTCGATGATGCCGCCTGCTTGCACGGGCGAGGGCGTCCGTACGTCCATCATTTAGAATCTAAGCAGCGCATTGCGGAGCCACTCCTTTTGTCGTTCCTTGACGAGCTAAACCCACAACAACGCGAGGCTGTTGAGACTACCGAAGGCCCGGTGCTGATCCTTGCTGGCGCGGGGAGCGGGAAGACTCGCGTCATCACGTTTCGCATTGCTTATCTGATCGAGAGAATGGGTGTAATGCCGGAGGCGATTCTTGCCGTTACCTTCACCAACAAGGCCGCGAGCGAGATGGCCGAGCGCGTGGAAAAACTGGTTGGTGGGTTAAGCATCGCCAAGCCGGTCATCTCGACGTTCCATTCTTTTTGCGTGCGCGTGCTGCGGCGGGATATTGAAGCTTTGCGGATTCCTTCTACAGTGCCGGGACAGCCACCGATCGGGCTTACTAAGAACTTTGTCATTTACGACGAGAGCGATCAGCAGCAAGTGGTCAAAGGCGTGATGCCGCGGCTGGGATTGGACGACAAAGAGCTAACGCCGCGCACCGTACTGTCGCGAATTTCGTGGGCCAAGAACCACATGCTCGACCCGCAGGAAATTTATCTGCAGTCGGCAGATCCGAAGACCGAGCGCATTGCCCACGTCTACGAGGAATATCGCAAGGAACTGCGCAAGGCGAACGCGATGGACTTCGACGACTTGCTGCTCGAAGCGGCGCGTCTGTTGAAGTCGGTAGCGGCGGTGCGCGAATACTACAATCGGCGATTCCAGTATTTGCTCGTCGACGAATATCAGGATACGAACCGCCCGCAGTACGAGCTGATGCGGTTGCTTGCGGGCGACCGGCACAATGTTTGCGCAGTGGGAGACGAAGACCAGTCGATTTATTCATGGCGCGGCGCGGACATCCGCAACATTCTTGAGTTCGAGCGCGATTTTCCCGAAGCGAAAATTGTGCGGCTGGAACAGAACTATCGGTCGACGCAAAACATTCTTCAGGCAGCGTCGACAGTGGTGGCAAATAACGTTCGGCGCAAGGGGAAGAATCTGTGGACCTCGCGGCAGGGCGGAGCCAAGATTGGCTACTACGAAGCTCCCGATGGCGAAAACGAGGCGCTATTTGCCGCGGACACGATCAATCGGTATGTGAAGCAGGCGCTCGACAATGGCGAGACCGCGCGGGCGGCGGTTCTCTATCGTACGAACTCGCAGTCGCGGCTTTTTGAAGAAGCCATGCGGCGTTATCAGCTGAAATATCACGTGGTGGGTGGATTTTCTTTTTATGAGCGGGCCGAGATCAAGGACCTGATCTCGTATCTGAAGGTCGTGCTGAATCCGGATGACTCGGTTTCGCTACTGCGCGTGATTAACACGCCGGCGCGAGGCCTGGGCAAGACGACGATTGAGACTATCGAGCGGCTGGCGCTGGAGACGGGACTGTCATTCTGGGGAGCGATTGGCGAAGCAATCTCCCGGCAGCTGCTGACGGCGCGGGCGCTGACGGCGCTGAAGAATTTTCGCGATCTGATTGTCGATGGGCAGGCCATGCTGGGTGGGACATACGCAGATCGCCTGGCAGAAAGCGCGAAAGAAAGTAGCTCCGGCGCCCCGCCGGTGGTTGAGGAAGCATCCCTGTCCGCTGAATTGATTGCGCAAACGGAGAGCTTCGATGCGGACACCGATTTCAATCCCACCAACTTCAGCTTCGATTTTGGAACGAATGAGTATGAAGCTGAGGAGAGAGCGGGCGAGTCGCCCGCTCCCACACTGTCGTCGGCTTCCACACTGTCGTCGGCTCCCACATCGCCGGAGGAAGCGGTTGACGGGTTTCGCACTGGCGGAGCCGCCGCCAACACTGCTGAGATTCTCAAGTTTCTCATCGATCGCACCGGCTACATCAAGTTGCTTGAAGAGGAAGACACGCCCGAAGCTTACTCGCGCATTGAGAATCTGCGCGAACTGGTCAATGCTGCGATGGATTCGCGTGACCGCGGTGAGACGCTGGACCAGTTTCTTGACCACGCCGCGCTGGTTAGCGACGTGGATCAGTATGACGAACATGCGCAGATCACATTGATGACGCTGCATGCCGCGAAAGGGCTTGAGTTTCCGCTGGTGGTTCTCGCCGGCATGGAAGAAGGGCTGTTCCCGCATTCGCGCACTTTGATTGAGCCTGATCAGATCGAAGAAGAGCGCCGGCTTTGCTACGTCGGGATGACGCGAGCCATGGACACCCTGGTTCTATCGCGCGCCGTGTATCGCCGGCGGTATGGGACGGATATGCCTGAAGCGAGTGTGCCTTCGCGCTTCCTGGAAGAGGTTCCGCTGGCGTTGGTGGAGGAGTTAGGCGGATCGCGCCGCAGGGTCTCCTCCGCTGGCAGCTTTGCGCGAACAGGAATGTCCGCGCCACACAAGCAGAATTATGATCGCGAAACCACGCACTATTCCTACGAAGACGAGGATCAGAGTGCGACTTGGGATCCGGGCAGAGTCAAGGCAAAGCCGGCGCGGCCGCTGCAAAGCTACAACTCAATCGACAACATCGCCGAGTTTTTTGGCTCGCGCGGCAAGAAGTTCAGCGCGCCCAAAGTACCGGTGGAAGAGCCTACAGGCAAGCGCGGATTCCGGCCGGGACAGAAGGTAAAGCATCCGAAATATGGTGAGGGAACGGTTTTTCGGCGCGAAGGGGATGGGGAAGATGCGAAGATTACGGTACAATTCCCTCGCTTCGGTTTAAAGAAATTAGTGGAGAAGTACGCGCAGCTGGAGAAACCTTGAAGAGAATTTGGTAATTTTGTAATCGAGTAATTTTGCAATTTTCATCCCTTGTTTCGCGGGGCAAATCGCAAAATTACCCGACTACCAAATTACAAAATCGAGAAGAGAAAACATTCATGGCAGATACTAAGAAACTAGGTAAAGAAGAACGCAAGAAAGCCAAGCGCACCGCGCGTAAGAAGACTAAGGTGGAAAAACCGAAAAAGCCCCGTGATTACGCGCGCGGCTCGAAAAAGCGCAAAGTGAAGAAGATGGTGCGCGGCCAGGCCAAGCGGTAAAAGAAGCTTCGAACCTCGGCTACGAGCGATTCGTTTAGGGTGCGGCTTCAGTCGATCATGGAGGCACGGGTGTTTATGCCCGTGCCTTCGAGTATCTCGCATTTGAAAAGGATCTGAAGGAGACGGTCTCTTGGCTCAATCCGTCACCGAAGGCGGCACAGCCGCGCGGCAAGGCAACCAGCTTCTCTGCTGTAAATCCATCGACAAGCTCATTGCGGAAGCCGACAGTCCCGAACACCGGCTCAGTAAGACGCTGGGCCCGTGGTCGCTGACTGCGCTTGGAATTGGCGCGATCATCGGCTCGGGCATCTTCGTGCTCACCGGAACCGCGGCCGCCGGCGAATACTTTCAGGCGCCATCGATCCTGCATGCGCAGGCGCTCGACCTGATCGTGAATTTTGTCCGCACGGGCAGCACCGCGGGCGCGCTCATGCATGGTCGTCCGCCGGCCGGTCCTTCGATTGCAATTTCGTTTTTCCTGGTCGCGATTGCATGCAGTTTTGCTGGACTGTGTTATGCCGAGCTGGCCTCGATGATTCCGATTGCGGGCAGCGCCTACACCTACTCGTACGCAACGCTCGGTGAAATTTTTGCGTGGATCATTGGCTGGGATTTGATCCTTGAATATGTCGTCAGCAACGTGGCCGTCGCCGTGGGATTTGCCGGTTACACCAATGCGCAACTTGCGGCCTTCGGCATTCATCTGCCCGTCAAGTGGGCGAGCCCTGTCTGGGCTTCCGGGCAATGGACAGGCGCATACTTCAATCTGCCTGGATTCTTGATCGTATTTATTCTCACTTTGTTACTGGTGCGTGGCGTAAAGGAATCCGCTGAAACTAACAACATCATGGTTGCGGTAAAGATTGGCGCGATCCTGACTTTCCTGGTCGTCGGCGGCATGCTGGTAAAGCCCGCGAACTGGTCGCCGTTTGCGCCCTCCGGATTTGCGGGCATCGTCACCGGCGGCGCAATCGTTTTCTTCACCTACATTGGATTCGATTCCGTTTCCACAGCAGCGGAGGAATCGCGCAACCCGCAGAAAGACCTCCCTTTCGGCATCATCATGTCGCTGATTGTATGCACGGTCTTGTATGTCGGAGTCGCGCTCGTGCTGCTTGGCATGATGAGATACACGACCTTCGTCTCCGGCGAAGCCGCAGACGCCCCGGTCGCTTACGCCATGAAGCATCTCGGCGTGCATCCGTTCTTTCGATCGGTGATCGTGATCGGTGCTCTGACAGGTATGATCTCGTCGTTGCTCGTGTTTCAGTATGGGCAGGCGCGCATCTGGTACGCCATGTCGCGCGACGGCCTTTTGCCGAAGTTATTTTCGGCTGTCCATCCGAAATATAAAACGCCACACTGGTCTACATGGATTGCCTGCTTTGCGGTTGGCATTCCCGCTGGCCTTGTGGATATAGGCGACGCCGCCGACCTCGCCAACATTGGAACGCTGTTTGCATTTGTGTTGGTTTCGCTCGGCGTGATCTTTCTTCGCCGGAATCAGCCAAGTCGCAAACGCGCTTTCCGCGTGCCCTTTGTGCCGTGGTTTCCGCTTATATCAGTGGCTCTTTGCGGCGGCCTGATGCTGGGGTTGACGCTCATCACGTGGCTGCGATTCGTGATCTGGCTGGCGCTGGGGCTGGGAATTTATATTTTCTACAGTCGGCATCACAGCGAATTTTGCAAAGGCAATCGGGTCAACGGCTGATCGGATTTCCCCCAATTGGCTACCTGTGAGCTTTTACAATCCACTGATGGACTGGTTGCCCATTTGAGTGCAATTGAATTCGCCGCCGCCACGATCCTTGCCCTTACAGTATTCGCTCAATCCCAGCCTCCGGACATCCCAGCTAAGAAGCTGATGGACCGCGGAGCGATGCAACAGGTTTGCGAGAACAATGCTGCGGTAAACATTGATTCAATGGGGCACTTTCAATGCACCGTGTGCCCTTCGTACACGGATTTACACGGCACTCGTGAGTCCTTCTCTCTTCGAGCGGCGTATCGGGGACACTTCTCGACCACGAAAGCAGACCAGCTTTTGCTCGCGCTGAATGGATGCGAGCCACATGCCTCCGGATTTGGAGGCTCCATCCTCTTGACCCGCGATGGGACGGTCTGGAAGAAGTCAGGTTATTTTAAGGGTGATAATGTATCGAATTGCCTGCCGTTCAAGTCTCATGACGGCCTCGACCGGCTAGCCTGCTTGGCAGGCGATAGCTTCGCTGGGAATTCTGTCTATTGGATGAGCGCGGCGTCATACAGAAACAATTCCTTGCACGAGGAACGGCTGCTCGACGCCAGCTCGAATCTGACGTATGGCTCCCCTGTCGCTCGTTACTGTTATGACCAACACATCGGCACGTTCGAAAAATTGCCCTCCGGAATCGGCTACCGAGTCGTAGTGACACAGACCAGAGGATTGGCACCGTCGGATGGGAAATCATGCGGCGAGACCGAAATCCCCATGGAGCCGCCGCAGACCGTAAATTTGAATTTTCAATTCGACGGCGAGCATTTCACCTTGGCTCCGGAAAGCAAAGACAGTCTGCAGAGAGTCCAGAATTTCGTGCCGCATCAATGAGCGTCGATGTTTGCCCCCAAGGGAAGCACCCGAGCTTGCTTTCTTCTAAAATCGCGCTATGCCTTCGGAACCAACTCGATTCCTCCTCTCCCTCCCCAAGGCTGAACTTCACCTTCATCTCGAAGGTTCCATTGAGCCCGCCACTCTTCTCGAACTTCGCCAGCGACACGGCATGGACGGCGCGACGCTCGCCGAAGTTGAGCAGGTCTACAATTTCACCGACTTCGCGGGATTCCTTCTTGCCTTCAAAGATGTGACCGGTCATCTGCGCATGCCTGACGATTATGAGCTGATCGTCTATCGCTTGATGGAACGGCTGAAAGCGCAGAATGTTCTTCACGCCGAAGTCACGGTCTCAGTCGGCGTTTGCCTGTGGCGGAAGCAGGATTTCCCCGCGATTTTCGAAGGCCTGGAGCGCGGCCGCCAGCGCGGCGAGAAAGACTTTGGCATTTCATTGCTCTGGATTTTCGATGCTGTCCGCCAGTTCGGCGCGGAAAAAGCTCAGGCCGTGCTCGATCTAGCCATTCAGTTTCACGATCGCAACGTGGCTGCATTTGGCATTGGCGGCGACGAGATCAAAGGGCCTCCCGAGCTGTTTGGCGAAGTATTCGCATGCGCCACCAATCACGGCCTGCATCTGGTCGCCCACGCCGGTGAGAGTGCGGGGCCGGAATCGATTTGGGGTGCGCTCAACCTGAAAGCCGAGCGCATCGGCCACGGGCTCACGGCGGGGCAGGATCCTGAACTGATCGAGGAACTGGCGGAGCGGCAGATTCCGATGGAAGTGTGCGTGACCAGCAATCTTCGCACTGGATGCTGTCCCGACATAGCTCAACATCCCGTGCGCCGCTATTTCGACGAAGGCCTCATGGTGACGCTCAACTCCGACGATCCTGCAATGTTTCGCACGTCGCTGGTCGAGGAATACCGGCTGGTTCAGGAACATTTCAGTTTTTCCGACGACCATCTGCGCGAACTGGCCCGAAATTCCTTTGAGGCCTCGTTCCTGCCGGCAGAAAAGAAAATCGAATTCTTGAATCTGCTAGATGGAGCGTCGGCGCGGCTGTAAGTTGCGCTATTCGCTATTCGCTATTCGCTGTTCGCCACTCGCCCCAGAACCTGCCCTGAGCTTTTCGAAGGGTTCGAGCCGTGCTTTTCGGCGCTCACCTGGGCGAAAGGTCTGGCGTTCACCTATCACACTACGTCGTGCGTTCGTCACAAGCCAAGGTTTTTGCCACTCGCCTATAATGTCTCGCTATGAAACTCGAAGAGAAGATTGCCGAACTGAAAAAACGCGACCAGTTGGCCGAAGAAGGCGGAGGCGCCAAACGCCGCGAGCGTCAGCACAAAGAGGGCAAGATGTCGGCGCGCGAGCGCGTCGAATTCCTGCTCGACGAAGGCACGTTCGAAGAAACCGACAAGCTGCGCACGCATCGCTGCCACGACTTCGGCATGGAAGAGCAAAAGTTCTACGGCGACGGCTTCATCACCGGCTATGGCCGCGTCGAGGGCCGCCTCGTGTTCGTGTTCGCGCAGGACTTCACCGTGTTCGGCGGCTCGCTCTCCGAGACCAACGCTCTCAAGATCGTCAAGATCATGGACCTCGCCGCCAAAATGGGCGCGCCCGTGATCGGCCTCAACGATTCCGGCGGCGCGCGCATTCAGGAAGGCGTGATGTCGCTCGCCGGCTACGCTGACATTTTCCTGCGCAACACACTTTATAGCGGAGTGGTGCCGCAGATCTCCGCGATCATGGGACCGTGCGCCGGTGGCGCCGTTTACTCGCCTGCGATCACCGATTTCATTCTGATGGTCGATCAAACGTCATACATGTTCATCACCGGGCCTGACGTGATCAAGACCGTGACGCACGAAGAAGTCACCAAAGACCAGCTCGGCGGGGCGCACACGCATAATGAAACTTCAGGCGTGGCGCACTTCCTCTGCCGCGACGATGCAGAGTGCCTCTCGATGGTGCGCGAGCTGCTGAGTTTTATTCCATCGAATAATCTCGAAGACCCGCCGCGCAAGCCTTGTACCGATCCCATCGACCGTCTGGATGAAAAACTCGACACGCTCATTCCCAATCAGTCGAACATGCCGTACGACATGAAGGACGTGATTCACTCCGTGGTCGATGATGGATATTTCTTCGAAATTCATGAGCACTACGCGAAGAACATCGTGGTCGGATTCGCGCGGCTGAATGGAAAGTCTGTCGGCATTGTCGCCAATCAGCCCGCCATGCTGGCTGGAACGCTCGACATCAACGCATCGGTGAAAGGCGCGCGTTTCGTGCGCTTTTGCGACTGCTTTAACATTCCGCTGGTCACGTTTGAAGATGTGCCGGGATTTTTGCCGGGCACGCAGCAGGAATATGGCGGCATCATCAAGCACGGAGCCAAGCTTCTCTACGCCTTCGCCGAAGCTACCGTGCCGAAAGTCACGGTGATTACGCGCAAGGCTTACGGCGGCGCGTATTGCGTTATGGCGTCGAAGCACATTCGCACGGATGTGAACTACGCCTGGCCGAGCGCGGAGATCGCCGTCATGGGACCGGAAGGCGCGGTCGATATCGTCTATAAGCGCGAGCTCGATGCCGTGAAGAATGGAGGCAGCGAGTCCGAGCGTCAGAAACTTCGTCAGGAGAAGATCGAAGAATTCCGCGACCGCTTTGCCAACCCCTACATCGCTGCCGACCGCGGATTTCTGGATGCGGTAATCCAGCCCAGAGAGACGCGCAAAAAACTGATCCAGGCGCTGGAGATGCTGGAGACAAAGACCGACAAGAACCCTCCGAAGAAGCACGGGAATATACCGCTTTAGATTTTGAGTGAGTGGCGACCTTCGAGCGCCACTAAGTATCTGATAAAAAGAAAGTTATTAGCTTTTTGCCAATCGTCGATTCGACCGCTTTTCATGGAAATGTGTACCCCTCCCCCCCCCCTATGATTTTAGGTTAAAGTATTCATTCTAAACACGTTGCACGCAAAGTATTCAAAAATAAGGAGTTAGGGCCTATTCGGAAGTTCGGCTGGCCGATTTTTCAAAGAGCGTGTTCGATACGGGTTCTTTGCAGAAGTTCGCGCGCCGCCTCTGGAGACGGGCACACGCTTCGCTCCCACGATCTGAGAACGATTCTCGCATGGCATTTGGAATGGTGGCGGTGATGGTGGACACAGCGCGGATGTGATGAAAGGGATGCGTGGAGTTGGGCCGTCATCCCAGGTTAGCGACCGAAGACGGTCGCGAGCCCATCGACAAGCTAGGGGCTGGCTCTGGGGCACCGCGTTCTAGTTCGTCAAACACCTCCTCTGCCGGACGGCCAGCGCCTCCGCGAGCTTGCGCCAGGCCGCGGCGAATGCTGGCTACAGCGTCCAGTTGGCCGGGCGGACAGGTAACGGAGTTGCGGACGATAATTCCTGCTTTTTTCGTCATGTTTCTTCATTAGACCCCGAATAGCTATTGAACCGGACCTGGCGATCTGCGAAAATTAAGTGGTATCACGAGCGAATGGAAGGCGAACATTCACAATGCGCCCCATCCAAGAATTCGATGAGATTGGATACTGGTCAGAGATCAAGTTAGAAATCGTGCGTGACTATGCTGCTGCATATTCCACAATTCTGACCAAGAAGAATCTACCGCATGTCTACGTAGATGCATTTGCCGGCGCGGGGCAGCACATCTCTAAGGGCAGCGGAGCGTTCGTTCCGGGCAGTCCGCTAAATGCCTTAAACGTCCAACCGCCGTTCCGTGAATACCACTTCATCGACTTGAACGTCACGAGAGTCGAAAGCCTTCAACGTATTGCCGGTGCCAGGAACGATGTCCATGTCTATGAGGGTGACTGTAACGAAATCCTCATTCAGACTATTTTCCCGACGCTGCATTTCGAGAGTTATCGGCGTGCGCTCTGCTTATTGGACCCGTATGGACTGGACCTGAATTGGCAAGTAATGTTCCAGGCCGGACAACTCGGGACGATAGACATGTTTCTCAATTTCCCCGTTATGGACATGAACCGAAATGTCTTGTGGAGGAATCCCGATAAGGTGTCTGTTGGACAACTTGCTCGCATGAATGCTTTCTGGGGTGGGGATTGGAAGGGAGCGGCTTACACAACAGAGCGAAGTCTTTTCGGTGAACCCGAAAAAGAATCGAACGATGCGATTGCGGAAGCTTTTCGGCAGCGATTGCAGAAAATCGCTGGGTTCAAAAAAGTACCAGAGCCTTTGCCCATGCACAACAGCAAAGGAGCCACTGTTTACTATTTATTTTTTGCCTCTCAAGTGGACGTAGCCGAGAAGATTGTTACGGATATCTTTACAAAATACCGAAATAGGGGCGAGAACTAGTGTCGTTGAATTCCCACATCGAATGGACCGACGCGACCTGGAACCCCGTCCGCGGTTGCGTCAAGATCAGCCCCGGCTGCAAGCACTGCTATGCCGAGACGTTTGCCGAGCGGTTTCGCGGCGTCAAAGGGCATCCCTACGAGCAGGGATTTGATCTACGTCTGGTGCCGGAGAAGCTTACCGAACCGTTTTCATGGCGCTCGCCCAAACTTGTCTTCGTGAACTCGATGAGCGATCTGTTCCAGTCGGGAGTACCGGACGATTACGCTGAAGCCGTTTCGCGCGTGATGGCCACCGCCAACTGGCACACCTATCAGGTTCTGACCAAACGCTCGCTGCGATTGCGCGACATGCTCGGCGGCAAACTCCAATTCGCAGCCGATCGGGAAAACATCTGGTGGGGTGTGAGTGTGGAAGATCGGAAACACGGGCTGCTGCGGATCGAGCATCTGCAGCAATCTCAAGCCAAGGTCCGTTTCCTGTCGATTGAGCCGCTGCTCGAAGATCTGGGAGAAATCGATCTGTCTGGGATCGCCTGGGTGATAGTCGGAGGCGAGAGCGGGCCCGGCGCTCGGCCGATGAAGCGCGAATGGGTAGTCTCCATTCGTCGGCAATGCCGCGAGCAGCGCGTGCCCTTCTTCTTCAAGCAATGGGGCGGGGTTCGAAAAGCCAAGAATGGCAGGTCGCTGGACGGCCGCACTTATGACGAATATCCGGAGCGTGCAGTATCCCCAGTGCCTGATCGGGCAAATTGTTTGAGGTACGCCGCTGAGTTCGTGGAGTCGCTCAGAATCGAGGCGCGCGAGTTAGTGCAACTCACCGCATGAGGCTGCCGAGCTTTGCTCGGCTTGGACGGACGAGGGCGTCCGTTCCTACACAAACAGACTAAGAGCTGATAACTGATAGCTGAGAGCCGTCCACAAAAATAAAGAGTCCCGAGGTGATGTTGGGCTCATTCCTCTCGGCCAGTAGCTCGCGTTTAGACCCTTGCTGACCTTATTCCTACAACTCCCTTGCGGGTGCATTGTAAGCCGATCTTGCTCGGGCTCCGGGCTCACCGCCAACCGGATAAATCAGTCCAACGCCTCGGGACTCTATCCTGCCTTCGACATTAGCTCTTGTTCGCCTCAACCAGCACTCAGCTATAGACCCTTGCTTGCCCTCTCCTACTAACCTCGCGGCCTTCAGAGTGACTGCGCTTGAGCCCCGGACCTTGCACCAACCGGGAAAACTTCAGAACGTGTCAAAGAACGATTATGGTTTTATCACTCCTATTTTTTTCGTCAATCGAATTTCCCTGTTTCTAAGCCTCGTTTTATCAGTCGTGTGCAGCCTGTCCACAGGCGGGTGAAGCGAGAATGGTGCACGGACTGGAATCGCAGCGGCGAAATCCTCAACATTCATCAGTAATTTTGCGAGTTTTCCGGTCTCCGAGCGCGAACGCAAGCGCTGGGCTAGACAACAAGATTGTGTGCAAATCGGGGTCCCACGGTCTTACGGTGCGCTTCGCACGGCAATTGTTTCCGCGAGCCGGTCATGGGCGCACTGGTGGTTAGCATTCAGAAAGTACTGGAAGAAGCCCAGCCCGCCTTCGAGCGCTGACGCTGCATAGCCCAGTGCCCGCTCGATGGACTGCCAAATGCCCATCTGTTCATGCGTGAGGGAGAGAACTCGGATGCGCATTAGCCGCTTACCAACTGTGTAGCCATTTGTTACTCGAAACGAAAGCCCGAAGTAGAGGATTAAGAAGACGGTCCAGGCCAGTTCCATCGTCCGTTCGAATTCGAATTTGACTTCCGTCTTACCGGTCGAGGACTTGTAGATCTCCTCGTTGAGGTGAAGCTTCTGGTGGATGAAATAGTCGGAGCCGACCCGGAAGGGTATCCAGAAAACGGCAAGGATAAGAAAGTCGACGATGAGCGCCCCCGCCCTCCGGCGAAAGCCTGCCAACTGCCGGCCAGCGAGCGCATGAGATCGCTGGGTCTCGTGAGGATCAAAGATGCCGGGTGTGCGGTAAAGGCGCATGGCAAAACTATACAATGCCTGATTGGAAGATCGGGGCAGTTCTTACAACGATCCCTTTCTTCGGAGGTGTTTGGCGATGCGAGTTATGCGACTGGCTGCGGCGATTTGTGTTCTTGCGGCATTGTGCTCCGCCCAATCTCCGGAGGAGAAGACGGCGAAGTACATGGAATCGGTGCGGCACGAGCCGGGTTTGCTGCTGGCCTTTTTGCAACAGATGCCCAAGGGCGGCGACCTGCACGTGCACTTGGCCGGAGCGATCTATGCCGAGAGCATGATCGACTGGGCAGCGGAGAGCGAGCTGTGCGTGGAGCGCAGCACCTCGAAGCTGATTCACGATTCGTGCGATTCCTGCGAGCCAGCTCTGCCCAAACCATCGGTGCGCTGCGCTTATCAGGATCACATCCTCTACGACCAGCTTGTGGATGCTTGGTCGATGCGCAACTGGCATACAGAAGTGGAGTCGGGCCACGACCATTTTTTTGAGACCTTCGGCAAGTTCGGCCCGGCGCTCGACAAACACATCGGCGACGCGTTCGCCGAAGTGGCCGCGCGGGCGGCGGCCGATCATCTGCAATATGTGGAATTGATGAACACGGCGGATGGCGGCCAGGCGGCGATTCTGGGGACGAAGGTTGGGTGGGATGACGACTTCCCGCGCTTCCGCGAGAAGCTGCTCGCGGGCGGTATGAGCGACATCGTGACTTCAGTGCGGGCGCAGACCGATGCGAACGAGGCGCGCGAGAAGGAAGTGCTGCATTGCGGGGCGGCGCAAGCGAATGCGGGATGCGCGGTCACAATTCACTATCTGTATCAGGTGCTGCGCGGATTGCCACGAGAGCAGGTGTTCGCGCAGATTCTTCTTGGTTTCGAGTTGGCGAAAAATGACCCGCGCTTTGTCGGCTTCAATCTCGTAATGCCGGAAGATTATTACGTCCCCATGCACGATTTCGATCTGCATATGCAGATCATAGAAGCTTTGCGCAAGTTTTATCCGGCGGTGCATGTCTCGCTGCATGCGGATGAACTGGCGATGGGACTCGTTCCGCCGGAGGGATTGCGCTTTCATATTCGCGAATCGATTGAGCGGGCAGGCGCCGAGCGCATCGGGCACGGGACTGCTGTCATGAGTGAAAACGACCCGATCGGATTGCTCGATGAAATGGCGAAGAAGCACGTGCTGGTCGAAATTTGCCTAACCTCGAATGACACGATTCTGGGCGTTATCGGAGATCGTCACCCGCTGCCGATCTACATGAAGTACGGAGTTCCCGTAGCGCTCGCGACCGACGACGAGGGCGTTTCGCGCAGCGACATGACACATGAATATTTGCGCGCGGCCGAGACTTACAACCTGTCGTATGCGGAGTTGAAGCGCATGGCACGCGCCAGCCTGGAGCACAGCTTTATTCCAGGCGCGAGCTTGTGGAGCGACGGGCGCGACTCGCGCCGCGCCGAAGCTTGCAGCGAGGTGAAATCGTTCGGCGATGCGCCGACGCCGAAGTGCGGAAAGTTTCTCGACGCTAATGAGAAGGCGCGAGTACAGTGGCAGATGGAGAAAGCATTCGCGGAGTTTGAGAAGAAATTCTGAGCTTACTCTCTCAGTGCTCTTAAGGTATTGTCCCGAGCCCGAGCGGAGCGAGTGAGCGAGGAATCTGCATTTGGCGCGCCGGCAAGAATGCAGATTCCTCGTCGCCTTCGGCTCCTCGCAATAACAATTCGGTGTAGTAATAACAAATGACTCCCGATCTTTTCGCTCGCGCTGAATCCGCTGCTGCATTCGTTCTTTCGCAAACTCCGCTGCGGCCGAAGATTGGACTTGTGCTCGGCTCGGGGCTTGGTGCGTTTGCGGACGATCTGACCAACAGCGTCCGCATCCCCTACGCGCAGATTCCGTCTTTTCCGCGATCAACCGCTATCGGACATGCCGGGCAACTGGTGATCGGCAAGTCAGGCGGAGATAAATCGAGGGAAGTCCCAGTGGCCGTTATGCAAGGGCGAGTCCATCTTTACGAAGGCTATTCTGCGGCCGAAGTTGCGTTTCCGACGCGCGTTCTTGGGCGCATGGGAATTCGTGCTCTCATCTTGACGAACGCAGCCGGAGGCATTAATCCCGTGTACGGACAGGGCGCGCTGGTCATGCTTCGCGACCACATCAATCTGCAAGGACAGAATCCGCTGACCGGCGCGAATGACGAACGCTTCGGACATCGCTTTCCGGATATGAGCTACACATACTCGAAGCGCTTTCGCGAGATTGCGCTTGAAGAAGCCAGGAAGCTTTCGATTGCTCCGCATGAAGGCGTGTATGCCGCGCTGGCCGGGCCAAGCTACGAAACGCCGGCGGAGATTCGTTTTCTAAGAACAATCGGAGCCGACTTGGTCGGCATGTCCACAGTGCCCGAGGCGATTGCAGCCCGGCACATGGGAATCGAGCTGCTTGCCATTTCGTGCGTCACAAACATGGCTGCCGGAACCACCGACCAGCCGCTCGATCACGAAGAAGTGCTCGCAACTGGACGGCGTGTGATGGGCCAGTTCATCGCGCTGCTGCGCGCCGTTCTGCCGCGGATTGCCGCATCACAATAGGTTGGCGCGAACCTGCCACGTACTTCCTTACGTTAGAACACAACTTTCAACGCCAACTGGACTACTCTTGGCCCGCCTCCGCCAAGCCCCGGGTTAGTCTGGGCTACATCGGGAGTTTGAGTGAGTCCGCCGCCCGCGGGCGTTTCTGGATTCGGGACGATATCGGGGTTTCCAGGCGTTCCGTTGTCGACAAATCCGGGGACGAGCGTGTGCGTTGGCTGCGCGAAATTCGGATGATTGAGGATATTGAAAAATTCCGCCCGCAACTGCAAATTCACGCGTTCAGTTATTTGCGTGTTTTTTGTAATTGAGAAATCAAGATCCTTGTAACCTGGGCCGTAGATCGCATCCCGGCCAAGATCCCCAAACGTTCCGTAAGCAGGTTGCACAAACGCGTTCAGGTTCAGATAGCCCGTAGTTGCGTTCCAATTGTTAATGATGGGGTTCACGCCGGGGATAATGTTGGGCCGCTGATTGTAGTAGTAGCGTCCGCTGGTGTCGCTCGAAAGATCGATCGGGATGGGGCGTCCGCTCTGCAAGCTGGCAATCCAGTTAAGTTGCCATCCCGAGCCGAATTTTCCGAGGGAGCGAAACGGGCGGACGTCGTAATTCACGGCGCCGGTGAAACGGTGCTTGGTATCGAACGTCGAGGGGCCATGTTCGGCTCTCAGGTTGGAAGGATCCTGCGGGAAAGCCGCGCCCGGGGCGAAGTCGATACCATCGGAGGCATCGTCGAGCGATTTGGAGAAGTTATAGGTGACAAAGCCGGAGACGCGATGATTGTTCGCCAGACGGAGCGTGGACTGCAGCGAGTTGTAGTTTGACGAACTGAGCGGGCCGAGTTCGTCCATGGCGTTGAAGTTCGGATTGGGGCGGTTGTCATTGGCATCGGGCTCGTTGAGGTCAGTAAGGCGAACGAGTTTCGTGCCCTTGCTGCCGACATAGCCGATTTCGAACGAGGCGTGTGAACCAAGTTGCTGCTGAACGTTGAGATTGAAATTCTGAACGTAAGGAGTATGGAAGTTGCGCGGCACAAGAAAGATGTCATAAGGGCCGCTGGTGGCTACGGTTTCAATGGGGTCAACCGTATCGGCTCCGATGAAGGCGTTAGGGTTGAAGTTCATGGGCAGAACCGCTTTGGGGCCGACGGGATTGGTGGCGACGCCAGCGGAGTTGGTGTAGTTGGCGATGAGGATGTCCTGCGGCACATAATCGTAGTAAATGCCATAACCGGCGCGAATGACGGTATCGGGTAGCACGTTCCAGGCAAAACCGATACGCGGGCCGAAGTCATGCAGGTCGCGGTTGTAAAGGCTGTTGAGGCCGTTAGTACCCACCATGTCAAGGTTGCCGTCAGCCGGGTTGTAATTGGAAAGCAGGTTATTGGCCTCGCTAAGAGGACCAAAATATTCCCACCGCAGCCCGTAGTTGAGAGTGAATTTGCGTGCCAGGCGATAGTCGTCCTGCGCAAAAAAACTGAAGCCGTTGTTGCGGGTAGTGCGCTGGGTGTTACCGGTGTCGACCGATTCGGACGAGCAGCAGTCGGACGTGTCGGCGATTCCTCCAGTGTAGAAATCGGCGAGAGAGTCGACGATGGGATCAGTGCTTAATCCGACGCCGGCTGTGAACTGATAGATACCGCGCTCGAGATTGTCGTTGAAGTTGCTGATGGACGCGCGGCGGAACTCGCCGCCGAACTTCCACGTGTGCCTGCCCGTGATCCAGGTGAAATTGTCGAGGATCTGGAAGCTCTGGCTGGTGCGTCCACGCGGCACGCTGTAGCCGATGGCGCCTAGATTCTCAATTCCCGTGAAGTCGAATTCGGGCAAGCCAAGCTTGCCGGTGCCGAAATTTAGGCCGTAGTCAGCCGGATTCCAGTTGGCATTCCGTGAACTGAAAGAGGTCGTGTAGCGGCTGTAGCCGAAGCGGACTTCGTTGATACGAGAAGACGACACCGTGGAAAGCAGGCTAAGCGAAAGAACCTGAACGCGAGTTGGCGAGGTTTGCGCGAACGCGGCCAGCCGCGAGCCTGTCCCATATCCTCCTGGGGAGCCGAACGGGAACACTTGATAGTTGCGCGCGAAGGCGTAGCGTCCGGTGAGAAGCTCGTTATTGGAAATGCTGTGGTCGACCTTTGCAATCAGATAATCGCCGTTGTTTGTATCTTGTACCACGCCGGGAATCTGATTGACGTTGCTCTGCGGGTAGAACGAGAGGATGGCATCGAGGCCGGGATTGATGACGCCACCGGGGTTAATGCTCTGGGCGATGGTGCGGGCTTGGGCGATCTCGGATTGCGTGGGCACTTGCAGCAAAAAGTCGGAGCCGACGTTTTCGCGCTCGCCTTCGTAGGCGCCGAAAAAGAATGTTTTGTCCTTAAAGATCGGGCCGCCCAATGAGGCTCCGAAATTGTTGTTTTGGAAGACCGACTTGCGGGATTCAGTATTGAAGAAATTGCGGGCATCGAATCCGCTGTTGCGCAGGAATTCGTAGGCGGAGCCGTGCAGCTTGTTCGTGCCGGATCGCGTAATGATGTTGACGACCGATCCGCTGTTGCGACCGTATTCGGCGGCGAACTGCGATTGCAGGTTGAACTCCTGAATCGCGTCAATTGGAAGTAAAGAAGCTGGCGCACCGCCAATACCAGTTTGGTTGAGCGCGGAGTTGTTGAAGAACGGGTCGTTGTTGTCAGTGCCGTCGAGAGTGTAGTTGTTGGAGCGGTCGCGGTTGCCGTTGATGTTGAACTGGCCAAAGCCGGCCTCGGTTCCAGCGACGCCCGAGGGATCTACAGTGGTGCCGGGTACAAGGGCGACGAGTTTGCCAAAGTCGCGGCCGTTAAGCGGGAGTTCATTAACGAGTTGGCGTTCGACGATCTGGCCGAGCACGTCGCGGCTGGTTTCTACGAGCGGAATATTTTCAGCCGTGACCACGACCTGCTGAGTGACTCTTTGCATACTAGTGAGATCAAAATTGGCAGTGGTGTCGACTCCAACGTTGACCTGTACGTTCTGCGCGGCAGGCGAAAGCTGCGCAGCTTGCGCGGTGACCGTGTACTCGCCCGTCGGGAGTTCGGCGATTACGTACCCGCCATCAGGGCCGGTATTTGCTTCGCGCTGCAAGCCGGTGGCGATGTTCTTGGCCGTGACCTTCGCGTTGGGCAATACCCCGCCACTCGGGTCGGTGACCGTGCCTCGGATTGATCCGCGGAAGCTCTGCGCGAATGCATGGGTAAACAACAGGACCGCCAAACCGGCGACGACAACCAGAAAGCGGATTTTGAGATGGCGCATAAAATTGGTCCCCTCGAATGAAGTCATTTTCATTAATGCCCCTTGCGCGGGATGAAAATTGGCTGCGGCGGCTGAATGTTGTAAGCGGCCGCAAAACTACTCTGGTTAACGGCGAAGCTGGCGCGCCCGCGCGAATCGATGTAAAGCAATGGTTGCTTGAGCGGAACGTCGCTGAAGGTCTTAACAAACGGCATTTCGATCTCGCGGCCCGCGATCGTCACTTTCAACGAATCGCCGAGCTGGTAGCCGAGTCTGAGAAAATCTTCAGCGCTGATATTGGTGACGAGATTGCCGAATGGGCCGTCGAGAGCGATTACCTCGCCGGTCAATCCGCGCTCGTCGACCACGGCCGGATGAAGGTCGAGGCGGACCAACTGCTTGAGCTCGGGGCCAACCTGGGTCCAGTCATCGCCTCGGGCAAGGTGCGCGCCGACCGGCGAGAAGATGTCGCGGCCGTGGAAGGTGGAAGAAACCTTGGCGCCGATCATCCAGTCGGGATTGGTGATTTCGCGGCTGCTCTCCACGCCATCGCGGTCGGCGACCATGGTGATCAGTCCGTTGTCGGGCACCACGAAGAACTGGCCGCGCTTCGTCTTCACTACGATTGCCTTGCGGGTGCTGCCCACGGTGGGATCGACGACCCCGACGAAAACTGTGCCCGCGGGAAAGTACGGGCTCGCGCCGAAGAGGAAGCGGGCGCCATCCGCGATGGAAAAGGCAATGACCTGGTGCGTAAGGTCCACAATGCGAAGATTCGGGACGATTCCATACATCACGCCTTTGCAGAGAGCCACCGAGTCGTCAACAACGCCGAAGTCGGTCATGAAGACAACGGTTGGAGGCGGCTGCGGGGTGGGGGATTGCGCGGGAAGCGACCGTGCACAAACCAACATCAACAGGCAGATCGCAAGCAAGCAGCCTCGATATCGACAATCCGCAAGCGTATTTCTTTTGCCAGCAAAGGTCATAAACGCAGCCCTCCATAAAGACGACTATTTTACTAGAGATTAAGACGGCACAGTTGGCCAAGCCACTTTCGCAAGTGAACTCCCAATGTCGCTGAGCTCTTTCGGAGCATTCCATTGTAGCGGAGGGCGGGGAGACGGTGAGCTAACTGCAGCGGTTCAGACCGCGGCGCCGGAAGTCAATCTGGACGCCAATCTGGACGACAATCTGGACGATGGAGCGAATATAATCGGGAAGGCGAATTCGCCGTTGAGGAGAGCCGTGCCATGTCGAGCGTGATTCCTGAGAAATACCGCGACCTATTTCAGAAGCGGGCCTTTGCCAGTCTAGGAACGCTGATGCCCGACGGCCGGCCGCAGGTCACGCCGGTCTGGTGCGACTTCGACGGCGAGCATGTGATTTTCAACTCCGCGCGCGGCCGGCAGAAGGATAAGAACGTGCGGCGAGATCCTCGCGTGGCGCTTGCGATCATCGACCCCGATAACCCATATCGTTATCTTGAAATTCGCGGCACTGTGGTGGAGATCACCGAAGAGGGCGCGGATAAGCACATCGACAAAATGGCGAAGAAATACCTGGGAGTGGACAAGTATCCGTACGGCAAGCCCGGTGAGGTGCGCGTGCTATACAAGGTCAGACCCGAGCACACCACGGTGATGGGATAACCAGTACCCGGTACCCAGTCGCCGGCACCCAGCGCTGATACCCAGTCATCAGTGGGGCGTTGACCGTATCTATCAGTGGCCCTTCATATGGGCCGCCTTTTATCGCCTGCCGCTCGCTATTCAGCTGTCCTCAATTTGCTCCTTTGCTGATTACAAATCCTTGAAAACCGGCACGAATGGTGATTTGCATTCGTGCTTCCCTTTCCCGGCCCAAGGCGTCTAACAAGGAATAGTGCTGTGTTTCGTGAAGGCGTTCACCCGAAGTAGATTGCGGAATAACGCGGCTCTAAAGTTCCGCGGAACCCGGTCGACCGCGCACACGTATCTAAGTGAGTGGAAGAGTCGCTCTGCCTGTTGCTGTTGTACGGAGGAATTTATGGACGCTGGGAAAGATAGTCATCACGGCTTGCTCGAAATGGACGCGACTGGAAGCGAAGCTCCGGTGCATCGCGTGGTCAAGGCGGCGCATGATGAGCTGCTGCTTCTGCTCGAGCAGCGGGCAGAGATCATGAAGCGGATCGGAACCGTGAAGCAGACGATCGCCGGCTTGGCGAATCTGTTTGGTGAAGAGGCTCTAGGCTCGGATTTATTGGAACTGATCGACCGTAAGCCGAACGGACGGCAGCCAGGATTTACAAAAGCGTGCCGCAGAGTGTTGATGGAAGTGAGGCGTCCATTGGGAGCACGGGAAGTGTGCGCGGAATTGGAACGCGAGGCTCCCGCGATTCTTTCGCGGCATAAGGATCCGCTGGCTTCGGTGACGACAGTGCTGAACCGCCTGGTGGATTATGGCGAGGCTCGCAGCCTGACGAACGAGCGTGGCCGCCGAGTGTGGGAGTGGGTGAGCGACCCCGGGGCAGCAGCCAACGAGTTGAGCGCGCGCATACCGGCGTAGGGTTTGGATCGAGCATGCGCCCTTGTTACTGTACCCCTGCGTTAGTTTCGCGTGCGCTCCGCAATGCGGTCGGCAACGACTTTAAGTCACGCCAGCTATGGCGTTAGTAACTGCCCTTTCTTCAAAAAGCCGCGTTTTAATCCGCACATCCCCCGCTGATGCAACGCACTCCAGAAGACATTCCAAAGTTTGAAGCCGAGCGCTTCTGATCGGTACTTTCGTAACTCTCACCCGTCGGGCTGGCAACGCTATCCTATAAACGCCTTTCCCTGGCGTTTTCAGCGACCACACTCCAACCAGCGGGAACAGCTTGTCCCCGCGAGGCGACTGCAATGGCAATGATGTTCGGCCGATTTGAAATCCAAAGCGAACTCTCGAAATCGGAAACCTCTGTCATCTACAAAGCGCTGGATTGCAAGGCGAACCAGACTGTAGCGCTGAAAACGCAGAATCTGGCGCCGCTCGGCAGTCAGGCAAAGACCTTTGTACGCGCCTTGATTGCCGAAGGCGAGCACACCCGCGAACTGGCAAGTCAGAATATTGCGGCGCTGTACGGGGCCGGCGAAATCGAGGGGCAGTTCTGCGCCTCCATGGAGTACGTACAGGGCAACAGTATTGCCACCATGCTGGCGCGCAAGGAAGGGTTTTCGATTTGGGATTTGCTCGACATGTCGCGCCAGGTATGCGCTGCGCTCGGCGCCGCGGACAAGATGGGGGTGGCGCATTCGTCGCTCGAACCGGCCAAGATCATGGTGCAGTGGGACGGCATGGTCAAGGTGCTTGGATATGGCATTTCGACAATGGGCCTGATCCAGGCGGAGACGGGAAATGGATTGGGGCCGCTGATGCCGTATTGCTCGCCGGAACAGATTCGCGGAGAGGCGATCGATCAGCGCTCGAATCTATTCACGTTTGGAGCGATTCTCTATGAGATGGTGACGGGCCGGAAAGCCTTCGGCGCCGAAGATCCGGTCGCTTTGCTGGGTCAGATTGAAAACGAGATGCCGGCTGCACCCGGGTCGCTCAATCGAAAGGCGCATCCTGGCGTGAGTGCGGCGATTATGAAGGCGCTCGCAAAAGATCCCGCAGCACGCTACCAGACGGCTCGCGCCTTGATGGAGGATCTGGAGAAGTGCAAAGAGAGCGGCGAGAAGAAGACAGCACCCGAACCAAAAAAAGCTTCGTCCAAACAAGAGATGCAATTCGACCCTGCGGAGCGAGCCGCCGCTTCCGCTAAGTTCACCACGGAAATTGTGCCGAGTAAGGCAGAGGCGGACGTTCCACCCGCGCCGGCCTCTGCGACTCCTTTGTCAGCGCGGGCGGCTGCGGCGTCGGCGGGAGGCTGGTCCTCGGATACCGGGTCGGCCGGTCCGTCACCATTCGGAGCCACGTTCCATTTGCCGGCGACCTCCGGGGGCAAGCAAAGCGATGAAGAGGAAGAGAATTTTTCAGCAGCGCCGCAGGACTCCAGTTATGGCATGCGCGATCCAGTTCTTCTCGGAGCAACGCTGGACGAGAAGCCAGAAACCTATTCGCGCGAGATAAAGGTGGATCCGCTTATGGGGGGCGTCGCGACCAGCGTGCCGAACTCCGCGGTTTCCGCTCTCGACGAACTGCCTCCGCTGAACGAATCTCTCTTCGCACCGCTTCCGTTTCCCGAGGCCCAGCCTGCGAGCGTGCGCCAGATTTACCCCAAACCCAAATCAAAGGATGAATCGAAGATTCAAGCACGGCAGGTTGCGAAAAGGGCAATCAAGGAAATCTCAACAATTCCGCCGCGCCTGATTCTGTTCTCAATCCTAGGAGCGGCGGCGGTGATTCTGGTCATCACGGTCGCGCTATTTCTGCATGTGCGCTCGGAGGACGACAACTCGACGGCAGCTCCGCGTCCTTTTAAAGCCGCAAGCAATGAGGAAAGCGCAGCTTCTGTCGCGCCGCCGCCAGCAGTTCGTGTCACGCCGCAGACAACGACGCATCTAGCAATAAATCCCGCGCCTCATGAACGACGGCGCGCAAAAACTCAGCCAGCCGCCTCGCCCGCTCCCATAGCCGCCGTGGTCCCAGGACAAGCCTTCGTCGATTCCACGCCGCAGGGCGCGCCCTTTCTTGTGGACGGAAAAAGCGATCCGTCATGGGTAACACCGTTTGGGCTGACCGGATTGACTCCCGGAACGCACGTATTGACGGTGAGCAAGAACGGCTACACGAGCGAAATCCGGTCCGTCGAAATCGCTTCCGGCGCTCGTTCGTCGGTTGTGATCCATCTCGCTCCTCTCAGTGCACTTTTGGTGGTGAACAGTACTCCTCCTGGGGCTGAAATCACGCTGGACGGAAGGCCGACTGGACGAGTCACGCCTGCCCAGTTCTCGGTCGAGAAGGGCGCGCACACTGTCCTGCTAAAGAAGACGGGATTTCTGGACGAGACGACGTCTGCGGATCTTGCGCCGGCGCAGAACTTCCAGTATTCGCCGGTGCTCAAGGCGCTGGGGAATGCGGACGAACTTCGAACGGTGAATAAGTTCAAGAAGATTTTCGGAGGAGAAGGCACGGCCGGCATGGCCACGGTGAACGTTCACACGCAGCCCAAGGGGGCGCAGGTCGCGATCAACCAACGCGTGCTGGATAAGTTGTCGCCGGTAGGAGTGGCGCTCGGGCCGGGGAATTACATCGTTGACATTACGCTGACCGGATTCAAGCCGGTGCACAAGATCATCAACGTGGGAAAGGGTGGGAAGATTGCGATCGACGAAACTCTGAATCGCAATTAGTTGAGCGGATCGTGCGTCAATCACAGCGCGGTCACAAACAACCCTCATAAATAACTATGCCGGGAGATGCGAGAATTCGCTTCTCCTGGCAAGTGCTGTGTAGAGTGTAGCGCCGGTCCCAGCCGGGCAGTTCCGAGGCCACGATGGCCTCGGCGATGGCCTGCTGGGTGCAGGTTTTCGCGGGGAAGTACAGGGGTGGATCAGTCCGTAAGTACTCGCTACTCCATTCCCCCCACCACAACCGTTGCTTCGTTGACCGCAGTGTGTCGTCGGTAGCGAATCCTGATCGCCGTTCCTCGCCTGTAGCGGCTGATCTCTTGCGTGAGTTCCCGAATGGTGTAGAGATAGCGATCGTTGACGGCGACAACCGTGTCGCCGACTCTTATCCCTCCCTGCTCAGCCGGCCCACCGGGAGTTACGGCCGCGACCGTGATTCCATTCCGACGAACATCGGGATTGCCATCGAAGAAGGCGCCAATCGTGGCATTACCTAAGCTCTGCGGAACGGCAGGGTCTGGCGTTGCCGGATCATCCTGGCTCTTAGTGTTGCGGTCGACGAGTGGCTGAACTTCAGAGACAGTCGCTCCATGCTTGCTGGAGCCCTCTTGCCTTTCGATCGGGACTACGCCTTGCACGCTGAAGTCATAGACGTAGGCTGCCATGCCTTCGCCGCGCGAGAGGAACAACGCATACTCGCCCTTCTTCAATTCGACTGCTGGCATGAGTTTGTAGATCTCAGGTCTGATCTCTGAGCGTAAGAGCTGGATCTGATGAGTGAGGGTGATGCCCGCGCTGCTCCGCCATAAACCCTGCGCGGCGATTTCAAACTGCCGGCGCGACGACTTCTCTTCAAGACGCATGAGAATCAGATCGCCGGCGCTCACACCGGCGTCCGACTCTTGCCGCGCGGGAAGGAAATAGAAGACTGGCTGCGGAGAAACAACGCTCTGCGCGTGAGCCCCAAGTAGTTGAATATTCTCTTTCCTGGTTTTTATGCCTATCGTGGCGTGATTTGCGAATCTGCTGCCACTGCGCTTGAACTCTGCGATCTGACCAACGATCTTGGCCAGGCCTCCAGACGCCTCAACGTACATTCCCGGCTCTGCCAGCAAAGCCGGTTGAGGCGCTTGCCCAAGGGCCGCTACAGCCGTTAGCACGATAATCGCGAGCGGCTTCATGATTCGTCCGCTTTCTTCTTCTCCTTCGCCCAGCGGGCATTCGCAGCCTTCTTGGCCGCCTGTTTTCGCTGCTGGGGAGTTGAGTTCTCTGCGTAGGCCTTTCCGCCCTTGCGGCCAAGGGCCACGGCGGCAGGGTCTTTTCGGGGCATGGCGAAGTTTTACCACAACATCTTACTGCGCGATGCAGAGCGCTCGGCAAGTTTATGAAAACAGGCGGAATGAAAATGTTGACAAAAATGGTAGACGGGCAGATCGGATGTTACGAGCACCCGCTCAGCCCTCGAACATTCGCGAAAACCGAAGAGCGTCTCAGTAAGCGTTCTTGTGGCTCAAAGCCGAGAACAGCGTCATGGCAAGAATCCGCAGATCGAATGTGAACGTCCAGTTCTGCAAATAGTACAGGTCGTATTCAACTCGTTTTTCAATGGACGTATCGCCGCGCCATCCGCAGACCTGCGCCCAGCCGGTGATTCCCACTTTGAGCGAATGGCGATGATTGTAGCGGCGCACTTCGCCCAGGAACTTGTCCACGAAAAAGGGCCGCTCGGGCCGCGGACCGACCACGCTCATTTCTCCTTTGAGAACATTGATGAACTGGGGCAGCTCGTCCATGCTGGTGCGGCGCAACAGTTCGCCCAGGCGCGTCCTTCGCGGATCGTTCGATGTTGTCCAGACCGTGTCGCTCACAGTTTGCGCGGAGACGCGCATTGTCCTGAATTTATACATTCGAAATGTCTGTCCGTTGAGGCCTATGCGCTCCTGCCTGAAAAAAATGGGCCCCGGCGATGTAAGCCGGATCAGAATTGCAATCAGACCGAACAGTGGCGCGGCGAGCGCAAGAACCAGCGCGGAGAAAGCCATATCGAACGCGCGCTTCAGCACCGCATAGTGCAGGAGATCGGCGGGGGTTGACGTCAAGTCCAGCACCTGGAGGCGGCCCAGTTGCACCATCTTCTGGCGGCCCAGAGCGCCTTCGCCAAGATCCACGATGGCCCGGGCCGGCAGGCACAACTTCTCCAGAGCCTCGACCACCTCCGGCACGCGCGAGAACTCCATCGGATGGATGGCGATGATCGCCTCCTCGAAACCCTGCGCGGCGTTCAGCCCTGCGATTTGATCGAGCCGATAGAGCGGCGCTGCGTTCGGAGCGGCGCACTGCCCCGGCAGCGCCACATAGCCGGCAATCTGGCAAGGAGCGGGCGAAAGACGCTCAAGGCACTCGGCGCTTTGCTGGGCGAAGCCATCGGCGCCAATGATCAGGATTCTCGTCGGTTTTCCCCACTCTCTTCGCTTGCGAAATATCGCCCGCAGCAAAGAGCGCATCAGCAGCGTCTGGACGAACAACGCGACAATCCCGCATAAAAACAGCCCGCGAGGAAATGCGTCTGCCCGGCTGAAGAACAGGATCGCCAGGAATACGGCGCTGGTCGCCACCAAGGCCGAAAGCGCCGCTTTGGCCCCCGTCCGTTCCCGCAGGAGTTCGTCGATGCTGGTGACCGAGTAGTGCTCAGTCATGAACGCCCAAACGAACGAACAAAGCAACAAGAACACAAGATGGCCGCCATGCGGATAAGCCGCTGGCCTTCCCCAGTATCCCCAAAGGAAAGACCACGCCTGGTATCCGCCTTCAAAAGCAGCCCAAGGCAGGAGATAGGTGGAAATCGTGAGAATCATTCGATAGAACCCTAATGAAAGAAACACGGAAGTCGCGGTCCTCCTTGGGCAGGTTCTTTCTTGCCCCTGGGTGCGGATGTTTGAGACAGCTCGGAATTCGAAACTGTGTTCTCGGGCCTCTTGTTCCGGGGCCTCTAGGTAGGCATCGACAACGAAGCCGAGTGGTGCAGTGCATCGAGCGACACGAAGGTATGTGGGCAGAATTCGGCAGTCTTGGGGATCTCTTTGGTTAGGCGGCTGGCTGGTTTTAGCCCGCGGCAATGGCAGCGCGGGCGTCCGGGCGATGGAGAAGGCCTGCGAACAAGTCGTCGTACAGACTCAGCACCCGCGCTTTCTCGAAGTTGCTGATCGCATAGGCGCGACCGTTCGTTCCCATCGTCTGCCGCATGGGTGCGTTCGCTCGCAGCGCGAGCGCACCTTCGGCCAGAGCCTCCGGATTTTCGGGCGCAACTGTCCGCCCGCATTGCGCTTCGCGGATCAGCCGCGCCGCCTCGCTCTCAGCGTTGGCGGCGCATAGGACCGGCTTGCCTGCCGCCATGTAAGTCAGCAGCTTTGACGGAATTACAGCGTCCTTCACTGCGGTCTTCTGATTCAGGAGAAGAATGTCGGCGTCGGCATACATCTGGCAAAGCCCGGCCGCCGGTTGCAGAGGCAGCATGCGAAGGTTCGGGAGCATTTTGCCTGCGCGCTCGATGAGAGCCCGTTCTTCACCTTCGCCCACAATGACCCACAACAAGTTAGGTTCGGAGCGTGTCCGCTGGGCAGCGCGCACCACATTGAGAAGATCCTGCTTTTTTCCCATGTTGCCGGTGTGCAGAACGACGAATTGCTCGCTTCCGATTCCATAGGCACGCCGGAACGAACCGTCTCCCCGAACAGGGCGCACGGCTTCCGTATCTCCCCAATCCGGGATCACAGCCATCTGGGTTGCGGGCAGGCCGTCGCGGGCCAGCCGCTCACGAAAAGCCTCGCAGAGACAGACCACCGCACTCGCATGACGATAAGCAAAGCGCTCAATCGCCCGCGCCCACCCGAGCAGCGTGCCATCTTTGAGAATTCCGGTGGCGATGGCCGCATCAGACGCGAGATCGGTCAGCTTGATCGAGTAGGGGACGTTTCTTATTCGGCTGATGAGAAAAGCCGCCAGCGCGAGTGCGGGCGGAGGGCACGAGCAATAAACAACGTCGCACTCGCCCGCCGCCAGTCCCGCCACCAACGCCGCAGCGGTGAAAGAGAAGTCGTGCGCCAACCGCTGTAGGAGCGAACTGGCGCGCGAGGGAATGAAATGCCGCACGCGCCGGACTTCGACGCCTCGGCGCGTTTCGAGTTGCGTAATGCGTCCACGGTATTCGTCCCAGATGCGCCACTCCGGGTAGTAGGGGAACGCCGTCACCACGCGGACTGTATGGCCCTGTGCCGCCAGATGCTCGCTCAGGCCGGTCGTGAAAGGCGATACCGACGTGCGTTCGGGATAGTAATTGATTCCCAGGATTAGGATTCGCATTGGTTTTGATCGTTGGGCAGCCGGGAGGCACTGGCAAGGATTGTCGGACGACTGAGAGATGGCCGCCATCAGACCAGCGCCATTTTCGTTTTGTGCAGGCGATTCGCCTTCTCCAGTTCCTGCTGAATCCATGTGTAGGTCACAGCCAGGCCCTGTTCCAGAGAAATAGCCGGCTCCCAGCCCAGCACCCGGCGGATCAGGCTGTTGTCGCTATTGCGTCCGCGCACACCCTGCGGTTTGGAAGTGTCGTGCCTTCTGGAGATTCGCTTCTGGGCGATGGTGGCCACCAGATCGACAAGAGCGTTGATGGTAATCAGGCGGTCGTTTCCAAGGTTCAGAGGCTCGTGGTAGTTCGAGGCCATCAGACGTTCCAGGCCTTCGACACAGTCGTCGATGTACATGAAGGACCGCGTTTGCTCCCCGTCACCCCAGACCTCAATCGTTCCCCCATTTTCCGCGAAAGCGATCTTGCGGCACACTGCGGCCGGAGCTTTTTCGCGTCCGCCTTCGTAGGTGCCGAGCGGACCGTACACGTTGTGAAAGCGAACGATGCGGGTTTCAAGCCCGTAGTCCTCGTGAAAATACCGGCAGAGCATTTCCGTGTAGAGCTTTTCCCAGCCATAACCGGGCTCGGGGTCGGCCGGAAAGGCGTCTTCCTCGCGTAACGGAGCCACGTCGGCCTCCGACTGTTTATTTTGCGAATACACACATGCCGAGGATGAAAACAGGAACTTTGAAACGCCCTGCAGCCGACTGGCTTCGAGCATGTGTGCGTTGATCAGGATGTTGTTGCGCGCGATCTTGGCGTGGTAGGCGGTGATGAATCCGATGCCGCCCATATCGGCGGCCAGGTTATAGACCGCGTCGATCCCACCGCGCACGGCGAGCAGGCAGTTATCGAACTTGCGCAGGTCCAGCTGCTCAAACTCGCTGGCGGCGCTCGATTCGTATTCCGGATACTTGAGATCCACGCCGCGCACCCAGTGGCCCTCGGCGCGCAGCCTCTTTACAAGATGATGGCCGATAAATCCTCCGGCACCGGTGACAAGAATACGCATGTTTCTGCTCATTGAGGTCCTCTCTTCTGTTCTTTTAGGTGTGTGAATTGGAATTTGTGAATGGGCTCGTTCGTGAATCGGGGCCGGTAACTTCGATTTCAAGAGATCTTCTTCAAGAGATCTTCTTCAGGAGATCTTTGCGATAGGGCCGGCTTCGGTGAGGGAGGCGCAGGCGGCCCGGCCCGCGATCGCCGTCCGGTAGATCGAAATCAGCTGGCGGTAATTGGCCGCTTCGCTGTAGCGCTCTGTATGGGCCGCGCGCGCGGCGTTCGACCACGCCGGCCACGTTTCGCCGGTGCAGCCAAGCCCGGATTCAAGCGCGGCAGCCAGCGCTTCCACCGAGCCGGAGCGAAACAGCAGCCCCTCGCATCCGTGGTGAATCATCGCCCGCAGCGCGGGATGATCGGCGGCGATTACTGGAGTCCCCGCCGACAGGGCTTCGAGCACAACCATCGGGCAGTTCTCGTAGGCAAGCGACGGAAACACCAGCCAGCGGCTGGCTGCCACGTGCTTCATCACCTCGAAGCGGTCGACTTTCCCGCACCACTCGATGTCCGTTCGATTTCCCCACTGCCGTTCGAGCCGTTCGCGCTCCGGGCCTTCGCCAACCAGCAGGAGCTTCCATTGCGCGAGTCTGGCCCGTGACCAGGCTTCGAACAGCAGCGGCACGCCCTTGCTCTGGCTGATCGTCCCGACAAAAACGGCTTGCTGGCGTCGAGCCTCATTACTTATGAGCGTGAGCGGTACAAAATTTGTCTTGGTGGTCATCTGGGCCTCAGGAAAGTTCGCTCGCCGGAAGATTTCCCGGCTGAAACCGTTGAGAACGATGAACGCGTCCACGCTCGGGTACGTGCCCAGTTTCGAGTGCAGGAAGTTAACGGCGACAACGGTAGCCGTGCGCGCCCGGCTCTCGCCATAGCAGCCATAGCGAAGAGCCGCCCACGGGGATCGTCCCACGCACTCTTCGCAGGGCTTGCCATCGCGAAGCAGCGTCGCTCCCGCGCACACATGGCGAAAATTGTGCAGGGTTTGAATCACCGGCACTCCCGCCCGGCGTGCGGCCCAGAACACGCTGGGACTGAGCTGGGGAAACGTATTATGGACGTGGACGACCGCAGGCTGGAATTCGGCAATCTTTTGCTGGAGCGTCCGATAGGCGGTCGGCGACCAAAGAAAGCTCGGCACGGCCAGCATCTGCCGGACTATGCGCGCCTTCTTCAGCGCCGTGTGGGAAGTGCGAAACTGCTCGACGGCATGCCCCTGCGCGCAGAGCATGCGTCGCTCCAGTTCGACCACCGTATCCTCACCGCCCCACCCGGGAGCGTACGAGTCATGCACCTGAAGGATGCGCAATCTGCTGTTGAAGTCGGTCATCATCGTGGTTTCACCTGTCCAGTAACCTTCGAGCGAATGGCCGCGGCTGCGGCTTGCACCGAGAAAGAGGATCGCGCTATGCGGCATTGCAGTTCGATGCCGCCAAATCCCCAGAGCGTATGCCGCTTGAGCAGCAGCGCATTTAGGCCTGCACTCGCGCGAGCAATGGAATTTCTGCCCGGTTGCCCGATCAGGCCGAGGGGAATCCCGGCATCCTGAACGGCGCCCAAAATCGCCGGAGATACGTTGCCATTCGGATAAGCGATCACTTGCGGCGCCTTGCCGGCGACCTCTTGCAACCAATCCTGTGCCTGCCCGATCTCGCTGGCCACATCCAGGATCGGATAGTTGGTCAGAATGGCGTGATCGCAGGTGTGGTTCCCGATTTCGACCAGAGGATGGCGCGCGAATTCAGCGAGTTCGTCCGGGGTGAAGGGCCGGTCGGTATCGGAAACGGTTTGAAAAGCTGCCTGTCCGAACTCTGCGATCAGCCGCTGTTCGATTTCACAAGTGCGCAGATGCTTGAGTGACGCGCGCACGCCATCAAGCCGTGCCTTTTCCCAGCCGAGCTTGCGCGCCTCGCGATACAAGACGTCCCACCAGAAGGGTTTTCCCGTACGCACATGATTGGCGGAAATCGAGAACAACGCAGGCACATGAAATTCTTCCATCGCCGCGAGCGCCCGCCGGTTGTTCGCGTATCCATCGTCGAAACTGATCATGGCGTACTTTCCGGCGGGATCGAGTCCGGCGACGATCCCGGCGGGAGAAACGAAGCGGTAGCCGCTGTTCACGAGATTTTCGACGAGGCCGCGAAACATACTTGTTGTCATGGCCTGTTGTGGGTCGGCGGTGTTCCGGGCTATCTCCTCGGCGGACTCGAACAATCCATGAAAAGCGAAAATGAGAAGCCCCGAACGGGACGGAGCTATGAGCAGGCAGGCAGTTGCGAGCCAAGCGTCGCCTGCGATAGCCAGTTTCCTGAAACGGGAAACCGGCGTGTCCCAATCGTTAGAGTGAAGGCGTTTCATGTTGATAATGATGGGCAGCCGCTTAGAATTGGCGCTTATGGATTCGCTGGCGCTCGATCCCGCGCTACTTGCTTGCCCGGACGACAGCGGGCGGCTTGAGCCCTATGGTGACGAATTGCGCTGCGTCGAGTGCGAGCGTCACTATTGCGCTGCCAATGGCGTCTGGGGGCTTCTGCCGCGCGCGTCCCTCGACGCCGCATCCCCGCAAGGACAACGATTGGCATCGTATCGGGCCGGTTACTCCGATCGCCGCGACCGTCCCTGGCTGCATGGGTTCCGTGTACTGAGCGCCGACCTGGGGAACGCCTATCTCTATCGCTGGGCGAGACGGGCGATCGAGAAATTCGCAGCGGGGCGGACATTGCGCATTCTCGACGCCGCCTGCGGCGATGCGATGCTGTGGCGGCACATCGACCGCCGCCATCAATACATTGGAGCGGATTTCTCGGCGCGTCCATTGTCCCGCGCTTTTCATTACCACCCGGCGGCCTACGTTCGCGGCGACCTCAACCACTTACCTTTCGTGTCTCAGACGTTCGATTTGGTGGTGACGTTGCAGGCTTTGCAGTATCTTGACCATCCAATGCTTGCGGTGCGCGAGATGGCGCGTGTACTGCGGCCCGACGGCCTGCTTCTCGCAACTCTGCCAAACGATGGCTGCTTCAAATATCGTCTTCAGGGCGTGCCGCCCATTCAGCAGCATCGCTTTCGCCGCAAGGAAGTAATGGACTTGTGTGGTCACGAATTCACGGTGCGTGAACTTGAAGCTCGCGGCTTGTGGCTTCCTGTTCCCGCGATCCACGTGCATCTGCCGGGGCAGTATTCAGAAAGAACGGGATTATCCTGGACGGCAATCTGCCAGCATCCGGCTTAGCCGTTCCCGCGGGGCTCGTAGGTCTTCAAAAAACCATATTCCTCGCCCGAGGCGGAGACGCTGAAAAGCCTGTAGCCGGCCGTATTCAGGTCGTGGAGGGCACGCTTCGTCCGGGCAATCCCGACTTCCGGCCAGCGGTGATGGAACTCGACTAGCAACTGCCGGACATCCACTCCGCATTCCAGCAGGTCGGCGACGACCTCATACTCGGCGCCTTCGATGTCCATCTTCAGCAGATCAATCGCGCCGTGTCCGAGTTCGCGCATGATGGTGGACAGCCGCCGGACTGTTACTTCGATTGCGTCGCCGGAGGCATTGCGGTCGAGCAAGGTGTGCGATACGTGACTGGGGTCGTGCGGCGGGTTGAATCTGCGCTGGCCGTCTTCAGCGGCGACCCCATAAGGATGAAAAACAAACTGTTCGGGCAGAGTTTGCGCGCGGGCCCATGCAATCGAGCGCGGCGTAGGATCGAACGCGTGCACCGTCAGTCCCCAACGTTCGATCAGCTCGCAGTCAAAGGAAATCTCCTCGCCTACGCCGACCGAGTACACGACGCTCTTCTGGTCAAGAAGGTTGGGACAGATTGTCCACGCCGCCCGTTCGCTCCCCAGCGTTACGGTCGCGCACCGCAGCTCAGGAGCGAAAAAGAGGTCTTCGCCGCGCGCCGCTCTCAACTTTCTTTTCAGCAGCCGGAGCGGAGCCGCCAGCCGATTCGCGATCATGTTCGTGGCCGGTCATTCCGCGGAGCCCGTTCCGGTTGCCATCCGGATTCCGCAACCCGAGTTTCCTGCGCTCGCAGCCAGGGTAAATGTGCCGTGGCCACGGGAGTTTTTTCCCCCGCGAGCGCCGCCGAGTAGTCGGCAAACCGCCGCGCCGCAATCGTCTCCCAGCTGTACTCCTCTTTCATGCGCCGCGCGCCGTGCGACCCAAGTTTCTCGCGCATTTCCGCGCCGCGCAGCGAGCGGATTTTTTCCGCCAGGTCCCCGGTATCGTCCAGCCGGTATTGAAGTCCGCAGCCCTCTAAGCGTTCGGGCGCGCCCATACGGTCATTGGCAATTACCGGCAGGCCGCACGCTGCGGCGTCGAGCATCGACATGCTTTCCTGCGTCGGCCAGATTCCAATTTCGGAGGCGCGATAAAACGCCGCCAGTTCCCCGACCGGAACGAAGGGATGGACTGTGCAGCCCGGGCAACGGGCAATCTCCTCGCCCTGCGCGCCGTGGCCGACAAACAATCCGCGAAACGGTTCGCCGGCGCGGTTCAGTTCCGCGATGGCGCGCGCCAGGAGCAGAGGATTCTTGTCTGGCGTGAAGCGCCCGGAGTAGATGCAGATGATTTCTTCTTCCCCGAAACCGAGCCGCTTCCGCAACTCCCTTCTCGCTTCCGCCTCGTCCGGCGCCGCAACCGGATGAAATAATTCCGTGTCCACGCCCAAGGGGCAGATTTCGAGCTTCTCCCGCGGGACGCCAAAGAAGCGCGCCGCGACCTCGGCGCAATCGGGTGCGATGGCGTAGTACTTCTCGGTAAACCAGCTCACCGCGCGCCCGTGAGTTCCGCGCTCCAGCAGGCATTTCCAGCGTTCGGGAGCAAACAGGCCTATTACTTCTTTTTGCGCCAGAGGAAACACCGAAGCGTGATAATGGCAGCCCGAAAAAAGGCGGTAGCCCAAGCGCATCCGGTGGAATGCCGCATCGACCGCGATCCAGCCGATAGGCGTCATGGTTTGCACAATGTGGGGCCGCAACTCGTCCAGTTTCCGCTCCAGTCCAAGCAAACGGACGTGACCGAGCGTGCGGGTGTGCCCCGCGACATGCAGACGAAACCCCTCAAGCGTTTCAACCGAGCCGGGGGGATGTGCATCCTGAAAGTAGCGGTAGGTTTCCTGCCGCGGGTCTTGCCGGTAGTTGGGGGCGAGCGAAGAGGCGATCACATCGACCTCCGCGCCCAGCCGCGCCAGATACTTCGGCAGAATATTTTCGAGATAGCCCATGCTGCGGGCGAATACTTCGGAGATCAGAACGATGCGCATATAGGACCTGCAAGAAAAGCAACCGAATCACGAGCACGCGGGGCTTCCCGTCGGGCCTGGCTCCAGGCCAGAGGGCGCGGTAGTTTCTGGAAAGCCCTCTCGCGCCGGCTGCGGGCTAACCGGGGGCAAAACATGAAGCACCAGGATTAAGAGTCCCAAGCCCCCGGAGAGGAACGTTGTGAACAGCGAAAGATTGGCGAGGCTGTAGGTGCCATAGAAAGTAACGAGGCCAACGAAGCGAGGGTCGTGACGGGCCGCGGCGGAGTCGATGAGCCAGAACAAAAACGCGCATAGGGCCGAGGCGATCAAGATTCCCGGCAAGCCAAACGCGGCGATTCCATCCGTTGCCCAGAAGTGGGCCGTCGTGTCCACCAGAGATCCGTAGTGGTAGTAGCCAATTTCCGTTCCAAGAGGATAGTGGAACGGATAATGGACCAGCCAGTTGACGACCTTGAGGTGAGAAAAAAGCGTGTGCGGGTTGTGCCGGAAAAAATTGTAGTACTGCCCGGTGAGGAGGCCCGATAACCCGAACGAACGGAACATCACCAGGAACATAAGCATCTGCGTGGCCAGGTCCGGTTCCTCGCCCTCGGCGAGAAAAACCACAATCAGCGCAAGGAGTATCGCCACCACCCCCCAGACAAGCTTTAAAGCGAATGGCCCGCGTCCCCGCCGAAAAAGCAGATAGATGCCGGCAATAAAGATGATTGACAACAAGGACGCTTTGGTTCCGAAGCAGGAGTAGACGAGCACCTGGCCGAGGCAGCCCGTCAGGAAGAGTACCCACTTCCTATGGTAGAGGCCCCAGCCGATCAGGAAGGGATAGACGGCGCCGTAAGACCACATGAGGGCGTAGTTCAGGAACGAGCCGCCCATATCCTGCGCGTTATCGCGGAGATCGTATATCTCATCAAACGAAACCAGGTGCATATTGCCCCAGAAGGAAACAAGGATCGCGAGCGTGGTCGTCAGGGCAAGAATGCCGAACCCCGTCGAGAACGCTTTCGGGGATATTTTCGGAGCCCGGAACCGGTGAAGCGGACACAAATAGCCCGCGCCCAACACTGCGGTTCCCGCGCACATGGTCAACATCAGCGGGGCGATTTCGTCCGGCTTGTTCAATCCCGCAAATAGCGGGATGAACATCGAAGGAATGACGACTGTGAGATAAAGGACCCAGTATCCCAGTTGCGATCCCCGCCGCAGCCGGATCGGCATCCATATGCTGGGAAGGATTGCGAGAATCCAAGCCAGCGCGAGGTAGAAATCTGGAACCGGCTGATAGTCGAAGCCGTAGCTGCTGTAAGACTCCGACACAAAATGAACGTAGGACCAGGCGTAGAGTCCAACGAACACGGAAACTCCTAGCACAAGCAGCGGGCGATGCGACCAGGAGCCCGGCTCTGGCGAGGGGCTCATCGCACAACCCGCCAGTTCACCGTCAGCCCGCTCGGCGTGATGCTGCCAGCAGATGGATTGCAAAGAGTGAAGTTCACGTTGTTGGCCGTGGGGAACGCATTGAGAATTAGGCGGCCGTTTGTTGAGGGGGCGCTGAGGCTTGCATAGCTCCAGGAAATAGCATCCGTTGCGGCTACTCCCGTAGCCGACGTTACGACGGTTGTTGCGCATGCGCCCGACGCGATCGCGGTCGAACCGAGCGTTGACGCGCCGCTAGCGATAACAGCCGCCATTGTTCCCCCGGCGCCTGAACTAGTCATAGTAGCGCCGGAGCCGACTGAAAGGCCTCCCTCCACGTTGAGCGCACATGTTGAATTGGTGCCCGAATTGAGGGCCGAGATCAAAGACGTCACCTTGCCCGCTGCCGCCCCGCCAAAGAACGTTCCGCAGGTCAGATACCCCGGGCTGCCGTTGATCACTCTCACATCCGCGCGGCTGTTTGTACCCATCAGGAAGACATTGGTGTATGCGCGCGACGATTTGAAGGTCAACCCCGAAGTGCTGGCGAAGGCCCCAGCGCCGGAGAGCGAAAACATCCAGTCTGCGGTTCCTGTGGAATTGTCGTCTTCAGCAACCCCGCCGCTGGCGCTAAACGTCACATTTCCTGAAACGTAGTGCGCATTGTTAGCTTGGGTGTTTTCCAAGTGGACGTTGCTAAGGCTCAGAAAGCCCGGGGACGCACCGACGTTCGTATAATCGAACGCTGCTGCACAGCCCCCGCCAGTATTGCCGAACGTGTCGGTATTGGTGAAATACAATTCGGGCGTTTGGTTCGTCGCCGTCAGTTCGATACATCCATTCCCGGAAATCTCGCCTCCCGTGAAGCGCTCGGCGAGCGAGCCATGCTGCATCGCGACTCGCAGGGATGAAAATTCGCCGGCGATCATGGTTCCTATCCGCAGCCTAGCCGCCAGGACGTTTTCATCGGACGGAAGGTTGTGCGAACAACTCCGCGCGTTCCTCGGATTCGCGCGCGAGATAAGTCCACTGGTAGTTCCAGGAGGAAAGAAGCTGGCAACACTGATCGTGTATCCGCTTGCCATGGGTCGCGAGAAAAAGTTTGGGGCGATGCTGCTCGAAACATTTCCGGGCGCCATTCAGCGCGCGAAACTCCGCGCCTTCGATGTCCATCTTGATGCAGCCGGGAGGAACGATTCGTCCTCGTGCAATGAGATCGTCCAGCGTAGACGTAGCCACGGTCACACTGCCGGCCGCCGTGAGTTTCCCCATGGCACGCGTGCTTTCACTGGAAAACGAAGCCGTGCCCGAATGATCGGAGATCGCCGTCTCAAAAATCTCCACATTCCGAATGCGGTTCATTTCCAGATGGCGGCGCAGGAAAGCGGCGTTCTCCGGCAGAGGTTCAAAGGCGCAGACTCGTCCCGCCGGACCCACGCGCAGCGCGCCCAGCAGCGAATAGAATCCGACGTTTGCGCCCACATCGAAGAATACCGATCCCATTTCGATTTGCCCTGCGATGCACTTCTGCATTTCCCATTCGTAGCTCCCAAGCCAGCAGCCATGCAGGTGCGAGCCGACGATCCACTTCTTGCCGCGCAGCGGACCCTGCAGGACGGGCACAGCGAGACCCGGAGGAATCAGACGGAACGGAAAACGGGCAAGCCGCCCTGGCAAGGATGTCGGCCGTATCGCCGACAAATTGATCATTGATTTGTCTTTCTCTGTGTTGCTTCTTTCTTTGCAGGGTTTTTCGTTCGCCCGTTTTTTGCTCGGCGGCGAAGGACGCGCTTTTCTATCAGGCCCCCGACGTCAACGAAATACTTCGCGCGGATGGCCGCGGTTCCGCAGCACAATCCGGCTTGGCGCATAGGAACGCCGCATGAGTGGTAAAAAGCCGCACGAACAGCGGAGCGGGCAGAAAAGTACGAAGCGATCGTTTCAGCGCCTGCCGCGCACGGTCAGGGTGGAATCTCGCGGACCCCGCCTCTTCGTCCAGCAAATCCTGGTGCCGGGCGAGGATCTCAAGGCCCGCTTCGCCTTTCAGAAACGCGGCAATCGACAGTGCGCTCCAGAATTGAACGTGGCCCGCGGCGGCGATGGATGGATACGGCTGGCGGAAGAGTTTTGTTCTGATCATATTGACCGCTACCCTTTCGGTCGGGACCTCGATGGCAACAAAGCGCGCTACGCGGGACGCCTCCCGCAAAGCGCCGAGCGGGTCCTGCATGTGCTCGATGACGTGGCTGAGGATGGCCAGATCGAAGGCGCCATCGGGATATGCCAGCGCTTCGGCTTGTCCGACCATGGCGGACGCGGCAAAAGCGGGACACGATGCGCGAACATAGGCGATCGCCGAGGACGACAAATCCGTACAGAAATATTTCCGCGCGAAATTGGCGGCATGCAGCCGGCGCAGCACGGCGCCCGTACCGCATCCAATTTCAATGACGGAAACCGGATTGAGGCCGCGGCAGACGCGCACAATGTTGTCCGCTTTGCGCTGCGCTCCCAGTTCGCGCCAGGCCAGAAACTCCGGATCCTCAAGGGCGTCGCGATAAGTCGCTTCATAGTCTTGCCACATTTGTGTGCCTTTTGTGTCCTGGAACGCGCCGCATTTAATTGACCGGCACGCAAGAGGCGCGGGGTTTGATGAAACGGGTGAAAGACAGGAGCAGGGTTCCCGTATAGCCGACCGCCGATACGAGCATTCCATAGATGGCTCCGCGCAATCCGAAATGGACGACCAGGGGGATGCCGACGACAAATGTCACCATGCCGCTTGCCAGGTAGGCGAAGAATACAGCCTGCGGTTTTTCGACCGCCTTCAACGCCGCATTGGCCGCGTTGCCCGCTCCCATGACGACGGGCACGATCACATACCACCGAAGAAGAGGAGCGACATCGTCGAACTTGGATCCATAAGCGGCGTGAATCAGTCTTATGTTGAGGAGAGCCACTGTCACGGCAAAGGCTAAGCCGATGGCTAAAAACATCAGCGAACATTGCCCCCACATGCGCCGCAGTTTACCTATTTCCCCGGAGGCGAAAAGCAAGGCCATCTGCGGCAGCACCAGGAGCGAGATTGCCGCGAAAATCTGATCCACCGGCAGCGCCAGGTTATACATGGCGCGAAGCCCCGCGACGTCGCGCACCGAGAGAAACGCGGCTACCACCCAGAAATAGGCCTGCGTCGTGAACTGGAACACCAAAGCGGTCACGAACACCCAGCGCGAATACTTCCAGTGTTCCGACCAGTAACCCGGCTCCTCGATAAGGAAGTCCGTCGTTTGCGGGATTGGAGGCGCTTTGCTTTCTGCATTCTCGCGATCTTTGTGTTTCTCTCCGTTTTCGCTTGCATCTTCATGTGCAGGATTCGGCGTAACCAGAAAGGCCAGCGACCATGCCGCCGCCGAGATCAGAAATGCTGAAAGGCCGTTCAGCATATTGGCCCAGATGGCAACGCCAAGCAGGGCCATGCAACTCACGAAAAAGGCTGCGGAGAATCGTGCCGCGAGATCCGGCCTCCGACAGATGTAGAACGTCCGCCGCCGGAAGGCCGCGCTCAACAGAACGCCGCACGCAAGCGCCATGCCGAGCAGAGCCGGCGAAGCGAATGCCGGGTGCAGCCAGCGCAAGCTCTCCCAGATCGCGACGAAAACCACACTGATCCCAGCCAGCAGCCAGCGATTGTTCTTCGAGACAAACGCTTCATACTTTGCGAACCGCCCGTGATAGCGTCCCGATCCGTAGATGGTGTAGGCCTCGAGAATGGCCGCGTTGTGCAGGCCGGCGAGAAACGTGAAGAGCGAATAGGAAAGAGTGAACAGTCCATACTCTTCCTTCGACCGCACCCGCGCCAGGGCGATATTCACGGCGAACATGCCGCCGACAGACAGCACCTGGTCGGTTAGTCCGCAAGCAAATCTCCTGAGACTTGGAGCGCGCAGAGCGCCGGCGAGCGAGTACGCCGGACGCAGCGCCCAGGCGGTGGCTGCCGGAACTGCTCGTGAAACCGGGACTCCGCTCATTGTTCTTGGTCGCGCTCGCCGCTGTCGTTCTGTGTCCTGCGGCTGCCCAGCCGGATCCATACTTTGTGCGTCGCCGCCTGCCAGCGCGATCCATTCGGCGCCGCCCACGGCATCATGGAATTCACGTCGTGAAACACCTCCATGACGAAACGCTTCCTCAGGTTGCCCTCGTCGATCGCCCGCCAGCGCCGTTCCGTGATCACAAATATCGAAGCGCCGATCAGCGCCAGCAATCCGCATAACCCCGTAATCAAAGCGCGTGGCGGAAAAGCGCGATGCTCCGGGAGGCTGGCATCGTCCAGCATCTTCACGCTGGGCGTTTCCTTCGCCTCCTGCACTTTCGCGATCTCGTACTGCTGCGTCAGGGTCTCAAACACGGCTTCCTGAATCTTCGTTTTCCGGTAGAGGTCTCCGTACTTAGCTCCCAGAAGCGGCAGCTTGCGCAGCGAAGGATAGGAGTAAAGAGACGTCCCGGACGCCTGCCCTTCGGCCGCCGCTTTCTCTTCGCTGCCTCCGAGCCTTTCCAGCTCTTTCCGTATTTCGTCTACGCGCGCCTGCGCGGCGCGCACGCGCACGTTGTTCGCGGTGTAGATCGTTTCGAGGGACTGCCGCTGCGCTTCAGCCGCGATCATCTCTCCCTGGAGAGTGGCCGCTCCTTCGACCATAGCTTTCGCCTGCGCGCCGACGTCAACGGTGGCATTGTTGCTCGAAAATTCGCTTAGCTCGCGCGTGGCTTCGTCGAGATCGCGCTTAACCTCAACCAGCCGTTCTTCGAGAAACACGCGTTCCCGGCGCGCCGCCGAGGTTGATAGCTCCGCCACCAGCCGGTTCAGTTCCACGACGTAAGCAGCCGCCATGTCCCGCGCCCGCTCGCGGTCGCGATCGGTCACACTCAGCGTGATGATTCCGGTCTTCCGGTCCTCGGAGGCTCCGCTGTTTTCGGCCAGTTCCCTGCGGGCGTCCTCATCGAGTTTGTCGCCGTAAACACTTTTCAGATGGAAACGTCCGACAATGCGGTCCTGAATGGTGCGGCTGTGCAGAATGCCCACAAACAGCGCTCCTGAGCTTCGCACTCCCAGCAGATCGCCTGCCATCAATCCCATGCCGCCGGTGGATTTCGAGGCCATGGCAGCCAGAGCCGCCAGGCCGCTTGCCGACTGGCTGTCGGGAGGCATCAGCTGCGCCGTCGATTCGTAGCGCGAAGGGATCAGAAGGGCCAACGCGGTGCCTGCCAAAAGCCCAGCCAGAAGCGCCTTTCCCAGCTTCCGCCGATTTGCCCACAACAGGCAGGCCTTCTCCAGAAGCGGCGATCCGGGATCTGGGACAGTGTCTTCGACCAGCATACGTGTCCTCCCGCCGTTAAGCGGAACACCATCTCCCGTGAACGCCTCATATCCCGGATCGCCGCCAAGCGCCGAATCCAGTTTTTCCGGCCCATCCAGTTTTTCCCTCATTTTTTCCTGTGCGGAACCACGCCCAGCTCGACAATTGCGGTCGCGTTGTTTACCGGACCGCGAAACAACATCGGATAGCTCGAAATGTGCTCATACTGCGCCTCGCTCTTTACGTAGAGGCCAGAGCCTAAATGCCACTCGTGCCGCACGCTGTAGTCCTGCCAATATCCGCCCTTGGGCACAAAGTCCGGGCTTACCGAATTGTGTTTGTAAGTAAATTGCAAAGTATTTTGCGGAGAAATCCAGTACGTCCACCAGCACTGAATCGCGCGGCCCATGCGCCCTACCGCATTGCCGATCAGGTTGCCGTTATTGGTGTAGCCGTCGCGGTACTGATAATTCCAGTAGTTGAGATTGCCGATGTTATGCGGCTGTCCGGGAGACTCGCTATTCGCCGCCTCCATGTGGAAGTCGAGCTTCGCCAGGCGGGGGAAGCGCGTTACGTAAATTCCGGGCCGATAAGGATTCTTCGGCTGATTGAACCAGGGAACCGGATCGTCGTCGGCGTAGAGTTCGCCGTAGAAGACCAGGTAGTTCCTGACTCCCGGGACGTAAAACGTCCAGTCAAAGTTGGTGTGGCTGTCGCCGGGCACCGAATCGTACGAGTTTCTTACTCGCCCGAAGAAACTGAGCAGGAAATTCTCGGCTGTTAGCGGAGTTCCTCCTCTGCCGCCGATGGTGACCGTCCGCCCAAAGCCGAGTTCCAGGCTTGGGACCGGTTTAAAGTCAATCTTGTTTCCGTAGATATAAGGATGCGGTACAAAGTCGTGCCCGGCGAGCTGACCCATGAAGTTGTCCACCCGTGCTGGACCGAGAAACCTCAAAAATCCTGGGAGTCGAATGTGGCCTTCTGTCAGGCGCAGCATGGTCACGGGCTCCGAGTTGTCGCTCCAAAGAAACGACCCGCCCAGTCCTGGCGCCCACGACAGGCTCTGCCTGCCGAACGAGAGTTGCCATCCCTCGCCCAGTTTTAGCGAGACATAGGCGTCAAGCAGCCTTGCACGATTGATCGCGGCGAATGGAGTGGCCGCCTGAACCGGCACCAGATCGGCGGTTCCGATGAAGTTCCGGACAGCGTCCGAGAGCGGTGGAGCGGACGGCGCATGTTGAAACTCGGCGCGTACGTACAACACAAGCGGTCCAGCCGAGGCGCTGAATGAGCCTCCCGCCTGGCCATTCTCTCCGCGCCGAAATGGCCGGCCAAAATCGTAGGCCAGGGTTTGTCCGAAATGGTAGCCATCGGTGAGAACCGGTCCGCTAGCCGAAACCTCGCGGAGATAGGCCGACTCAAGGCTCACGTCCAGATTCCGCCCGCCGTCGAGCAGCCCAAACTCGTGCGCGAATTCTTCTCGCAGGCCGGCTGCAAGCCGAGTGGCATCGAGATTCGTCCCTTCTTCAGGCGCGAGTACTTCGCCCGCTTCCTCCGTCATTTGCGCGCACTCCAGCCGCGTCCACGGTTTAAGGCCCGCAAACGATGTGCGAATGTATCCGAATGCCGCGAGCCTCTCGAGCGCGGGATAAATCCAGCTGTCCAGCGGAACGTTGGGCGAGCCCATCTTCGCGGGGTTGCGCGTGCGCTCGCTGCCCGAAAGGCCTGCGGCGGTATCGTCGTCGTTTTCGACAAGCTTTCCCCACGACGTGCCCCCGAGCTCTGCGTCATGGCGTGCACGATAAATCTGGCGGGCAAAATACCAGCCCAAAGTGCTGCCTACGACTACGTCGGAAGAAAAGTGCTCCCTCGATGTCACGCGGGTCACCATCACAGCCGAGGCCAGTCCATACGCCGCGAGTTTCGTCAGCGGCCCTGGATACTCGTGCGCGACTGTACTCGCCACCGACCAGGCTATCGCTGCGTGCTCGGATGGAAACGAAGCGCCGCCTGTGAAGAAACTCCCGCTTCCGCCGCTCTGAAACGGGCGTGGCCGCCGGGCGATCTGCTCGAACCCGTAGGCCGCCACCATGCTGTTCATCGCCGCTTCGCCGGCCAGAAAGCCGGTTTCGGCCAGATGCTCGTTATGCGTCAGATGACCCCACAGGTACGCGCTTCCAGCAGTTCCGGCGAGGGAGAACGTTGCATAGTCGGAAATCTCCTTACTGCGCTTCAATCGGCTGGCGCTCGCGGGTACCTGCCTTGAGATCCAGCTGTCCTTTGCCATCAGCAGGCCGGTGAACCCGGCAAAGGGAGCGAACGTCTTCCATGCCTCGCCACGCCGCAGTTCGCGAGCACTCGACCAGAACTGCTCTTGATCGACTGCCATGTGCTTGAACAACGGCAGGAAAAGGTGATTGTCAGGGTCGGTTCCCGCAGCCAGAGAGCTTTTTTCATCCTCGTCCCTGAACGGTTGCGCCGCGTACTGAGCGAACGGCAGCTCGACACGGGTGGCGCTCAAATCATCGTGCGGGGCAGCCGCCCTGCCTGTCTCCACGTTCTGCGCGGAGACAGCCGATGAAAGCATAAGTGCGGCGAGCATCAGCTTCACCGTTTGCCGCATTCCGCAGCCATCAGAAAGTCCTGCCCACCGTAGCCGCGATCGCTGCTGCCTGCGCAATCTGCGATACCTGGAAGGCGGTCTTCCAGCGTGTCGTTCCGCTAAAAGCCTTTTCCGGCACCACCACCGTATCTCCCGCGAACAGTTGCGCCGTTTCCACGCCTCCGGTGAACATTCCACCTGTGCCGCCCGCCACCGACCCGTCAGCCCGCACCACGAAGATCGCTTTCCGGTTGGCTGTATTCGTTGGACCACCTGCCTGCCGCAGATACCATCCGGTGTTTTTCCCCGGCTTGAACGCGACCGCGGTCGAATGAAATACCGCGCCGTCCACCATTACCGCGCCTGGTTTTTTCGGAATGTAGATTTCGTCGCCCGCCCGCACTTCGATATCGGCCGAGGTATTGGCCCAGCGCTTTACGTCTTTCGAAATGTGAATCACCAGCCGGCCCGTGGGCGGCGTGTTTTCGAGGCGTTCCACCGTCGTCTTCCACTGCAGAACCGATGCGTCCTTCACCAGCTTGTCGTCGCCCTCACCCGGCGTGCCTTTCAAGACCGACCCTTCCTCCTGCAACTCGCCGAGCAGCTGCGCGCGGTTTCTTTCATCGAGTTCGCGCACTTCGGTGCGTTCAAAGACCGCGCCATACGGATACGCATCCTCGCTGAATCCCCCCGCCCGCGCCAGAATCGAACTGAGCCGATCGCCCTCCTTGATGCCATATCCCCCCGCGTGCGTCACCTCGCCCTTCACCGTAACCGTCGCTCCCAGATCGTTCCATCCGGCAATCTGCCGCACGGTGAGAACGTCGCCATCGCCAAGCGGCACATCGGCGCGCGCTTCGCCTGCCAGAGCGCGCGCAATCGGCACGGCCATGTGTTGTCCTGTAACGCTGGTTCCTCCTCCGATGTCGTAGCGCATCAAATCCGCGACCTCGGTGTAGGCGCCGCGCTTCAGGCCGCCCGCCACCCGCACCAGATCCGCCGCCGTCATTCCTTCGCCCAGCGGATACTTTCCCGGCCGCGCGACTTCCCCTTCGACCTTGACTGCCGCTGGATCGCTCCGCGCCGGGTTCCTGTGAATGACCAGCCGATCCTTCGGCTCCAGTAGAAGGTTGTCGCGCTCGTCGCCTTCCATCGCCCGCGCCAGATTGACTCCAATTACTTCCAGCTTGCCGTTTTCCCGGCGCCGGAAAACCTGCGCGTCCGTCAATTCCGCGTCGCGCGTCGTGCCTCCCGCCAGATACACGGCATCGCGCAACCGGGTTGCCCCATTCGTCACATGGTCCCCTGGATGCCGCACCTCGCCGCTCACCGTTACCACTGGCTGGTCCTCGAAATCGAATCGGCCAAATACGCGGATCGTGTCGAACGGCCGCAGCGGAATGTCCTGATCCTTTCCCGCTAGCGCCTCCTCCAGATTGAAGGCCAGCACGGCCGGTGTGTAATCGGGAGGATTCAGGCGAACAATCTCCGCATGCCGTTTGTACGGCTCCGGCATCAGGTCGCTGTACGACTTGATAATGTCAGTGATTTTCATGCCTTCCCGGTAAGCGAATTTTCCCGGTCGAACCACGTGCCCGGCCAAATACACGGTTTTATCGGCATAAGGGAGGATGGGAGAAATCTTGATCCGGTCGCCGTCCCGTACCTCGAAGTCTTCCAGCGTCTTCTCGTCCGCTTTTCCGTCGTTATCCTCCGGAATATCGAGCCGCAGCATGGTTCGGCTCACGTGCGCCACCACGCGCTCAACATCCACATGCCGAAGCGTGCCCGATCGCAGCACACCGCCCGCTAGTTGCAGGATCTCCGCCAGATTCTTCTCGCCGTTCAACTCGTAAATCGCGGGACGGCGCACCATGCCTTCGACCGCAACTTCAGCGCCCAGAGTCGGCACCAGAATCGTGTCGCCCGGCTGGAGTCCCTCGACGCCTGCGCGGAGTCCGTGCAGCAGCAAGTCGTAAACATCGGTTTGCTGCACGAGCTGTTTCCCGCGGTAGTGGCGCAGAATGCGCAACGAGCCGCGCGCCGTCGGGCCGCCGGCCTGGTAAAGAGCGTTCAACGGAGTCGAAAGTGAACTCACGTCATACGCACCCGGACGCTCCACGTCACCGACCACATAAACGCGCACCGTCCTCAGGCGCGAGAGCGAAACATCGGCTTGCACATCGCGGAATTGCGTTCGCAGGACGCCTTGGATGACGCGCTGCACTTCGCCCAGGCTGCGCCCCGAAACCTCGATCGCTCCCACCTCGGGCAGCGCCACCCGCCCGGTGCGATCCACCACTCGCTGCAACCGCTGCGAGATGCCGCCGAATAATTCAATGCTCACGCCATCGCCCGGTCCCAGCACGTACTCCGGACCCACCGGCATGTCCATCGGCAGTTCGTCGAAGTTCCCCGTGCCATTGCGAAAGACCTCTTCCCCAAAGCGCGTGAGTGGCGCGCCGTTCGCGGGATACTGCGTATAGAGATCGTAGAGCGATGGCACGTCGGCGTAAGGGCTCTTTCGATAGTTCGCTTTCAGCTCCTCCGGTGCGATGGGAGGCAGCATAGGCGGCGGAATCAACTGTCCGGGGATCTCATTGCGAGCCTCCTCCACCATCCTTCGAGAGCCTGACGAGCCATAATCCAAGGTAGGCAACTCCATTTCGCCGCCCTGCGCAGCCATCGAATCGAAGACACCTTCCTCTGCGCGCCTGGAAGAGCCGGATCGGCCGGGCTCCTCCGGCAGCTTGTCCCCGAGACTGGCGCTTACAAGGCCCGGTATTGCCTCCGGCTCAATCCGCGGCGACTGCGTTCCAAACGTGCCCTCAGCACTTTCGACCTGTCGGCGCGCGTCCATCTCTTTCTCTTTGCGGTCAAGCGGCGGGCGTCCGTTTGCCGGTGCCTGCGTGGATCGAAGTGCTTGCGGCGCAGCCGCAGCAGGCTCGGACGCGGGCCGCTCAGGATGGTACTCAAGTTTGCCCTCGTGACTTTCCCAAAAGGCTTCTTCCTGGTTCGCGATCGGCCTGTCTTCGCTGCCTTTCGCGCCCGTTTCATTTGCCGGACGCTCGCCCGCGAGCACCAGTCCGCGCTCCAGTTCCACGCGCGTAGGCTTCGCCCGCACATAGTGCCGTTCTTCAATTTCGCGTGTGATCAGCGCACGCACGCCTTCGTCCTTGCGAACCAGGTCAAATATGGATTCATCGCTGAGATCCCTGGGATCGAGCAACCGCCCCTCATCGGATGCCGCCTTGACCAGCGCTCTCTTCGCCTGCAATAACAGTCCCGGTTCTTTTCGAAGTAGCTCAACGATCGTGCTCGGCGACAGGGAGACTGCCGTTTCCTGCGCCTCTGCCGCCGGTGGCGCAACGGCGGAAATCAGAAGCGCCAGACCAATGACGCTCAAAAGGAAAATCGCTCGTAGACGCTGCCAATGCCGCTTCATCAATGCTGTCGCCTCATTCCACATAAAGCCCACGCGGTGGGGTCAAACTCGTGAAAGCGTTCTCCCGACCGGTTCGAGATCCGCCTCGTCCACCTCAACCGCAATCGAACGCATAATCAGTTCAATCGAAAGCACGATGCGAAACTTGTCTTTCCTTCGCACCAGGATGCCTTCCAGCCCCGCCAATGGCCCGCTGCGGACCCGCACTCGCGCCCCCACCGTGAGGTACGGATGAGGCTCCACGCCGGCGCACATCCGCAACCGTTCGCGCAGAGTCTCAATCTCCGCGTCAGGGAGCGGCGTTGGCCGGCCGAAAAAGCTCACGATGTGCACAACTCCCGGCACGCTCAACACCTTGAGCCGATCCTGAGGCGCGATCCGAATGAACAGATATCCGGGAAACAGCGGCAGATCGATTTCCTTCCGCCGGTCTTTCCATCGCCGGACGCTTCTGTAGAGCGGAAGAAAACAGTCGAGCAAACGTCCTTCGAGCTGCAGCGCAACTTGCTTTTCGTGACGCACGTTTGCGTACGCGGCGTACCATCGCAACGCCAGACTTTCCCCAGTGATCGCATCGCTTCCCGCCGGTAAGCCCGTGAGACTCGAGCCAAGCTGTGCCGAAGTTATTACTGTTGCCGCCATAATCGTTTCCTGGACTCAGGGAAACTCCAATCAACCGTACCTAATTCTCGCCAGACACAGCTTCGCCACCTAAGTTACATTTGCTTTTTCGCCTAACTTCTGTCTGACGATAGACTTACAACTCGCGCTTACTGCCTGCCTGCGATTCGACTCTCTGACGCCGCAGGGTTATACCACCAACCCGCTTACCAGCGGTGGCCGCGTCCGCAACGCCTGCAAAACGCTGGCTTCGCAGCTCTCAACTCGCTCGCAGTAGATATTGACCACCGCCCAGTAATGGATCCCTTTATTCTGTTCCGGAGCCAAAGCCAGTATCCGCATCTCCGGGTGCTGCCCCAGCAGAAACCCACATAGCGCCGACTGCCGTTCCGGGCTTTCCAGCGCCAGCAAAAGCACATCGGGACGCGCTTCCATCGCCGTTTCCGCGATTCGCGCCTCCTCGAGGACTTCGCCAACCACCTCGATATCGGGCTGATCGGCAATCGTCGCCATGACCAGCTCCCTCATCAGCCGAGGTTGGTACGCGACTAATACGCGCACACGCTTCATCTGCGGACTCCCTGCAACTCTTCTACAAGCTTGTGGCTGCTGCGGCAAGATTCAATTCGGAGCCTGTTTGAACAAGATTTCGTTCCAATGTCGGGTACCTGCAAGTACTAATGAGAGGTTACTCACGGCTTAGCGTCCTAATAACTCAATCGACCTGGGTTCGCACGAGAGTGTTGGTGAGGCGTGTCCATATCACAGTGAAATATGGCATGAAGGGACGTGGGAGCGCGCGTCACAAATGGACGCCTGCCAAAGTAGGTCTACGAAAGAGGACGCGGCGTGTGCGCCGAACTATGGTACGTTGTACCCATCTGGTGAGGACGGGGCCGGGCGTGCCCCACGAAGTAAAGGAGTTTTCTGTGGCCGCTCACCGCACTGCTGTCTATCTTCTCGCCGAGAATTGTCTTCTCCGCGAAGCTCTTGTCCGCCTTCTCCGAAGAAGAGAAGACGTTGTCACCTCTGGCGCTATGCCCTTCTCGCCCGGCGCTTTCGATGCGATCCTGAGTGCTAAACCGCACGTGGTTCTCTTTGACTCCTCCGCCATCGCCTTGTCCGGCCCCCGCCTGGTGTCGCGCCTGCTCCAGTCCGAACATGCTCCCAAAGCGGTCATGGTTGGCATGGAGGAAGATGAGGCCACTTTCCTGCGCGCCGTCGGCGAAGGCGTCATGGGTTATATCCTCAGGGACGCTTCGGCCAGCGAGATCGTTCGCGTGATTCGCGCCGTGGCCGCCGGCGAGGCCGTCTGTCCGCCCCGCTTTTCCACCTTATTATTCCAATGCGCCGCCCGCGATTTGGCCTTTTCCTACAACCCATCGCATCGCGCGAAATTCGGCCTCAGCCGCCGCGAACAACAGGTCATCGGCATCATCCGGCTCGGCATGTCAAATAAGGAGATCGGATCGCGTCTCAATCTCTCGGAACAGACTGTCAAAAACTACGTTCACCGCATTCTGCGCAAAGTGGGCGCGGCCGATCGCCTGGATATCCTGGACCGTTGCCGCGCTGACACAATTGCGGTAGACTTCCCGGCTCTGGCTGAATCGGTCTGCCAATGAACGCCAACTCGCCGCGCGCCCAACCCGCCCCTAAAGCTCGTAGACGGAATAACTTACGCTAGGACCCGGCTAGGTCCCAGCTCCGGTATCGAATCCCCACCCCGAATCCGGTATCATGGATACACAATCTTCCCGGAGGGGTGATGGCTGTTCCCGTATCCCAGATGTGGACCGTGGCGACGTATGTGCTTCGGCAGAAACTGGCCGGACGCAAGCGCTATCCGCTGGTGCTCATGCTTGAGCCGCTGTTCCGCTGCAACCTGGCTTGCGCCGGATGCGGCAAGATTCAGTACCCCGCCCACATCCTAAAAAAGGATCTGACGCCCGAAGAGTGCTTCAAGGCAGTCGATGAGTGCCCCGCGCCGGTCGTTTCCATTCCCGGCGGCGAGCCCCTGATGCACCCGCAGATAGACAAAATCGCCGAAGGCCTGGTCGCGCGCAAGAAATACGTCTACCTCTGCACCAACGCGCTCCTGCTCAAGGAAAAGCTCCATCTTTTCAAACCCAGCAAGTACCTGAGCTTTTCAGTTCACGTCGACGGACAGAAAGAGCACCATGATTTTTCCGTGTGCCGCGAAGGCGTTTACGACGTTGCCGTCGATGCCATTCGCGACGCGGTGAAGGCCGGCTTCCGCGTAACCACGAACACCACGCTTTTCGATGGCGCCGACCCCAAGAGCGTGCGTGCTTACTTCGACGAGATGATGGAGCTTGGCGTGGAGAGCATGATGCTCTCGCCCGGTTATTCCTACGACAAAGCGCCCGACCAGAAACACTTTCTCGGACGCGCCCGCACGCGCCGGTTGTTCCGCACCATGCTTTCGAATCGCAAAAAGAAATGGCGCTTCAATCAGTCGCCTCTCTTCCTCGAGTACCTGATGGGCAAGCGTGACTACAACTGCACGCCGTGGGGCATGCCGACCTACAGTCTGTTTGGCTGGCAGAAGCCGTGCTATCTTCTGCAGGATGGTTACGCCGAATCGTACAAAGAACTGATTGAAACCACCGACTGGGATGCCTACGGCACGCAGTCGGGCAATCCGCAGTGCGCCAACTGCATGGTCCATTGCGGATACGAGCCCACATCGGTCGATGACACGTTCGGCTCGCTGCGCGGATTTATCGATACGGTGAAGGCGACGTTCTCGCTCTATCCCGATAAAGGCGCGCTCGCCGATCTCGATCGCGAGGTCCGTCCGGTGTACTCGTACAATCCGCTGGTGCAAATTGCGGCGCCGTCGTCCAGAGCATCATCGTTGAATGGCGATTCAATCTCCGACAGCGCCTCAGCCGAAGAAGAAACGCACGTGCAGGCCGGCCCGTTGTATTAAACTCATCCCGGTGCGCATCCTATTTCCGGTGTCATCCTGCGTAAGGGTGTCATCCTGAGCAAAGTGAGGCGAACGCCGAACGCAGTCGAAGGACCCCTGCCTGACCAATGAATGAAAGCACCGACCAGAACGCGCACATCAATGATGAACTCGAAGTCGTCCCCGGCTTCGAGCGCGAGAACCTGCAAGGCTGGATTCCCGAACTCGCCACCGAAGCTGACATTCGCGCCGTCATCGAAAAAGCGTTCGACTATCGCGGCGATGTAACCATCACGCGCAAAGATGGCTCGCAACTCATGGGCTACCTTTTCGACCGCCGCGCCGGTAAAACTCTCAACGATTCCGTCATCCGCCTGATGCTCGCTTCCACCAACGAAAGGCCCGCGATCCCATACTCCGAAATTGCCGGCATAGCGTTCACCGGACGCGACACCGCCGCCGGCAAGACCTACGAAGCCTGGGTAAAGAAATACTGGGAAAGCCGCGCCAAAGGTGAAAAAAACATTTCAATCGAGCCCGAAGCATTGGAGTAGCTCTCCACGGCGCAGAGCTGTAGAGACGCGGCTTGCCGCTTCTCAAGCCGGCAGGCGAGCGATCCGGCCTTAGCCTTCGATCTCCCAATCCGCATCCAAGCGTGCGTTCAGGGAGCAGACTATGCACGCTTTCGGATATCGGCAGCTTTCCGTTCTTTTAGCGCTGGCGTTCATGCTGGCCGCAATCGTCTCCTGCACTCAAAAAGAAACTCCGCAACAATTGCGCCAGCAAACCGCGCATGCGACGGCTGAGGCAAAGAGCGATGCCCAAGCCATTGCCCAAGGCATCCGCGAAGGCTGGAGCCGCGACAAGCCCCTCGATGTGAATACAGCTACAAAGGACGATTTGCTGAGCCTGCCGGGCATGACCGACGCCGAAGCGGATCGAGTGATAGCCCACCGCCCTTACAACGACCGCGATGAATTGGTGACGCGGAAGATTGTTCCGAGATCCGAATATGACAAAATTTCGGACCGCATTACCATCAGGAAGTAAGCCGAGCCTTTTCCACACTGCGGTTTCCGATTGTCCGCACCGTCAACGGGAGGCGAGCAAAATGGTGGTAACAAAGGTATGCCCAACGGAGTCGGACTCGCTCACGACCCGTACAATATTTCCATGCTAGTCCTCGCCTCCGCCTCGCCGCGCCGTCAGGAATTACTGCGTAACGCCGGCATCGCTTTTGAAGTGCAGCCCGCGAATATTAACGAAGACCCGCTTCTCGAAGAGAACGCGAAAGCCTGCGCCGAGCGCCTCGCGAGAGAGAAGGCGCTTGCAGTCGCCCGCACAAGGCCAAACGATCCCGTGCTCGGCGCCGACACGGTCGTCGTCGTTGGTGGGCAATATGACAATCAGATTCTCGGCAAGCCCGCCGACGCCGCCGATGCCGCTCGCATGTTGCGCCTGCTCTCCGGACGCACGCATCAGGTGATCACCGGCGTGTGTCTGGTGCTGAATGCTCGATGTTCCGTAGCCAGCGAAACCACTTCCGTCACCATGTCCGAAATTTCCGCCGACGAAATCAGCGCCTACGTTGCCACCGGCGAGCCAATGGACAAAGCCGGCGCATACGCAATCCAAGGCATCGCGTCGCGTTGGATTCCTCGAATCGAAGGGGATTACAGCAATGTGGTGGGATTACCGGTAGCGCTCGTGTATCGCCTGCTAAAAGAGTGGCAGCTGATCTAAGTGAAGTAGATATGGAAGGTCTGACAGCGTTTGCTTAACTGAGGTAAAGGTTGACTGCGAGCCGCAGTCCCTCCGTGCACCTCTTTGTACTCTGTGGTGCATGCTTTTCGCCAACGGTCACCAGAAGGCCGACGGCTCGCGTGGCGCGGACGCCCTCGTCCGCGTAGGCGTCGTGCACGGCCTACGGCTTCTTCTCCGTGTCTTTCTTCTCGTCGCCTTCTTTGACTGCCTGTTTGAAGTTGCGTATGCCTTCGCCCAGCCCTTTGCCGAGGTCGGCAAATTTACTCGGGCCAAACAGCAGCAACGCGATTCCAACGATCAGCAGAATATGCAGCGGCTGGAATAAACCCTCACCCATGACTTCCTCCATTGCGGAAGGCCGCGCAAACCTGCGCTCGCCGAAACCGCAGAGACTTCCATCGGCCTCACCCAAGCGCATCATCGTCAGCGCCCAATCAGGCCCAAATCCCTAAGTCAAATTCTAGGTTAGTGTAGGGTAGGAGTCAAAGCACGCCCGTACCGCCTGTCACCGCCAAGTGTGATTCCAGTCACAAGGGGGCGGAAGTGCTCTAGACAGCGTACTTTACACAATTCGCTGTATCACGCCGATTCAATCAGCCCCGCCAGCAGCGCGGCGCGGCGCGGCAGCTCGGAAATCAAAATGTGTTCGTGTGCGGCGTGCGCGCCATCGCCGACTCCACCCAGCCCATCCAGAGTCGGAATCCCCATTCCCGCGGTAAAGTTGCCATCGGACCCGCCGCCGACCGCAGCTTCGCCCAGTTTCCATCCCAGCTCGCTCGCAATGGCGACCGCCTTGCCGTAAAGTGCGGCGATGCCTGGAGTGCGCTCCATGGGCGGGCGGTTGATTCCACCGCTGACTTCAATCCTGCACTTGCGGTTGAACGGATGCAGGCTGTGCATCTTCTTATCGATTCCGGCCGCGTCCTTCATGCGGGCAATACGCACGTCCACCTGCGCTGTAGCTTGTGCTGGAACGACGTTTGTGCGCGCGCCCCCGCTCACGATTCCCACATTCAGGGTCAGCCCATTTTTCAAATTCGTGAAGCCCGCGATCTTTTCGATCTGCCTCGCCAGCTCAACAATCGCATTCACTCCGCGTTCAAAATCCAGTCCTGCGTGCGACGCCTTGCCGATCACTCTGACCTGATAATCTCCCACACCTTTGCGCGCCGTTTTCACCGCGCCATGGGGACCGTAGGAAGGCTCGGCTACAAGCACCGCGCCGGATTTCCTGGCCAGCCGCTCTGTGATGGCGCGCGAAGACTTGCTGCCGACTTCCTCATCGGAAACAAGCAGAACGGTTACCGGACGTTGCAGCTTCGCGTGCCCCTTGCTTTTCGCCCATTCCAACAGTCCACCGATAGCATGCAGCATCAGGGCAATGCCCGACTTCATATCGAGCACGCCCGGTCCCATCAGTTTGTCGCCGTCGATTCGGCAAGGCATTGCCGCCAGCGTGCCCAGCGGATAAACCGTGTCGTAGTGACCCAGCAACAGAACTGGCTTGCCGCCAGCCATGCCCGGGAAATCAACCTGAAGATGATTGCCGAAATCCTCGGCCCGATGGATGCGAACGTCGCCGCCGAACGCCGCGAACTCCAGTGCGACAGCTTCAGAGACCCGATCCGCGGCAGCCTTATTGTCGCTGGGCGACTCGATTTCTACCAGCTTGCGAATCGTGGAGACGATCCGATCGTTCCTTTGTTCAAAGTAAGCGAGAGCTGTGGGGCCTCGGCTGAGTTTTGTGTCGGCAATGATGTCTGCGGATCGATCTTTTCGATTCACCTCGTGCCGGTCTCCTTATAGTGATATTAGGCGCCACACCTTATTGGCCGGAAGAGTACGCCGGGCGCAGCCTGCCCAAGAAGCTCTTCTCCTTGCTCTCATCGCTTTTTGAATTTCCCCAAGTCCAGTACAGGCCTGCATACCCGTAAGTTTCCGACTGTCCTGCCACCGAATGCCCGTAGCAATAGAGCAACTGAAATCCCGGATTTCTAAAATAATAGTATCCGCCCAAATCGAGCATCGTTGCCCGTTGTGTCTGTGCGGTTGCGAATCCCTCCGCGCCGTGTGAAAACAGCTCGGCTCCTAGTGTCAGCTTTTTCCCGAGGTCCCGCTGTACTAACCAGCCCCCGTAGGTGAAATTGCGGTAGCCGGTCTGCGGGATGACCGTCTCGCCCGCACCGCCATAGGTCGTCCATGGTCCAAAACTCTTTTGCAACCACACCGGCAACTTGTACCAGACCTTTCCAACTCCCAGACCCTTGGAATAGCTGCCGGTGGGTAGCTCTATCATCGGGAAGGTCCCGACCTGAGGACGATAGTTGGTTTCTTTTACGAATCTGTATTTCGCGCCAAGTTCCGTGTCGGTGAGGCCATAGGCACTGCTGCCAATTCCGGCGGGAAAATACTTGGGATTGTTGGATGGAACGACAGCCCCGAAAGGCACGATCATATGCAGCTGAAGATCAGGTGCGGCTCCCCAGTTGGCTTCAAACGCCGGTCCCAACGGATCGGATTCGACCGGAGTTCCGTCCGTGCCCCCAAATACGTAAAACTCATAATGACGGAAGTCCACCGGCTCCGGATCATCCGTCTGAAAAGGTGGGCCTGCCCATGCAGAACCGGCAACGATCGTCAGCTGCAGGAGTAACGCCAGCCCGAAGAGAGCGCGACGACGCATTTCATGTTGCAGTTTCGCATAAATCGCTAACGCATGCCTCTGTTCACCTCAAGCCGCGTGCGCCAGCGTCCGGTATTCTTCTTCCGACTGCGAGGGCAGCAACACCCACAGCGTATAAATGCCCAGCGCCGTGCCAATCGGCACGCTCAACAGAGCCAGGAATCCAAACACCAGCGCCACCACGCGCGCCCATTCCTCGCGCTGGAGCAAGCCCCATCCCGTGACGATGCCCATAGCGGCCTTCGCCAGGATCAGCCAGCCCACCACGCTCACCAGCGCTGGCAGCCACGCCATCACTTCCGGCGGAGGCCCGTTCGGAATATTGCCTAGTCTTACGATCACGAGTTTCGACACGAGAAGCACGACCACTCCGCCCACCACGTGCAGCGCCGAGTAGGCCATCCACAAAATTCCCACCAGCTTCACGTGCTCGCGCACACGATTGCGTCCATAGTCCGCAGGGCCCGTGACTGCCTTGCCGCATCGTACGCAACGTCCCTGTCCCGCCTGCAAATGCGCTCCGCATTGATCGCAAAACATCGGACTCCTCCGCACCGCACGAATTCTGTTCTATAGACAATACGTTCGCAAGCCGTAGAGAGTTCCCGGAGCAGTAGCCAGCTCTCAGTTCTCAGTTCTCAGTTCTCAGTTTTCAGTTCTCAGT